>Ga0190270_10001570_pt1 | contig 10713 bp, 10 predicted proteins | sample Popmic320T_FD_133748 | JGI IMG/M metagenome (GOLD analysis project Ga0190270, IMG submission 133748) | Populus adjacent soil microbial communities from riparian zone of Weber River, Utah, USA - 320 T | ecosystem: Environmental > Terrestrial > Soil > Riparian zone | place: USA: Utah | collected... | reverse complement strand
TAGATCGCGGCATCGGGGAGCGCGGCGCGGAAGCCCGCCACCGTCTGCGCGATCGCGGCCTCCTCATTGTAGCAGGGCAGCAGCACCGCGATTCGAAGATTTTGCGCGCTTCCACCCGTCACGAAATTCTCTCCACCGCCAGGGCTGAGCCTGTCGAAGCCCGGTTTAGCAGGATGATCCGCGCTTCGACAGGCTCAGCGCTAGCGGTGATCGACTTCAGTCGCCCTTCTTCGCCTTGGCCTTCTTGGCCGGCTTTTCAGCGGCCGCGTCGGCACCGGCCTTCTTCGCCTTCTTCGCGGGCTTGTCGTCCGCTGCAGCGGCCTCGGCGGGCTTGGCCTTCTTCGCCTTCGGCTTGGGCTTGTGGTCCGCCGGAGCGGCCTCGGCGGGCTTGGCCTTCTTCGCCTTCGGCTTGGGCTTTGCGCCATGGTCGTGGCCGCAATCGGGGCCGTGGACATGGCTTTCCTCGGCCTCGATCTCCTGCTGCAGCTCCTCCCGGCTGGCCGCCCGCTCGACGATCTCGGCGGTCGAGAAGAGATAATCGACCACCTTGTCCTCATAAAGCGGCGCCCGAAGCTGCGCGCCCGCCATCGGCGTGTTGCGGACATGGTCCATGAAGCGCTGCCGGTCCTCGGGGCGGTATTGCTGGGCCGCCTGGGCGACGAGCTGGTTCATCTCCTGCTGCGAAACGTCGACTCCGTTCTTCTGGCCGATGTCGGAGAGGAGCAGGCCGAGGCGCACGCGGCGCTCGGCGATGCGGCGATAATCGGCGCGCTCGCTTTCCATCTCGGCGCGGGCCGCCTCGGGGTCGGCTTCGTGGGTCGCCTCATGCTCGAGCTGCTGCCAGATCTGGTCGAACTCGGCCTCGACCATCGACGGCGGCACTGGAAAATCGTGGCGGCCGGCGAGCTCGTCGAGCAGCTGGCGCTTCATGTGGGTGCGCACCAGCCCGTTCGTCTCCTGCTGAAGCTGGCCCTTGATCAGGTCCCTGAGCTGGCCGATCCCCTCGAGGCCCATCGACTGGGCGAAGGCGTCGTCGAGCACGGTTTCCTTCGCGGTCTGGACCTCGTTCATGACGACTTCGAAGGTCGCATCGCGTCCGGCGAGGCGGTCGACATTATAGTCGTCGGGGAAGCGGACGTTGACCGTAAGCTGCTCGTTCGCTTTGGCGCCGACCAGTTGATCCTCGAAGCCGGGGATCAAAGAGCCCGAGCCCAGGTCGACGGCCATGCCCTCGCCCTTGCCGCCCTCGAACGGCGTCCCGTCGATGCTGCCCTCGAAGTCGATGAGGACGCGGTCGCCCATCTTCGCGGCATATTTGGCCGGCGCCGGCTCGTAGCTCTTCTGCCCGCTCGCGATGCGCTGCAGCGCCTCGTCGATCTCCGCGTCGCCCGGCTCGACGGTCAGGCGCTCGATGCGCAGATTGTCGATCCTGGCGTCGGGAAGATCGGGGAGCGTCTCGAGCTCGACCTTGACCACGGCGTCCTTGCCGGGCTCATGGCCTTCGAGCTCGACCGAGGGCTGCATCGCCGGCCTGAGCTTATTGTCCGAAAGCAGGCGCTGGACGCCTTCCTGGACGGCGCTTTCGAGCGCCTGCTGCTCGAGGCGCGGGCCGTGCATCTTGCGGATCAAATTGGCGGGCACCTTGCCGGGGCGGAAGCCGGGCATCCGGATCTGCGGCGCGACCGACTTCAGCTCCTCGTCGACCTTGGCGTCGATATCCTTCGCCTCGATCGTGATGCGGTAGGCGCGCTTCAGGCCTTCATTCAACGTCTCGACAGTCTGCATTTCACGGCCTTTGCGGGTCTTGAGAAACATGGCGGCGGTCGATGTGCGGGTTGGGAGCGTCGCTGGTGCGGGCGGAGGGGCTCGAACCCCCACATCTTTCGATACCAGGACCTAAACCTGGCGCGTCTACCAGTTCCGCCACGCCCGCCGGGCCACGGCAAGCCGGCGTCTATAACAGGGCTGGTTGAGAGGGCAAGCGAGCGTTGAAGGCGGGGCCGGGCCGGCGTTGCTCAGCCCCGGTTTCGCCCCGCGCGGAGCCGCTCCAACCAGGCCCGCGCGGGTGAACGGCGGATGAAGGCGGCTGAACGCGCGCTGCAAGGGTCATTCAGCCTGCCCTCAAAGCGAATCGCTATAAGCGCCCCAGTCGGAAGTGGAGAGTATCCCACCAGTGCCGGCCCCTCGCGTCGCGTAACGAGGGCGGGGCCGGCTTCCGACGGAGGCCGGCCCCGAACTCGTTCTGGGACAGTTTTCAGGCGCGGCGGACCATCCAGCCGCGGCCGCGATAGGTGGCGATCAGATCCTCGCCGCCCGGCAGGCCCGCCAGCTTCTTCCTGATGTTCGAGATATAGACGTCGACGATCCGCGTCTCCTTTGGCGGCGCTTCGCCGTAAAGCGCTTCGAGCACCTCCTGGCGCCCGACGATGCTGCCGCGCTCGCGCGCCAACAGCGACATCACCTTATATTCGGTCTCGTTGAGGATGACCTCCCGGCCGCCCGCTTCAGCCGAGCGGCGCAGCGGATCGAGCGTCACCGGCCCCAGGCGGACGGGCAGCCGCCCGGCATCGGGCGCCGCCGCCTCTTCTCCACCGCCTCCGCCGCCGCCACCGCGGGCGCGGCGATGCCTGCGCAAGGCGGCGCGCAGCCGCGCGAGCAACTCGCCCGGAAGGAAGGGCTTGGCGATATAATCGTCGGCGCCGAGATCGAGGGCCTGGATCTTGTCGCGCTCGGTGCCGCGGCCCGAGACGACGATGATCGGAACGTCGGAGCCGCTGCGCAGCGAGGCCAAGACCTCGCCGCCGTCCATGTCGGGCAAACCGAGGTCCATCAGCACCGCATCGAAGCCGCCGCGCTCGAACGCCTTCAGCGCCTCCAAGCCGGTCTTGACCGCTTCGCTCGAAAAGCCGCCGAACCCGATCGCGGCGGACAGGATCGACAGTAAGGCGGGATCGTCTTCGACGAGCAGGATGCGGGCGGTCATAGGGCGGTCGGTGCCATGCCGGAGCGGTGCGAGAGGTTCATCGGCTTCCCTTGGGGCGTGATGCCCGGGCGCGTGCCAGCACTTGCCGTAGCAAAGCCCCCCGCCCCTGTCACCCGGCCAGCATCGGCTCGACGATTGGGCGGCTCTCGCCAGCCGAAATAATCGTCTTGGAACCAATTCGCCAAGCATGAGTTTGCGCATCCAAGTAATCGAACCATATTCCTCTATGTAAATCCCACATTTACTATGTAAAAGCGTAATTAACTTGCGCCTTGCTACAGACTGTCCTTTGTCGCGGCGCTGAACGACAAGAAAATTGCGGACAGGCATTTTGAGGGAGATGCTGAAATGTGTTGGATGTGTGATTCCGAAACCAGAGGTTTCGTTGCCGACGGCTATGTCTCGCGCCTGATGGCGGCGCAGAGCCACGGTCCCGCCAAGCTGACGAGCGCGTTCGCCCCGGGACTGACCACCAGCCTCGTCGACCTGCCGGTCCCCCTGCCGACCGCCCCGCTGCTGGTGACCACGGACACGGCTCCCGGCGACATCACCACCACGCGCACCGTCACTGTGAACGGCGCCCACATCGTCTCGACGATCGATACGATCGGCGACCAGGATTTCTTCAAGGTCGAGCTTCAGGCGGGCCACATCTACGACATCGGCCAATATCTGGTCGTCGGCGGCCCGAGCGGCATTCCGCTCTCTGACGCCTTCATCGAGATTTACGATTCCACGGGCAAGCTGCTCACCTCCGCCGACGGCGGCGGGCCGAACACGCCCCAGGGCCTCGACGCACTCCTCACCTTCGTGCCGAAGGAGAGCGGCACCTATTACATCAACGCCCGCGCGTTCGACCAGGACGGGACCAACGGCACTACCGGCGACGAGATCGGCGACTATGAGCTGTTCGTGCAGGACGTGAGCGGCCGCCCGAGCTACACGCCCTATTACGACATCGACAGCCCGCTCCACTCGATCGACTGGGGCAGCCAGGTCGACCGCACCTCGCGCAATCCCGACGGCGCGGAGGGCGACCGCGAGACCGGCAACGCCTTCAAGGCGGTCAGCAATGCCTACGGGATCGAGGGCAAGAACGTCATCACCGTCTATTACGCCAAAGCGGGCGACGTCTTCGTGGCCGAGGACCCGACCAATCCGGGCGTAACCGCGACGATGGTCGCCAAAGGCCTGCAGGCGTGGGAGAAAGCCGCGTTCGAACTGGCCTTCGACCAATATGAGAATGTCGCCGACCTGATCTTCGTCGAGGTCAACAATCGCGCCGAGGCGGACTTCAAGATCATCACCTATAACGGCACGCCCGGCGTCGGCGCCTCGCTCCTCGGCCGCTTCAGTCCCCCCAACGAGCTCAACGAAGGCCAGGGCGAGTTCAATGCCGGCGACGTGCGCTGGACGCCCGAGGGCCTCAGCCAGAGCGGCTTCTATTTCTCGACCCTTCTCCACGAGTTCGGCCACGGCATGGGCATGGCCCACCCGCACGACAATGGCGGCCGTTCGAGCGTGATGCGGGGCGGCGGCGGCGGCACCGCCGGCATCGGCGGCGGGCTCGGCGAGTTCGAGCTCAGCCAGCGCGTCCACACCGTCATGTCCTATAATGCCGGCTGGGAGACATCGCCCTACGGCACGCCCCGTTCGGGTGGGCTCACCGGCACCGAAGTAGACCATTTTGGCTGGGTCGGCACCCTGAGCCCGCTCGACATCGCCGTCATCCAGGACAAATACGGCGTCAACGAGGAGTATGCGGCCGGCGACAACGTCTACACGATCAAGGACTATAACGGTCCGGGCAATTTCTACGCCGCGATCTGGGATGCCGGCGGAACGGACGAGATCCGTTACGAAGGCGCGCGCGACGCGACCATCGACCTGCGCGCCGCGACGCTGCAGTATGAGGAAGGCGGCGGCGGCCGCATGTCCTACGCCTTCGGCATCCATGGCGGCTTTACGATCGCCAACGGCGTCACCGTCGAAAACGCTACGGGCGGCGCCGGAAACGACACGCTGAACGGCAACGGTGCCGCCAACCGGCTCGTCGGCAATGCCGGCAACGACACGATCGCCGGCGGCGGCGGGGACGACTTCATCCTCGGCGGCGCGGGCACCGACAGCATGTCCGGCGGCGCGGGCAACGATCTGTTCCGCTACACCGCGCGCACCGACAGCGCCGTCGGCGCCGGGCGCGACGTCATCACCGACTTCGCCGAGGGCGACAAGATCGACCTCAGCGCGATCGGCGCGACGACGTTCATCGGCAGCGACACGTTCAGCGGGCGCGCCGGCCAGGTGCGCTCGGTGACGCTCGCCGACCAGACCATCGTCGAGTTCGATGCGGACGGCGACGGCCGGGCCGACATGCAGATCGAGCTCAGCGGCGCGCATCTGCTCGACCGGTTCGACTTCATCTCGCTGGACGGCGCGGCGACCAGCGGCGACGACGAGCTGTTCGGTACTGCCGGCAATGATTCGATCAATTCGCTCGCCGGCAACGACACCGTCTATGGCGGCGCCGGCGTCGATACGATCGACGGCGGCACCGGCAACGACGTGCTGGTCGGCGGCGGCGGGCGCGACACGCTGAAGGGCGGCGCGGGCGCGGACCTGTTCCGGATCGAGGACATCGCGGACAGCCGCCCGGGCGCCGGCCGCGACGCGGTGCTCGACTTCCAGGCGGGGTCCGACCGGATCGACCTCAGCGGGATCGGCAGCGCCTGGTCCTTCATCGGATCGATGCCCTTCACCGGCGCCGGCGATCAGGTGCGCTTCGTCAAAGGCTTCGGATCGACCTTCATCGAAGCCGATTTCGACGGCGATCTCGTCCCCGACCTGCAGATCGAGCTGGCCGGCAGCCACAATCTGGTCGCCGCCGACTTCCTCTTCTGAACGAGCGCGCGCGCTCCGACTGACGGGACCGCCGGTTCGCGCCGGCGGTCCCTTTCTTTTGCCTCGATGAATTTTGCCGTTAAGGCGGCGAAATGACCCTTCCCGCCCTCTTCGACCGGCTGCGCCTCCCCGCCATCGGCGCGCCCCTGTTCATCGTCTCGAACCCCGACCTCGTCATCGCCCAGTGCAAGGCCGGGATCGTCGGTTCCTTCCCCGCGCTGAACGCGCGTCCCCAGTCCCTTCTCGACGAGTGGATCCACCGGATCGTCGGGGAGCTGGCGGCCTGGGACCGCGACAATCCGCAACGCCCGTCGGCGCCTTTTGCGGTCAACCAGATCGTCCACCGCTCGAACGACCGCCTCCAGGCGGACATGGCGACCTGCGCGAAGTGGAAGGTGCCGATCGTGATCACCTCGCTGGGCGCGATGGTCGAGGTCAATCAGGGCGTCCATAGCTGGGGCGGGATCACGCTTCACGACATCATCCACGACCGCTTCGCGCGCAAGGCGATCGAGAAAGGCGCCGACGGACTGATCGCGGTCGCCGCGGGCGCCGGCGGCCATGCCAGCACGCTCTCGCCCTTCGCTCTGGTCCAGGAGATCCGGCAGTGGTTCGACGGGCCTTTGTGCCTGTCCGGCGCGATCGCGAACGGGCGCGCGATCCTCGCCGCGCAGGCGATGGGCGCCGATTTGGCTTATATCGGATCGCCGTTCATCGCCACCGAGGAGGCCAATGCGGTCGACGCCTACAAAATGGGGATCGTCGACGGCCGGGCGACCGACATCGTCTATTCGAGCTATTTCACCGGCGTTCACGGCAATTATCTGCGCGCCTCGATCGAGGCGGCGGGGATGGACCCGGCCAACCTCCCCGAGGGCGACCATACAAAAATGGATTTCACCGGCGGCGTGGGCTCGAAAAAGGCCTGGCGCGACATCTGGGGCTCCGGCCAGGGCATCGGCGCGATCGACCGGGTGCGGCCGGCGGGGGACTATGTGGACGAGCTGGCGCGGCAGTATGAAGAGGCGAAGGCGGAGCTGAAGCGGGCTGCGCATTTCTAAGGCCCTCTCCATCAAGAGGAGGGGCTTAGGCCGTAATCTCCTCCAGCTTCTCTAGCCACTCTTCCGGCAACGGCACCGGGCGGCGCGTCTCGCGGTCGACATAGACGTGGACGAAAAAGCCCTCGGCCGCCGCGTCCTCGCTCCCCTTCGCGAAGATGCCCAGCCGATAGCGCACGCTCGATCCGCCAATGATTTCCACCGCCAACCCGACCTCAACCGGCTCCGGATAAGCCAGCGGCGCGGCGTAGCGGCAGCCCGTCTCGACCACCAACCCGATCGGATCGCCCGCCGCCGCGTCGAGCATGCCGGCCGCGATCAGCCAGGCGTTCACGACGGTGTCGAACCACGCATAGTGAATCGTATTGTTGACGTGTCCGTAGGCGTCATTGTCGCCCCAGCGCGTGCCGATCTCCCGCCAGACGCGGTAGGCGTCGCGTCCGCGCAGCGCCTCGCGGCTCAAAGCGCCGCCTCGTAGAGCCGCCGCGCGTCGGCCTCGCCGATCGGGCAGGGATTGTTCACCAGCAGCCGCTCCTGCTTCATCGCCTCGGCGGCGAGCAGATCGAGGTCGCAAGCGGCGACGCCGACCTCGGACAGGCGCCGCGGCACGCCGGCGTCGCGGCAGAGCGCGCCCATCAGCTCGACGAATCCCTGCGCCTGGGCTTGACTGCCGAGCGGCTCCAGCGCGGGATCGAGCATGGTCCCGAGCTCGGCGTAGAGCGGCATGGCGGCGTGGAGATTGTGGCCGAGGACGTGAGTCAGCATGAGCGCGTTGGAGACGCCGTGCGGGACGTGGAAATGGCCGCCAAGCGGGTATGCCAATGCGTGGACGCCGGCGACGGGCGCATTGGCAAAGGCGATGCCGGCGAGATGGGCGCCGAGCAGCATGGCGCTCCTCGCCTCGACGTCGCCGGGCGCGTCGCAGGCGCGCCGCAGATTGCCGACGAGCAGGCGCAGCGCCTCTCGGGCGAGCGCGTCCGAGACCGGATTCTTGAGCCGCGCGGAGGTGAAAGCCTCGATCGCGTGGACGATCGCGTCGATGCCGGTGGCGGCGGTGACGCCGCGCGGAAGGCCGATGGTGAGCTCGGCATCGAGCAATGCCGCGTCGGCGTAGAGCGGCGCGCTGTTGACCGCGAGCTTGAGCGTGCCGCCGACGGTGATGACGCTGATCGGCGTCGCTTCCGAGCCGGTGCCGGCGGTGGTCGGCACCAAGACCAGAGGCAGTCGCGCGCCGGTCGCCTTGCCGACCCCCCAGATCTCCTCGATCTCGTCGCCGCTGCCGAGCAGATAGGCGGCGAGCTTGGCGACGTCCATCGGGCTGCCGCCGCCGAAGCCGACGACCGAGACGCAGCCCGCCGCCGCTCCCGCCGCCACCGCCGCCGTCAATGTCTCGAGCGACGGGTCCTGCTCGACCGCGTCGAAGATGATTGCATCGAGCCCGGCGAGCGCCGCGTCGGCGAGGCCGAGCCCGCGCACAATCTCGTCGGTCACGAACAGGCAGGGCCCGGGCGGCAGCAGCTCCGCCAGCCGTCCCGCCGAGCCGAGCCCGGCGACGAGGCGCGGGCCATATTGAAACTGGAAGGGGGTCATGCGGCGGCTCTACCTCATCCGCTTCGGAACCGGGAGGGAAGTTACAACGAGCGCTGGAGGCGGCTCATGAGGCTGCGCGCGGGACTGGGCTGCGACTCGGGCGCGGCCCCGTCGTCGATGCGGCGGACGCGGTCGTAGAGATCCTGGCTCGAGCGGATCAAGGCCAGGGCGGCCTCGGGCAGCCGCGGCAGGATGTCGTCGTCGCTCTCGGGGGCGTCGCCGAGGCGGCGTTCGCCGCTTGCGCCCTGCGCTCGCGCCAGCTCGCCGGCGGCGATCGCGCGCCGGGTCATCAGCCAGGCGACGATCTGCATCAGCCGGGTCGTGACCTTGAGCGACTCGCAGGCGAAGCCGATCCGGAGGCGGGGATCGAGCGCGAGCCGGTCGTCGCGGCCGGAGGAATCGAAATAAGCGCGGGCCTCGTCGGCGAGCAACATCGCCTCGACATAGAGCGAGTCGATCAGCCTCGGCCCCAGCTCGGCGCGCGCTTCCGTTTCAGCCATGCCCGGAGCCTGCCACAGTGGGCCGGCTCCGGGAACGGGAAAAGAGGATTAAGCGCCGAAGCCTCAGCCGCGGACCGAGAAGCGCGCGAGCGCCTGGCGCGGCAGGGCCCAGCCCGGCCTCAGCTCCTGCGCGCGGCGATAGTCGCGATAGGCGGCGGCGTCGCGGCCGGCGAGCTCGTTGGCGACCGCGCGGCCGTAATAGCCGATCCACGGCCGCTGCGGTCCGCCGGCAATCCCGCGCTCGATATAGTCGGCCGACTGATCGATGTCGTGGCCGGCGGCGAGCATGGTGATGCCGCGGTTGATCATCGCGTCGGGCTGGTTGGGCTCGATCCGCATCGCCTCGTCGAAATCGGCGATCGCGCCCGAGAAATCCTCGAGCCGGAAGCGGACGATGCCGCGGTTCACGAAGGTCGCCATCCGGTCGTAGGTGGTGAGGTCGCTATTCCTGAGCGCGGCGGCGCAGGCGTCGACCGCGTCCGGCCGCCGGGTCTCGGAATCGGCCGCACGGAAGCAGGCGATCGCGTCGGCATTGGCTCCCAACACGGTGATGGAATGCGCATTTGCAGCGCCTGCGAGCGCGACTGTCGCGCCGAGGGCGAGGACGGTTTTCCCGAACATTTTGGCCTCCACGGATTGCCTCAACGGGTTGAAGATACCACCGATCGTCCCGCGCCCGAAGCGGTCGCGCCAAGTTTTCGACGAACGACACGCGCGCTTCGGCCAAGTGCGCCGCAGCGGCGGCCTCGCTCAGCCCCCGCTCAGGCGCGCTTCACGCGATGATGTCGGGGACGAGGGCATCTTCGAGCCGCGCGATCTCGTCCTTGAGGCGAAGCTTGCGCTTCTTGAGGCGGGCAAGCTGGAGCTGGTCGGCGGCGACCGCGCGGTCCAGCGAGTCGATGGCAGCGTCCAGGTCCCGATGCTCGGTGCGCAGCCAGGTGAGTCGTGCGGCCGGATCGGACGCTGCTTCGTTCTTCTCCATGCAAGGACCCCGTCGCTGATCGATGGACGAGCGCATGTTAAACCTTGAACGGTCCATCGTACATAGCTCTTCGGATCGTCGGATCGCGCGAGACAAGGGCCGCGGCCGGTGGTCTAACGGGCGCAGTTGAACGCTTCGCGACAAGGAGACGGGAATGGACCAGGCGCACATCGCGGCACTTCAGACGAAACATGCCGGTCTCGACACACGCATCGCCGAAGAGACCCAGCGCCCGTCGCCCGACTCCGCGCTCATCGCCCGGCTCAAGAAGGAAAAGCTCAGGATCAAGGAAGCGATAGCGGGGCTGTAGCGGCGGCGGGACCGCCGCGCAGAGATCGTCATGCCGGACTTGATCCGGCATCCATGGACACGGACGCGCAGAATCGACCCGGATTTCGATGTTCATGGGTCCCGACTTCGTCAGGATGACGGCGAACGGAGCGCCCGCGCGCCGGCGCGGGCTCTCCCGTCAGTCGTCGCGCGAGACCCGTTCGTTGCGCTCGTGGCGTTCCTGGGCCTCGACGGTCATGGTCGCGATCGGCCGGGCCTCGAGGCGGGCGAGCGAGATCGGCTCGCCGGTCACTTCGCAAAAGCCGTATTCGCCGGTGTCGATCCGGCGGAGCGCGGAGTCGATCTTGGAGATGAGCTTGCGCTGCCGGTCGCGGGTCCTGAGCTCGATCGCCCAGTCGGTTTCCGAAG
>Ga0190270_10001568_pt1 | contig 10734 bp, 10 predicted proteins | sample Popmic320T_FD_133748 | JGI IMG/M metagenome (GOLD analysis project Ga0190270, IMG submission 133748) | Populus adjacent soil microbial communities from riparian zone of Weber River, Utah, USA - 320 T | ecosystem: Environmental > Terrestrial > Soil > Riparian zone | place: USA: Utah | collected... | reverse complement strand
TGCGCAATCGTACCCCAATGATTGTTTACAAGCGGAATCAGGTTGAAGAGGCGATCGCAAAGGCGCTCCTTTCGGTGTCCGATCCCCCACGGGATTTGCGGACGAAACTGAAGCGGCTTCTCGACACCGACCGAACTCTGGGACGCAACAGCCGCGCGAGGGACCCGCTAAAGTCAACTTTTGCATTCTTTAGTGAGGACTCGCCAGGCAGTGGTTTTGAGGTCCAGTTCTCGCCCTATGAGGCGTTTGCACTGATGACAGCGTGGCGGATCCTCGAGCATGGGTGGCCGCAGCAATCCGCCGCTCACATCTTGCGAGAAGTCCGACAGGACTTGGAGCGGGAGCATGCGCGGACCCTTGCGTTAGACCCGTCCGCCCTCTTTGACGAGGCAGCAATCCGCCAGAACGCCCGGCCTGGCGATTTGTATACTGGCTCCACAGACGAGAGCTTTCTTGTTGTCGTATCGAGGCAAGGGACGGATTTGAGTGACCCGTCAACGTCGCGATCGGTCCGGGTGTGTCGCGGCCAGGGGGAACTCATGAAGTTCATTCTAGGCGGCGGCGCAGGCCAGTCTGCGACCTCCTTTGGACTGACAAGAGCAGCCTTTGCCTTGCGGTCTGAGCTGGATAAGACGGCGCCCGTTAAGCGAGGCCGCGGCGGCGCGTAGTTGCTCCGATTTTTAGCGGAAAGCCCTTGATTTTTGAAACCTGGATAGATACTTCAATATGTAGGGAACGCAAATTTCATGAGGCTGCCCCATGACACGCCGGACCCCCGTTCGCACAATTGAAACCCGTACCGATATCTCAAAAGCGTCTGCTAGCAAGAGCCTTCCGTGGCGAATCGACATGATGCCTATCATCCGAATCAAGCCGGCTGATCGCAATGCCCGCACGCACATGCGCAAGCAGATTGACCAACTGGCCGATTCGATCAAACGCTTTGGAGCAATCAATCCCGTCGTGGTCGATGACTGCGGCCGTCTGGTGGCTGGTCATGCGAGGTGCGAAGCGGCGAAGCGACTGGGACTGACCCATGTTCCCGCAATTCAAGTGTCGCACTTATCTGCTGCCGAGCTACGGGCGTACGCGCTGGCCGACAATCGGCTCGCGGAAAGTGCCGGCTGGGATCGCCCGCTGCTGGCGCTGGAAATTGAGGAGCTGTCGCAAGAGCTGCCTCAGATCGGCCTCGATATCAGCATCACCGGCTTCGAACCTTTCGAAATCGACGCCCTCTTTGCCGACTTGGGTGGCGAATCGCCGGACCCTGCCGACGAAATAACTGAGCCTCGCAAAGGGCCAACCGTCGCCCGGCTCGGCGATTGCTTCCTGCTCCGTGAGCACCGGCTTCTGGTCGGCGATGCGCGAGAACGGGAGAACTTCACTCGTCTGCTCGCGGGGTCGAAGGCGCGGATAGCGATCTTGGACCCCCCGTATAATGTCAAAGTCCAGGGTCATGTTGGAGGAAGAGGTCGCACGAAGCATCGCGAGTTCGTTTGTGCGAGCGGTGAGATGACCCCCGCAGAGTTCACGCATTTTCTCGAGCAAATCCTCGTCTTGTGTTCGACCAATTCCGTGGACGGCTCAATTCATTTCGTCTTCATCGATTGGCGACATGTCGGCGAGCTCACCGTCGCCGGAAAAGTCGCCTACGACGAATTGAAGAACATATGCGTCTGGGCCAAGACGACACCCGGTCAGGGCACGTTCTACCGGAGCCAGCACGAATTCGTCTGTGTCTTCAAGCGCGGGCAGGCACCGCATCTCAATAATTTCGCGCTCGGGCAACATGGGCGCACGCGGAGCAACGTGTGGAACTACCCGGGCGTCAATGCATTTCGCGCGGGACGGATGGACGAGTTGCGTATGCATCCGACGGTAAAACCTGTTGCACTCATTGCTGACGCCCTGCGCGACTGTTCTAAACGCGGCGACATTGTCCTGGACGTGTTCGCCGGATCGGGCACCACCATCATGGCGGCGGAGCAGATCGGTCGCCGAGCCGCCTGTATGGAGATCGACCCGGCATACGTCGACGTCGCGATCGAACGGTGGCAGCGCTTTACCCGGTCCGACGCAATTCTCGAGGCCACTAGCGAGACGTTCGATGACCTGAGGGCACGGCGGGGAATGCCGTCATGACCCCCGAGCCATTTGATAGTCTCGACTGCGGATGGTCTAACGCGCACGCGACGCTCATCGGGCTTGGACGCGCGCGCCGGAGTCGGGCGGGCGGCCGCGGACCATCGGCTCCTAGTTCACAACTGTTGGGGTCCTGATATGGGCCGCGCTCGCAAGGTGCATCCGGCCACTGGTGAGCCCCGCGTAAAATTGAACGCCGGCGCGCGCACAAATGCGACGCACAGCAGGGTGGTGAAAGGTTTGGCATCTAAGGGAGGTATCGAAAAAGTCGGCTACAAGCGTCCGCCTAAGGAGCATCAGTTTAAGTCCGGCCAGAGCGGCAATCCTTCCGGAAGTCGCAAGGGCACCAAGAGCGAAGCTTCGATTCTGCGCGAGATCTTGAGCCGCAAGGTCACTGTCCGCCAGGGGGATAGAGCACGCAAGATCCTGCTGCTTGAAGCCATCCTACTGAAGAGCGCGGAAGAGGCGCTGCACGGCGATCTCAAAGCGACAGCTTTTTTGCTGAATCGCGTCGCGGCTACACAGTCAAACGAGACGACGACCTTCGAGCTGTCATCCGACGAAACCGAGGTGATGAAGGCCTACGCCGAGCGCCTGCTAAAGCAGGCCAAGGACCAGGAGTGAGCCGATGAACATGCTGCAAGCCTTCGACATGCAGCTTCGCAACGACTTCGGAAGCTTTCTGCATCGCTGCTTTCAGACCGTAAATCCAGGGGCGGAGTTCTACGACAACTGGCACATCGAAGCGATCGCCGAGAAGCTCGCAGGCGTCCAGCGTGGCGACGTCCGCAGATCGATCATCAACATGCCGCCACGCTGCTTGAAATCCTTGACGGTCTCTGTGCATTTCCAGCTTTTGTGCTCGGGCAGAACCCGCGGGCCAAGATTTTTGTGATCAGCTACGGCGCCGAGCTCACCGATAAGCACGCCAGCGATTTCAGGGCGATCGTCACCTCCGGGTGGTACCGGCGCGCGTTCCCCCGGATGCGGATCGCCCGAATTCACGAGAACGAGATCGTCACGACTGCACGAGGATTTCGCAAGTCGACCACGGTGATGGGTGCCTTGACCGGCCTGGGAGGTGACCTTTTCATTATCGATGATCCGCAGAAGGCCGCAGACGCCAACTCCGAAAACAGGCGGACAAGCCTCAACAGCTGGTTTACCAACACCTTGATGTCCAGGCTCGACAACAAGCAGAAAGGGGCGATTGTCGTCGTCATGCAGCGCGTCCATTTGGACGACTTGTCCGGCCATCTGATGGGCGGCTCCGACGATTGGGACGTTCTGAGCTTGTCAGCCATCGCCGAGGAGGAGGAGCGAATTTCACTCGGCGGTGGAAGGTTACATGTCAGGAGGGCCGGTGAACCGCTCCATCCCGAGCGGGAGTCGCTCGAGACTCTTGAGGGGCTAAAACGGACTTTGGGATCCGACATCTTCTCTGCACAGATGCAACAGTCCCCGGTGCCGCCCGGCGGCGCTTTGATCAAACGGAAATGGGTCGGGCGGTACGACCAACTGCCGGAGCAACAATGGCCCTCCCGCATCCTGCAGTCTTGGGACACTGCCTCCAAGGACGGGAGCACAAACGATTGGTCCGTCTGCACCACTTGGCTGGTGCACAACAAGATGTTCTACCTCATGCACGTGTTGCGAGCGCGTTTCGACTATCCGACGTTGAGAGCCCGGGTGGTCGCCCACGCAGAAGTATATAAACCTCAAAAGGTGCTGATCGAGGATGCCGGCGTCGGCATTGCGCTTATTCAGGAGCTCAGAAAGGCGGCGGGCTTTTCTGTGATTCCGGTGAAGCCTGAGCGAGACAAATTGACTCGGATGTCGATCGAATCCGCCAAGTTCGAGAGCGGTCAGGTGCTCTTCCCACGCCAAGCCTCATGGCTTCCTGAACTCGAGGCTGAGCTCTTTGCATTCCCCCAGAGTCGGCATGACGATCAGGTCGACAGCATCAGTCAGGCGCTGGCGCATAGTTCTTCCGGTTACGATACGACGATGTCATGGGTTGGGTGATGTAGTCGGTCCTGGAATTCCGTGGAGCAAGCTCTCATTTCAAAGTCGCCCGCGGGTTGCTCGCAATTGTTGGCGGCGGTCTCAACCGATCGACGCAACAGTTTATCTTAGCGGGAGAAGATGGAGTGTGGTGACAAGTCCAAGAACTCGTCGAGGTTTCAATTCAATCTGAGCTTGCTCGCCACGGCTGTCGTAGCCACGAACTGTTCGCCAACTTACAACGTGTCGGACGGCGAGCTCGGACCCAAGCCCTCTCATCAGCAAGCGTCGCTGGGTATCGATCATAGCCGCCGTTCCGGCTGATTTCTCGGCTCACCGTCGATGGCGAGTGACCCAGCGACGTGGCTATCGATCGTGTCGATTAATGCGCCGCAATGCCCCTGGAAACTCCTGGCGTTCCGACAGCGTCAATGCCAACCGCGAGCGGCGCCGGGGCGCGAGACGAATCCCACCGTGCGGTGCCACCTGGAAATGGCTTACAAACCTTCAATCGCTTCAGCGACTCGCCCCGCTGCCAGCGATCCCATAACTCCGTCTTCTCTGCCGCAGTGGATCCCTGGTCACTAAGAGGGTGATCTCCTATCCGGCTCGAACAACAGCTACATCGAGACCTTGGTCGAGCGGTCGAGCGTCAAACCTGTTACATGATGTGGGCGAAGGTGACCAACAAGGACACGCAGACTGTTGCAAGGAGCTTGCGGATCATCGACGATATACGTTCGCGACCAAGAACGACGTCTATTTCCCCCCAAACTTGTAAGGAAAGCAGCTGAGAGCCTTAGCGTTCAAGAGATTCAAGATAAGCAATCACATCGCCGACGTGACCGGAATCGAGCTGAAACTCTGGCATTGACGCATGCCCCGTTGAGATGCCTTCAGCCAATGCTTCAGCGAGGTTCTCGACTGGATACCGAAGGTGCAAGGTCCGAAACGGCGGCGCAATGTCTAGCGAGCTTGCGCTACTCATATCGATTGCATGACACTGAGCGCAGTGCGCGCGTACAAATGCCAGCCCCCGCTTAACAGCTGGGTCTTGAGCCACGACCACGTCTGTCGACATGGTCACGAATGCCGCTAAGAACGCCGCACTTAGAGGGCGAACCAATCGGTTTTTTAAGTTGGTTCTCATTGCCACTCGCAGTGCTGGAGCGCGCCGATTGAGACATGAATGAAGAGCGCGCGCTCGCGTGACGGGCTTTTTGCGATCTCACTCGGCGCAATGTCGACCGCGCGATCACTGTCGCAGCCGGGCGATATAGGCAGCGATGTCTTGGGCTTCATTGCGGCTCAGTGACATGTTCGGCATTTTCGGATGCGGCTCGAGTAGAAAGAAGGCCAGCTTCTCGACACCAAAGTCCGCGCTTTGAGCGATTGACGCGAATGACGGGGTAGCGTCACTAGCCTTGCTCGGGGCACTTGAAACGATGTGGCAGGCCGCGCACCATCGCTCCGCCAGATGCAAACCATTGTTGCTGTCTGCGGCGAATGTAACTTCGCTTGTCCAGCAAAGAACCATCGAAGCAAAGCAGGAGATTGAAATTCGCATTATCGATCCTTTGGTTTTGCGGTGGCTCGCCGCTTCGTCACGACATGTTGCCGTCAGTAGCACCGTGCCGCAGGTGTAGTCGCGCCAAGCGTGTTCCCTTCAACTGCCATCAATGCGTGAGAAACGAGCAGTGCCGGGAACGCGTTAGGAGACTGCGGGTGAAACCGCCGAACACCCACTCGCGCAATCGCGTATGGCCGTAGGCGCCGGCCACGACGAAGTCCGCACTAAATTGCCATAACTTATCGATCTGTTCCTCTTCGACCGCATGCAAGACCCTTCCGAACGCCGTAATGCTGTGCCGGCCGAGCCAGGCTGCCACATCATCGACCCGAGCCTGGGCCGCGTTACGGTTGGCGTCATCCTCGATGACTTCGATAACGTTTACTTCCTTCGTCTTTTGAAGAAGGGGCAACGAGTCAGCGACCGCTCTCCGCGCCTCACGGGTGTCCTTCCAAGCGACCACGGGATTGCCCAGCTTGACGTACTCCGCCTCGGGCGGGACGAGGAAAATGGGCCGACCGACCCGCATCACCAATTCGCTCGGATCGAGGCGCCGGAACGGGTCGATCAGTAAACCATCCCGATTAACGCCCGTGATGATGAGATCCGCGGCGCGCGCTTCACGCGTCACATACTCCGTTGGTCGCTCCATCGCCGAGCGCCACTCGATCTCCCGCGCGCGCTGCTGCATGGCTGACCGAAACCGCTCTTCGGTCTCCACCAGTCGCTTTTTGATTTCGGCGCGCTCGCGCTGCACGAAGCCTTGAGCGACAGCGCCACCTGCATAGTGCGTCGGTTGCGAATCGCAGGCGGCGATGCCGATCAATTTTGCATCGAAATGCTCCGCCAGATCACCGGCGATCCGCAGGCGCGCATCGTTCGACTGCTCGAGGTCGAGATGCACCATCAGCGTTGAAAAGGTCATGGTTTCAGCCGGGTACGGGCTTTCCAATCAACCGGGACAACTCTATTTGCGTGAAAAATCATCGAGGTACTGTGGATACAACAAAAGGGGTGAAGGGAAGGTTCCTCGCACGCACACGTTAAAGCAGTGAATTGCAAAATTAAAAGTTCGCCAGATGGTCAAAATCGACCAGTACGATTGTCATGCGTGAGCGACTTATTGGTGCTGCAGTGCTAACGCCGTTATGAGAATGTCGCAGACTGTATGCAATTGGCGCCGTAGTCCTCCTTTGACTCTGCCATCGATAGAACAGGCCGGCCTATTCCGGGGTGGCGCTCCTAACTATGGTCGCAACCGATCACTGCTGACTTCCCACGCTGTGGAAGGGAACAGATGTTTGAATTCATCCTGGCGGTATTCCTCCTTGAGGTGACGCCCGGACCCAATATGGCCTATTTGGCCACGCTTGCGCTTGCGCGGGGCCGCGCCGCCGGACTGTATGCGACTCTTGGCGTGGCGCTCGGGCTGAGCGTACATGCCGTGGTGACAGTGTTCGGCGCGGGAGCGCTGATTCAGCATTATCCGTGGCTCTATGAAACTCTTCGCTGGACCGGAGTGGCCTACCTGCTGTTCCTCGCTTGGGAAGGCTGGTGGCCTGGAAAGGAAAATTCGCCGGTGCGCGCCGATCTCCTTTCCACGGCAGGCCCGCTATTCATGCGCGGCTTCCTATCGAACGTGTTCAATCCAAAATCCATTCTCTTCTTCGTTTCCGTTGTTCCCACCTTTGTCCGGAGCGCGCCGGGCGATCCGGTCCTCCCGCTCCAGATGACGATATTCGGCATCCTCTATGTCGGGATAGCGACCGCGGTCCATGCAGCCATTGTGCTGCTGGCAGCGCAGCTGCGCCCGTGGCTTGTGGAGGGGCCGCGCCAGCGACTGGTCCGGCGCATGCTGTCGATCTCTCTCGCCCTTGTGGCCGTCTGGCTGGTTTGGACGACCAAACGTTGATGCCGCGGTCGCAAGGACGCGGCCCCACTAGAGCTGCAACGTGGCTTCGGTAGAATTTAAGCAGAAACGGATAGCGTGACCCATGAGCACTTATCGCCTCGAGAAGCTTTTTGCTCCGCGCTCGGTCGCGCTTGTTGGGGCGAGCCCGAGACAAGAGTCGGTTGGCCGCGCGGTCCTGCGAAATCTACGTGAAGGGGGATTCGTAGGTTCGATCCATCTTGTGAACTCGCACTATTCCGAGATCGAAGGTATTGCCGCGGTCAAACGGATCGAGGACCTGCCCGTCACGCCCGATCTTGTCGTGGTTGCAACGCCACCCGCGGCCGTTCCCAAGACTCTCGCAGCGGCGGGAGCGAAGGGCTCTTCGGCCGCAATCGTCATTACATCGGGTATGGGCCATGGAGCGGGTTCGCCAGCGGAGGCCGCCCAGCAAGCTGCGAGGGCCCATGGCCTACGGCTCATCGGCCCGAACTGCCTCGGCGTCCTGGTCCCTGGTGTAAAACTCAACGCCAGCTTTGCTGCGCGCTTACCGAAGTCTGGCGACCTTGCCCTCATCTCGCAGTCAGGCGCCATTGCGGCAGGTCTGGTCGAATGGGCGGCAAGGCGAGCCGTTGGCTTTTCGGCGGTCGTCTCGCTCGGCGATCAACTTGATGTGGATTTTGGAGACCTCCTCGATTTTTTCGCACTCGATCGCAGTACGCGGGCGATCCTGCTCTATATCGAATCGGTCGATGATGCTCGGAAGTTCATGTCAGCGGCCCGGGCGGCCTCCCGGATCAAGCCGGTCGTCGTCATCAAATCCGGTCGGCATGCGCTGGGTGCCAGAGCGGCCGCAACCCATACCGGCGCGCTTGCAGGGGCAGACGCCGTCTACGATGCCGCGTTCCGCCGCGCGGGCCTCCTGCGGGTGCTCGATCTCGACGAACTCTTTGCCGCCGCCGAAACACTGGGGCGCGTGAGACCTTTCCGTGGCAAGCGGCTAGCCATTCTTACCAACGGCGGCGGCGTCGGCGTGCTCGCTGTTGACAGGCTCACGGATCTCGGCGGCAACTTGGCCGAAATCTCGCTCGACACGATGCGGCAGCTCGACGCGGTGCTGCCACCGACATGGTCGAAGGCCAATCCTGTCGATATTGCCGGCGATGCCGATGAGAGGCGCTACGCGGCTGCATTCGAGGCGCTGTTCGCCGATTCTTCCAACGACGCGATCCTTGTCATGAACGTCCCAACCGCGCTCAGCTCCGCGACCGAAGCAGCGAAATCCATAAGTACCGTAGTGCAGAAGCATCGCAACAGTTTTGTCCAGGCAAAACCGGTTTTCGCCGTCTGGATTGGAGAGAATGGCGCCGCTTCCGATGCATTCGAAACCGCCGCCATTCCGCACTTTGCAACCGACACCGATGCGGTGCAGGGCTTTATGCATCTCGTGCGCTACAGGGAAGCGATTGATGCACTTATGGATACACCGCCAAACCTGCCGGAAGATTTTACGCCTGATCTCGCGGCAGCCCGCTCGGTGATTGCAGGAGCGATAAAGGAAAGCCGAATCTGGCTCGATCCGGTGGAAATCACGCGGCTGTTCGCAGCTTATCAAATTCCAATCGTGCCGGCTGTGCTCGCGCGCGATGCAGATGAAGCTGCGGTGGCCGCTGCGCCCCTTTTGACGACGGGCAAGACGGTCGTTGTCAAGGTTCTATCGCCGGACATTGTGCATAAATCGGAGGTCGATGGCGTTCGGCTGAACCTGACCAGCGAAGGTGCCGTGCGCGAGGCCGTTACTGACATTCTAGTACGGGCGAGGGCAGCGAAGCCCGGGGCTCGCATTACTGGCGTCACAGTATATCCGATGGTCGTGCGTCCGAAAGCGCGCGAACTCATCGCCGGGATCGCCGATGATCCGACCTTTGGGCCGGTCATCGTGTTCGGCTGCGGCGGCACGGCGGTCGAGGTCATCGATGACAAGGCGCTGGCGCTCCCGCCGCTCGACCTCAAACTTGCACGCGACCTCATGGCACGCACCCGCGTGTCCCGAGTACTCAAAGCGTACCGCAATGTGCCGGCAGCGGATGAGAACGTCATCGCGCTCGTGCTGGTAAAGCTTGCGCAACTGGCGGCCGATATTCCGGAGATACGAGAGCTTGATCTTAACCCTCTTCTTGCTGACAAGGACGGCCTCGTCGCCGTCGATGCGCGCGTGGCAATAGCGCCAGTCTACAGGACGGGCCGCGGACCATCGGGCCATCCTCGCTTTGCGATCAGGCCGTATCCAAAGGACTGGGAACGAAACACCACTCTGAGGGATGGCACGGCGATTCTGGTTCGCCCGCTCCGGCCGGAAGACGAACCTTTGTATGCGCCGTTCTTCGCTGCTGTGACGGACAACGATCTGCGGCTGCGTTTCTTTGCGCCGGTGAAAGAATTCGGTCACGCTTTCGTTGCGCGCTTCACCCAGATCGACTATGCGCGCGCCATGGCATTCATCGCCATCGACTTATCTGGCAAGATGCTCGGTGTTGTTCGTCTGCACGCGAATTCCAACTACGATATTGCAGAGTACGCCATCCTTGTTCGATCCGACCTGAAAGGACGAGGCCTCGGATGGATTTTGATGCAGATGGTGATCGACTACGCCCGCGCAGAAGGTCTTCAAGCCATCGAAGGCCAGGTACTGCGCGAGAACACCACGATGCTTGCGATGTGCAAGGAACTCGGGTTCGACATCACGCCTGATCCAGACGATGTCGCCATTTGCATCGCAAAGCTTCCTATTATCCACTAATCCTCGACCTTTGTCTGGAAGCGCGCAATGGCAGCACAATCACTCTGACGCTGTAGAGGATCAGTTGGCCGGGCCGATAACGGGCTTGAGCGGCATGGCAATTCGCAGTCAGTTAGGTTTGGCGGGTCACGGCTTCTGTTCCGACATCGGCAGCGCTGCCAGTCATTCGCACAGAGCCTGTGGTTGAGTTTCCTTGTCTTTAGCGACAATTTCTATTCGATACCGGGCCGACCGAAACGCTGGCCTAGACGCGTCGGCGCAGATACACGAACCAGTACACTGCGCCAACCATCACGCTGCCACCGACAAGATTACCTATGGTCGCGA
>Ga0190270_10001567_pt1 | contig 10739 bp, 7 predicted proteins | sample Popmic320T_FD_133748 | JGI IMG/M metagenome (GOLD analysis project Ga0190270, IMG submission 133748) | Populus adjacent soil microbial communities from riparian zone of Weber River, Utah, USA - 320 T | ecosystem: Environmental > Terrestrial > Soil > Riparian zone | place: USA: Utah | collected... | reverse complement strand
TGCTCGGCCGCCTCAACTGGTGGATGCCGGCGTGGATGGACCGGCTGCTGCCGAAGCTCGACGTCGAGGTCGAGTGGCTCGAGACCGACCTGCACCGTCCTGTCCCTGCCGAGGTCCCGGCGCCCGGGCCGGACCGCGACCCCGACGACGACCGGCCGCTGGTCGGCGTCTGAGCCGCACCCGTCGCACCCACGGGGCCACCACCCGACACAGACCCGAGAGACACGAAAGAGAGAGAAGGACACCGAGATGACCAGCACACCGACAAGGAACAAGAAGACCGCCGGCTCGTCGACCACCAGCATGGACGTCCCGCAGATCCGGCTGTCCGGACAGGCCGCCGCGCCCGAGGGGCCGGTGGACATGTCGATGATGTACCTGATGCACCACGCCTTCCGGCGTGACCTGGCCGCGTTCGCTGCCGCGGTCCCGGCGACCCCCCTCGAGGACAGGGACGTGTGGCTGGCGATGCAGCAGCGGTGGGGTGTCTTCGCCGACGCCCTGCACCACCACCACGAGGGCGAGGACGAGCACCTCTGGCCGGTGCTCTCGGCGCGGGTCACCGACGAGGAGCGCGTCACCCTCGAGGCGATGGAGTCCGAGCACGGAGAGATCGACCCGGCGCTCGAGGCGTGTGCGGCCGGGCTCGACCGGATGGTCGAGCACCCCGACGCCGACACCCGTGCGGCGCTCGCGGTGCGGATGACGGCCGCCAAGGAGAGCCTGGCCCGGCACCTGTTCCACGAGGAGACGGAGACCATCGCCATCCTCCAGCGCGTCCTGACGCAGGCCGACTGGGAGGCGATCGACGAGAAGTTCAAGGAGGGCGTCTCGTTCGGCAAGATCCTGCGCCTGGTGCCGTGGGTGCTGCACGAGGTACCGGCCGAGGTCCGCGACCAGCTGTTCGCCGAGCCGGGCGGCGCAGCTCACCGCATCGTGTGGCTGCTGACCCGTGGCCGGTTCGCCCGCCAGGACCGGCGCGCCTTCCGCCACCTCGTCGCCGCAGGGTAGCCGGGTCAGAAGGAATAGCGGTCCCGTTGTTCCCGCAGCCACGCGGTGAACACCGGGATCCGCCACTCCGCGGCCAGCCTCTCGGCGTCGTCGGCGTGCCGGGTCGCGAGCTCTCGTTCGCCGGTCGACAGTGCGGCCAGGGCGAGGTAGGCGTCGACCGGACCGGACGCGACGCCGGAGCCTGCGCAGCAGCTGCGTCCGGCGTACGGCGCGAGCAGGCCGTACACCGAGGCGCCCAGCTCAGCGTCCTCGCTGTACGCCGCCATCGCGCCGGCATAGCAGTGGTTGAGCAGGGTGAACCAGTCGTCGGGAGCCAGGTCGACCTCGTGCTGGGTCATATAGGTCAAGGCCCGCTCCTCCTGACCGGCCCGCCAGAGGGTGAAGGCGACGGTGGCGGTCATCGGGAAGACCATGGCCTCGAGCGCTGCGACGAGCTCCTCCGGCGCCACGAAGTCGTCGCGCCACATGGCCAGGGTGAGGAAGTTCCCCTGGATCGCGTCGTCGGCGTGCCGCAGCGCGGACTGGCTCGCGAGGTCGATCGTCGAGATCAGCCTCGCCTCGGCCTCGTCGAAGCGTCCGGCCAGGCAGAGCCAGGGGACGACCATGCTGTCGAGGGCCAGGACGCTGTACACCAGCCGCAGCCTCACCGCCCGCTCCCGCGTGGCCTCGACGACCCGCCACATCTCCCGCGGTCGCCCGAGCTCGCCGAGGACGATTGCCTGCATCGCACCCGCCACCATCTCGTCGTGCTCCGCGCCGATCTCCCTGGCCACGGACAGAGCCTCCTCGGACAGTTCCAGTCGCTCGTCGGCCGTGGACGGTGTCCACAGCGCGGTGGACGCGACCAGTGCGGCGTGCAGCCGGAGGTCCGGATCGCCGAGCCGGCCGGCCATCGCCAACCCCTCGTCGGTGACCGCTCTCCGCTCCTCGAACGTGCTGGCGTAGTAGAGCTCGGCACCCAGGCTCAGCAGGCACCTGCACCGCAGGTCGGAGTCCTCGTCGGGTAGCGCCGCCAGGCTCCGGCGGAGAGCCGCGATGATCTCGTGATGGATGTGGCCGTAGTGAGCGGACTGCCACAGCGCGCCCCGCGTCGTCGCGATCGCCGCCTCGGCCACGAGCACGGGGTCACCGAGCCCCTCGGCGACCCGGATCGCGTCCTCGACCGTGGCCGTCAGCAGGGGCCAGCTGGCCGACCACCGGTAGGCGGTCACCAGTCCCATGAGGACGTCGTACCGATCACGCGGTCCTCCGTGCTGGTCGCCTTCCTGTGCGGCAAGGGCCCGGCGGTAGAGCTCGGCTGCCTCCGGGTAGGCGTTGGCGGCCAGCGCGACCTCGGCGGCCGCGACGGCAGCGCGCCAGGCCTCGCCGGCACGAGCAGGCCCCGCGGCGAGCAGGTGGTGGGCGGCCTCGGTCTCGCGGCCCGGGCGCCCGGCGAGAGCGTCGGCAACCTGGGCGTGGCGCTTGGCACGTCGTGACTTCGACTGGAGGCCGTAGACCGTGTCGCGCACCAGAGCGTGGTCGAACGCGAAGGTGTCGATGCCCGACTCGTGCACCAGCCCTGCTGCCTGCGCGGGCTCGAGCCGGTCGAGCAGGTCCTCCGGGTCCTCACCGGTGGCGTCGGCCAGCGTGGCGACGTCGAAGCGTCGGCCGATGATGGCGGCGGTGCCGAGCGCCGCACGGGACTCCTCGGGGAGACGCGCCAGACGTCGCTCGATCGCCTCCCGGACCGCCGACGGCGGATCGGCGCTCAGCAGGTCCTCCAGGTCGGTGTCCGTGCGCCAGGCGCGCGCGTACTCGATGAGGAAGAACGGGTTGCCGTCGGTGCGGTCGCGCATCGTCCGGGCGAGCTCCGGCGCGATGCGACGCCTGGTGACGACCGACACCATCGCCCCTACCGCAGCCACGTCGACGCCGCCGAGCTCCAGCCGCAGGGCCTGGCGTCGTCCGAGGGCTTCGGAGAGGTCGGCCAGCGCGCCGACGGGCGTCGGCCGGCCCCGCCACGTGAGCACGACGAGCAACGGGACCTCGGCGTCGATCTCGGTCAGGAGGCGTAGCACCCGCAGGGTGGCGGTGTCCGCCCAGTGCAGGTCCTCCAGCACGACGGTCAGGGGGCGCTCGGCCGCGAAGTCCCGCAGCCGGCGGGCGATGTTCTCCCAGGAGCGGAAGTCTGCGCCCTCTGTCGTGGCCCCCGTGCTCTCCGACGGGTCGAGGCTCTGGTCCGCCCCGAGGGTGTCGAACACGGTGCGCCACGGCCACAGAGGCGGCGCACCGTCGTCCTGGGAGCAGCGCCCGACGGCGACCACATGGCCGTACGCGCGAGCCAGTGCCGCGATCTCGGCCGCCAGCCTGCTCTTCCCGATGCCCGGCTCGCCGGTGAGCAGCACGTAGCCGGGCCGCCCGGCACGGACATCAGTCAGGGCCGACCGCATCGCCCTCAGCTCGTCGTCGCGGCCGAGCAGGGGCCACGGTGACGCCGGACTCACCGGCGCCGGGACGGATCGCTCGTCCGCCGGTCCGGCCGGGTGGTCCGTCGTCCGGACCTCACCGCCTCCGGTCGTCGGCGCCGGCTCGGACCAGGTGAGCGAGGGGTCCTGCCGAAGCACCCGTTCCTGCAGGTCCCGGAGCTCGGCGCCAGGATCCAGGCCGAGCTCGTCGGCCAGCAGCTCGCGGACCCCGCGCAGCACCTCCAGCGCCTCGGCCTGCCGACCGGAGCGCACCAGCGCCAGCGTGCGCAGCGCCCACAGCCGCTCGCGCAGCGGGTGCGCGACGGTGAGCGCCTCGAGCTCCGCGGCCGCCGTGGCGTGCTCGCCGAGCGCCAGGCGGGCCACCGCACGGTCCTCCAGCGCGACCATGCGCAGCTCCTCGAGGTGGGCTCGCTCGGCGACGGCCGCCGGAGCGTCCTCGAGCTCGGCGTACGGGCGGCCGCGCCACAGGCCCAGGGCGGCGTCGAGACGCGCCACCGCGTCGTGCAGCTCGACCACGTCGAGCGGGCTGGGTCCGAGCAGCGGGCCGGTCAGCCGGCGGTGCTGGGCGGCCACCGCGCTCTCGAGCACCCGCGCGTCCAGGCAGTCGTTCGCCAGCCGCAGCGCGTACCCGGGTGCGACCGTCACCAGCACCGACGCCGGCGTGCGCTTCTCCCGCGCCGGCTCGAGCGTGCGTCGGAGCACGGAGACGTACCCCTGCAGCGTTCCGGTCACCGCGGCCGGGGCGGCGTCCGCCCACAACAGGTCGACGATGGTGTCCACCGACACGGGCTGGCCGGGAGTCAGCGCGAGGGCGGCGACGAGCGCACGCTGCTTGGGTGTCCCGAGGTCGAGCGGGGCGCCGTCGAGGGTCGCCTCGACCGGCCCCAGCACCCCTACCCGCACGACCACGCCCGCAGCATACGGACGGCAGGCCCGCGCGGGTCGCGGACGCCGCCGTCCGAGAACGGTCGGTCCCGAGGGCCCCGGGCGGCGTAGGTTTCACCCCATGCAGGAGGACGTCGTCGCGCCGAAGCGGCAGCGGGTGGCGGCGTACGCCGTCGTGTGTCGTGGCGACGAATTGCTGCTCACCCGGCTCGCGCCGCACATCAGGTTCCGCGGCTGGACTCTCCCCGGCGGCGGCATCGACCACGGCGAGCATCCGAGGGACGCCCTGCGTCGAGAGATCTACGAGGAGACCGGGCTGCGTGCCGAGCCAGGTCGCGTCCTCGACGTGCACTCGACCCACTTCACCGGCGCCCGGCCGGACGGCGTGGTGGAGGACTACCACGGCATCGGCCTCATCTTCGAGGCGCGCGTGCTCCCCGAGTCGGAGGAGGGGGAGCCGCAGGTGCTGGAGGTCGGCGGCTCGACCGACCTCGCGGCATGGGTGTCGGTCACCGACGCGGCGCAGCTGCCGCTGACCGGTGCCGCCACCCACGCCCTGGCGCTTCTGCGGGCGGGCGACTTCGGGGCTCGCAGCGGGGGGACACGCTGATGGCCGAGGAGACCGTCTTCACCTACGGCGCACCCGCCCTGAAGTTCGGCCGTGGCGCGAGCGACGAGATCGGCCACGACCTCACGACGTACGACGCCCGACGGGTGCTGCTGCTCACCGATCCGGGCGTCGCCGCGGCCGGTCACCCCGACCGCGTCGCCGAGCGGATCAGGGCTCACGGCGTCGAGGTCGCGGTCTTCGACCGGGTGCACGTCGAGCCGACCGACGCCAGCCTCGAGGACGCCGTGACGTGGGCTCGTGAGGAGGGGCCGTGGGACGCGTTCGTCGCGGTCGGCGGCGGGTCCGCGATCGACACCGCGAAGGCGGTGAACCTGCTCACCACCAACCCCGGCGAGCTGCTGGACTACGTCAACGCGCCGGTGGGCAGAGCCCGCGCCCCGGAGCAACCGCTCAAGCCCCTGGTGGCGGTGCCGACCACCACGGGGACCGGCAGCGAGAGCACCACCATCTGCGTGCTTGACGTGCTCGAGCAGCACGTGAAGACCGGCATCAGCCACCCACGGCTGCGCCCGACCCTCGCCGTCGTCGACCCGCTGCTCACGATGACCCAGCCCGCCGGGGTCACCGCGGCGGCGGGAATGGACATCCTCTGCCACGCCCTGGAGTCGTGGACGGCGCGCCCGTACTCGTCGTACGACCGCAAGCGACCCGAGGAGCGCGTCCCCTACTGCGGGGCCAACCCGGTGGCGGACATGTGGGCGGAGAAGGCGATGGCGCTGTTGGCCGCGTCCTTCCGGCAGGCGGTGCGGCACGGCGACGACGAGCAGGCTCGCGAGCAGATGGCGCTCGCGGCGACCTTCGCGGGCATGGGTTTCGGCAACGCAGGTGTGCACATCCCGCACGCCAACGCGTACCCGATCGCAGGTCGTGTGCGTGACTTCCGTCCGGAGGGCTACCCCGCCGACGAGCCGATGGTGCCGCACGGCATGGCGGTGTCCCTGACCGCGCCGGAGGCGTTCCGGTTCACGTTCGACGCCGCGCCGGAGCGCCACCTCCGTGCGGCGCAGGTGCTGGGCGCCGGCACCGAGCGGCCGTCGGAGGACCGCGACCTGCTGCCCGAGGTGCTGCGCACCCTCATGCGCGACATCGAGATCCCGAACGGTCTCGGGGCGGTGGGGTACGCCGAGGGCGACGTCGGCGACCTCGTCGAGGGCGCCGTCAAGCAGCAGCGCCTGCTGGCCACTGCACCGAAGGACGTGACCGAGGACGACCTCGCCCTCATCCTCACCGGTTCCCTCGAGCTGTGGTGAGGGACGGGTGAGGCGGTGAGCGTTCCTGACGTCGTGGGAGCGCTGCGCGCGCAGGGGATCGCCGACGTCGACGACTCCGTCCTGGCGCGGACCCTGTACTCGTCGGACGCGTCGATCTACCGCGTGCCGCCCCAGGTGGTGGTGCGCCCGCGGCACACCGACGAGCTGGCCGCGGTGCTGGCGGTCGCCAGGGACGCCGGCGTTCCCATGACGATGCGCGGTGCGGGGACCTCCATCGCCGGGAACGCCGTCGGAGCCGGGATCGTCGTCGACACCTCGCGGCACCTGGGCCGGGTGCTCGCGCTCGATCCGGAGACGCGGACGGCGGTCGTCCAGCCCGGCACCGTGCACGCCGCCCTGCAGCGCAGAGCCGTCGAGCACGGGTTGCGGTTCGGACCCGACCCGTCGACGCACACCCGGTGCACGGTCGGCGGGATGATCGGCAACAACGCCTGCGGGTCACGGGCCCTCGGTTACGGGAGGACTGCCGACAACGTGGTCGCACTGCGAGCGATCACCGCTGCCGGGGACGACATCGGCACCCTGGCGCCGGCGCTCGAGGCGCTGGTCGACGGACACCTGGGCACGATCCGCCCCCGCTTCGGCCGGTTCAGCCGGCAGGTGTCGGGTTACTCGCTCGAGCACCTCCTCCCCGAGAACGGGCGGTCCCTCGACCGGTTCCTGGTCGGGTCGGAGGGCACGCTCGCGGTCGTCACGGAGGCGACGGTCCGGCTGGTCGAGGACGCGCCGCACCGGGTGCTCGCGGTGCTGGGCTACCCGTCGATGGCCGAGGCGGCGGACGCCGTGCCGGCGCTGCTGCACCACGGACCGGTCGCGTGCGAGGGCATCGACCAGCGGATCACCGCGATGGTCGCCGGAGCACCGCCACTGCCCCGGGGCGAGGGCTGGCTCCTCCTGGAGCTCACCGGGGACACCCGAGCCGAGGCCGTGGCGCGTGCCGAGGCGGCGGTCGGTGACAGCGGCGCGATCGACCACCGAGTGGTGACCGACGTCGTCGAACAGCTGGCGATCTGGCGGATCCGTGAGGACGGCGCCGGCCTGGCGTCGCGCGCCACGACGCCTCCGGCGCAGGCCGGGTGGGAGGACGCGGCAGTCCCTGCCGACCGGCTCGGCGACTACCTGCGTGCGTTCGACGAGCTCCTGGAGCAGCACGGGTTCCACGGGGTGCCGTACGGCCATCTCGGCGACGGGTGCCTGCACATCCGGATCGACTTCGACCTGGCGTCCCGCCGGGGCCGCGCCGGCTACCGGTCGTTCGTCGAGGAGGCCGCCCGGCTCACCGCCGCGCACGGCGGCAGCCTGTCGGGGGAGCACGGCGACGGTCGCGCCCGGTCCGAGCTCCTCCCGCTCATGTACGACGACGCGGCGCTGGCTCTGTTCGCCGACGTCAAGCGGCTGTTCGACCCGGGCAACCTGCTCAACCCCGGGGTGCTCGTGGACCCGGCGCCCCTGGACGTTGACGTCCGGCTGGCCGGGGTGCCACAGCACCGGGATCGTTCGTTCCTCGCTCTCCAGCACGACGCCGGCGACCTGGTCGAGGCGGTGCACCGATGCACCGGCGTGGGCAAGTGCCTCGCGGACAACACCGGGTCCGGCGGGGTGATGTGCCCGTCGTACCAGGCGACGCGGGACGAGAAGGACTCCACCCGCGGCCGCGCACGCGTGCTGCAGGACCTCGTCACCGGCCGGCTCGAGGGCGGGTGGCAGTCACCGGCCGTCGAGGACGCGCTGGACCTCTGCCTGGCCTGCAAGGGATGTGCGCGCGACTGCCCGACAGGTGTGGACTTGGCGACGTACAAGGCGGAGTTCCTCCACCGGAAGTACGCCGGGCATCGGCGGCCGCTGACCCACTACACGCTGGGACGGCTGCCCGAGCTGGTCGGTCGTACGCCACCCGCGTTGGCCAACCTCGGGCTGAAGGTGGCGCCGCGGCTGGCGAAGGCCGTGACGGGCGTCGACCCTCGCCGGTCGTTGCCTACCGTGGCGGCCCGGCCGGCCGGCCGGCGGGGCCTCGGCGCCGGGTCGGGTCCCGTCGACGTCGTGCTGTGGGTGGACACGTTCACCAACCGGTTCGCGCCCGAGGTGGCCGAGGCGGCGCTGCGGGTGCTCGAGGCGTCGACGGGAACCGTGGGAGTCGTGGCGCCCGACGACGAGTGCTGTGGGCTCACCTGGCTGAGCACGGGCCAGCTCGAGCAGGCCCGCTCCCGGCTCGGCCGGCTGCTCGGCCAGCTCGCCGAACGGGTGCCCGACGGCGTCCCGGTCGTCGCGCTTGAGCCGTCCTGCCTGGCCGTGGTGCGCGAGGACGCCGGGCACCTGCTCGACACAACGCCGGCCGTGGCCGGACGGACCCGCACCCTGGCGGAGCACCTCGGAGCGGTGGACTGGCAGCCTCCTGATCTCAGCGGCGTCGACGTGGTCGCACAGCCGCACTGCCACCAGGCCTCGGTGCTCGGGTGGGAGGCCGACGAGGCCCTGCTCCGGAAGGCCGGCGCCACCGTGACCCGCGTCGGGGGCTGCTGCGGCCTGGCCGGCAACTTCGGCATGGAGAAGGGGCACTACGACGTGTCGGTCGCGGTGTTCGAGCACGACCTCGGCCCCGCCGTACGCACCCACCCCGGCGCCGTGGTCCTCGCGGACGGATTCTCCTGCCGGACACAGCTCGCGGACCTGGAGGGTCGGGAGTCGGTGCACCTGGCGCAGCTGCTGGCCGGCCGGCTGCCCTGCTGAGCGTGCGGCTGCTGCCTGGTTGCGATCACAAGCGGCAACGAAAGGGAGTGGGCGCCGAGTCGGTTGCCTGCCCCGCCTGCGGTCCTTGTCTGGTGGATCACAAGCACCTGGTGCTTGTGATCCACCACCTAAGCCTGATCCCCTGGCGCGCCGGACGGGGGCGCCGCTGTGACCACGCGCCGACTCCCTCCTTTGCTGCCGCTTGTCTCCGGACCACAGCGAGACCGCACAGGCGAGCGGCCAACCCCGCTCTGACCTGCGATTTCCCCCTTGGCCAGCCCCGTAGACTGGGTCATATCGGGCCAACCGCAAGCGTTTTGACCCGCCTGTGGGCACCCGGTAGTCTTGGCGATCGTGCCTGGGACAACCCAGGCCATCACGCGTGCGCGGAAGCGAATCGCGTGGCTGCGTTCGCAGCGTTCGATCGAAGGCCAACCGCAGCGGGAGACCGCGGCGGCCCGGGATGGGCGACACGCCCGACCGCGGGGTGCGCCTCCGCCCGGGGCGCCGGCGCGGTCCGGCAAGGCTTCGACCAGCACACGACCTGAACACCCAGACCCTGATCGCCAACGGAAAGAGAACCACGCGGTGCCCACCATCCAGCAGCTGGTCCGCAAGGGCCGCCAGGACAAGGTGTCGAAGAACAAGACACCCGCTCTGAAGGGTTCGCCCCAGCGTCGGGGCGTGTGCACGCGCGTCTACACGACCACCCCCAAGAAGCCGAACTCCGCGCTTCGCAAGGTGGCCCGTGTCCGGCTCTCGAGCGGCGTCGAGGTCACTGCCTACATCCCCGGCGTGGGCCACAACCTGCAGGAGCACTCGATCGTGCTCGTCCGTGGTGGTCGTGTGAAGGACCTGCCCGGTGTGCGCTACAAGATCATCCGCGGCTCGCTCGACACCCAGGGCGTGAAGAACCGCAGGCAGGCACGCAGCCGCTACGGGGCGAAGAAGGAGAAGAGCTGATGCCGCGCAAGGGTCCCGCTCCCAAGCGACCGATCGACATCGACCCGGTCTACGGCAGTCCCGTCGTCACCCAGCTGGTCAACAAGATCCTGATGGACGGCAAGAAGCAGACCGCGCAGCGCATCGTCTACACCGCGCTGGAGGGGTGCCGCGAGAAGACCGGCACCGACCCGGTCGTCACGCTCAAGCGCGCGCTCGACAACGTGAAGCCGGCCCTCGAGGTCAAGAGCCGCCGCGTCGGTGGTGCGACGTACCAGGTGCCGGTCGAGGTCAAGGGCACCCGCGGCATGACGCTCGCCCTTCGCTGGCTGGTGTCGTACTCGCAGGCCCGCCGCGAGAAGACCATGGCCGAGCGGCTCATGAACGAGATCCTCGACGCCTCCAACGGCCTCGGTGCCGCGGTGAAGCGTCGTGAGGACACCCACAAGATGGCCGAGTCCAACCGCGCCTTCGCTCACTACCGCTGGTGAGCCGGTACGCCGGCCGCTGACCCGCCCGGCACGACCTGCCGGACGACGAGGTGATCGGCCCGGACCTCGGTCCGCTGACTTCTCCTTGATCCTCCGACCCGAGAGGCAACCACGGTGGCTGTCGACATCACCACTGACCTGAAGAAGGTCCGCAACATCGGCATCATGGCGCACATCGACGCCGGCAAGACGACGACGACCGAGCGCATCCTCTTCTACACCGGCATCACCTACAAGATCGGTGAGGTCCACGAGGGCGCGGCCACGATGGACTGGATGGAGCAGGAGCAGGAGCGCGGCATCACGATCACGTCGG
>Ga0190270_10001566_pt1 | contig 10742 bp, 9 predicted proteins | sample Popmic320T_FD_133748 | JGI IMG/M metagenome (GOLD analysis project Ga0190270, IMG submission 133748) | Populus adjacent soil microbial communities from riparian zone of Weber River, Utah, USA - 320 T | ecosystem: Environmental > Terrestrial > Soil > Riparian zone | place: USA: Utah | collected... | reverse complement strand
TACGTGTCATCGGCATTCGATTATCGCGAGTTGGCAAGCGAATATGTCTCGGCGGCAGAAGCTACCGACGATCCCGTTCGCAAGAGCGTGCTTCTCGGCATAGCTCGGCTATACCATGAGACTGCTTTGACGTTGGAGTGGGCGAGATCGTCGCCCCAGCAGTTCTTTTCGTGATTGCTAATTCCAATTACAACAAAACGCAAAAACTCGAAGTTGCCTCGTCCGAAGAGGCTCGTCATCACTCCGCTCCGTGTTTCTTATAGAGACCTCGCGAAAAATTGTCGCTTGGAGGCGGGGCGGCTCCCCAATCTTCGTCGGGGTCTGCTTACAATGGCCGCGCTTTATATTCGTACGGCTAAGGCAATTGAAGACGCATCAAGTGAACGAAACCGGGGGAAGTCGTCAGGCAACAAAGCAAAGAACACATCTCGGTAGTACTATGCTTCCTGAGAAGCACTTCTGCCCCGACTATACATTGTCAGTTTCACGGAGAGCTTTGGGAGATCACCTGTCGGAGGTGCTCGCAGTACCGACGAACATTCTCCTCCAACCCGAATAATCGCCCATCGCCTCGTACGAGGATGCCCGCCTTCGCCAAATCATAGACAACTTTCGGTGTCACTCCGAGGCAACGTGCAAGTGTGTTGGCCGAAACCGCTGGCAGGGGAGCTTCGTCGTTCAACGTACCTCCATTTGGCTGGTAGAAATCCTTGCTGCTACAATTAGCTACCGGCGGTGGCCAAGCTTCAATCCCAATTTCATAGCTCGCTGTCTTAACGCTCCAACCGTTCGCTTCATGGCCCGTGAGGTTTTTGCCACGGGCGACTTTGCCTTGGAGTGACTTCGCAATTCCCGATCATCCGCCTTCGACCACGGGAGTCTTACGATCTTTTTGGTCACTTTTCGTTTTTTAGTTGCCATGTAGTCCCTCCGTGTGCGGGGGAGGTCATACATTCCAATCTAAAAATCTGCAATTGTTCTTTTGTAGCGGCGAGCAATCACTTGGTGCGTGTTTCATCAAACCACCTTGAATTGTACCAGCAATCCGAGTACGTCTCCCACGTCATCAAGACGAAGGCTGGCACCTTCACCAACCTGCCTATCCGGGCAAGGTGGTTTCCACGTAGTGGGGATGAGGCCGATGGGCAATGATACGGAGCGCAGCCCTCAAACCAGAGATGGCTGGAAATCATGAATATCCGTCGTTTGCCTATTCAGGCCCTCGTGGAAGCTCGTTCGAACGAACTGGGGCTTCCCCGAAGCGAGCTTGCCCGTCGCTGTGGCTTCAAGAACATCAACAAAGGCCTCCGACGGATCGATCAACTGTTGGGCGGTGACCTCAACTCGCCCTATGCCGAGATGATTTTTGCTACGCTTCCAACGGCTCTCAACGTAAACAAAATAATTATCGATTTTGCGGTTCGCGAAAGTGTTGATCTGATCGAAGCGGACAAGCGCAGGATCGCCGATGAACAAGACGCCGAACGGAGGGCATCGTTCAAGCCGCATGGATATCTGCTCGGCAGCGAAAGGAGACCCTCCCAAATCGTGTTGTTTGGAGTCACTGGAGGCGCGGCTCGATGGCTCGCAATCCCGCTAGATTTGTCGAAGCCGCCGATCACCTTCCCCCAGCAGGCGTCAGCGTTTGCGCGAAAAACCCCGGTCGTTCCGTTCCACGGTAAGACCGTAGGATTCATCGTGAACTTCGCACCCGATCACGCAGTCAGGTTCGATCTCGCGAGTAATCCGGTTGCGGTGTTACCCAGCGCATATCTTCCCGGTCACACGGAGATCATCATCGGCGGTCGGAAGATCAATGCCTCAGACCGGCCAATGCTGTTCGCCAGATAGCGACGGCTGGGGTTTCGACTTGCCTCCATTCCATCTTTCCAAGTCGAGTTTTGGATTCCTTGCACTGAGGACCCGCCCGCATCACCCCTTCGGCGAATTGCGGATCATCGCTTCGATATGGTCCAAGCATTGCTCTACGTGGTGACGCGCCGTCTCACGCATCTGCGTAGCGAATTCGTCGTCCGGGTCACCTTTCGCTGGACGGGCCGCGTTGAGCGAGTCGGTGAGGAACGCAGTCATCCCGTCCAGGGCCTGCCTTCGGTCTTGCGGCGCAATCATCATAAACATGGCTTGTAGTGCCGCGGTCGCTAACAGATGTGCCGCTATGGCCTCGCCCCGCGTTACGGCAATGTTTTTCTGAAGAGCATCCATTGTCGCCTCCGTAGGTTTCGCTTGCTGGATCACACAGGATTCTCGCGGCCCCGCTAGAACAGCGTGGGGCGTGACACCGTGACGGGCGTGACCTGATAGCCGATGTCCACCTGCTTGGTTGCATAGTATGTGCCTTGTAGTCGGAAGCCTTCCGGCAGAGGCGCTTTGGCATGCAAGTTCGGAGCAAGTTGGAAGTTCGCTCCCATCTCACCTGGACGATTCGTTGCGTCCAAGCGTGAGCAAAGGAGACCACTGAGCCAAGCGTATTCCTTCTGTTGGAAAATGCCTGTCGTGACCTTGGGCCCTTTAGGACACTCCTTCGTAAGCGCCTTCCGAATGAAGCCTCGAAACTCGTAACCCGTTCCGATGACCTTCATGGAAGCGCGATCAATCGTAATATTGGGGAGACTCACGGTATATGCGGCTTGTAAGACGCGTGGTGGATCGCCATCCTTGTGATCCCAGGATATCTCCCACGGATTGATCGCGTAGATCATCACATCCTTTTCGGAAACCGCCCCCTTAGCCAGCCACTTCGAATATTGATCTTTGTGCTTGGTGGCGATGCTGTTCAAATATCGAAGGATGATCTTATCTTCGGGCACCTGTCCGCCAGTTTGAGGTGGCACCGAGTCTGGTTTTCCGGGATCGCCGCAATCCGGCGCGACCGCTTCAAACCAGATGCGCTGTCCTCTGTAGACGATGCCAACATCGGGGCCGGGTCTAGGGCAACATACTTCATAGCCTGAAAGGATGAGGGAGGTCGTTAGGTACATCTCCCAATAACGCGCATCGAACGTGCGGCGTAGTTCCGTCCGATATTCCTTATCGGCGTGCCGCCCGAAAAAATTCCAAAGGTATTCGCAATGCCACTTTGCCAACCTTAGACGTGGATCGGTGCCGTCGCGAATAGAGCGATAGCCGGGATCGGAAGCTTCGTCGGCGGTGAACAACGGCGATGCCATCTCGCGGGCTCCATAGATTAGTAGCAGCTTCGTTGTTGATCCTGAGCACAATAAATCAAGATGCCGCGTGTTCGAAGCGTCATTCAGCAACATTGCGGCGCCAGCAACGAGTCATCTATTGTGCGCGTCGATTCGTGGCGCGCGATATGACCGACCTTCGGCGGGAACGATAATCGCGACAACGGTGATCAGTTACGTTTTAATGGTGGACTTTTACTTTCCCTAGGAAAGGTGAATTTGAAGGTATTTCAATGGCTGGCACTTGGTCGGCTACCCTTCGTGCGCGTTGCCGGATGAAAAACTATTAGAAGGTTACGTCTCGACGAAGTGTCCCCGCAGCCAGCCTTCTAGATATGCCGCGGCACTATAGTCTCCGTATATTCGCGTTCGCAGGGCAAGCACTACGTTTTTCCAATCAGCGCGATAACGAAGCAATTTTTCGATGACGCGTCCGCAAGCCGCTTGCTTCTTAACGTCGCTCATCGAGAGTGACCACACGCGGGTCATAAACTCGCCAACGACTCGGACGTGCGAGCCAATCTCAGCATCCTTCGTGCCAATAAAATCTGCGACTGCGGTAAACCTGAATAGGCCTGTGGTGTCATCCGCTTCCAGCACATCTGATAGGGTGTCGGCGTCCAAAGCCAAATGCGAATGGCGGCAAATCGCTAACCCTACAATTGCCTCTGCATAGTGCGTCCGGGTCAGGATATTCCTGCGTTTCGCAACATTAAGGGCGGCTTGCAACCACAAGCTTGATTTTACTCCGCATTCCTTTTCGGCGTTTTGCCGGAAGTACATATCATCCGAAATCAATATTCTGTCGCCTTGTGCCGCGAGGAACGCCGGATCAAGCGTGTGCGTGCCGCAACTTGCTGTGATGGTCTTTGACAAATCAGTGGCGTCATCTGGTATCTCTGCCGGGAGAACCTCGCAGAAACTCTCAACGGCGGTACGGCGCTCCTCCATGGATTGCACAAGTCGCTGGGATTCGGCTTCGGAGGTAACCTGTCGGATAAACTGACCATCGTGATATCCGACCCTCATAGACTCACCGCCCAGCAAATGAGCGGCGTCATGCTCCATCTTCAAAAACTCATCAACTACGGAACGGGGAACGATCAAGCGACCGAAGACTGCTTTAAGCGGAGCAAGTAGCTTGAATGTCGAGGCGATCCACGCGGTGTAGAAGTCTAATACGGCTCCGCCATTGGGAGGCCGCAAGGCAAGCCTCTCGGCAAATTCTCTCTCAGGGTGATCGCCGCGGCATGCCACGATGGCATGACCCAAGCTTCGAATGTATTCAGCAAAGCCAGACGGCTCCTCGCCGACCATTCCGGTGATAACTGCCATAGGGAAATGTTTGTCGATGTAGAAGTCCGCAATCATGAGATTGCGCTCTGATTGCTTCTTTGCCTGTTCCAGAATCGGCGAGATGTCGCCATCTTTCATTGAGAAGGCATAGAGGCCTTTCGCGTCTGGGAAGCGCACATTGAAATGATGCATTTCGTGGAATGCATGTAGATACTTGTGCTTGATTTCTTTGACGGTCCATTTTTCGGGCGCGCCAAACGGCATCGGCTGCTCGAAAGAATCTCCGACAGCCAGGCCTATGGCAGGCGCAATAAATTGATGCGATGGGTGGTAGATGCGCTCTGTAGGCTTGCTAGGACCATCCTCAATTAGTAACTCCAATCTGTCGTTGCCTCTTTGAACTGCGACCCAGGTATCTTTCGCGACCGCCGATGTCTTGGGCAGCATCTTGTCAGCATGCGGTGACATGAAGAGCCCGAAATAGAGGAGTGCTGCCTGGGCGTCGTTCGGATTGGCGCGTATGGTTTCGTAGGCGAACGCCGCGGCTGTCTCATACAACCCAGCATCCCTGAGGTCATGCGTTAGACCTACTTTCTGGTAGGCCGACCCGCGAACCTTTGTGAGGTCGATATCCTTCGCGCGGTTCGCAATCAGAGTCGCTCCGCTGCGTCCCTGACGGGAATAGACGCTAAAAAGTCCGAGCCACGCGGTGAGATTGAGGGGGTCTCCTTCAATTGCTTTTGAAAACCATTTTTCGGCCTCTTGAAGGTCTCCACGGCTATTTTGCAAATTGCCATAGGCCGTTGCACATTTGGGCAACTCTCGAACATGGCTTGGAAGTGATCGGAAAAATTCATTCGCGCGTTGCCTCACGGGCCTCTCGTTGGCGAACGCTTGAATGAGAAGGGTCAAATCTGGATTTATGAAACTTGTTTCGACAAACCCGTCCAGCAAGTCAGTTACGACACGGTAGTCTTCGTTATCGGCTGCGTGGCGCGCGACCATTGCGCGACTTGCCCGATGGGTATTTGTCTTGACCAGAGCAATCGCAGCCCGGTACGCCCGGTCTCCGATTTCTGGCTCGCCCAACTTGACCGCAAATTCGGAGATCAAGACGTTTGCACGGGCGTCGTCCTTGGATGCTTCCAGAAGTTCTGCGAGAGCGTCTCGACGGCTATCCGCACTCTCGCCCAACATCAAAGAAGCCAACCGGCCCAATGTTCGTATTGTCGTGCGTTCGTGGGCGGGAGCTAATTCCACGTGCTCCGCGGTTGCGACGACATTTTTGTAATCTCCTTTCCCGGCGTAATATTGAAATCGAATAAGGATTGCGTCCGGAGTTTCGGGCAATCTAGGAATCAACGTTTCGACGAACGGATGGTCGCCCGCCTCCAAGCCAGCTATCGCGGCGCGTTCAATAAGTGCTTCCGAGTTCGGGGCTGCTTGAACGGCGTCCTTTGCAACAGCGAGGCCATCACTGGTCTTTCCAAGGGCATAGTACGCCGCTAGCAGGTTAACGCACGCCGCAAGGCCATCGGCTTTGCTCGGGTTCTCCGAGTGTCTTTGCTTGTCCCAAATTCTGCGGAGTGTGACCGTGGCGTCTTCCAATTGTCGCCTGACATCCGTGGCAAGTCGCCAACTCGATTTAAAACCTTCGCTGTGACCTACTTCATCAATCACAGCTTCGGCCGCACATTGCGCCAGGAAATCACTGTCGGGATGCCGCTTGGAGGCGTCCGCTGCTGCTCGCCACCATCCCGGCATCACGTCACGCATACGCAAAAAGTCGACTCGGGCGGATTCGACTGGGACCGAAGTGTGGAGCGAGTCCGGAATGTCAGCTAACGGATCATCGACACCGCAGCGTGCCCCGGCCTGAATAACGTAGCCTGCCAGCCAAAGGTTCGAGGATCGTTGACTAGTTCGCGCACGCCGAATGCGCGCGCTTCCGAAGCCTTGCCTTGTAACAGGTAAGACAACGCGAAATTCGCTTTCGCTTTTGGTTCCTCGGGTGCGTGATGGTAGGCCTCCGATAGCCAACTCGCGGCTCGCGCTTCATCGCTTAGGAAGAGGTGGCAATGGCCAATGTTTGCCTTGATCCGAAAGAGAATACGTCCGGATGCAGAATGCGCTACGCGCTTTAGGAGTGCTTCCAACAAAGTCAGGGCAAGCCGTGGGCGTCCGCTTTCAATCGCATCCCGATAGTTGTCGATTTCCGCGTCAAGTTCGGCTTCAAATAAGCTTCGCGTTTCTGGCGCATCGCTAGGAAGATTGGTGGCCAACAATTGCGATTTGATTTCTCGAAAGCTGGTTTGAACTTCAACCACATTAGTAGCGATTGCTGCGCTCTTGTCGTGAAGGTCGCGCAGAAGTTCAGTCTGCTCGCGTGCATGCGGACCATAGGTTGGGTCAAATGCGTTCCGTGCCTCAACATGTTCGCCAATGCGTTGCTCAAGCGTCTCCCAACCCCATACGCTTATCGTGATGGTGCGTTCCCCTCTCGACTCTTCGACGCTTCTTTCCCGTGCGATGCGTTGCAATTCGGGGTCATCGGAGGATGTGGTAGCTATGATATATTCTCGAAGTGATGGCCGAAATTTTAGTGCCGAAGCAATTTCTGTCTGAACTTCGCGCTCGGTAAGTCGCGCCTTGCCTGTTTTCAACTTGCACTGGACCCCAACAGGCTTGGCAGGGTGTTGGTCACGGAAGCCGAAAATGTCGACTCCGTCTTGGGCATAGCCACGCTTACCGTTGAACTGGATGTTGGGGTCGTTGACTAGGCATCGGAACAGGACGAGGCACCCCCGCTCAAAGGTCTGCTCATCGGTGGGTTTTGAAATCTGCGTTGATGAAAACGCGGACATGGAACGCCCTAGGAAGGATCGCGGCTATCAAGGAATCGCAGGAATGATACTACTTAGAGTACGCGGGCTATAGCCGCTACACGCAGGCGCCTGCGAGAATGGCGGGTCGCCAGGGAACTTCGGGACTGGGGCTTTATCCCGTCGCGTCGCGATCCCGCGCCGCGGGCTCGCAGAACAGTCCGAGCAGTCGGGGGATTGGTGCGCGGTCGTGGCACCATGTGCACCGAAGCGACGGAGCTACGGACTCGACCGCTGCGCGCGGGTGCCTGTCTGCCGCCAAAACCGGTGGGACCTTATGGGAAAAACACTATACGACTCTATGGGACGTGTTCGGGTCCCACTTTCGCGCAAGTGGTTGAGCGCGTGAGATTGGGCTGTCTCGCCCCTGGGCACCATTCATTCTCTACGCTCCTGATTTCGCGCGTATTTTTTCTTCGCCATGTCCGCGCACGACCAACGCCGGTTAGTGTCGCCGTCCCATCGCCCACCATGATGCGCCGAGAAAGAGAATCGCGGTGCCGCAGAATACGAGCCATAAGCCCTGTGCAAGCACGAGCGGATCGCGATCCGCCAACAACAGGAACACGACCCCCGCGAGCAGGAGGTACTGGCCCCAGAAGTTCTTGCGGCGCCGCGCCTTGCCATCCAGAGGCGGCACGTGCTTCGCGATATAGCGGCGCAGTAGCCGCCACACGAAGACCACCGGCAGAATATAGCTTGCGATCATGGCGGGCAGTACTGCGGAGGCGCCCAAAATCTCGACCCACTCTCCGATCGTGGTGCTGGTGAAGTCGGCCCACATGCGGCGTAAATGGTTGCCGATGATCTGCCACGTTTCGGCATCGATGAAGCACTGGTAGGCTTCAGAGGGCGTCAAATCCGTAAGGCGCTTCGAGCAATCGGGCATCTTCCCTCCCGCGCTCGCCCCTGATTACAAGTAGCGATCATGTCGGCAAAATTGGAACGAAATGTCGTCGGGTTGATGTCTGCGTGCGCGTGGGGGCTCCGCCTCGCGATCTGACAAACGGACCAGCGAGGGCGATCCCTCTTTATCGCGCTCTCGGCTTGCAGAACTGATCCGCAACGCGCGTGCAGGAATGGCCGACTAAGGCGGGGCGCTATTTCGGAAGGCATTCCACGTTGTAGGCAATAATGACCTGCGATGGGTCGGCCTGACCTACGCTCCTCAAGTCTTCCAAGCCACTTTTTAGCTTGGCTCCCGCCTCCTTGAAGCTGGCCTCAAGTCTCGTCTTGGCCGCGCTGCATCGCTCTTCATTCGAGAACTCCTGAAACACCACGGTTGGCAGGATCCGCCATTCCGCCTTGTCGTTGGTCGCGGCCGGGCTGACTGAGTAGGCGAAGGCGAACATCAGGACCCACATCGGCATGCTCCACGTACGGCAGGCGACACGCGCACGGTGCCACTGCTGTCAGGATTGCCGGCGCGCGGTGATGGCAGCGACTCACGCGATCTTCGTCAGATTGGAACGTCTCAGCGAAACAACACCATCATTCCTATCGCCGCACCGAAGCCGTTGAGAAGCGTGAGTGCGAGTGGCAGTCGCCACACGCCCCGATCAAGCCAATGAAGCGTCTTGTCCATGAACCCAGCCTCCAAGCCAGCCTGCTTGTCCTAGGGGGCTGAGCATGTGCCGCGGCCGTTAACTGATTGACGCGAGGGCAGGACCCATTTCACCACAACTTAAAATCAAATCGCTTGGTCCTGTTCCGTGCGGCTTTTGCGGTCGCGCGGCGCCGCCGTCTAACTTCCGAACAGGCTGAATATGGCGGCAATCACCGCGGCAATGGCTGCCAGGATGCCGAACACGACGGCGGCAATGGCATCCAGCACGGCTTCGACCAGGTCCGAGACCGAGCTGGCGACCACAGTGACGGCACAGAAGCACGATGCGACGAGCACCGAGGTGACAAAGCTGACCGCCATCAGCCACAGCGCAAAAAACACCAGCACGCCCATGATCACCGAGACGGCGATGCGCTGGACGACGCGGCTGGTCGACGCGGGGCGGGGCGTTGACTCCACCGGCGCGTTCATCGCCGGCCCTGCATAAAGTCGTCACGCAATGTCACGGGGCACCTCGCCGTTTCTCCGTGGTCATGTGACTAGCATTGCGAGCAGGCAATTTTCTTTCGTTGTGGATGCTCTCGTTTTGTCAGCGCGTTAGTGGCTGGCCGCCGCTCAGCGATAGAGATCAGCCCGCGTCGGTGGCAGGCCCGACGGTCCGCGGCGGCGCTTGGACGCCAGTGTCTGGAACACCAGTGCCGTGCTGCGCTCGAAGGCGATTGAAACACCGGCAAGATAGGCGAGCCAGACCCTCGTCGTCACCGGTCCCACCAGACGCTCGGCCTCCGCCCGGTTCGCCAGCAGCCGGTCGTGCCAGATCTTGCAGGTGAGCTGGTAGTGCTCGCGCAAGCCTTCGACGTCGTGCACCTCGAAGCCATAGCGTTCGAGATTCGTCGTCGTCCCGCCGATGTAGTCGAGCTCCCCGCCGGGAAAGACGTACCGTGTCAGCGCGGCGTAGTCGGGATTCTTCTTGCGAAAGGTCTTCTCGTCCTTCTTGGCCGGCCGCGTGATCGCTTGGTTGAGAAAGAAGCCGTCCGGCTTCAATGAACGATGCACGGTTCGGTAGAACGTCTCGAAATTCTTTTCGCCAACGTGTTCGAAAAAGCCGATCGCCGAGACTTTGTCGTAGACGCCCTCGACCGTGGCGTAGTCCCTCAACTCGACCTTCACCAGGTTGCCGAGGCCCAGCCGCTCGATCTTCTCCTGGGCGTAGCGCGCCTGCTCCTCGGCGAGCGTCACGCCATAGGCTTTCACGCCGTAGTTCTGTGCCGCATGAATCACCAGGCTGCCCCAGCCGCAGCCGAGATCGAGCAGGGTCTCGCCGGCTTTCAGCCGCAGCTTCCGGCAAACCAGATCGAGCTTGTTGCGCTCCGCGTCCTCGAGGCTCTGGTTCCAGTCGTGAAAATAGGCGCAGCTGTAGACCATCTCGCGGTCGAGCCAGAGCGCATAAAACTCGTTCGACGCGTCGTAGTGATGGTGGATATTGGCCTTGTCCTCGACGAACTCATGCCGGCTCGGCCGGTCGACCTTGATCGCTTCGAGCGGCCACGGGCCGCCGCGCGGCACGAGCAGAAACTTCGCCGCCGTCTTCACGGCTTTCCAGCGGTCGAGCACGCGCAGCCACTGCTTGGTGCGCGCCTTCGGCCGCTTGGCGACGATGTCGAATACGGTGCCGTTGGCGATGTCGACGCGGCCGGCCGACCAGAGATTGGCGAGCGTATCGAGGTTCGGCTTGCGGATCAGCGCGGCGACCGCGCCCTCGTCGCCGAAGGCGACCGCGAGCGCGTCCGG
>Ga0190270_10001565_pt1 | contig 10742 bp, 8 predicted proteins | sample Popmic320T_FD_133748 | JGI IMG/M metagenome (GOLD analysis project Ga0190270, IMG submission 133748) | Populus adjacent soil microbial communities from riparian zone of Weber River, Utah, USA - 320 T | ecosystem: Environmental > Terrestrial > Soil > Riparian zone | place: USA: Utah | collected... | reverse complement strand
TCGCGTAAAAAACGGGAATAACTGAGGTAATTTGGCGATTCAAAAATGTATTGTTCCGCAATGTCCAGTCCCTCCAATTTAGTAGTGAGAAGCCTTAGCCCCTCACTACTTTAACAGTGAGAGACTATGGCCCCTCACCATCTGTCACACAAGTACATCCAAGGATAAGTTTCTTATCCACGTTACGCATCTGAACTTCAGTCAATACTCGGCCCACGTTGGTATCGGTCGTAGTGATCGCGTTGACATCCGCGTCGTCGTCCAATTGAACCACCTCGCCTGTGGTGTTGGCAACCAGATCGCCATCTTTCTCCCTGACGGTCAACACGCCGGTCACTTCGTCAAAACGTATCCTGTACTCGCCTTCTTTTACCATCACGCCGCCGACTATCATTGGCTCGGAAATTGTGAAGCTCCTGGTGTGATGCGTATCACCGGCCAGGGCGGCGAAAATAGATACTCCAGCAATCATCAGAAACACTGTCAAACAAGCTATTACCTTCTTCATAACGATTTCCTCCTTCTTCTTCAGTTTGGGGCCGTTAGTGAATTGCCATACATCAATTCCGAATAACGTCCACGCCTTCGGAGTGGGCAATCCACACGCCAGGTCATAAACACTGCATATGCAGGAGGAAACGTTCTAGTCGTTCCCGGTCACAGGAGTCACTATTGAGGCGATTGGCCACACTATTCGTGGCGTAGCGCCACGAGCGGATCCACCTTCGCCGCTCGCCGCGCCGGGACATAACAGGCCAGCGACGCCACGCCCAGCAGCGACAGCGTGACCACGGCAAAGGTGGTTGAATCAATCGGGCTCAAACCGTAAAGCAAGCTGGCAATCAGGCGCGTCATCGCGAAGGCCGCGGACAGTCCCGTTACCACGCCGATCAAGACCAAGGTCATGCCTTGTCTGGCGATCAGCTTGAAGACGTCGCGCGGATGGGCGCCGAGCGCCAGCCGGACGCCGATCTCATTCGTACGGCTGGCGACGTTGTAGGACATGACGCCGTACAGCCCGATGCAGGCGAGCAACAACGCCACCAGGCCGAAGAAACCGGAAAGCTGCGCAATGACGCGCTCGGTCGTGATGGACTGGTTGACGAGTTCATTGACGACGCGGATTTCGGGCATGTCCATCGAGGGAGCCGTCTCTTTGATGGCCGCGCGAATCGCTAAGACCGCGGCGGCGGCGTCCCCTGCAATGCGCGCTTCATTGACGGCCCACGCGAAGTTCGGATGGCGCGCGGCGTGAAAATATGGGACGTAGAAACAACTCTCGGTCGATTCACGCAGGTCGTCGCGCTTCGAGTCGGCCACGACGCCGACGACCACAAAACCCAATGTCCCATACGGCGCGCTGGCCCTGATCCGACGGCCGATAGGATTCGTCCGCCCGAAGTAAGCGCCGGCCATCGTCTGATTGATCACGCCGACGAGCGGCGCATTGTCTTCGTCTTGTGGCCCGATTTCGCGGCCTGCGAGGATCGGAATGCCCACTGTCGAGAAATAACTCGGCCCGACGTAATCGCAGATCGCGCTCATCCGCTGCCCGGACGCTACAGCCTGGCCTTCGACCGAGATGTCCGCATCAAGGCTTACGCCGTTGAAGAGACCGCTCAAGGACAAACTCGCGCCGCGCACGCCGGGGATAGCGCGAAGGCGCTGAAGCAACTCTCTGTGAAGTTGGTTAGCAGTGGCCGGATTCGGAGAGATATTGAACTGAAGAAGCTGCGCGCCGTCATAACCCAGATCGATCCGCGTCAGCTTCTGAAAGCTGCGCGCGAACAATCCGGCAATGATCAACGAGATGAGTGACATGGCGACCTGTCCGACCACTAGAATCTTGCCTGCGGGCGCTCGTCCAGTGTTCCCGCCGCCTCCGGCCGCGCCCCGCGCGCCTCCTTTCAGCGCCGCGTGAACATCCACGCGGGCCGCGCGGAACGCGGGCGCAAGGCCGAATAAAATTCCAGTAAGCGCGGAAACCCCAAGCGTGAAGCCAAGCGCGTAAGCGTCGGGATGAAGATCGAGAGGTATCGGCGCCGAACCTGACGAAACGAGCCGCAGGAGCAGAGCGTCGGCCCACTGCGCCAGCAACAATCCAAAAGCGCCGCCCAGGGCGGCGAGCAGAGCGCTTTCGGTCAAGAGTTGCCTCATCAACCGCCAGCGCCCGGCGCCCAGCGCGACGCGTACGGCCATCTCCGGGCCGCGTGACGCGGCGCGCGCCAGGAGCAAATTGGCGACATTGGCGCAAGCGATCAACAACACCAGCCCGACCAGCCCCATCAAGATCAGCAACGGTTCGACGAACCGCGTGCGTAAAGTGGACGCGCCCCGGACGCCGTTCACGAGCGCGATCCTTTGATTCAAGTATCCCGCGCGCTCGTCAGCCGCGAGTTGGCCGGCTTCGGATTGAAGGAGTTGTCGCAGGGTCACGTTGACGCCGGACTGCGCCTGATCGAGCGTCACTCCATCGCGGAGCCTGGCCATGACCTGCAGCGACATGAATTTGTTCTTTACGTCCCTCGGCGGCGCTAGCGCCCCCTCCCCCGCATACAGTTCCACCGTCCGTGTCGTCAGAGGAACCCATACATCGGGCGAGCGACCAACGGTCTCGCCCGAGAATTCGGGCGCCGCAACGCCGATGATGTCAAAGGCGATTTGACGAACGCGAAGCCTTCGACCAATGACGGATGGGTCAAGCGCGAAGCGGTTCTTCCAATAACTGTAGCTGATCACCGCCACGGGATCGGGGCCGCTGGTTTTATCCACCTCCTCGGTGAACGTTCGGCCAAGAGCGGCATTCACTCCCAACACCGAGAAATAAGCTCCGCTAACTAAACTAACGCTGGCGCGCTCGGTCTCGCCGTTTTGGGCGGCGCCATCCACAGTTACCGGGAGAGCGGGCGACGCGCTATGGGCCGCAATTACGCCGGAGAAAACCTGGTTGTGATCGCGCAGCCATTCGAACTCATGATAGGCGAACAGTCTCCTGTCTCCAGTTTCCTCCGAGTTTATTCCATGCCGATTGGGATTGGAGAGAAAGACGAGTCGCTGCGGATCCTTTACAGGAAGCGCGCGGAGCAACACCGCATTGATAACGGTGAAGATCGCAGTGTTCGCGCCGATGCCCAGGCTGAGCGTGAGGACGATGATCAATGTGAAGCCGGGCTTCTTCATTAACATCCGCACGCCGTAGCGCAGGTCTTGCCAGAGCGTTCGCATGACTTCCTCCTTGAAATTGTTAGTCCCGTAACGCTTCACTAACCAAATCGCGTGCCACCTGTGCGGCCAAGATAAACGCTCAAATCATTTGAGTTGGCGTGGAACCCAATTAGCCTGGCGCAAAGCGGCGTCCGATTTTGGGATCGTCTTTTCCCACAATCGTAAAAGCATGCGACGCCTTGAAAAAATGAAAAGCGCGGCGCGATGGTAGGGCAAACTACCTGGGAGCGCAGGCATCCTTGCCTGCTTGCTTCGGTCGGTCGGTCATTGCCGAAAACCCGTCAGGCAAGGATGCCTGCGCTCCCAGGTAGTTCGCCTTGACTCCTTCGAGGGGCATTTCAGGAAGACCAGGCAAACTGCCAGTTTGCCCTACACTTTTCCGCAGGGGCATTCAGTCATCAGTAAATCGGGAGGTAACTGTATATGGTCGCCAGAAATTTATCGTTCCTGTTCGGATCACTCTCGCTTCACTTTTTCCTGGCAATAACAGGCGCGGCTCAAGAACTGATTTAGTTTGATTCCTTGCCCGATAGAGCGCGAATTTTAAGATTGCGGAACCGGACTTCGTCGCCGTGATCCTGCAACAGGATGCGCGTCTTAGTCTTGGCGCCGAACCCCGGAACGTCTTTGTACTTGCTCTTGGCTATGGCGTCGATCAACGCCTGGCTTCCCAGGTCGTATTCGACGATTTTAGCGCCGTTAAGCCAATGTTCGACGTGTTTGCCCTGAACGACGATTCGTGACTCATTGAACTCGCCTGCCGGTTTCAGTCGTTTGGAATCGTTGGGGGCAATCAGCGAATAGAGCGAGCCAGTCGAACGGATCGGGCCGTTCCTTAGGGCGTCCGGGTGTCGTTCGTCGTCAAGCAATTGATACTCAAAGCCGACGGGGCTTCTGCCGTCGTCGCCCATATACATCCCGACGCCCGGTTTATCCTGACGCTCCTGGAAGAGATAATAGACGCCGCTATTGCCGCCCTGCGGCATGCTCCACTCAAAGCGGAAATCGAAATCCGTGAACAGCTCGGCGGTCATTATGTCGCCGCCGCCGCTGCGTGGGCGCCCGTTGCCTTTGGAGTTCTTGAAACATCCCTCCTCAATGCTCCAGCCTTTGGACGGATCCATTGTTTCAAAGTAACTGCGTAATCCGTTGAATGCCTTGCCGTCGAAGAGAAGCTTCCACCCCTCTTTCTTTTCGGCGTCTGAGAGGGTGTTTAGCTTAGTGACCGAAGTCTCTTGCGATACGGAAAGGCCGCCGGCCACGGCAGCCAGCGCAAGCGCCGATAATATCGCGGCCGTAACGCTGAGCATCATGAATCGCATACTCCTACAACAACGCAAATCTTGAAGCATCTCGTCCTCCAGTTGTTAGTGGCATATATCGTTTAACTCACTTCCTAACTCTTTCGCTCAATCGTTTATCGATTCTCCAGCGGTGGGAATTTCTCAGGCGCCCGGCGATGTTTGGTCGCCTGCTCGTAGGCGTAAACAAACTTGATCAAATCCGGCTCGCTGAACAGCCGTCCCAGAAAGGTCAGTCCCGCCGGCAGCGAAGCATTCGTGAATCCCATCGGCGCGGTGATCGCGGGAAATCCGGTTTGCGGCGAGAGCATCTGGCTGTTGTCGCCCGCGGGGCTTTGCAGATCGCCGATCTTACGCGGCGGATTACTCCACGTCGGATAGATGACGGCGTCAAGGCGGTCTTTTTCCATCGCCTTCAACAGAGCCTCGCGGAAAGCGACGCTGCGCGGATCGCTATACAAATCCTTGCAGGGCGGCGATTGCGGCATGGTCTTAATAGCGTCCTTCAATCGCCTTTCGATGTAAGGCGAATACAGGCCAGACTCGACGATTGCGGCCAGGTTCTTGTATTTGCCCTTCTCTCCGAGCGAGGCCAGGTAATTGTTCACGTCGTAGTGAAAAGAGTTGCACCATATGTCCTTCGTCAGTTCGTCGTAGTTCGGTAGATCGAACGGGTCCACGATGACCGCGCCCTGCGCTTTTAAATCTCCGATGGCTTTGGCGACCAGCTCTTTGATTTGCGGGTCGGTAGTCGGGGCGTCAATGTACCTTCTGAACACTCCCAGCCGCGCGCCCTTCAGGCCGTTCTTCTTCAGGAACTGCGTATAGTTCTTCGGAATCTTGCCTGCGGAAGCCTTGGTGATCGGGTCGGCCGGATCATAACCCGCGATCACTTCGAACACCCGCACTGCGTCTTCAACTGTGCGCGCCATCGGGCCGCCGATGTCGTTGCGCAAATATAGAGGGATGATGCCGTCGCGACTCGTCAACCCCATCGTCGAGCGAATACCGACCAGCGCGTTGTGCGAAGACGGGCCTCTGATCGAGTTGCCGGTGTCCGTGCCCAATCCGACGGCGCCCAGATTGGCCGCGACCGCCGCAGCCGTGCCGCCGCTAGACCCCGCCGGGACGCGTTCAAGGTCGTAAGGATTGCGCGTCACGCCGGCGATGGAGCTTTCGGTCAGCATAGGACTGAAAGCCCATTCGGCCATGTTCGATTTCGCCAGCACGATGGCGCCCGCTTCGCGAATCCTGCGAACCTGGAAGGCGTCGTCAGGCGGAGTCGAGCCTTTGAGCGCCAGCGAGCCGCCGGTCGTCTGCAGGTCTTTGGTGTCGTAGTTGTCTTTGACGATCACCGGAATCCCGTGCAGCGGGCGCAGCTTTTTGGTTCGCTTGAACTCTTCGTCGAGGCGGTCCGCTTCGGCTAGCGCTTGCGGATTGACGACCACGATGGAGTTGAGCCTGGTCGGTTGGTCGTAGGCGTCGATGCGTTTGAGATAGGCCTCGACCAATTGGCGGCAGGTGATTTTGCCGGATCGAATCGCCTGATGAATTTCGGCGATGGTCGTATCAACTAACTCGAATTTCATTTGTGTTTGCGCCGGCTTCCCCCAGGCCAGAATCGTAATCATGACCGCCGCCAGCGCCAACGGCGCGATCTTCTTTGCATCAATATCGCCAGGATGATTTTCGCGTCTAACGTGTCGCTGTATCGCCACCTCGGTATCCTTTCAGAAACTAGGGCGGTTTTCAGATCAGTCTACGGGTTCATAGAACGCTGATGACGCGGACGGGCGCGGATCATCGCGGATAAAACCAAAATAGATCAGCGCCAATCCGCTCTATCAGCGTCATCCGCGTTCTATTCATACGTTCCTAGCTGCAAACACTCTGATCCCGTATACGCAATTGAAAACCGATCTAAGCTGGAAAAAAAACGCCTATTTGCCGCTCAGGCAGGAAATGCCTTATACACCTGAAAAGGCGGATGACGCAAAGAATGCCGGACGCCGGCCCTGCCCTGGCCATATGCCGACGATATGATCCCACCATTCGTGGGGATAGCGCATGCGCTCAATGGCAGAAATTCTGCGATGAATGTCATTGCGCCAATCAAGCCGATTGCCTAGCATCAACGCGATGAAACCATCACAGTCAAACAAAAGGTCTCGAAAAACCGACACGCGCCGGATCGGCGTCGTCGCCTTTCCTGGCTCCCAGATCCTGGACATTGCCGGGCCTCTGGCGGTCTTCGCCGAAGCAAACCAGTTCTGTCAGAACAATTTCAACGCGAAGCAGGCGGCCTACCAGATCGAATTGATCTCGACCGAATCGGATAGGCTGGTTGATTGCTACTGCGGGGTGAATATAACGGCGCAGACCGATTTTCGCAGCGTCCGTGGAGCCTTCGACACGTTGCTTATTGCGGGCGGTTACGGCGGGTTACATGTCGAAAAGATCGCGGGCTTCCTGCCCTGGCTCCGGAAAACATCGAATGCGGCGCGGCGGATCGGATCGGTCTGTGGCGGAGCGTTCGCGCTTGCCGCCGCCGGCTTGCTCGACGGTCGTCGCGCGACGACGCACTGGCATTTTTGCCGGCAGATGGCCGAACGTTTTCCCGCAGTCCGATTCGATCCCGACCCGATCTACATTCGCGACGGGAACATCTACACCTCAGCCGGAGTAACTGCAGGCATCGATTTGTCGCTGGCGCTGGTCGAAGAAGACTGGGGGGCGGAGCTGGCGCTGCTCGTGGCGCGCGCCCTCGTCGTCTTTCTTCGCCGACCCGGCAGCCAGTCGCAATTCAGCGCCTCGCTCTCGTTGCAGGCTTCCGACCGCGCGCCCATGCGCGATCTGCAGGTCTGGATGCTGGACAACCTGCGCGAACCGTTGACCGTCGAGCGAATGGCCGCGCAGGTCGGGATGAGTCCTCGCAATTTCGCGCGGGTCTTCGCCGAGCAGATCGGCGTGACGCCCGCGCGTTTCGTGTCGCAGGTCCGCGTCGAAGCCGCGCGGCGCAGGCTCGAAGAATCTTCCCAACCTGTCGAACTCATCGCAGAAGAATGCGGCTTCGGCAGCGCTGAATCCATGCGCAGCGCGTTCCAGCGCCTGATGCATGTTTCGCCGCAAGAGTACCGCAAACGTTTCCATCTGGCCGACCAAGGAGAACAAAACGATGAACCACCCCCTCAATCGTCGCGACTTCGTCAAAGTGGCGACGGCCGCGACCATCATCGCCGGCTTCGACGCCCCGCGGGAAAATCAGGAAAAGGAAAAAATCGCAGGGAACAAACGGCCTCTTGAAATAGCCGTCTATCTCTACCCCGGCATGACCGCGTTCGACGCCATCTGCCCCTACGACATTCTCAGCGGCGGGATTCCCGATTCGACCGTTCGATTCGTCGCCAAAGAGCGCGGGTTAGTGCGAATGGATTCGCGGATGCTGAGCCTGCATGCCGATTACGCGATTCGTGAAATCGACGCCGCGGACATCCTGCTTCTGCCGGGCGGAGGCTCGACGCCCACGCAGATGCGGGATCAGGAAGTTCTCGCCTGGGTGCGGCGGATTCACGAGAAGTCGAAGTGGACGGTCTCGGTCTGCACCGGCTCGCTCATCCTGGCCGCCGCCGGATTGCTCATAGGGCTGGAAGCGACGACGCATTGGGCCGCGATGGAGATGCTGGCGATGTTCGGAGCAAAACCGGCGCGACAACGCGTAGTTAAGCAGGGAAAGATCGTCACGGCGGCGGGCGTGTCTGCAGGGATCGATATGGCCCTGAGCCTGGTCGCGCTGGAATGCGGCGAAGAGCAGGCGAAGGCGGTTCAGTTAACTATCGAATACGATCCGCAACCGCCCTTCGACTCAGGTTCGGTAGAGAAGGCTTCGCCTGCGCTGGTCAATAAAGTGAAAGCCTCTTTACTGGAATACAGCCGGAAAGCAGCCGCCGTTAAATAACCAGGTGAGTAGATGTCAGATGTCAGATGTCAGATGTCAGTAACAGGTGAGGCGAGTAGTTTCTTTACTGACATCTGACATCTCGCATCTGACATCTACTCACATCTGAGCGCGACCACCGGATCAACTTTCATCGCCCGCCGCGCCGGAATGTAACAGGCCGCCATTGCCACCGAGGCCAGCAGCGCCGCAACCGCCGCAAAGGTCAGCGGGTCTGCCGCGCTCACGCCGAACAACAGGCTCTTCATCAATCGCGCCAACGCAAATCCGCCGATTAAACCGATCCCTATTCCGAACAACGTCAATCTCATCCCCTGCTTCATCACCATCTTCATCACATCACGTGTTTGCGCGCCCAACGCCAGACGAACGCCGATCTCGCGCGCGCGCTGCGCGACGAAGTAGGCCAGCACGCCATAAATTCCCAGCGCGGCGAGCAGCAGCGCCACCCCAGCGAAGGTCGCCAGCAGGATCATTCCCACCCATCGCTGCTCCGTCTCTTCGCCCAACAGTTTAGCCATCGTCGCAATCACGGAGATTGGCTGATTGGGATCGACCGCGTGAATCTCCCGACTGACGGCGGCGACCAGACTCATCGGATCGCCGCTCACCCGAATCGCCAGGTTGTATGGGGCCATCCACTGATTAAATCCATGCTGCTGATATGGCAGATACATTTCGGCTTTGACCGGCGCGTCAACTCCCATTTGTCTGACGTCGGCCACTACGCCGACCACCGTTATCCATTGTCGCCATCGCTTCGCATTCGAATCGGAATCGCCGAGTCTGAATCTCTTGCCGAGCGCGCTCTGATCAAGCCAGTATTGCCGCGCCATCGTTTCGTTGATGATCGCCACCGGCATTGATCGCTCGTTATCGGTTTCGTCGAAATAACGTCCCTGTCGCAGCGGAATGCTCATCGTCTGCAAATAATCGGCCGTCACCTGCCGCTGAAGAGCGTCGTAAGACGATCCGGGGATGAGGCGCCCGTCCTCAGGCCGGAAGGCGCTCGAACCACCTTTCCACTGCAGCGGGACCATTGTCGTGAATCCCGCCGAAATGACCCCCGGCAGCGTTTTCACCCGCGCCAGCGTTTGGTCGTAGAAGTTTTTTCGCTGCCACATCTCTCCGTACTTGCTGTGCGGCAACCTGGTCCGCATCGTCAGGATTTTTTCCGGCTGAAGTAATGAATACTGGCCTTGCAATTTGTGTATGGTCTGAATCAGCAAGCCCGCGCCTACGAGCAGCGCCACCGCCATAGCGATTTGAAACACCACCATTGCGCCGCGCAACCTGCCGCCGCCTGTGACGGAGCTTGCCTGGCCGCCCTCTTTCAACACCTCGTTCAAATCGACCTTCGACGCCTGAAGCGCCGGGGCCAGGCCGAAGATCACGCCGGTTAGAAGCGCGAGGAGCAGCGTGTAAGCCAACACCCGCCGATCAATCGTCAAACTGGTCGAAAGCGTCATTCCATCGGGGATTAATTTTTCCAGGAAGGCGAAACTCCATGAGGCCAGCATCAGTCCGGCCAGCCCTCCGGCGGCGGCGAGCAGCAGGCTCTCGGTCAGCAACTGCCGCGCGATCCGGCCACGGCCCGCGCCTAGAGCCGCGCGAACAGCGATCTCCTTGCGGCGGCCGGCCGCGCGCGCGAGCAGCAACCCGGCGATGTTGGCGCATGCGATCAGCAAGACAAATCCGACGGCTGCGAGCAGGACTGTCAACTGTCGGCCGCTCTCCCCGGCCAGTTGATCATGCAACGGCAGCGTTACCGATCCCATTTTTCCATCGAAAGACTCGCGAGGATATTGCCGCGCGATGCCTTGCGTTATCGTCTGAATCTCCGCCTGAGCCTGCAGCAGGCTGACGCCCCGCTTCATTCGCGCAACCACATTCAGATGATGGCTCTTGCGATTAGTCCACTCCTCCTGCTCGTACGCCATCGGAACCCACAAACCGATGTAGCTGCTCATAAACTGGAATTCGGCAGGCATTACGCCAATGACATAATACTTCTCGTCGTTGAGCAGAATCTCACGGCCGATGATGTCGCCCACGCCGCCGTAACGCATCTGCCATAGTTTGTGGCTGAGCACGACGACTTTATTCATTCCCGATTTCTCTTCTCCCGGCGAGAACGTCCTGCCGAGCGCGGGCGAAATTCCAAGCAGCGGAAAGAAACTCGCGGTGACGGAATTGGCCCAAATCTGCTGCGGTTCGCCATCACCCGTCAATCTGAAACTGGAGAAGCCTATCGCCGCCAT
>Ga0190270_10001563_pt1 | contig 10746 bp, 9 predicted proteins | sample Popmic320T_FD_133748 | JGI IMG/M metagenome (GOLD analysis project Ga0190270, IMG submission 133748) | Populus adjacent soil microbial communities from riparian zone of Weber River, Utah, USA - 320 T | ecosystem: Environmental > Terrestrial > Soil > Riparian zone | place: USA: Utah | collected... | reverse complement strand
TGTGCTTCATCTGGCTCTCGATCGTGGTGAAGTACGACAGGCCGGAGTACGAGTACGGGCTGTTGAGGCTGAAGTAGTTGGGGAACATCGGCACCGCGACGCCTTCGTAAGCCTGGAAGCGGTTCTCGCGCCACCACTTGCCGAGATTGCGGCCCTCGCGGCCGATGATCTCGATGGCCGGGAAGTTCGTGTCCCACAGGTTGAAGCCGGTGGCGAGCACGAGGGTGTCGATCTCGTGCCGCGCGCCGTCGTCGGTGACGATCGCGTCGGGCTCGATGCGGGCGATCGGCGTCGTCTCGAGGTGCACGTGCGGCTGGTTGAACGTGGGGTAGTAGTCGTTGGAGAACGTCGGCCGCTTGCAGCCGAAGGAGTAGTCGGGGGTGAGCTTGCGCCGGGTCTCGGGGTCGCGCACCTGACGCGCCATGTGCCTCTTGGCCACCCGCTCGGCGGTCTGGTTGAACCGCTTGAAGCGGCGGTACTTCAGCACGGCGGCGACCATGAGCACTTCGAGGATGCCGGAGCCGATGCCGCGGGCCACGCGCTGGGTGAACGGGATGCGGGCGTAGAGCTTCTGGAGGCGCCGCGGCACCGGACCGTCCGACTTCGGGGTCACCCAGATGGCGGTGCGCTGAAACACCGTCAGCTCGGCCAGCTTTGGAGCGATCTCGGGGATGAGCTGCACGGCCGTGGCGCCGGTGCCGATGACGGCGGCCCGGCGGCCGTCCAGATCGAGGTCGTCGTCCCATTTCGCGGTGTGGAGGACCGAGCCTTCGAACGACTCGATGCCGGGGATCTCCGGCATCTTGGGCTGGGACAGGAATCCGGTGGCGGTGAGCAGGTAGCGGGTGGTGAGTGTTTGGCCGTCGTGCAGGTTGACCACCCAGACCTGCTCCTCGTCGTCCCAGCGGGCGCCGTCGACGACGACGCCGAACCGCATGTGGCGACGCAGGTCGTACTTGGTGGCCACGTGGTCGCAGTACGCCTTGAGCTCGGCGCCCGGCGCGTACATGCGCGACCAGTACGGGTTGGGCTCGAAGGAGTAGGAGTAGGTGGCCGACGGGATGTCGACGGCCAGGCCGGGATAGCGGTTGACGTGCCAGGTGCCGCCGAGGTCGTCCTCGCGCTCGAGGATGACGATGTCGTCGATGCCGAGGCGGCGCAGTGCGATGGCGGCGCCCATGCCGCCGAACCCGGCGCCGACGATGACGGCGTCGTGGACGTGGCGATCGGTCTGGGCGGTCATGGCGTCCCCCTGGATTCGGATACCGGCGGTATCTGAACCAGTGAACACCACCGGTCGTGATGTGACAAGTCCGGTGTCATGGACATCACAGGGTGGGCGTGCGGCACGATGGGCGACATGAGCCTGGAGATCACGGTCCGCGGATCCGCCGAGCAGCGCTTCGCGGCGGAGCGGGCGACGGTGACGCTTGCCGCCGCGATCGAGAGCACCGACAAGCAACAGGTCTACGACGAGGCCGTCTCCGTGCTGGAGCCGCTGGTCATGCAGCTGCGTGAGCTGAGCGATCGCGGCACGGTGTCCACATGGTCGAGTGACCAGGTGCGTGTCTACAGCCATCGGCCGTGGATCAGCGAGGGAGTCCGCGGCGAGCTGCAGCACGTGGCCCGCGTGCAGGTCTCGGCGGAGTTCACCGACTTCGAGCGGCTCAGCGGATTCGTCGACTACTGGGCCGGCAAGGACGGTATCGAGATCGGCGGCATCGACTGGGACGTCACGTCCCGCAACCGGCGCACCTACGAGTCCGACGTTCGCAAGGCCGCCGTCGACGACGCCATCTCGAAGGCGCAGGCCTACGCCGACGCCGTGCGCCGCGGCCGGGTCACCGCTCTGCAGATCGCCGACCCGGGCATGCTCAACGGCAGCGGTGAGCAGCCGCCGATACCGTTCGCGATGACCTCCGCCGACAGCGCCGGCACCGCGTCCGACCTGGACCTCACTCCCGACGAGATCGTCATCCACGTCGAGGTCGACGCCCACTTCGCGGCCGACTAGACCTCCACGACCACCTTGCCGAGGGCGCGGCCCTCCCCGTGGTGGGCCAGCGCCTCGGGCACTTCATCGAGCGTGAACGTGCGGTCGATATGGATCTGGATCTCGCCGGACACGCACAGCTCGGCGAGTGGTTCGAAGTGCGCGGGCCCCAGCTTCACCACCAGGACGCCGAGCCGTCGACCGGTGAGCCGTCCGACGACGAATCCGGCGGTGAGGACCCGCAGCAGGGACCGCGAGGTGCCGCCGACGCAGAGGTATCGGCCACCGTGGGCCAGCGACCGCCGATACGCGAACACCGAGCGGTAGGCAACATTGTCGAGCACGAGGTCGTTCGGATCGCCGCGGGTGAAGTCCTGGCTGCGGTAGTCGATCACCTCGTCGGCACCCAACGACGTCATGTAGTCGAGCTTGCCGGCGTTGTCGACTCCCGTCACGTACGCGCCGGCTCGCTTCGCGAGCTGGATCGCGAAAGTGCCCGACCCGCCGCCGGCGCCGTTGATCAGCACCCGTCGTCCCGGTGCGGCTGCTGCCGTGCCCTGCAGAGCGATCGGACCCGCCTGCGGAATGGTCGACGCCTCGGCGAACGTCAACGCCTCGGGCTTGCGGGCCAGCGCGGACTCCGGCGCAAGGGCGTACTCGGCGAACCCGCCCTTCAGGTCCAGGTTGTCGGCATACACCTCGTCGCCGGGACGGAACCGGGTGACTCCGGGCCCGACGGCTTCGACGCGACCGGCGATGTCGGACCCGAGCACCCGGCGTGCCGGGGTTCGGAGGCCGCCGATCCGGGCGTACATCGGATCGCCTCGCAAGCACTCCCAGTCGGAGAGATTCACCGACGTCGCGACCACTTCGACCAAGACCTGACCCGGGCCCGGTGACGGCACGGGCACGTCCTCGACCCTCAGCACGTCGGGTGGGCCGTACCGGTCGTAGACCACAGCTCTCACGCCGAGAGACTACGGCCGGCGCGGTGGCCACCGTCACACCCACGGCCTGACCTGCGAAAATGCCCGGATCCTCATTTGCTCCCATCGGATACCGGCAGTATCTTGGCGGCATGTGGACCGAGTTCCGCGTCCGCCTCATGCAGGCCGTCGCCAACGCACGACTGCATCGAGCACCCCGTTTGATGGCGGCCGTCCGCGACGTGGCTCGGTGGCTCCCGACGCCCAGACTTCTGACGACGGTTCGGCCGATGCGTCCGCAACTCACGCGCCTCCGCATCGTTCGCCCGGGCAACCGGCCCATGCGCGTCGTCTTCGAGAAGGCCGTCGTCCACGAGAAGTTCAGCCTTCGCGCTCGACTGCTGCAGCGGGGAGCACGACTCGTCGTCAAGCCGCTGATGTCCTGGATGCCGCTCAACGACCGCACCCTGCGCGCCCTCAGACGCATCGACCGGCTCTCCGCCCGGGGGCCGCGCTCGCGCTACGTCGAACCCCATCAGTTCGAGCTCGGCGGGGTCCGCGTCGAGTCCATGACGCACCGCTTCGGTCCGTCCAGCGACATGACCGTGCTGTACCTGCACGGCGGCGGCTTCTTCTCCTGCGGCATCGAGACCCACCGGCGCGCTTGCGAGCGACTCGCCCTGTACACCGGTGGGCAGGTCATCTCCGTCGACTACGTGCAGCTGCCCGAGGGCAGCGTCGCCGACTCCGTGCAGGACGCCATCGCGGCGTACGAGGGCTTGCTCGAGATGGTCGAGCACCCCGACAAGATCGTCGTGGCCGGCGACTCAGCGGGCGGATACCTGACAATGAAGATCGCCGAGCTCGCCACCCGGCGCGGCCTCACCCCGCCGGCCGCGGTGCTCACGTTTTCACCCCTGCTGAGCCTCGATCCCGACCGCGACGACAAGGCCATCGCCCGCGTCTCGCGAGTCCGCGACGCCTACATCCCGGTGCGCCGCATCGCGCTGGTGCGCGAGCGCTGGGTCCCGGAGGGTTCCTCGATCGAGGGCTACGCCTCGCCGTTGCTGGCCTCCGCCTACATCAATTCGCCGGCATTCTTCGTCGCGGCCGAGGACGAGGCCCTCCGGCCCGAGGTCGAGGCGATGGCGCTGCAGCTGGCCGAGCGCGGCGTCGACGTCGAGACCCATCTGTGGCGCGGCCAGGTCCACGCCTTCCCGGTTATGGTGGACTTCGTCCCCGAGAGCCGCCAGGCGCTCAAGCTGGCGGCCGACTTCGCCCGCCGCGCCGTCGGCGAGCTGGTGCCCGAACCGGAGCTGGACGCCGAGTCCCACGAGGAGCCGATCGTCGGCGAGATGGTCCACGACGACCAGGTCCCGTCCGACGGCGAGGACATCATCGACGTCGAGCTCGAGGGCGACACCGGCAAGAAACGCTGGTTCTTCCAGGCCAGCTGACAGAAGCTAACTGCGCACGTCGCTGAATCGAAAGACCATGAGCGGCTTGTCGATGCTCTGCCGCTGAGTGATGCGCGGGTTCGTGAAGCACGGTCCGTCCTCGTCGGCGATGAACCGTCCGCTGAACGTGACCACTTGGCCGGTCTCGAGCTCCGTGACCCGCTCGAGGAGCGGGCCCGGCTGGATCAGCGTGTCCGCAGCGGAGAAGGCGCCGTTTCGCGTCGTGACTTGGGTGTTCGGCTCGATGTTGATGCCGAGGATCCCGTTGCCATCTCGGTCCGATTCGATCTCGTAGACCTGCCCGGTCCAGTTCTCGACCCGGCCATCGCCCAGGATCGCGCAGATCCGCTCGTCGCGGTCCGCCAGGGCGGCGTCCCGCTGCAAGTCGTGGCTGGCGGCGGCGTATTCCTCTCGCGCATCCTGGATGAGCTCGACGACCTCCCGCTCGTCGGGTGGCTGCGTACCGAACGGAGACGCCGGGTCGTTCGTGTTCACGATCGCGACGACGGCGATGGCGACGGCCACGAACGCGATCAGCACCGAGATGCCGACCTTCGTCCACACCGCTCTGGTGCTCTCGCGCACCACGGGTGCGGGCTGGTCAGCCGGCGGTTCGCTGCTCGTCGACTGGTTGCGGGTCATGGGCTGCGCGGGCGCTGCCGCGAGGTCGGTCCATGCAAAGCCGTCCCAGTACCGGACCACGCTTGAGTCGGACGGGTCTGGGTACCACCCGGCCGGCGCTCGCGGACTGGTCATGCTCCTCCCGATTTTTCCCTGAATCGAAGGGGTTCATGGCCATCGAACCACCGCGCGGGGCCGCTGTTCGTGGAATGGCCGCGTTGCCTTTCAGAGAAGGCGACGCCGGCAGGAGCGGTGGTTCTTCCAGTCCAGCCGACCATCGCCCGACCGCCGGTGACCGGGTCAGCAGTTTCGCCGAACTGCCCTCAGGCGCAGATTTGTACTGCTACGTTCCGCAGATGAAGCACACCATCGCTGCGATTCTGCTCACCGCGTCACTCGCTGCGTGCGGTGGCGGAGACGACGAACCCACCAAGGACGCGTCCGAGCCGACGTCGGGGACCACGACTGCCGAAAGTCTGCCGCAGTGCTCCGATGTGTGGGTCGACGGGAAGACGCTCCCGGCCGACTACGAAGGATGTGTCGGCGACGACGGCGCGACCGTCCCGGCCGACGCCAAGCAGTGCGGGGACGGACCGGAGAAGTTCGTCCAGTACCAGTACACGAAGGATGAGATCACGTACCCGTTCGTCGCCATTCTCGGCGAGAAGGTGATCGAGTACATCGATGACGAGAACGCCCCGTACGCCAAGACCTTCGACAAGTGCGGTGGAGAGCCCGTCAACTGAGCGCGAGACATAACAGTCAGGCTTGACTGTTTGTTTCTGGCGGTTCATGATGGCGGGATGACCACGCAGGCCGCTGGGACCGCTGCTCCTGCGCGCACGCCGCAGGGCGAGCGTACGCGGGCGATGCGGCTTCGGCTGCTGGAGGCGACGGTCGACTGCCTGGTCGAGCTCGGCTGGGCCGGCACCACCACCACGGTCGTCAGCGCGCGAGCCGGGGTGTCCCGGGGTGCGCAGCTGCATCACTTCCCGAGCAAGCAGGAGCTCGTCGTCGCTGCGGTCGAGCACCTGTCCGAGCGTCGCCGCACAGTCATGGCCGCGTCTGCCGCCGACCTGCCCGAAGAGGGTCGCACCCGCGCGATCCTCGACGTCCTCGCGCAGCAGTTCGTCTCGCCGGTGTTCTACGCCGCCCTGGAGCTGTGGGTCGCGGCACGATCCGACGCCGACCTGCGGAAGGCGGTCGCTCCCTTGGAGCGGCGGGTCGGGCGCGAGACGCACGCCTTCGCCCTGGAGCTGCTCGGCGTCGACGAGTCCGTCGGCAACAACCGGGCTCTCGTGCAGGGCACCCTCGACCTCGTGCGCGGCCTCGGGCTCGCCTCGGCGCTCAGCGACGACAGCCGTCGTCGCAACGCCGTGCTCGACGCGTGGGCCACCGTCCTCGACGACCAGCTGGAGACGTCATGACCGATCTACGTGCCGCCGTCGTCGCCGACCTGGAAGCCGAGAGCGAACAGCTCGACTCCTGGGTCGACCCGCTCGATGCCGACGAGTGGGAGCGCGTCACGACGCCGGAAGGCTGGACCGTGGCGCACCAGATCGGCCACCTCGCCTGGACCGACGAGGCTTCACTCACGGCGATCAACGACCCTGACGCCTTCGCCGAGGGGTTGAAGCTCGCCGCGGCCAATCCCGAGGGCTTCACCGACGAGGGCGCCGAGGAGTGGTCGAAGATCCCAGTGCCCGAGCTGCTCCAGCGGTGGCGCGACGGGCGGGCGCGCCTGGCCGCCGCGCTGACCGAGCGCCCACAGGACCAGAAGATCGCCTGGTATGGGCCGCCGATGAGCCCGACGTCGATGGCGACCGCGCGGATCATGGAGACCTGGGCGCACGGGCATGACGTCGCCGCAGCGCTCGGCATCGTGCCGCCGCAGACCGACCGCTGCAAGCACGTTTGTCACCTCGGCGTGCGCACGCGCGGGTTCGCGTACCTGGTCCGGGGCGAGCAGGTGCCCGATGTCGAGGTGCACGTCGCCCTCACCGGACCGAGTGGTGACCTTTGGACGTGGGGCTCGCCCGAGGCACCGCAGCGGATCACCGGCTCGGGATACGACTTCGCGCTGCTCGCCACCCGCCGCCGGCACGTCGACGACGTCGACGTCCATGCCGAGGGCGACGACGCAGCACACTGGCTGACGATCGTTCAGGCGTTCGCCGGCCTGCCGGGCAATGATCCGCAGCGACTCTCGGAGGCGCCGTCATGAGTGCCGTGCGGATCGGGAACTGCTCCGGCTATTACGGCGACCGCCTCTCGGCGATGCGCGAGATGCTCGAGGGTGGCGAGCTCGACTACCTCACCGGCGACTACCTCGCCGAGCTCACCATGCTCATCCTCGGGCGCGACCTGATGAAGGACCCGTCCACCGGCTACGCCAAGTCGTTCGTGCGCCAGATGACCGATTGCCTCGCCCTCGCCCAGGAGAAGGGCGTGAAGATCGTCACCAACGCCGGCGGCCTCAACCCGGCCGGGCTGGCCGAGAAGCTCCGCGAGGTCGCGGCCGAGCAGGGCGTCGACGTCGTGGTGGCGCACGTCGAGGGCGACGATCTGCGAGAACGCGCCGACGAGTTCGGGTTCGGCAACGTCCTCACCGCCAACGCGTACCTGGGCGCCTTCGGCATCGCCGAGGCCCTGAACCGCGAGGCCGACGTCGTGGTCACCGGCCGGGTCACCGACGCGTCGGTGGTGGTCGGGCCGGCGATCGCGCACCACGGCTGGGAACGCGACGACCTCGACGCGCTGGCCGGCGCCGTCGTGGCCGGGCACGTCATCGAGTGCGGCACCCAGGCCACCGGCGGCAACTTCTCCGGCTTCACCGGGATCGACATGAGCACCCCGCTCGGCTTCCCGATCGCCGAAGTGGCCGCTGACGGATCCTGCGTGATCACCAAGCACGCCGGCACCGGTGGCGCCGTCACGGTCGACACCGTCACCGCCCAGCTGATGTACGAGGTCGGCGGGCCCGTGTACCTGGGGCCGGACGTCTCCACCCGGCTCGACACGATGGCCGTCAGCCAGGACGGATCCGACCGCGTGGCCATCAGCGGAGTCGTCGGCGAGCCGCCGCCGCCCAGCACGAAGGTCTGCCTCAACACCGTGGGTGGGTTCCGCAACACGGTGGAGTTCCTGCTCACCGGCCTCGACATCGAGGAGAAGGCGGCGCTCGTCAAGGCGCAGATGGAGGCCGCGTTCGACGCCGGAACCCGACCGGACGAGGTCGAGTGGCAGCTGGATCGCACGGACGTGCCCGACCCGCACACCGAGGCCGCCGGCACGTCCCTGTTGCGCTGCCACGTGCGCAGCGCGGAGGCCGACCCCGTGGGCCGCGCCTTCAGCGACGCCGCGATCCAGATCGCGCTCGCGTCCTACCCCGGCTTCAGCGTCACCCGGCCGCCGGCCGCGGGAACGCCATTCGGCGTCTACCGGCCGGCGTTCGTGCCGCAGACGGACGTGCCGCACGTCGTGGTTCTCGCCGACGGGACCCGCATCGACATCGAGCCGCCGAAGGACACCGCCGAGTCGCATGCCTCGGACGGAGTCGGCGTCACCCTCACGGAGGACTGGGTGGACGAAACGTCGCGCGTGCCGCTCGGACGCCTGGTGCACGCGCGATCCGGCGACAAGGGCGGCGACGCCAACCTCGGCGTCTGGATCCCGGCCGACCACCCGCACCGCGAGTCGGCGTTCAGCTGGCTGGCGGCCTTCCTCGACGAGGACACCGTGCGCGACCTGCTGCCCGAGGCGGCGGCGCTCGACATCGAGATCCATCCACTGCCGAACCTGGCCGCCGTCAACGTCGTCATCCACGGGCTGCTCGGCGAGGGCGTCGCGTCGTCGACCCGCCTCGACCCGCAGGCCAAGGGGCTCGGCGAGTGGCTGCGAGCCCGTGACGCCGCCGTGCCCACCGCGCTGCTGCCCGAGAAGGGGGCCACCCTGTGACGATCTTCGACACTCCCGAGCGGCTGGCGCTCCGCGAGAGCGCGCGCCGATTCACCGAGCGCGAGATCGCCCCGCACATGGCCGAGTGGGAGGACGCCGGCCTGTTGCCGCGCGAGCTGCACGCGGCCGCGGCCAAGGCCGGACTGATGGGCGTCTCGTTCCCGGAGGAGGTCGGCGGTCAGGGTGGAGACATCGTCGACTCTGCGGTCGTCGCCGAGGGCGTGCTCGACGGCGGCGGTTCCACCGGGGTGCTTGCGTCGCTGTTCACCCACGGCATTGCGATCCCGCACATCGTGCAGAGTGGCAATGCTGACTTGATCGACCGCTATGTCCGGCCGACGCTGGCCGGCGAGACGATCGGCTCGCTCGGCATCACCGAGCCCGGCGCCGGCTCAGACGTCGCCAATCTGCGGACCCGCGCGGTGCGCGACGGCGACCACTTCGTCGTCAACGGCGCCAAGACGTTCATCACGTCGGGGGTGCGGGCCGACTTCGTCACCACCGCGGTGCGCACGGGCGGGGACGGGTACGGCGGCATCAGCCTGATCGTGATCGACAAGGAGACGCCAGGCTTCTCCGTCGCACAGCCGTTGAAGAAGATGGGCTGGCTGTGCTCCGACACCGGCGAGCTGACGTTCGACGACGTCCGTGTGCCCGCCGAGAACCTCGTGGGCGAGGAGAACGGCGGCTTCGTGCTCGTCATGCAGCAGTTCGTCAACGAGCGGCTAGGACTCGCGGCGCAGGGCTTCGCGACGGCGCAACGGGCACTCGCCCTGGCAGCGCAGTACGCCAAGGAGCGGGAGACGTTCGGCAAGCCGCTCGCGTCGCGACAGGTCATCCGGCACAAGCTGGTCGACATGCACCGGCGCACTGCCGCGGCGAAGGCCTACGCGGCGCAGGCGTTCGAGCAGGCGGTGAACGGGTCGACCACCGACCCGGCCGTCATCGCCGACGCCGTGCTCGCCAAGCGGCAGGCCGTCGACGCGTGCGAGTTCGTCGTTCACGAGGCCGTGCAGATCTTCGGGGGCATGGGCTACATGCGCGAGAGCGAGGTCGAGCGCCATTACCGCGACGCGCGCATCCTCGGCATCGGCGGCGGAGCGAACGAAGTCCTCAACGACCTGGCCGCCAAGATTTTGGGGTACGACGGATGAGCACCGCGATCGACACGTCCAGCGAGACGTACGCGACGAACCGCGAGGCGATGCTCACGCGGGTCGCCGACCTCGCCGAGCAGCACGCCAAGGCGCTGGAGGGTGGAGGCGAGCGCTATGTCACCCGCCACCATGAGCGGGGCAAGCTCACCGCCCGCGAGCGCATCGAGCTGCTCCTCGACCCGGACACGCCGTTCCTCGAGCTGTCGCCGCTGGCGGCGTGGGGCACCGACTTCACCGTGGGCGCCTCGGTCGTCACCGGCATCGGTGTCGTCGAGGGCGTCGAGTGCCTGATCGTGGCCAACGACCCGACCGTGAAGGGCGGGACGTCCAATCCGAGCACCCTCAAGAAGGGCTTTCGCGCCTCGCAGATCGCAGCCGAGAACGGGCTGCCGTCCATCCAGCTGGTGGAGAGCGGCGGCGCCGACCTGCCGACCCAGAAGGACATCTTCATCCCCGGCGGCGGCTCGTTCCGCAACATCACCCGCGCGAGCGCGGCCAAGCGGCCGACCGTCGCCCTGGTGTTCGGCAACTCCACCGCCGGCGGCGCATACATCCCGGGCATGAGCGACTACGTGGTGATGGTCAAGGAGGGCGCCAAGGTGTTCCTCGGCGGCCCACCGCTGGTGAAGATGGCG
>Ga0190270_10001562_pt1 | contig 10746 bp, 10 predicted proteins | sample Popmic320T_FD_133748 | JGI IMG/M metagenome (GOLD analysis project Ga0190270, IMG submission 133748) | Populus adjacent soil microbial communities from riparian zone of Weber River, Utah, USA - 320 T | ecosystem: Environmental > Terrestrial > Soil > Riparian zone | place: USA: Utah | collected... | reverse complement strand
AGCGCCGTCAACGGAAAGCGCGGCGGTTGCGTGAACGCGAGAAGCGGGTACGCGAACAGTTCGAAGGCGTCGCGGAAAAGGCAAAACGGGCCCCCTTTTTGGGGGGATGAGTCCGCGCCCCGCGTCGCGTAGAAGAGCACGATGAACCAAGCTCGACTGGCGCGAGCGGCGACAGCGGCACGCGCGCGCGGATCCCGGAAGACATTTCCGGGCACCCGGCCACCCGACCGCCGTCACCGCGCGAGGTCAGTCGAGCAGTCTGATCAGGCGTCATTCCCGAACACTGGCCCAGGCGTGTGTGCTGGGCTTCCGCGGTCGGAACAGGGTCGACTCCTACCAGTCGATGTCCATGACGGGCCGCACCTCGACGGAGCCGGTTCGCGCGTTCGGGATGCGGGCCGCCCAGTTGATGGCGACGTCGAACGATTCCACCTCGATCAGAAAGTAGCCAGTGAGGAACTCGCCGGCGTCCACTGCTGGACCGTCGGAGACGCTCAAGGTACCCTACGCAGACGGACGGTTCGGGCCGAGTCGTAGTGCTCCACCTCCTCCGCAGCCAGAAAAATGCGCTCCTCGCGCATCGCCTGGATCAGGTCGCGGTACTCGGTCTCTTCAGCAACGCGCTCTGCCTCGGACATCGCGGCCCAGATCTCCTTGCCGCCAGGAGCGTTGTAAGTCAGGAGCATGAAACGGATGTCGGCCTCCCGTCTTGGTGATCGTAGAAGAGACCACCGTCGAGTCCTCCCAGGGGACACTCCGGAGCACTGGCCCAGTCGGGTGCCCTTGCCTCTACGCTCACGGTTCCTTGCAGGACTACGACTTCACACCGGAGAGCTACCTGTCGATGATGCGCGACGCGGTGCCCGGCTACGACGGCCTCGAAGAGGCGACTGTGGCGGCGACCGGGACCGATGCCAGCACGATCCTTGAGCTAGGGACAGGCACGGGTGAGACCGCCCGAGCCGTCCTCGATAAGCACCCTGACGCGCACATCACGAGCATCGATGCAAGCCCCGGAATGGTGAGGGTAGCCCGCGAGAACCTTCCCACTGGCCGCGCCGACGTCATCCTGGGAAGGCTCGAGGATCCTCTGCCGCAGGGACAGTTCGACCTCGTTGTGTCGGCCCTCGCCGTTCACCATCTCAAAGGTGAGGACAAGGCGGATCTCTTCCGGAGGGTCGCGGGAGTGCTCGCCCGGGGTGGGCACTTCGTCCTTGCCCGACGTCGTCGAGCCGGTCGATCCCTCGTACGTCGTGACGCACATCGATCCGGAGGTCGACCACCCGAGCACGCTCGACGAGAACATCGCCTGGCTCGAAGCCGCTGGACTGATTCCCGAGGTCACCTACACCGACAGAGATCTCGTGGTGATCGACGCGCAAGCGCCCCCACGGGTCTAGTTCGCGAACCGCCACGACGGGTTGAACCTCTGGCGTACTTTCCGAACACTGGGGCAGAGTGTTTTCTCGATGCGACCAAGACCGGCCGGAGCTGGCCGAGAAACAGGGGCGGCGGACCTCGATCCGCCGCCCGTCGCAGCACGCCTACTGCGTGGTCGCTCCCGACGTCGTGGTTACCTTTGCGTGCTCGACCGCCCAGTCGAGGGCGTAGTCGGCGATTTCCTCCCAGCCGGTCTGCGAGGGCATGAGGTGCGCGCGGCCCTCGTACTCGACGACCTCGGTGATCGTGTCCTCCGCCTTGTAGTGCTTCGCGTTCGAGCGCTGGAGTGACGGGGGCATGAGGTGATCCTCGCTGCCAGAGATGAAGAGCAGCGGCGCCCGGCTGGCGTTCTTGTAGTCCACATGCGTGTCGTCAGGCCCCGGATGGATGTTCGCGAGCGCACTCGCCCAGAACACGCGGCCCGACGCGGGGATGTGGTAGCGCTCGTACAGCCTCCGCGCCTCCTCCTCGCTGAACGTGTTCGTAAACGCATAGCGCCACTGCTCGAAGGTGAACCCGACGGCCTTGTGTCGGTTGGCGGGGTTCTTGAGGACGGGGAAGCTCGACCTGATCTGTGACAGCGGCACGCGCTTGACGCCCTCGGTCGGCGCCGAGTTGATCGCGACGCCGGCGGCGCCGTAGCCCCGATCCATCAGCAGCTGCGTGAAGACGCCACCGGCCGAATGACCCATCAGGATCGGCGCCGGCTCGACCTGCGAGACGACCGACTCCAGATGCTCGACAACCGCCGGCACCGTGAGCTCCTCGATCGGCGTCGGGTCCGCATTCAGCGCCTCGACCTCGACCTCGAAGCCAGGGTATGCCGGAGTCAGGACGCGGTAGCCGCGGCTCTCGTAGCGAGCCTTCCAGTCCTCCCAGCTTCGCGGCGTCACCCAGAAGCCGTGGATCAGCACGATCGTGTCCGGTGTGACGGCCATGAATCGCTCCTTCCCGTGGGGTCGGCAGCCACGTTACACCCGCGCGGGCACATGGTTCTCACCCGCTCAGGACACTCCAAGACACTGGCAGACACGCGCAGCTGGGGATCGGCTGCAGAGGGGCGGATCCCCGGTGCGCTCCAAGGCACTCACTCGAGCACCGCTCGAAGCCGTGACCTCCAACGGTGACTCAACGGAAGAGCTGATCGAGCGCGTGATCTGCCGCCGACCCGTCGCAGTCACCCCGTTTGTGTCAGTCGGAGGGCTTCAACCCGTGGCTACCGTCGGGTGTGGACGCTGGCGGCTGTAGCGAGGGGCCTGGCGCCGCGTCCTCCGTGCTGCGGAGGGCTCATGCTCGAGGTTTGCCCTACTTCCCGAGAGCGTGAGCCCTCGCGGCCGGTGTTCGCGACCTGGATCTGCATCGGCACGGAAGCTGACGAGGTCCCGGTGCGTCTTGGGACGAGCGGAACGCCGAGACGCGTGCGGCCACGGTCCCGACGCTCCGCCCGCGAGGAGGGGCGAAGCTCCTCACCCTTCGCATGACCGGCCGCGCGGGTCGGGAAACGCTAGGCCCGGATGAGGACCGGCGTTCCGACCACGGCGGTTCGGAAGAGCCGGGCGAGGACGGGGTTCCGGAGGCGCACGCAGCCGTGCGACACGGCTCCCCCGATCAGGTCGGGACGGTTGGTGCCGTGGATCGCGATCGGGCCGCCCTGGATCCAGTCCTGGAGCACCGGTGAGAAGGCGGAGATGCCCAGCGCGGCCGGGCCGAACGGGCCGGCCGGGTTCGGGGCGACCAGGCGCTGGTTCACGTAGTAGCTGCCCGTCGGCGTCGGCGTGTCCGGCGCACCGATCGCGGCCGCGACCCTGAGCACTTCGCGGCCTCGCCGGAACAGCGTCAGACGGCGTTCGGAGAGGTCGACCTCGACGCGCGTCTGCACTCGCACGAGCCGGACCTCTCGTGCGCGCACCCACCCGAGCATGCCGTTCGGCCGGGTCGGGAGCTGGACGCGGATCCAGTCGCCGGCGCAGCGTGTCCGGCCGAGAGCGCCGAACGCGGTCGGAACGCCGTTGACGTTGAGGCGTCCGAACCGGCGCAGGAGCCCGCCGCCCGGCGACGCGTACACGCGTGCCTCGTCGCGTACGATCGCCGCGAAGGCCACGGCCCGGGTTCGCAGCGGCCGGATCGTCCGCGCGCACCCGGCGGTCGCCCGCGGACGCGGCGCGTCCCGGTCGACGACGGGAGAGCGAGGGGCGACGCTCGCCGTCGAGATCGGCGGCTCGGCACGTTGGAAGTAGGGAGCGGACGAGCTCTGATCGACGCGGTTGCCGCCGCAGCCGGCAGCGAGGAAGAGCGTCACGAGCGCCGCTGCGAAGACGGCGCGGTCCCGGGTCAGAGGCGAACACGTCATCGGGCGCCAGCAACGTAGCCGACGAGGCCGCGAATCGCCTGTCGCCGCGAGAACGGGTTGAACCCTTCACCCGGACGAGGGATCATGACTTAAGACAGGCCCGAACAGACCGAAGGAAGGAACATGCCGTCGTTCCTCCGTAGGCATTCGGGGTCTCTCGCCGTCGCTGCCATCACGGCCGCCGTCGTGCTGCAGGCCGGCGGCGCTTCGGCCTCGAGCGCGGCGGCCGCCTACAGCGGCCGGGTCGGCTTGAACACGCATCTCGTCTGGGTGTCCCAGGCCGACGCGCGGGCCGGCTACGCCGAGGCGGCTGCGGGCGGTGTCGGGTGGGTGCGCGAGGAGTTCCCCTGGGGAGTCGTCGAGCCGCAGCCCGGCAAGTACGCGTGGGCGCGCACCGACTCGATGATGGCGGCTGCGTCGCAGGCAGGCGTCAACGTCCTCGGCATTCTCGGCTACTCCGCTCCCTGGGCATCGTCCGATCCGAGTGGGGCGGGCAACTCGAAGTATCCGCCGCGCCTCGCCGCGGACTATGCGCGCTACGCCGCGGCGGTCGTGTCGCGCTACGGCCCGGATGGACACTTCTGGTCCTCGCGCCCCGACCTGCGCGCGAGGCCGCTCACCGCGGTTCAGATCTGGAACGAGCCCTGGGGCCACTGGTTCTGGAAGCCGGACCCGAGCCCGGCCGCCTACGCCAAGCTCGCTCGCACGGCAGCGGCCGCGATCCGCGCCGTGAAGCCGGCGACGACGATCCTCGTCGCGGGCGACGTGTTGCAGGTTCGAACCGACGGCGCAATCGTCGACTGGCTGCGGAACCTGCGCGCCGCCGACCCCGGCCTGAACACGCTCGTCGACGCCTACAGCGTTCATCCGTATCCCTATCCACGGACGCACAGCCCGTACGTCGATCGCGCGGACCCGCGCTGGGACTACCGGCGGGTCACCCTGACGCGGCAGATCGACCCCTCTCTGCCGATCTGGATCACCGAGGTGGGCTGGTCGACCGCGAGCACGAGCGACTCCGTCACCGAGGCGGCGCAGGCGGCGTACGTCAGGGACGCCGTCGTACGCGCGATCGGGGAGTGGGGGTCATACGCCCAGCGGGTCTTCCTGTACAGCTTCGACCGAGACAGCGCGAATCTGGCCGATCGCGAGGGCCACTACGGGCTCCTGCGCCAGGACGGCAGTGCGAAGCCGTCGTGGACCGCCCTCAAGACGCTGCTCGGCGGCTCGGCCGCACCGGCCAAACCCAAGCGCCCCCGCTCGCGGTAGCGAGCCTCCGGCCCGCGCGGGCGTGTAGGGCCGCGCCCGATCGGTAAGCGGACCACGATGGCGCTTCGGCTGTTCCTCGTTGCGGCGATCGTGGCGGTGGTTGCCACCTTCTCCGTCCTCGCTGTGCGGGCACTCCGGGACGATGAGGGCTCCGTCCGTCTGGGGCTGAACACGCATCTCGTGTGGGCCCCCGGCGGGTCGGTGGATCCCGTCCTGGGCGAGATCCGCGGTCTCGGGATCAGCCTGGTGCGCGAGGAATTCCCCTGGCGTCTGGTCGAGCCCGAGCAGGGACGGTTCGACTGGCGGCAGACGGACGCCCTCATGGAGGCCGCGTCCAGGCGCGGTGTCGACGTGCTCGGGATCCTCGCGTACTCGGCACCCTGGGCCTCTTCGGATCCCGCGGGCGACGACGAGCGCTACCCACCGCGGGATCCGGCCGATTACGCGCGCTACGCGGCCGCGGTGGTGGAGCGCTACGGCCCGGCGGGATCGTTCTGGGAGCAGCGCGGCGACCTCCAGCTCCGCCCCCTCCGGGCGGTCGAGCTCTGGAACGAGCCGTGGACGCACTCGACCTGGAAGCCAGATCCGGATCCGGGGGCATACGCGCGGCTCGTGCGGGCCGCGGCAGAGGCAATCCGCGCCGTCGAGCCCGAGACGACGATCGCAATCGCCGGTGACTTGCTGCAGGTGCGGACGGACGGCGCGGTGGTCGACTGGCTCGGCGAGCTGCTGCGGGTCGACGCGAGGCTGCCGCGGCTCGTCGACGCCTACAGCGTGCACCCGTACCCCGATCCGCGAAGCGCCGGTCCGTACGACGAGCGCGAGGACGGCCGGTGGGACTTCCGCCGCGTCGAGCTCCTGCGCCAGGTCGACGACAGCCTGCCGATCTGGATCACCGAGATCGGCTGGTCGACGGCCGACACCGAGGACTCCGTCAGCGAGCCGAAGCAGGCCGAGTACGTCGAGGGCGCGATTCGGCGCGCGCTCGGGGAGTGGGGCGACGACGTCGAGCGCGTCTTCGTCTACAGCTTCGACCGGGACACGGGCGATCGCGGCGACCGCGAGGGGAACTACGGCCTGCGCCGCGAGGACGGGACGTTGAAGCCGGCAGCCGCCGTGCTCCGCGAGCTCAGCCGCGGGGATCCGGGCCGCTGAGCGCGTGTGAGATAGCGCCCGCGGCGGAACATCACCGTGATGCAGAGGGGAATCGAATCGGCCCTGGTCGCCGAGGACGTCGGCGGCAACGCCATCCGTGGCCGCAACGACCCGGACCTCGGGTCGAGGGTCGCGCGCAACCTCGCGGTGCTCGCCGCGGCGCGCGGTGCCGCCGCGGCGCTCCAGTTCGCGGCGTTCGCGATCGTCGCGTCGCACCTCGGCCCCGAACTCCTCGGCGTCTACACGTTCGCCATCGCGATGGTCGCGCTCTTCCGGCTCATCCCGACGTTCGGCTTCGAGCAGATCGTGCCGCGTGACATCGCCCAGCGCCCCGAGCTCGAGGCATCGCTCGTGCCGAACGTGCTCTACGTCCGCGTCCTGCTCGCGCTGCTCGCCTACGGTGCGCTGGGAGTGTCGCTCGTCGCGATCGGCTACGAGCCGCGTGCGCGAGACGCAGCGCTCCTGGCGGGCTTCGCCCTCGTCCTCGTCGCCGGCGAGACGCTGCGCGCCTCGCTCGCGGTCCGGCTGCGGCTCGGCTGGTCGGCCGCAGCCGACCTCGCCGAGGCCGCCGTCGTCTTGATCGGCGCCGTCCTCCTCGTCTCCGCGGGAAGCGGCATCAGCTCGTTCATCGTCCTCTACGTCGCCGCCAAGGCCGTCAACGTCGCGCTCGTCATGATCGGCGGCGCGTGGGTCACCTCGTACCGCTGGCGGCCGCGGCCCTCGACGTGGTGGCCCGCCGTCCGCCATGCCGCGCCGCTCGCCGCGGCGGCGCTCGTGATCGCCCTCTACTACCGGCTCGACATGGTCGTGCTCGCGAGGCTGGCTCCGGCGGATGAGGTCGGCCAGTACGGGCTGGCCCTCAAGTTCCTCGACGCCGCGGTGCTGCTCACGGCGGTGTTGATGTCCGTGCTGCAGCCGCTCCTCGCCCGCGCTGTCGTCGACGGCCGGGTAGTGCTCCAGCAGCGCTACTCGACGTCCGTCCACCTCACCGCCGTGCTGGCGACGTTGGTCGCCGTCGCGGGTGCGATGACCGCCTGGCGGCTCCTGCCGGAGCTTCCCGGCCTCGGGGCGTACGAGGGCGCGGGCGTCGCCCTCTCGCTGCTCGCGCCCGCAGCCGGGATCATCCTGGTCGCGACCGTCGTCCAGGGAACGCTGCTGGCAGGCCGGCTCGAGCGGAGCGTCCTCTGGATCTCGCTCGCCGGGCTCGCGGTCAACGTCGCCTTGATCGCGGTGCTGATTCCAACGTACTCCTACGTCGGCGCTGCGATCGCGACGAGCCTCACCGAGCTCGCGCTGATCGTGCTCTCGCTGCGCGCGACCCGCGCCCTCGGCATCCGCTGGCCGCTCGGGAAACTGGGCCGGCTGACGCTGGCGGCCGTCGTCCTGGTTGCCGTGCTCACGCTCGGCTACCTCGTGCACCCGTTCCTCCAGCTGGCGCTCGGCGTCGCCGCGTTCGGAGCAGCCGTGCTCGCCTTCCGCGTCGTCGACCGCCGCGAGCTTGTGGTCGCGTTCAGGAGACCGACCTGAGCGTCGCCGTCGTCGCCGGGGAGAGCCCGCTGCCGGCCACGTCCGGACTCCGTCAGCGCATCCTGCACCTCACGCGCGCGCTCGCGAGTGCGTTCGAGGTCGAGGTACTCGCGCTCGGGGACGTTCCCGCGGCCGACGGGGAGCCCTTCTCGCTCCGCGGAGTTCCACACGATCGATCTCGCGTCGCGGCGTTGCTGCACTCCCTGCGGACTCCGTACGAGGCGGCGAAGGTCCGCTCGGCCAGGCTCGAGCAGATGCTCGCCGCGGGGACGTGGGCGACGGTGCAGGCCGAGCTTCCTTTCGTCGCCTCGGCCGCATTGGCAGCGCGTGCGCCGCTCGTGCTGGACGCCCACAACATCGAGGCCGACGTCCTCGCGACGCTCGCGCGGACGGACGGGCGCGCCGCGCACCGCGCCCGCTGGCGGTGGGAGTCCGCAAAGACGGCCCGGTACGAGCGGCGCGTGATCGTCGCCGCGGCGGCGGTCTGCACGACGAGCGACGCGGACGCGGCGGCTGCCGATCGGCTCGGCTCCCGCCGCACCGTCGTCGTCCCGAACGGCGTCGACTGTGCCGCGATCGCGTACGGGCCGCCGGCACGCACGGCCGACCTCGCGTACGTGGGCCACTTCGGGTACCGCCCCAACGTCCTGGCGGCGGTGGAGCTGGTCGACGAGGTGCTGCCGCGCGTGCGGGCGGACGTTCCGGACGCCGGGCTCCTGCTCGTCGGCCGGGAACCGGGAGCGGAAGTGCGCTCGCGCGAGGACCCTGCGGTCACGGTCGCGGCGGACGTTCCCGACGTCCTGCCGTACCTGCACAGGTCGCGTGCGCTGGTCGTGCCCCTCCGTTCCGGGGGCGGCACGCGGCTGAAGGTCCTCGAGGCGCTCGCTGCAGGCGTTCCGGTCGTGTCGACGCCGTTCGGCGTCGCGGGGCTCGACGTTCGCGACGGCCAGGACGTCCTGCTCGGCGACTCGGCGGCAGACCTCGCGGCGCAGTGCATCCGAGTGCTGCGCGATGACGCACTTGCCCTCTCGTTGTCGGAACGGGGACGCGAGCTCGTCGAGTCCCGCTACGACTGGCCGGTCGTCGCGCGACCGCTCGTCGAGCTCCACGCAGAGCTGGGACGATCCCGTTGAGCCGCCTCGTCACCGTCGTCGTGCCGGCTCACGGGCACCCGGACCGGGTCGGCGCGCTGCTCGCCGAGCTCGACCGGCAGGCGGCCGGCGGGCCGCCGCTCGCCGTCGTCGTCGCCGACGACGCCTCGGCGCGCCCGCTCGCCGACGAGCTCGAGGCGGACACGTTTCCGGACCTGGCCCTGACGTTCGTCCGCTGCGGGGTCAACGGAGGACCTGGGGCCGCGCGCAACCGAGGGCTGGAGGCGGTCGAGACGCCGTGGGTCGCCTTCTTCGACAGCGACGAGCTTCCCGGCCCCGGCTGGCTCGAGAGAATGGAGGCCGTCGCCGGGGCGGACGACGCACCGGACGGAGTGGAGGGCCGGATCACGACCGGGGACGAGCGGGCGACGCCGTTCACGCACATCGCCGAGGCGACGCTTCCGGGTGCGCACCACGTCGCCGGCAACATCGCCTTTCGAACCGATGCCCTGCGGCAGCTGGGCGGCTTCGACGAGCGCTTCTACGACGCGGGTCTCCGCGTCCACTTCCGCGAGGACACGGAGCTCTTCTTCCGTGTCGACGATGCCGGGCTCGACGTTCCGTTCGATCCGGAGCTGCTCGCGCACCATCCGCCGCTGCCGGCCTCGTACAGCTCGCCTCTGCGCGATGCCCGGCGCTACTACTTCGACCCGCTGCTCGCGCGCGAGCACGGCGATCGCTTTCGCGCCTTCAACCGGCTGCGCCGCGTCGGGCCCGTGCCGCTGCGGACAGCGCGCCACCTCGCGGCGGTCGGCCACGTCGGCGCGGTGCTCGTCACCGTCGCCTCCCTGCTCGCCGGCCGCCGGACTGCGGCTCGCGCCGCCGGCGTCGTCGCGACCTCGGCATGGGCAGCGAACGTCGCGGCGCTCGCGTGGGGGCGTCGCGTCCCGCGCGAGGACGTCCTCCCGCTTCTGCTGGTGGCGCTGGGGGTGCCCTGGGTCTACGTCCTCTACTACTACCGGGGCGTTCGCCGCTTCCGGCACCTGCCGCGGCTCTAGCGGCGCGCGGCCGCAACCTCGGCGAAGACGCCGAGCAACTGCTCGGCCACGGCCGGCCAGCGGAACCGCTCGACGAGCCGCAGGCCGGCCGGCGCTCGTCGCTCGCGCTCGGCGGCGGCGCGCTCGAGGGCGTCGGCCCAGGTCTCCGGATCGCGCTCGGCGACCACGATCGCCGCGTCGCCGACCGTCTCGACGAGGCCGCCCGATCCGCCGGCGACGACGGCCGGCGTCCCGCAGGCCAGCGCCTCCAGCGGCGTCAGGCCGAAGCCCTCGTACAGGGAAGGCGCGGCGAGAGCCTCCGCAGCCCGGTAGAGCGCCAGCAGCTCCTCCTCGTCCACGGGCCCGAGCACGGTGCAGGCGGCTGACGCCCGCGCGCGGGCGGCGATCTCCTCGCCCTGGAATCCGGGCGCGCCTGCGAGCACGAGGCGCCACGGTGCTCCGCGGGCACGCGCCACTGCGCCCGCATCGACGAGCACGTCGAGCCCCTTGCGCGGTTCGAGCGAGCCGACGGCCAGGACGAACGGCCCCTCGACTCCGAGCCGCTCGCGCACGACGGCGCGTGCCTCGTCGCGCGATCCCGGCCGGAACGCTTCGTCGACGCCGTTGGGCACCGTCACCACGCTCCCCACCGGAAGCCCGAAGAGCCGCTCGGCGTCCTCGGCCGTGGTGCGTGAGACGGCGACGACGCGCGTGGCCGAGCGCGCCGACCGCCGGACCGCAGTCCGGAAGGCGAGCCGGTGCCGGGCCGGCTTCACGCCGGGCAGGAGCAGTGCGGCGAGGTCGTGCAGCGTGACCACGGACGGCACGGCGAGCCGCCTCGGCAGGATGCTCTCCGGCGCCCAGAACACCGTCGGCT
>Ga0190270_10001561_pt1 | contig 10746 bp, 8 predicted proteins | sample Popmic320T_FD_133748 | JGI IMG/M metagenome (GOLD analysis project Ga0190270, IMG submission 133748) | Populus adjacent soil microbial communities from riparian zone of Weber River, Utah, USA - 320 T | ecosystem: Environmental > Terrestrial > Soil > Riparian zone | place: USA: Utah | collected... | reverse complement strand
GGGGGGCTTCGCGGCCGGTCAGCCGCAATACAACTTCTGGATCCCGCTCCGCGACGACGCCGGTGAACCGCGCACCGAGGAGGACGTGCTCGCGGGCATGAACCAGCAGTGGCGGCGCAACATCAAGAAGGCCGTCAAGGAGGGCGTGGTCACCACGCGCGTGAAGGCGGACGACACCAACCTCCAGCGATTCCACGACCTCTACGTCCACACCGCGCAACGTGATCGGTTCACGCCGCGACCGCTGCCCTACTTCCGCACGATGTTCGGGTCCCTCGGCGCGGAGGACCCCGACCGCATCGCCCTGTTCACCGCCGAGCACGAGGGCGACCTCGTCGCGAGCACGGTGCTGGTGCAGGTCGGCGGCCACGTCTGGTACTCCTACGGCGCCTCGTCCACCGACAAGCGCGACGTGCGCGGGTCCAACGCCGTGCAGTGGGAGATGATCCGGCACGCCCTGGCCGCGGGCGCCGACGTCTACGACCTCCGCGGGATCACCGACACCCTCGACCCCGAGGACGAGCACGTCGGCCTCATCAGGTTCAAGGTCGGCACCGGGGGCGAGGCAGTGGAGTACGCCGGCGAGTGGGACCTCCCCCTGAACCGGGCGATCTACAAAGCCTTCAGCGTCTACCTGGCGAGGCGGGGCTGAGAGCGATGCTCACCCTCCACGTCGACGCCGCCCGCTGGCGCGCCCATGTCGGGCGGGTCGTCGATGCCCACCCGGGTATCGTCCCGGTCGCCAAGGGGAACGGCTACGGCCTCGGCCTGGAGACACTTGCCGCGATCGCCGACGGCCTCGACGGCGTCGACACCCTCGCGGTGGGGACGTACGCCGAGCTTGCCCCTGTCGCGGCGGCGTTCACCGGCGACCTCCTGGTGCTGTCGCCGTGGCGGCCCTTCGAGAGCCGGGCCACGTACGACCCCCGGCTGATCCACACCGTGGGACGGCTCACCGACCTGGCCGAGCTGGCCGCCGCAGGCGCAGCCGACCACCGGCCACGCGTGGTCCTGGAGCTGCTCACGTCGATGCGTCGGCACGGCTTCAGCCCCCGCGACCTGCGCGAGGCAGCCGCGCGGTCCGACGGGCTCGACGTCGACGGCTTCGCGCTGCACATGCCGATGGTGACCGGTTCCCACCTCGGCGAGGTCGAGCGGCTGCTCACCGACATGGTCGCCAGCGGTCTCGAGAGCCGCCGGGTCTACGTGTCCCACCTCACCGAGTCCGAGCTCGCCGCGCTCCGGGCCTCCTACGCGGACTTCGAGTTCCGGCCGCGCATCGGCACCGGGCTCTGGCTCGGCGATCGCGGAGCGCTCGACGCCAGGGCGACCGTGCTCGACGTGCACCCGGTGGAGCGCGGCGACGTGTTCGGCTACCGAGGCCGGTCGGCGCCGAAGCAGGGCCACATCGTCGTGGTCTCCGGCGGCACCGCGCACGGCATCGGCCTCGAGGCGCCCACCGGCGGTGCCACGATTCGCGACCGCGCCGCCCGGGTCGCGAAGGGCGGCCTCGACGCGGCCGGATTCGTGCGCTCGCCGTTCACCGTGAGCGGCAAGCACCGGTTGTTCGCCGAGCCGCCGCACATGCAGGCGTCGATGCTGTTCCTCCCGCACGGCGCCGCCGTGCCCGCAGTCGGCACCGAGGTGGACGTGCGGGTCCGCTTCACCGCGACGTCGTTCGACCGGATCAGCTTCGAGTGAGCGCCTGCCGCCCTCCCGGGTCGGGATACATGGGGTCCTCGGCGAGGTGGGTGCGGGCGGGGTCGTGCCAGGGGCGCAACACGTCGCGGACCACGACGGCGACGAGGTAGAGCTCAGCCGCGACCCGGACCAGGATCGCGAACGTGTAGGCACTGTCCTGGGCGCCCGAGGTGCCCGAAGCCGTGTAGCCGCCGAGGTACAGCCAGACCATCACGAAGTAGAAGACCTCACCCGCCTGCCAGATCAGCAGGTCGCGCCAGCGCGGACGGGCGAGGACCGCGACGGGCAGCAGCCACAGGACGTACTGCGGTGAGTACACCTTGTTGACCAGCAGGAAGCCCACAAGCACGAGGAAGGCGAGCTGTGCGATGCGGGGCGGGTGCTTGGCCACCAGCCCGAGCACGAGGACGCCGACGCACACGGCGAGGAACACGATCCAGGACACGACGTTGATCGTGTGCGGGGAGACCTCGTGCCCGCGGTGCACGACCACCAGCCACAGCGACCCGAGATCGGCGCCCCGACCGGAGTTGAACTGCCAGAAGCCCTTCCACTGGTCGAGGTCGCCGAGGAGCGCCGGCAGGTTGACGAGCAGCCAGGCCACCGCGGCTCCCGCGGCGGCACGTCCGACGTCGGGCAGGGTCCGCCGCCGGATCGCGACGACGAGCAGGGCGCCGAGCAGGAAGAGTGGATAGAGCTTGGCGGCGGTCCCCAGTCCGATGAGCACCCCGCTCAGCACCGGTCTGCCCCGGGCCCACGCCCAGAACGCCCCGGCGACGCAGGCGACCGCGATGAGGTCCCAGTTGACGAGACCGGCCAGGACGAGCGCGGGGGAGGCCGCGAACGCCATCGCGTCCCAGGGCCGGCCGCGATGGGCGCCGGCCAGGAAGTACGCCGCCAGCAGGGCGAACGGCGCCAGCAGGACGGCGCTGACCAGGAAGTAGGCCTGACGCTCCTTCTCGACCTGCGGGTCGGCGCCGATCGAGGCCACCGGGACCTCGCCCCGGTCCGCGACGTCCTTGGCCCCGGCCACGACCTGGTCGACCACGGCCGCGCCGTACGCGAAGTAGCCGATGAGCACGGGGTACTCCAGCGCCGGGTAGCGGCCGCCGGAGTCCGTGAACGGGAGGTGGCGCTCGGCGAACCCGCGGCTCACGTAGAGGAACGGCAGGTCGGTGTAGCACATCTTCGCGTAGCGACTGTTCGAGCCGTCCCAGCCCGTCCGGTCGCACGGCGCCTTCTGCACCATCGCGAGCACGAACGCCACGCACGCCACGGCCAGGACCACGCGGACCGGCGTCCACCAGGGGTGCGGACGCCAGTGCCTGCCCACCGGGCCGCCGACCACCTCGCTCGCGTGGCGGACGACCGGGTCCTCGTGCGACGGGTGGGTGATCCGGCCCGGCGCACGGCGCCTGGTGGCACTCGAGGGCGGGCCGCTCACCAGGGGAACGCTACTCGCGGCCCCGTGACCGTCCGCGCCGCTCGCCCGGCGCGCCCTCGTCGCCGTCGTCGGGGACCTCGAGCTCGCCGTCGTCCGGCGGCGTAGCCGTGTCGCTGGGCGTGCCCTCGTCGGAGGGGCTCGCCTCCTCGCTCGGCTCCTCGTCCGGCTCCTCGTCCTCTCCCTGGCCGTCCTGGCCGGAGCCGTCGGTCCTGGTCGGTGACGGCGTCGGAGTCGGTGTCGGCGTCGGCGAGTGCCCTTCGGCGGTCTGGTCGATGAAGGCGGGCTCCGGGAACGGCAGCACCTCGGCGCCGGCGAGGGCGCGACTCATCACCGCGGCCCAGGTGTCAGCGGGGTGCTCGCCGCCGTAGAACGTGTCGAGATACCCGTCGAGCGGCTCGTTGCCGTTGCCCCGGCTGTACATGACGGCGGTCGCGAGCTGCGGGGTGTACCCGACGAACCAGGACGACCGGACGTGACCGCCGTCGGTGGTGGCGGTGCCGGTCTTGCCGGCGACCGGCCTGCCGATGACGTTCGCGGCGGTGCCGGTGCCGACCGAGGTCACCTGCTGCAGGGCGTACGACGTGTCCGCCGCGACCTCCTCGGAGATCGCCTGCGTCGTGTCCTCCCGGTGGGTGTAGGTCCTGCCGCCCTGCGTCGAGCGGACCGACTCGATGAGGAAGGCGTCCTTGGCCACCCCGCCGGCGGCGATCGTGCCGTAGGCGTTGGCCATGTCGATCGGGCTGATCGTCGCCGAACCGAGGACGATGCTCAGGCTGGGGTCGAGGCCCGGGGCGTCGCGCGGGATGCCCATCGCGCTGGCGGTGTCGATGACCTGGTTGACGCCGTCGGGCATGGAGTCGACGAGGTTGACGTAGGCGGTGTTGACCGAGTTCTCCGTCGCGGTCAGCAGGCTGATGTCGCCGTAGCTCACGCCGCCGCCCTCGCCCTGGTTGCTGAACTCGGCGCCGGCGATCTCCTGCGGCGAGCTCCCGTCGAACACCGACTCCAGCGCGTAGCCGTACGTGAGTCCGGTGGCCAAGGAGAACGGCTTGAACGTCGACCCCGGGGCGCCGCCCTCGACGGCCCAGTTGATCTGGCTGTCGAGGTAGTCCTGGCCGGCGTACATGCCGCGCAACGCGCCGGTCTCGGGGTCGACGGAGGCGACCGCGACGTGCAGGTCCTTGAGGTCCGGCCTCTCCTGCGCGACTCCCTCCCGGGCAGCAGCCATCGCCGTGCGGGTGAACGTCGTGGTGACCCGCAGCCCGCCACCGTCGATCTCGGAGTCGCTGTAGCCGAGGCGCTCGAGCTCGGCGCGGACCATCTGCATCACGTGGCCCCGCTGGCCGGCGTTGGAGCTCTGCCGCGTGTAGGGCGGGAACTGCGGAAGCCGGTAGACCTTCGAGGACGAGGCGAGCTTCGCGGGCAGGGTGCCCATGTCGTTCATCGAGTCGATGACGTAGGTGTAGCGGTCCTTGAGGTCCTGCTTCGCAGCCCTGCCGTTCGCCGGGTCGTACCCGTTCGGCGAGTTGATGATCGCGGCGAGCGCGGCGCCCTGCTGCACCGTGAGCTCGGAGGCGGGCACACCGAAGTACGCGCGGGCGGCGGCGTCGATCCCGTACGCGCCCCGGCCGAAGTAGATCGTGTTGAGGTACCCCTGGAGCACCTCCTCCTTCGACATCTGCCGCTGGACCTTGAGCGACAGGATCGCCTCCTTGACCTTGCGGCTCCAGGTGCGCTCCTGCGAGAGGTAGAAGACCTTGACGTACTGCTGCGTGATCGTCGAGGCGCCCTGGGTGTCTCCACCGCCGACGTTGTTGAACGCGGCGCGGACGATGCCCCTCGGGTCGATGCCCTTGTTGGTCCAGAAGGTGCGGTCCTCAGCGGCGATGACGGCGTCCTGGACGTGTTGCGGCACCTCGGAGAGGTCGACGCTGATCCGGTTCTGGTCGGCGAACTTGCCGAGCACCGTCTTGCCGTCGGCGTAGTAGACGAAGCTGGTCTGGGTCTCGAAGCCCTCGTTGGGGTCCGGGATGTCGGTGCGCGCGTAGGCGACGGCGAAGAGCACCAGCCCGATCGCGAAGACACTGCCCCCGACGATCCCGATCCACTTGGCCCAGCGTCGCCAGCCGGTGGACCACTTGCCCTTCTCGGGCTTGGTCGGCTTGGTGGTGGTGGCCCCGCCGCCGCCGTCGGTCGGCTTGCCGCGGTTCCTGCCTGCGGGTCTGCCGCTACGGTCACTCACTCGTCGGGTGCTCTTTCGGATGGGGCCCGCGTGTCGGGCCGGAACGGGTCGCGGGTCCGGGCCCAGAATGCCCGAACCGGGGAGGCGCCACACCCGGAAGCGTGGGTGAGTTACCTCGCACCGCGGACGCCGACCCCCGGGTTCCCGCCGCCGCGATATATCGGTACGATACGTCAAACCGATGTAACCAGTCGAAACAAGGCGGAGGCTCGTGACCAGGCGTGGGGACACTCTCGAGCTCGCAGTGCTCGGACTGCTCCACGAGACGCCCATGCACGGCTACGAGCTGCGCAAGCGGCTCAACATCGTCCTCGGCTGGGGCCGGATGCTGTCCTACGGCAGCCTCTACCCCGCGCTGAAGAAGATGCTGCGGGCGGGCTGGATCAGCGAGCACGTCGCCGCCCCGGAGCCGGGGCCCGTCAAGGGCGCGGTCACGGGCGCGGTCAAGGCGGCGGGCGTGAGCCGGCGCCAACGCATCGTCTACGAGCTCACCCCCGCGGGGAACGAACGGTTCCTCGGCCTGCTGTCCGACGCGGGCCCGGCCTCGTGGGAGGACGGCGACTTCGACGTCCGCTTCGCGTTCTTCGGTCGGACCGACCGTGAGATCCGGCTGCGGATCCTGGAGGGGCGCCGTACCCGGCTGGAGGAACGGCTCGCCCGGGTCGAGCAGCAGCTCGCACGGCTCAAGGCGGACGACACCTACACGGCGGAGCTGCAACGCCACGGCCTGGAGTCGGTCCGCCGCGAGGTGAGCTGGCTGTCCGGCCTCATCGCGGCCGAGCGCGGCGAAGGCCCCGTGGCAGACAGCTCGACGACAAGTAGCTGAAACAAACCGACGAGAAACACCCGAGCAGGAAGAAGGAGAGCCCGATGGGTTCCGTACGTGTGGCCATCGTGGGCGTGGGCAACTGCGCCACGTCCCTGATCCAGGGCGTCGAGTACTACAAGGACGCCGACCCGGAGAGCGCCGTCCCGGGTCTGATGCACGTGGCGTTCGGGGACTACCACGTCTCCGACGTCGAGTTCGTCGCGGCCTTCGACGTCGACGCCAAGAAGGTCGGCTTCGACCTCTCCGAGGCCATCAACAACTCGGAGAACAACACCATCCGCATCTGCGACGTGCCGCTGACCGGCGTGACCGTGCAGCGCGGCCCGACGTACGACGGCCTCGGGAAGTACTACCGCGAGACGATCGACGAGTCCGACGAGCAGCCCGTCGACGTCGTGGCGGTGCTCAAGGAGTCCCGCGCCGACGTCCTCGTGTCCTACCTCCCGGTGGGCTCGGAGGACGCGGACAAGTTCTACGCACAGTGCGCGATCGACGCCGGTGTCGGCTTCGTCAACGCACTGCCGGTGTTCATCGCCTCCGACCCCGCATGGGCGAAGAAGTTCGAGGACGCCGGCGTCCCGATCGTCGGCGACGACATCAAGTCGCAGGTGGGCGCCACGATCACCCACCGCGTGATGGCCAAGCTGTTCGAGGACCGAGGTGTCGCGCTCGACCGCACCTACCAGCTCAACGTCGGCGGCAACATGGACTTCAAGAACATGCTCGAGCGCGAGCGCCTGCAGTCCAAGAAGGTCTCCAAGACCCAGTCGGTCACCTCCAACCTCAGCGGCTCCCTGGCGGGCAAGGTCGAGGACAAGAACGTCCACATCGGCCCGTCGGACTACGTCGCGTGGCTCGACGACCGCAAGTGGGCCTACGTCCGCCTCGAGGGCCGGGCCTTCGGCGACGTCCCGCTGAACCTGGAGTACAAGCTCGAGGTGTGGGACTCCCCCAACAGCGCCGGGATCATCATCGACGCGGTGCGCGCCTGCAAGATCGCCAAGGACCGCGGCATCGGCGGACCGATCCTGTCGGCGTCGACGTACCTGATGAAGTCGCCCCCGGTGCAGATGGCCGACGACCTCGGTCGGGAGCGCCTCGAGGCGTTCATCCGCGGCGAGGTCGAGCGCTGACCTCGCCAGCACCGGCGGGAGGGAGCCGAAGGGGGGATAGTCCGGTGCGGTTCGATACGCCCTGACGGGCGGCATCGTCGCTACTGTCTGCACATGAGCGACTACCCGCCACCGCCCGGCTCGCCGCCGAACGAACCCCCTGAGTCGTCATCTCCTCCGCCTCCGCCGGGCGAAGGCGCACCGCCGCCACCGCCACCGCCACCCCCGCCGCCCCCTGGCTCGGGCGCACCGCCGCCGCCTCCGGGTGGTGGCTGGGGATCACCGCCGCCGCCACCCCCACCCGGGGCGCCCGGCGGCTACGGCGCCCCGCCGGGCGGTCCGAGCGGTTACAGCGTCGGGAACGCGTTCAGCTACGCGTGGAACAAGTTCAAGGACAACTTCGGCCCGCTCGTCCTGATCACGTTGCTGCTCGTGGTCGGCATCGTGATCGTCCAGCTCCTCGCTCAGCTGATCGTCTCCGCGGCGGTCGGGGACCCCGAGCTCAATCTCGCGACGGGCGAGATCGAGAACACGGGCGACGGCTTCTTCGGCCTCGCCATGATCCTCAGCCTGCTGTTCAACGCGCTGTCCTTCGTGGTCCAGCTGGTCGTGCAGTCGGGAATCATCAAGGCCTCGCTCGCCCTGACCCGCGGCCAGAAGGTCGACTTCGGCACCGCCTTCAACGGCATCAACTGGGGCCAGGTCGTGCTCACCGCCCTGATCATCGGCGTGATGACCTTCGTCGGCCTGATCCTCTGCATCATCCCCGGCATCCTGGTCATCTTCTTCACGTCGTACGCGTTGTACTTCGTGATCGACCGCAACCTCGGGGCCTGGGACGCGATCAAGGCCAGCTTCTCCATGGTGAAGGACAACCTCGGCCACCTGATCCTGTTCTTCCTGGCCAGCGTCGCTGCCTACATCGTGGGCGCGTGCCTCTGCGGTGTGGGTCTGCTGGTCGCGATCCCGGTCGTGATCATCGCCCAGGCCTACACCTTCCGGACCCTCAACGGGGACCCGGTGAACGCCTGAGCTCCGCAGCAACGAAGCACCCTGGTGCCCCGTCCTCCGGCTGCTGCCGGGGAGCGGGGCACCACTCCGTGGGGGCGGCACAATGACCGGGATGCCCGACACGCCCGCCCCGACACCCGTGCCGCCGCCCGTGCCGCCGTCGGTGCCACCCTCCGTGTCACCGTCAGCGGCCCCGGCCGCGTGGCGACACCTGGCGCACCTGCTCCGCGGGCGCTGGTTCCGGCGACTGTTCGCGGTGCGGCTCTCGAGCCAGTTCAGCGACGGCGTGTTCCAGGTGGCGCTGGCGTCGTACGCGTTGTTCTCGCAGGAGCAGGCCTCCCCCGGTGCGATCGCCTCCGCCCTCGCGGTGGTGCTCCTGCCGTTCTCCGTGCTCGGCCCCTTCGCCGGGGTGCTCCTGGACCGGTGGTCGCGGCGCCAGGTGCTGGCGTGGTCGAACTTCGCCCGCGTCGGCCTGGTCGTGGTCGTGGCCGGCGTGGTCGCGGCCGACCTGCCCGCGCCGGTCTTCTACGGCGCCGTCCTGGTCTGCCTGTCGGTGAACCGCTTCCTCCTGGCTGGGCTGTCGGCGGCGTTGCCGCACACCGTCGTCCGCGAGGACCTGGTGACCGCCAACGCGCTGACCCCGACGGCCGGCACCCTGGCGTTCGTCGTGGGCCTCGTCGCGGGCGCCGGGGTACGGGCGCTCGGGCGGGGCCTGGAGCTCTCCGGGGACGTCACGGTGCTCCTCACCGCCGCACTGCTGTACGGCGCGGCCGGTGCGCTCGCCCTGCGGATCCCGCGCGACCTGCTCGGCCCTGACCTCGCCGACGCACCGCCGCCCGTCCGGGAGGCGGTGCGCTCCGTGCTCGCCGGCCTCGTCGACGGGCTGCGCCACCTGCGGCAGCGACGCGGTCCGGCGTCGGCATTGGGCGTGATCGGTGCCCAGCGCTACCTGGTCGGCATCCTGACGGTCGCGTTGGTGCTGGTGTACCGCAACGACTTCCACCCCGGCGACGAGGACGCCGCGTTCGCGGGGCTCGCCCTGGCGACCCTCGCCGGCGGGGCCGGGTTCGTGGCGGCCGCGATCCTCACCCCGGTGGTCAACGAGCGGCTCCGCCCGGAGCGCTGGATCCTCACGCTCCTCCTGGTGTGCGGCCTGGCCCAGCTCGTCCCCGCCGTCGGGGTGACCCGGACCTCGGTGCTGGTGACGGCGTTCGTCCTCGGCCTGGCATCGCAGGGGATCAAGATCTGCGTGGACACGTTGGTGCAGACCGGCGTGGAGGACGCCTTCCGGGGACGGGTGTTCTCGCTCTACGACGTGCTGTTCAACGTCGCGTTCGTGGCGGCCGCCGCGACCGGCGCGGCGGTTCTGCCCGACGACGGCCTGTCGACCGGCTTGCTCGTCACGCTGGCTGCGGGGTACGCCGGCGTGGCCGCGGCGTACTCCCGCCTGCGCTGAGGAACGGCGTAGTCGAACACCACGTCGACGGGCGCCTCGCAGTGGGTGGCCTTGACGATGTCGATCGACATGGCGGACAGGTTAGAGGTAGCGGAAGGCCAGCCTCTCGCGACGCTCGTACCGTGGGCGCGCCAGCGCGGCGAGGACCCGGTAGCCCTGGCCTGCCATCGCGAACATCCGCTCCCGGCCCTCGTCCGGCAGCGAGTCGAGGACCCACGGCACCAGGAACGGCACCATCCGTAGCGGGTACGCCTTGGCCGCGGCCTTCTCCGCGGTGTCCCACTCCTCGGCGGTCAACCGTCGCTGCACCATGGGCAGCGCCTCGGTCTCCTCGTGGCGCAGGTGTTCCAGGAGCCGCTCCTGGAGGGCGGTCACCCGGATGTCGAGCGCGTTGCGGTGGTCCTCGCACGGGTGCCCGGCGAGCGCCGCGAACGCGGACCTCACCTCGCGCAGCCCGGGGTCGATCACGTCGTGCTCGGCCTCCATGTCCTCCAGCGTGCGCCGGTCGGTGGCGTCGCCGTCGGCGTCCGCGTGCTCGAGGAGCACCGGCCAGATCGAGTCGTCCTCGACCCGGTGGTGGTGGTGCAGGACCAGGTCGAAGGTCGCCCAGCGGCGCTGCAGCGCGGTCCACACCTCGGCCTCGCCGATCGGGGTACGCCGGACGGCGGCCACGAAGCGGTCGAGGTCGCGGCGGAAGCCGTGGTGCATCACGTACATGCCGGTCTGGTCGTGTGGCCCCTCGGCCGTGTGGGTCTGGCCGGGCAGCGTGAGCTGGCGTCGTGTCTCGGTCGCGGTCATGGTGTCCTCCGGGTCGGGTGGCGTCAGGAGCACCCTGGCCCGTCGTTCTTGGGGCCCGGTTGGGTACCGCTTGAGCCGCTCGGCGCGCGACGCCGGTTAGGGTGTCCGCCGTGCGGGTGCGCGTGCTCGGGCCGAGCAGGCTGGAGGCCCCAG
>Ga0190270_10001560_pt1 | contig 10746 bp, 11 predicted proteins | sample Popmic320T_FD_133748 | JGI IMG/M metagenome (GOLD analysis project Ga0190270, IMG submission 133748) | Populus adjacent soil microbial communities from riparian zone of Weber River, Utah, USA - 320 T | ecosystem: Environmental > Terrestrial > Soil > Riparian zone | place: USA: Utah | collected... | reverse complement strand
GGGACCTGCGGTGTCCGGTCACAGGTGAGAATGCTGGTCAAGACGAACCTGCGGATGCCAGCCCGGCTCGCCGCGTCGGCGAGATTGCGGTTACCGGTCTTGTCGATCTCGGGGGTATCACCCTTGCTATGGCGGGTATATCCAGCCGCCGTGGTGACCACGGCATCGGCACCATCCATTGCGCGCAACAGCGACGCCGGGTCCATCATGTCCCCTTGCGCGATCTCGACACCGGCCCGTACTAATGGTTCCGGATCCGAATGAGGCCGCACCAACGCGCGTACCTGCTTACCGCGGGAGAGCAACGCGGTGACCACCTGCCCGCCGAGCATTCCGGTACCACCAACAACAACGACAGGTCCGTCATCAGCCACGTTGGGCTCCTTCTCTTCCTCTATTTGGGCCGTGTGGCACTGCCTGTCCGGTTTGCAGTACCAGCGCATGATTCAATTAATCACACATACTATATGTGGTATTAACTATCTCTAACATGTACCTTAGAGCCATGGACGACAGCGCACAAGCGACCGCCGCCCATGCAGGAACCGCCAGGCGCGGCGAAGCTGCCGAACAACACACCAGTGCGGTCGATTCGCAGGCCGACGAAGCGGCCACCGGGCTCTTCCAGCTCGCGTGCTTGGTGCGGGGCACTTATGCGCGCGTCTCCGAACACCATGACCTCACTCCCGTCCAAGCAAGGCTTTTGTGCATCCTGGCCGACGGTCCGAGAGGAATGGCCGAACTGGCACGCTGTTTTGACGTGGAGAAAGCCGCGCTCACAGGCCTGATCGATAGGGCCGAGCGCCGCGGCCTTGTGAAACGATCGCCGGTGCCAGGCGACCGGCGCGCACTGCGTGTAACGCCGACCGACACCGGCCGCCGGGCGGCGGCCGCATTCCATGCCGAGGTGAATACCGAACTCAGCCGTCTTCTCGCGCCATTGACACCGCGCGACCGTAAACACTTCCGCAACACGATGGCCGAGATTCTTCGGCAGGGCCCGAGGTTCTCCCGAGCCCCCGAGCGGCCAGCGATCTAGAGCCGCGCCGGCGTGTCGATCAGAAGAAATCCGGACAGAACGGGGGCTGGGACCACCCGAATGCCGCTCCCGCCGCAGCGGCGGCGCCTTTTGTCCGTTCGGCGACCAGGCCAGCGCGGGCAAGCGCGGCGAGTGGAGTTCCGCCCAGGTAGATCGCGCTGAGGTCGCGTACGTTCATGACCAGGTCGGGCCTGCCACGGCCCTTGGTCACCGACGCGCCATCAGGACCACCCGCGAGCTGGAACGTCCCGCTGTTCTGCCTGAGCAACGGGTCTTCAACCCGGATGATCACCTCTAGGTCGGTCAAGTAGCGACGCGCTTCCAGAGCGTGCGGTACGTCGACCAGCCGCGCATACGTCCCATCTTCCAGCTCGGCCTTTATCGAGTGAAGATCGCTCACGAGGTAGCGCACTTCCTCATCCAACGGCGCGCCGTGCCTGGTGAACCTGCGCACCAGATCAAGATCAAGAACAAACCGCCACAGTGCGCCCCGCGCTGCACTGCTTGCAGCATCCAATTCATCGATGATGACCTCGGCGCCCGACTCTTCCCAATTGTTCTTGACTCGAAAAGCCACGTAGCCGTCCGGGCGGCCGCGGCGGTCGTAGTGCAACGCGAATCGATAAGCCGTCGCCCCGCGCCGCCACGGTTCTGGATCATGCCACTTGACGTCCCACCAGGCGTCGTTGCGATTCAGCGCGCCCACCCGCTCCGGCAACAGGGTCTGATGCAGACGCTTGATCACCGGAATTGCCGGGTCTCGCTCCACCTCACCGACCGAACCCGAACCAAGATCAACATCTGGACGGAAACCCGTCGTTTTGGTCTTGCCGGACAGCCGGACCTGAGGGCTGGCCTGGCCGTAACCGAAACGGCCGTAAATCGCAGACTCCGAAGCCCACAGCAGAGCCACCGGCTCGCCGCGCTGGTGGATGTCGTACAGCTGGTGCTTCATCATCTCGGTAAGCAGGCCTTTGCGCCGATATGAGGGATGCACCGTGACAACCGTGACCGCGGCAACTGGCACCGATCCGCCTGGTACCGTCAGCTGCCTGGTGTACGCGCCACAGGTGGAGATCCAATGCGCGTCCACCTGGAAACCGAAACTGCGCTCGGGCTCGAAGACTTTGTGCATGGGCGCCCAGCGGTCCGCGACGTAATCGTCGTGAAAGCCGCGCACGACTGCGGTGAAGAACTCGTCAGTTCGCTCTGGTGTGGCATACACCAGGTCGCGCTGGGCCAGATGCGGAGCAGTTGAGCGCCCGGTCGTTGGACTCGCCATTACGCCGGTGATCCTGCTTGCAATACCGACTCGCCCCGCAGCCGGGCGTCCACCGTAGTCGCCAGCTCGACCGTACGGGTCACCGTGCAGAGTCGATCATGAGATCTGCGAATCGCAATCTCGAGGACGTCTGCGGCGGCTCGCCCGCCCTCGTTGTCAGGGAACTCGACATCGAAGTCGACCTGGATGTCAGTGATGTGGTTCCCGTGCGCGCTCTTGGTCTTGTGACCGGAGCAGGTGAGGAGAAAGCGGGCCGGCTCGGATCGTTTGACGGTAATCGCGTCGACGTCCAAAGCGGTACATCCGGCGATGGCGACGAGCAGCAGCTCGACAGGTGTGAACTCACCCCCTTCAGTGTCGCCAACCGACAGCGTGCCGCCGCGTGAGTTCGTGGCCTGGATGTGCTGCCGTCCAAGTCGGGATAGCTGGACCGTACGGCGCGAATCACCACTCATGCGCCAACTCTCGCAGATGTGCGAGCGTCTCAGCCGGCTAGTGGCCTTGAGATGCTGGCATCTCGGTGAGTCCCCAGGGTGAGGCGTAGTCCCCGGCAAGCAGATCCAGGAACGGCACGGCGTCGAAGGCTTCCGGACCGAGTACGCCGGCACCCGACCAAGTGCCCGCTGCGAGCAGCTCCAGGGCAACAACCGGATTGATCGCGGTCTGCCAGACCACGCACTGCGCGCCGTAGTCGCGCATGGCGTCCTGGTTGTCCACCACGTGGTAGAGGTAGACCTCGCACTGCTTCCCGTCCTTGCCGAGTCCGGTGACCCAGAGCCCAGCGCAGGTTTTACCGTGCATCGCGTCACCGAGGAAGGCCGGATCGGGAAGGCAAGCGGCCACCACATACGATTCCGGGCCTTCTTCCGCGGTGAAACCCTCAATGAGGACACGCCGGTCCTGGTGCCTGACACGGGCAAGGAGCCAGTCGCCCTCAGCGAGTAGAGAGATCAAGCTGCGAGCGTCGGAAAATCGCGGATCACACGCGCGATTGCGCGAGCACTCAGAATTAGCGAGCGTCGCGGCGGGTGTAAGTGGCAGGCTCGGGTGATTGAGGCTGCCGGACCAAACCGGTGAGGCGGTTCCAGGCCGCGCCGAGACCGGGACGCCAGCGCACGGCGTTCTGCAGGTCCATGCGCAACCGCGGAGTGATCGGGTGAGGACGTACCACCTCGAAGCCGACAGCCTCCAGCCACCCGATCGGCAACATGCACGAGGGGCCGTCGTTGTAGGTGCCAACTGCCTCCAGCGCCCGAATGTCGCGACGCGCGACGAGTCCCGCGGCCGAGTGCACCAGTTGCTTGCCGAGACCTTTACCGCGCAGCTCGGGCGATACGTGCGCAGACATGACTACTGCCGCGTCCGCGCCAACCGGGGTAGTTGCGAAGGCGCCCAGCCGCGGCACGTACATAGCGGGGGCTACCGTCAGATGACCGATCGGCTGATCATCGGCAAACGCCATCACTCCGCAATAGCCCCAATACCGGGTCACTGCCTCAGCCCACTCCGCCTTGATCACTCCCCGATCGACATGATCGGCAGGCGCCGCGAGATCGCTGAGACTTGCCTCCCAGAAGGCGCACTGCGCGCACGGCGCCGGTAGCAGATGCAGGTCGGCTGCCGTCATCGGGCGCAGGCGGCGGGATCCCATCGGCCTAGTTCCTGACGCGTGGCCTGGCTAGCCCGAACGCAAACCCGATGGCGAGACCGAATAACACTCCGGCGGCAAGCCAGAGTGGCCACCGCACGCGTCGCCTGCCATCGGCCGTTGCCATGGCTTTATCGTAGGCGGCTGAGCCGCCCGCTGGAAATTCAGCAATGAGCTGCGCGGTGAGCGCGCGCCGTCAGCTGCGAGCGTCGGGAAATCGCGCACCGCCGTGCTGAGGAGGAGGGAGCGGAGGCGCTCTTCCTCTGCGAGCGACGACGAAGTAGGCGGACTCCATGAGCGATTGCGCGAGCAGCTCCAAACAAATGGCACGCTAGTGGTGTGAGCGAGACTTCCCCACCCGAGCCTTACGAACCGGTGCTGGAGCGGCTGCGACGTCAAGACACCCGCCTCGATGACTACATCGACCGCTATGCGGCCCGGGCACATGGCATGACAGCATCGGCGATCCGAGCACTCTTCGCCGTTGCCAACCGCCCCGAAGTCGTCTCACTCGCCGGAGGCATGCCCAACATCACCGACCTGCCATTGGATGTGGTCGGCTCCGCGCTCAACGATCTTGTGCAGCACGACGGCCGGCGTGCCATGCAATACGGGTCAGGCCAAGGCGAGCCGGTGATTCGGGAAGCGATCTGTGAAGTGATGCGGCTCGAGGAGATCGCGGCCCATCCTGACGACGTCATGGTCACCGTCGGATCGCAGCAGGGCCTGGACCTGCTGACGCGCATCTTCTGCAATCCCGGGGACGTGGTGTTGTGCGAGGCACCCAGTTACGTCGGCGCACTCGGGGTCTTCCGCTCCTATCAGTGTGACGTGGTCCACGTCGCAATGGATGATCAAGGCCTGAATCCGGGGGCGCTCACCGAGGCAATCGAGGCACTACGGGCCGTGGGGCGTACGGTCAAGTTCCTCTACACGATTCCCAGCTACCACAACCCGGCTGGCGTCACCCAACCGCTGGATCGCCGAATTGAGGTGCTCCGCGTTGCAGAACAAGCCGACCTGCTGGTTGTCGAGGACAACCCGTACGGCCTGCTCGGCTTTGACGGCGAGCCGATCCCGCCGCTGCGGTCGCTCAGCGAGCACCACGTGATCTACCTCGGCTCGTTCTCCAAGACCTTCGCGCCGGGATTCCGGGTGGGGTGGGTTCTCGCGCCGCACGCGGTGCGCGAGAAGCTCGTGCTCGCTCAAGAGGCGGCAACTCTGTGCCCGCCGGTGTTCTCGCAGTTCGCGGTTGCCGCGTACCTCGCTAATCATGACTGGCGTGGCCAGATCAAGATCTTCCGGGAGATGTACCGAGAGCGGCGGGATGCGATGATCGCGGGACTGACCAGCCACATGCCCGCCGGCACAACCTGGACACAGCCGGAAGGTGGCTTCTTCGTCTGGCTGAGTCTGCCTCCCGGGATTGACTCGCACGCCATGTTGCCTCGCGCGGTCACCGCGCGAGTCGCTTACGTACCCGGGACCGCGTTTTATGCCGATGGCCTGGGCAGCCGGCACATGCGGCTGTCGTACTGTTTCCCCACGCCAGAGCGCATCATCGAAGGCACCCGCCGACTCGGTGAGGTGCTGGAGTACGAGGCGCGAATGCTCGAGATCTTCGGTACTGCCGTCGAGCCTGAGAGTGGCCGCCTGGATCTGGGACCCCGCGAAGCACCAGGTCCAGATCAGGCCTGATGATCATGGAGCGCGGCTAGCAGTTGATCTTGGTCGATGTTGATCATGATCTGATGATCATGATCATGATAGAAGGAGTAGGGTGGCCGACAACGGATACCTGTCGACAGTGATCGTGCTCTCGGGGGGCTTGTCACATGAGCGTGACGTGTCCTTGCGCTCCGGCCGCCGGGTGAGTCAGGCGCTGCGTTCTCGGGGTTATGAGGTTGTGGAGTCCGATGTTGACTCCAGTTTGCTGGCACGGCTCGCAGAGCTGACCGGTTCGGTGGCCTTTCCTGTCTTGCACGGTGAGGCTGGTGAAGACGGCGCGCTGCGCGAGGTGTTCGACCTGCTGGGCGTGCCTTTTGTTGGTTCGGTCGGTTCGGCCTGCCGAGTGGCGTTCGACAAGTCGATCGCCACCACCGTCGTCGGCGCCTCGGGCATCCGAACACCTACCCAAGTGGCGCTGCCATATGAGACATTCCGGGAGCTGGGCGCTCAAGTCCTGGTCAAGGCCCTCGGCGATCAAGTCGGCTTCCCGATGATGGTCAAGCCGTCACGCTGTGGTTCCGCGCTCGGGTGTAGCAAAGTGACGCGCGCCGACGAGCTTCCGGCAGCCATGGTCGGCGCGTACGCCTACGGCTCAGTGGCGGTGATCGAGGAGTTCGTCGAGGGTACCGAGGTGACGGTGGCTGTGGTTGACCGAGGGCACGGTCCGATCGCCCTTCCGGCCGTAGAGATCCGCCCGGAGTCCGGCGTCTACGACTACACGGCCCGGTACACCGCCGGCGCAACCCGATTCCTGTGCCCGGCCGAGGTCGAACACGACGTGGCGAACCGATGTGCCGACGTTGCATTGCGGGTGCACGCGGCTCTCGGCCTCCGGGATCTCTCGCGAACCGACCTCATCCTGACGTCGGAGGGAGAGCCGGTCTTCCTGGAGGTCAACGTGTCACCCGGTATGACCGAAACGTCTGCCGTTCCGTTGGCGATCGAAACCGCGGGCTGGAGCCTTGGCAAGATGTGCGCCGACCTGGTCCAGGCGGCCGCGGCCCGCGGAGGCAAAGCACGCACTATTTCCCTGGCGGCGCGCTGAGATCCGGTCGATATGACCCGTCTCAAGCAGGTCCTGCTCATCGTCCTCGGCCTCGGCCTTGCGGGGGCCATGGTGGCGCTCGGCTTCTGGCAGCTTGCGGTCTACGACGCCCAGGGAGCAGAAGCCGCGGAACGCCGTGCGTCAGAGCTGCCGGTTCCGCTCGGTTCGGTAGCCCGGGCCGGGGAGTCGGCGACGGATGGATACGGCAGATCGGTGGCGTTTGAAGGCACTTACGACCCGGCGCTGCAGCTCCTGGTCCCGATGGAAGGCGGGCAGTTCCGGGTCCTGACCGGACTCCGGCAACCCGACGGCAGCCTGGTGGCGGTCGTCCGCGGCGTTGTGTCCACTCCGAATGCGCCAGCGCCACCTCGCGGTCATGTGCAACAGGTCGGCGTACTGCTACCTACTGAAGAACATCTGCCCGAACCGGACTTACCGGGCGGCCAGATTGCGTCCGTCCGCCTGCCCGCTTTGGCGCAGCTGTGGCCAGGGCCGTTGGTGAGTGGGTACGTCAACTTGTCCAATGCTGACGCCGCGAGCCAGGGGCTGGCGCCGGCTCCATCCCAGCTGCCCGAGGCGCCCGGCCGGCTGCGTAATCGGGCGTACTCAATGCAGTGGTGGCTGTTCGCGGCGTTCACTGTCTTCATGGGGTTCCGAATGGCTCGAGATATCGGGCTTCGTGACCGCGAGGTAGCTGAGATTACGCCGGAGCGCCCAGTTGAGCCGACATAGGCTTCAGCCCATGCGCAATGCCTGGATCCGGTACCGGATCATGGCCTACATCGTGGGCACCCTGCTGGTCGTTTTGGTGTGCGTCGGCCTGCCATTGAAGTATTTGGGTGGCAACCCCACGGTGGTGACCTGGACCGCGATCCCTCATGGCTACCTTTACATGATCCTGCTGATCACGGCCGTCGATCTGGGGCTCAAGGCGAAGTGGAGCTGGAAGCGGCTGATTCTGATTGCGCTGGCTGGCACCGTGCCTTTTCTGTCCTTTGTCGCCGAGCGCTCAGCGACCAAGGACGTCAGAGCCAAGCTCGCTCAAGCTAAGGCTGCCGAGCCGGCTCCCGCGCCCTCTTGAATGTCGCTTTGTCGATATTTCTGGCAGGTGCGCTGAGCTTGTCGAAGCGCAAGATTGGCCCCTTCGACAGGCGCCGTCCTGAGCCTGTCGAAGGGCTCAGGACGAATGACTCGCTGCCTCCGGTTTGTTCTCGATCAAGGCCACAATGCGCTCCAGATCATCAATCGTGGCGAACTCGATGACGATCTTGCCTTTGGTTCGGCCTAGTTCGACCCGGACCCGTGTGTCGAAGTGATCGGAGAGCCGATCGGCCAGATCCTTGACCTTCGGTGCGACCAACTTCGCCTGGCGCTGCCGACGAGCAGGCCGATTCGCAGGTTCCCCCAGGGTGACGAGTTCCTCGACAGCCCGCACCGAGAGCCCCTCCGCTACCACGCGCTCCGCGAGGCGTTCCTGGCTGGCCGGATCTTCGAGCGCTAGCAGAGCCCTGGCGTGGCCAGCGCTGATGACGCCAGCGGCAATGCGCCGTTGCACAGTCGGCGGCAACCGGAGTAGCCGGATCGTGTTCGAAATCTGCGGTCGCGAGCGTTTGATCCGACTGGCGAGCTCCTCCTGGGTGCAGCCGAAGTCTTCGAGCATTTGCTGGTATGCGGCAGCCTCTTCGAGCGGATTCAGGTCAGCGCGATGCAAATTTTCCAGTAAGGCGTCGCGTAGCAGCTCGTGATCCGCCGTCTCGCGGACGATCGCCGGGATCGTGTCGAGGGCAGCCTGTTGCGCGGCTCGCCAACGACGCTCACCCATGACCAGTTCAAACCTCGAGCCGCCCAATGGCCGTACGACGACTGGTTGCAACATGCCGACTTCGCGGATGGACTCCACCAGCTCGTTCATCGCCTCCTCATCGAAGACGGTTCTGGGCTGCCGTGGGTTGGGGGAGATTGAGTCCAAGGGCAGGTCGGCGAAATAGGAGCCGTCGGGGACCAGCGCCATCGGCGCCGGCTGGAACTGGCCGTTGCTCGGAACTGAAACCGGCTGGGGATCCGTCCGCTGGAACAGCTCACCCAAACCCCGGCCGAGGCCCCGGCGCTCCGTACGAATGTTCATGTGTTCTCCTCCGCGCCCCGACGGGCGATCTCTTGTGCGGCTTCCAGGTAAGAAATGGCACCCGCCGAACTGGGCTGGTAGGTCAGAACGGTCTGGCCGTAGCTGGGCGCCTCAGAGATGCGCACCGAACGCGGCACAACCGTTGGGAGCGTTTCCGCAGGGAAATGCCGGCGAACCTCATCGGCCACCTGGGCGGCGAGCTTGGTGCGTGCATCGAACATCGTCAGCAGCACGATGCTGAGCCGAAGCTCGTTGTTGAGCTCGCCCTTGACCAGATCGATCGTGCGCATCAGCTGCGTCACGCCCTCGAGCGCGTAGTACTCGCACTGGATCGGAACCAGGATTTCGTTCGCGGCCACCAGGGCGTTGAGTGTCAAGAGTCCGAGCGACGGCGGGCAGTCGAGAAAGACATAGTCGGCGTGATGGTCCTGGAGGTAAGCGCGCAGCGCTCGTTTGAGCCGGTTTTCGCGGGCGACGATGGACACCAGCTCGATTTCGGCGCCGGCGAGGTCGATCGTGGCAGGCAGGGCCTTGAGATTGGGTGCCTCGGGGGAGTCGACCACGTGATCAGAGAGCGCGGCACCAGACATCAGCACTTCGTACGTCCCGGGCGTACCCGGTGGATGATCAACGCCGAGAGCAGTCGTGGCGTTTCCTTGGGGATCCAGGTCCACCAGCAGCACCGAAAGCCCGCCCAGCGCCAGGGCAGCCGCCAGGTTGACGCTGGTCGTGGTTTTGCCGACGCCACCCTTCTGGTTCGCGACGACAAAGATGCGGGGGAGTGGCGGTGCAGGCAGGGAGGCGGTGGTGGGGCGCTCTGTGGTGGAAGCGGCCGCCGGCGGGTCGTCCTCGACTGGAGGTGAGCCGAATTCGTCCTCGTCAAAATGGGCCCGTCGCGGACCTGGCGGTAATTGGATCGTGGGGGAGTGTGTTGTGTTCGGGGGTTGGATCGAGGGAGCCACTCCCGCGGACGCGATTTTGGTCCAGTCGAGCGTTTCACGTGGAACGGTGGGCCAACCGATGCGGGGATCGACCTCCACGTTCCGCGGCCAGCCGAGGCCGGGCGTGACCCGATTCTCGGCCACCGGCGGTGCCAGCATCGAACCCCTTCCTCGCCCCTTGCGCCAAAAGTTAGCAATCAGAAGGTCGTTCCGTTGGCCGCCGCGCCAAAAAGGGAATCCTGTTTAGTCGGGTCGCGGTGGCGAATGTCCGGGCGGCCTAGACAAACGTGGTGGCCGACAAGAGCGGCACGCTGGAGTGAGGCAGGGCATCCGTTTCAAACATCTTAGGTTTGTTACGGCCGCCCGGACAGTCGCCACCGCTCCCTGATCAGACCCGCGGCGCGGCGGCCTAGGAACGTGGGGGTCAACCACAGCGGCACGTTTGGGTTGGCGATACAGCAGTCTTAGGTGTTTTGGGTTAGGACGGTGCTCGTCGCTCGCTCAGGCGTACTACGGTGGCGGACTCCACTTCTGGGTGGGCTCGGACAGTGAGGACATCCGCTTTGAGGCGGGCGGCCCGCAACTGCGGCTTGGCCGCTGCGACTTCAGCGGGCGCGGACTTGCCTTTGAGCGCGAGGATTATGCCCCCGTCGGCACGTAGTGGATTGCACCAGCCGATCAGCCGGTCGAGGGGAGCGAGGGCTCGCGCGACCACGAAGTCGTAGGTCTGATGGTGATCTTCGGCGCGTGATCGAATCACCTGGACTCGATTCCCGACTCCAAGGTCCTGGACAGTCTGGCCGAGGAAGGTAGAACGTCGCAGCAGCGGCTCGATCAATGTCACCCGAAGGTCGGGCCGCAACAACGCCAACGGAATGCCCGGTAGGCCTGCGCCGCTGCCGACATCTGCTACCCGGCTGTCCGTGGCAATCAGGCTG
>Ga0190270_10001559_pt1 | contig 10747 bp, 9 predicted proteins | sample Popmic320T_FD_133748 | JGI IMG/M metagenome (GOLD analysis project Ga0190270, IMG submission 133748) | Populus adjacent soil microbial communities from riparian zone of Weber River, Utah, USA - 320 T | ecosystem: Environmental > Terrestrial > Soil > Riparian zone | place: USA: Utah | collected... | reverse complement strand
AGGATGTTGCGCATCGAGTTGTTGCCCTCGTGGCAGGCGTATTCGAACATCGCCTCGCTTTGCGGCGTCAGGTCGAGCGCGGCGGTCCAGGGCTTCGACCACGTGCGCGGATCCTCCACCGACACTTCGTAGCGCAGGCCGGCGGCGGTGCGCGTGAACCGCTCGACCAGGTGCAAGGTCTCGCGGGCGCCGCGGTAGTCGCTCTTCGCGGAGAAGTTGGTCACCTCCACCACCAGCGTGTCGCCTTCCCAGCGGCCGCGCGAGTCGCCGTGATAGCCGCGAATCGCGCCGGCGACGTGCGCGCGGCCATCGGTCGGGATGATGCGCGTGTCGTGGATCATCTCGTAAGTGATGGCGACGACGCCCGGCGCCTGGACGATTTGCGTGTTGGCGTTGTAGACGGTGGGGAAGATGGCCGACGGCACGCCGCGGGTGATGCACCGCTCCCACAGGCTCAGATCTTCGGGCCCCTTGAACAGCGCGTTGTTGAAGTTGCCGTTGATGGCGAACGTGCCGCGCAGCTCGCGAAGGCGGCGCTGGCCTTCCTCGGTCATGGGCGGGATGCGGCCGTCGGGCGGGTCGATCACCATCGACGAACGGTGGGAGGCCTTGCCGCGTTCGAGCCAGTGCGGCGGCGGCGACGTGGCCGACCCGACCTGGCCGGCGGTCGAGCGGTCGGCGGTCTCGAGGTCGAAGTCGGCGTTATCGGAGTCGCTCTGCCGCTGCAGCGACGCGCGCCGCGTCGCGAGCTCGGCATCGGTGAGCGTCTGCCGCGTGCCGAATTCGCGCGGCCGCTCGAACGGCACGCTCAGTTCGCCTTCACTGGTCCACGTGCCCTGCAAGTCCGGTTCGCCCCACGGGGTGCGCGGACCGGCGCTCGCTGTCGTGGGCGTTTGTGCGCCCGTGGCCGCGCCGCCAATCCAGAGACCGAATATCAGACCGCCCAGTCCGGCGGCGGCTGCTCGTCGCATGCGTCGCATGGCTGCTCCTCGGTGGCGATTGGGGCCCATTGCCGCATCGAGAGTATGCGCCAGGTGGGAGCCGTCAAGGGTCACGATGCCAGGCGCGTCAGGTCAAAACCCCGGCAAATTCGTGGCAGAATCGGCGCGGCTGTCGAGGTTTCGAACCTATTTCCACGAGGCGGGTATGACACGGCGCGCGGCACTGATACTGACAGGACTCTTCGCGTTCACGGCGATACACGGCGCGCCGGCGGCGTGGGCGCAATCGGCGCTCGCCGGCAACTGGAACTCGCTGCGGCACGAGGACGAGCAGGATCGCGGGCCCGGTCCCGACCTGGGCGACTACAGCGGCCTGCCGATCAACAGCGCGGCGCGGCTCTTCGCCGACAGCTGGGATGCTTCGCGGCTGACGCTGCAGGAGCACCAGTGCCGCGTGCACGTGGCGCCCTACATCTACCACGGCCCGCTCAACCTCCGGATCTGGGTGGAGAAGGACCCGGAGACGCAGCAGGTCATCGCCGTCAAGAACTACATCAGCACCTACGAGCAGACACGAACGATCTGGATGGATGGCCGCCCGCACCCGTCCGTGTACGCGCCGCACACGTTCATGGGCTTCTCGACCGGGACGTGGGACGGTCAGACGCTTACCGTCGTGACGACCCACCTCAAGCAGGGGTGGCTGCGCCGCAATGGCGTGCCCGAGAGCGATCAGACGACGCTCTACGAGCGCTTCACGCGCCACGGCCGCAACATGACGCACACGGTAGTCATGACGGATCCGGTCTACCTGTCGGAACCGATGATCCGGACCACCGACTTCGTGGTCAACGAGCAGGACGGCGGCAACTGGCTGTGGCCGTGTGAATACGTCGAAGAGATCTCGGGGCGCCCCAAGGGCGAGGTGCCGCACCACCAGCCCGGCGCCAATCCGTTCCTGAGGGAGTTCGCCGATCGCACCAGGACGCCGATGGGCGGCGTGCGCGGTGGACCGGAGACGATTTATCCCGAGTACGGCGCGCGCGTGAAGATGTCACCGCTCGTCGAGACCAAGGCCGACGCGCCGCGGGTGAGCCAGGCGAAGAATCCCGACACCGGCGAGGTGCAACTCCTGCCGGTGCAGGGCAACGTCTACATGCTGGCGGGCGCAGGCGGCAATGTCGTCGTGCAGGTGGGCCCATCGGGCGGCCTGCTGGTTGATTCGAAATCGGCGGCCCAGGCCGAGCGGATCCTTGCCGAGGTCAAGAAGCTGTCGACGTCGGGCAAGCCGGTCAAGTACGTGCTCAACACCAGCGCCGACCCCGATCATCTGGGCGGCAACGAGCAGCTGGCGAAGGCGCTGGGGTCGCTCGCCACCTGGACGATCATCAACACGCCGGGCGCGTCGCAGAACGCGGTGCAGATCATCGCCCACGACCACGTGCTGCCACGGGTCAGCGCGCTGCCCTCGACGGCGCACCCCACCGAGACGTTCGTCGGCCTCGAGAAGGAGCTCTACTTCAACGGCGAGCCGGTGCTGATGTACCACATCCCCGCGGCGCACAGCGACGGCGACAGCATCGTGTTCTTCCGGAAGTCGGACGTGGTGGCCACGGGCGACATCTACCGTACCGACAGCTACCCGGTGATCGACCTGCCGCGCGGCGGGTCGGTGCAGGGCGTGATCGACGGCCTGAACCGCGTGCTCGATCTGGCGGTGCCGGCGCACCACGAGGAGGGCGGCACGTTCATCGTGCCGGGCCACGGGCGCATCAGCGACGAGTTCGACGTGCTCGAGTACCGCGACATGGTCACGATCGTCCGCGACCGCGTGCTGGCGATGAAGAAGGCGGGGATGACGCTCGAGCAGGTGAAGGCGGCGCGTCCGACCGCCGACTACGATCCGCGCTACGGTGCGGCCACCGGCGCCTGGACCACCGACATGTTCGTCGAGGCGATCTACCGGAGCGTCGTCGCCTCGCGCTGAGCCGCCGGCAGCGGAGACGTCAGAAACGCTCACCAGAAGCGCGGGCGCGGGAGCAGCGGGCCGAATCCGAGGCGGCCCACCATGAGGACCAGCCACAACAGCGCGGGCAGCGCCGGGATGCGGCGGTCGAGCCGCTCGACGAACGCCGCCAGCCCGGGCCAGGCGTAGCAGGCGGCGGCCACGCCGGCGGCGGCGCTGACGAAAAACGGCGAGAAGAGATAGCGTTCGGCGAAGCGTCCCGACGGACTCAACATCAGGATCGACGCGGCCGCGAAGGCGAGCGCGAACACGAGGGTGCCGCGCAGCGGGGCGGGCATGCGCCGCCACTGATCGCGTGCCCGCCAGCACCAGACGATGGTCAGGCCCACGAGCGCCGCGCCCCACGGCGCCGAGAGCCATGCCAGGTGGGCGACGTAGAAGCCGATGTGCCCGAGGATCGGCAGCACACCGGCGCCAGGGGCTGCCTCGGCGACCGGGCCGAGCTGCCGCCGCCAGTAGCCGGCCCAGAATGTCGTGCCGGCCGCACGCTCGTACAACACGTCGTAGCCGACCGCCACCGCCGCCGCGCAGCCGACCGCCACCGCCAGCGCCACGAGCGGCCGGATCATGGATCCCGGCGCGCGCAGCGGATTGAGCAGCGCCCACAGCCCGGCGCCGAGCAGCACGATGGCGACGAACACGCCCTTGATGAGAAGCGCCGCCGTGATCGCCGCCGCGACCGCCGGCAGCCACCGCCAGGATCGGCGCACGCCGTCGAGCGCGACGATCGCGGCCAGCAGGCAGAGCAGCATCGGGTATTCGTGGTTGGCGCGGACGCGGAAGACGAAGGCCGCCGGCACCAGTTGCAGGAGCACCAGCGCGGCGCGCCCGGCCCCCTCGACGTGCGTGGCCGCCGCGAGACGCGCCATCAGCACCAGGCACACGAGGGCGGCCGCAATGCCCACCGCGTAGGCGGCCTGGCCGCCGGGGAAGCCGAGTTTCGCGAACGCAATCGGGACGAGATAGATGCCGATCGGGTGCTCCTGCCAGAGCCCGGTGCCGTTCCACAAGCCGCCCCACTCGGGCGCGATCCACGCCGAGGCCGGCCCGTTCGCCAGCCGCTCGGTCATCACGGCGTAGAACGCCGAATCGGGATCGCGGCTGACGAAGCCCGTCGCTGCCAGCAGCGCCCACACGGCGGCGAGGCAGACACCCCAGACGGCGACCTCGCGCCGCTGCAGCAGCGTGCTCACCGCGTGAAGAATCCGTTCATCTCGGCACCGGACAGCGTGCTCTCGAACCCGGTGAACACGCCGTCGCGGGCAAGAGCCTGCGCGGCCTGCGCGAAGGCGGTCCACGCGACCCGGGCGAGCGCGCCGCCGACGCTGATGCGGCGCACCCCGAGCCCGGCGAGGTCGGCCACCGTGAGACCGGTGAACCGCGACACCACCACGTTGACGGGCCGCGGGGCGACCGCCGACACGATGGCGGCGATGTCGGAACGGGTGGCAGCGCCCGGCGCAAAGAGCACGTCGGCGCCAGCGTCGGCATAGGCGGTCAGGCGCCGGATCGACTCGCCAAGCGGGTCGGGGTGCCCCACCAGGTAGCACTCGGCGCGCCCGACGAGAAGTGTGCCGGTCTGCGACGCGTCGATGGCCGTCCGTGCCGCCCTCAGGCGCTCCACCGCCTCCGGCAGTTCGTACAAGGGCCGGTCACGCTGGCCGGTGCTGTCTTCGATCGAGAGACCGGCCACGCCGGCGTTCACACAGGCCGTGACGTGGGCCGCCACGCCCTCGGGCGTGCCCGAGAAGCCGGCTTCGAAGTCGGCGTTCACCGGAAGATCGGTCGCGTCCACGATCGCGCGGACGTTGGCGAGCGTCGCCTCGAGCCCGGCGCCGCCGTCGGGTGCGCCGTTCGACCAGGCGCAGCCGGCGCTCGTGGTCGCCAGCGCCTTGAAGCCCAGACCTTGCAGGTAGCGCGCCGATCCGGCGTCCCAGGGATTGGGGATCACGAAGCAGCCCGACTCGTGCAGCTGCCGGAACGCGCGGCGGCGCTCGGCATAACGCGAGGCGTCGGTGGCCATGGCTGAACCTACCACGAAGGCCCCGCCGCCAGTTTGACACCGGGCCGCGGCTGGTCTTAGATCGCGGGCCTATGGCGATCACGCGCATGACCATGACCGACGAACAGCGCAAGTCGGTGGCGCTCGAATACCTCAAGGCGTTCGACAACAAGGGCGTGACCTCGAACGGTGGCAGCATCCTCGATCTCTTCGCCGACGACGCCCAGGTGTTCTTTCCCAAGTGGGGCCTCGCCACCGGCAAGGGGCAAATCGAGCAGCTGTTCACCGACTTCGGCGCTGGCATCCGCAGCATCCTGCACGACTACGCGACCTTCAACTGGATCATGACGGGCACCGACGTCTTCGCCGTCGAGGGCACCAGCGCGGGCGAGCACAAGGAGGGGCCGTGGCGCGCCGGCGTCAGTCACGCCGGGCGCTGGTGCGACGTGTTCGAGGTGCGCGACTTCCTCATCCAGCGCTGCTTCATCTACCTCGACCCCGACTACGCCGGCCGCGATACGCAGCGCTACCCCTGGCTCTCGGCCAGCGGTCGCGATTCGGCGACACCGATGGGCTGAGCCGCGGCGTCAGGCCTTGTCGCCGCTCCTCGGCGCGTCCGGCTGCTCGGCGTCGTGCACCGGCTCCCGCTCGAGCATCGGCACCGGCGCCTCGGCGTGCACGACGAGGACGGGGCAGCGGGCGTCGCGCGCCACGACTTGACCGGTGTGCCGCCCGTCGGCGCGTGCCCGCGCGCCGCTGCCGCGGCCGACCACGATCAGATCGGTGGACTCTTCCACGGCGAGCTTCAGGATCTCGCGGCTCGCCATGCCCTGCGCCACGATCTCCTCCACCGGTTTTTGGCGGCCCACCACCATGGCGACGAGCGCCACCAGCTCGTCGCAGGCGGGCTGCAGGCGCGCCTCGCGGTGCGCATCGAAGTCGTAGGCCAGCGCGGCTACTTCCGAGAAGAGCTCCACGACGTGGACGACCGTGAGATGAGCCGCGGACTGGCCGGCCAGCGAGGTGGCGCTTTCGAGCGCGTGCACCGAGGCCTGAGAGAGGCTCACCGCGCACATGATGCGATTCACCCCGCCGCTGCAGGGATTCGCCACGTCGGGCGCGGGCGGCGGCACCACCAGCACCGAGCAGGGGGCGCCCGCCAGGACCCCGGCGGTGACGCGGCCGAGCGCCGGATGATCGGATGTGGTGTGGGTGCCGGCGCCGATCACGATGAGATCGGCCGCGAGCGCGTCGGCGCGCGCGAGGATGGCCCCGGCCATGGTGGCATCCTCATCGAGCAGCACTTCGACCTGCAGCCCGTCGGTACGGCGGTCGTAGACGAACGCTTCCAGCTCGAGCAGCCGCTCGGAGCGCTCGTCCGGCGTCAGCGCCGGCGCCCCCATGGGCGGCGGCGCTGGTGCGGAGGCAGTGACGTCCCCGGCAATCCCCTCCGAGTCTGCAGGCGGCGGCGGAAGATGCCGCACGTGCAGCACCGAGACGTCGGCGCCGTGCTGGCGCGCCCACCACAGCGCGCAGTCGAGCGCGCGGCGCGACGGGTCGGTGAGATCGACGGCACAGAGGACGCGGCTGAAATCAGGCATCGCGATCCTTTCCGGCCTTTCCGGGCGCCGTCACCACGAGCACGCCGTCGTTCAGCGTTGCCGTGATCTCGTCCACGTTGACGCCATCGGGCAGGAGCACCGAGCGGAAGAAACCGCCCGTACCGCGGTCACGCCGGTAGACGACGTGCCCGTCGCCCTCGAGGTGCCTCATCAGCTGCGCCGTCCCTTGTGGACCCGCCGAGATGAGCAGGCGCGTCTGGTGCACCTGCAGGCTGACGTCGGCGTGCGTGGTGCCTGGCAGATCGACGCGGGCGATCAACTGGTCCGGCATGACGACCCCAGGCGCAACGAGCATGCCAGCGCGCAACCTGTCGCACCGCGAGAAGAACCGCCGGCCCGGCCGGCGCCAGCCGGTCAGAAACCAGACAGCACCTATCGCGAGTGACCGCGGAACGCTCACGAGGTTGCAAGGCCTACAGGTCTGAAGGCGCCAGCGCAGAAGTTGCAGCTCGGCAGGAAGCGCGGCCGCGTGCTATAAACAGGGGTTTGTCCCCGTCTCCGCGGGGGCCCCATCGCATCCATGGTCGTACAGAAATTCGGCGGCACCTCGGTGGCAGACCCCGATGCCATCCGCCGCCTCATCGAGATCGTCCGCACTGCGCGCACCCGAGACGGCGCCGGCCCGGCCGTCGTGGTTTCCGCCATGAGCGGAGTCACCGACGGGCTGCTCAAGGTGGCTGCCGACGCCTCCGCCGCCAAGGCCGACGACGCCCTGGCGGGCGTCGCGAAAATCCGCGACCGGCACCTCGCCGCGGCGCGGGAACTGGCGCCCGGCAACGCCGCGCTCGAAGCGCAGATCAACGAGCAGTGCGACCAGCTGGTCGCGGTGGTGCGCACGCTGGTCGAGCTCCGCGAGCTGTCGCCGAGCATGTCCGACGTCGTGGCCGCCGTGGGCGAGCTTTTGAGTTCGCGGCTGGTGGCGGCGGCCGTGGTTCACGCCGGGTTGCCGGGGGCGTGGGTCGACGCGCGGCGCGCCATCATCACCACCGACGACCACACGTCGGCGCGTCCGCTGCCGGAACTGACCAACGCCGCCCTCAAAGCCACGGTCGGCGCGGTGGTGGCCGCGGGCCAGGTGCCCGTGCTTGGCGGGTTCGTCGCCTCCACCCGCGACGGGCACACCACGACCCTGGGCCGCGGCGGCTCGGACTACTCGGGCGCGCTGGTCGGCGCCGGCATCGGCGCCCGGGAAATCCAGATCTGGACCGACGTGGACGGCATGCTCACCGCGGACCCGCGGGTCGTGTCGAGTCCGCGCCTCGTGCCGCACCTCTCCTTTGCCGAGGCAGCCGAGCTGGCGTACTTCGGCGCCAAGGTCCTGCACCCGGCGACCATTCTGCCCGCCGTGGAGCACGACATCCCGGTGCGGATCCTGAACTCGCGCAAGCCCGACGGGACGGGCAGCGTCATCACCGCCGCCGGCACTCCGGACGGCACGCCGGTCACGGCCTTCGCCTGCAAGCGCGACGTGACCGTGGTCGACATCACCTCGACCCGCATGCTGATGGCCTACGGCTTCCTGCGCCAGGTCTTCGAGGTGTTCGACAAGTTCCGCACCGCCGTCGACGTCGTGACGACTTCCGAGGTGAGCGTATCGATCACGGTGGACGATCGCCGCAACCTCGACGCCATCGTCAAGGGGCTGTCGGTGTTCAGCGAGGTGGCGGTCGAGTCCGAGATGGCGCTGGTGTGCGCCGTCGGCGATCGGCTGCGCACCGAGCCGGAGACCGCCGCGCGCGTCATCGGCGTGCTCGAGGAAGTGCCGCTGCGGATGATCTCGCAGGCCGCCGCCCGGCGTAACATTACGGTCATCATGCGGCAGGCCGACCTGCCGCACGCGATGCACCGGCTGCACGAGGAGTTCTTCGGGTGAACGTGCTCATCGTCGGCTACGGCAAGATGGGACAGCTCATCGACGCCCTCGCCGGCGAGCAGGGCATCGAAGTGGCGGGCCGGGTCGATGACGGGCGCGACGAGTGGCGCGCCGCCGATGCGGCCATCGACTTCACCACCGCGGCCGCGCTAGTCGCCAATTTCCCGCGCTACCTCCAGCTGAAGATGCCGGTGGTAATCGGCACGACCGGCTGGGCGGCGCACGCCCCGGCCTTCCGCGAGCAGGCCGAACGCGCCGGGCTCGGCATCGTCGCCTCCGCCAATTTCTCCATCGGCGTCAACATCTTCCAGCTCGTTGTCGCGGAGGCAGCGCGGCTGATGCAGGCGCAGCCGCAGTACGGCGCCTGGATCCACGAAGCCCATCACGCAGCCAAGCGCGACGCGCCCTCGGGCACGGCGCTGATGCTGCGCGATGCGATGGGCGGCGCCGGGTTCGACCGCGCGATCGACATGTCGTCGACTCGGGCCGGCACGATTCCCGGCATTCACACCGTCGGATTCGACGCGGCCTCGGATACGATCGAGCTTTCGCACACCGCGCGCGATCGCCGTGGGTTTGCCGGCGGTGCGCTGGCGGCCGCGAAATGGATTCGCGGCCGGCAGGGGTGGTTCACCATGGCCGACGTCCTGCGGACGCCGCCCCCCGCGTAGCGAACTCACGCGGGCGGGTCTGAAGACCCGCCCCTACGAGGAGATCGTCCCATGCGTACTCCGTTTACCGGCGTCGGCACCGCACTCATCACGCCCTTCACCAAGGGCGGCGCGCTCGATGAGGGGGCGGTCAAGCGCCTGGCCAGGCGGCAGATCGACGCGGGCGTCCACTTCCTCGTGCCGTGCGGCACCACCGGCGAATCGCCGACGCTGTCCCATCGCGAGAAGCTGCGGGTGGTGGAGCTCGTCGTGGAAGAAGCCGCGGGCAAGGTGCCGGTGATGGCCGGCGCGGGCGGCTACGATACCCGCGAGGCCATCGAGCTGTCGCGCGACATGGAAAAGGTGGGCGCCGACGGCCTGCTGCACGTCACGCCGTATTACAACAAGCCGACGCAGGAAGGCCTCTACCAGCACTTCAAGGCGATTGCGGAAAGCACCCGGCTGCCGATCATGCTCTACAGCGTGCAGGGTCGCACCGGCGTGAACATCGAGGCGCCCACGGTGATCCGGCTGGCGCAGGTCTCCAACATCGTCGGCATCAAGGAGGCGTCGGGGAGCATCGTCCAGATGACGGACATCGTCGCCACGGCGCCCGAGAACTTCCTGCTCCTGAGCGGCGACGACCCGATCACCGTGCCGGTGATGGCGATTGGCGGGCGCGGTGTGATCTCGGTGGCGTCGAACGAAGCGCCGGCCGAACTGGTGCAGATCGTCGAGCTCTGCGAGAAGAACGACTTCACGGCGGCCCGCAAGCTCCAGGGCTGGATGCTGCCGCTGCTCACCGTCAACTTCTGCGAGAGCAATCCCGGCCCGTGCAAGGCGGCGATGGCGGCCATGGGCCTCTGTGAGGAGGAGTACCGGCTGCCGCTCGTGCCGATCTCCGCCGCCTCGCGCGAGAAGGTCATGAACGTCCTGCAGACGCTTCGGCTCCTCGGCGCGGCGGCTCGCGTTTGATGGCGGACCTCGCCGAAGAGATCACGAGTCTCTTCGAGCAGGGGGCATCCGCGCCGAAAGAGCGGGCCCGGGAAACCTTCGCGCGCCTGCGTGCGGAGCTCTCGGCGGGTCGTGTGCGCGCGGCCGAGCCCGATCCATCGTCGCCCACCGGGTGGCGCGTCAACGTCTGGGTGAAACAGGGCATCCTTCTCGGGCTCCGCTGGGGTGACATCGTGGACGTCGGCGTCGGCAAGGGGCGCTGGCCGTTTCTCGACAAGGACACGCTGCCGCTCAAACGGCTCGACCTCGCCAGCGGCGTGCGCGTCATCCCCGGCGGGTCTGCGATTCGCGACGGCGCCTACCTCGGGTTCGGCGTGATTTGCGCACCGCCGATGTACATCAATATCGGCGCCTACGTCGGCGACGGCTCGTTCGTCGACTCGCACGCCCTGGTCGGCTCGTGCGCGCAGATCGGGACGAACGTGCACCTGAGCGCCGCGGCGCAGATTGGCGGGGTGCTCGAGCCCGTGGGTGCGATGCCGGTCATCGTCGAGGATGACGTCCTCGTCGGGGGCAACTGCGGGGTCTACGAAGGCGCCGTCATCAAGCGTCGAGCGGTGCTCGCCGCGGGAGCGATCGTGACCGGATCCACCCCGCTCTACGATCTGGTGAACGGTGT
>Ga0190270_10001558_pt1 | contig 10747 bp, 7 predicted proteins | sample Popmic320T_FD_133748 | JGI IMG/M metagenome (GOLD analysis project Ga0190270, IMG submission 133748) | Populus adjacent soil microbial communities from riparian zone of Weber River, Utah, USA - 320 T | ecosystem: Environmental > Terrestrial > Soil > Riparian zone | place: USA: Utah | collected... | reverse complement strand
CGCCGGGGCCGGTTCGCCGTAGTGAGGGTCCGCGATGATGACCGGCGGACCGCGGTGCGCGCGGGACACCCGCTGGCGCAGGAGATCGCGGCCGCTTGTGAGGTAACTGATCGAGAAACGCTCGATGAGATATCGGCGCTGTTCGTCGATGAGCGCTTCGAACGGCACGAGGTTGAGCGCGCCATCCGGTGAGACGAGCAGCTGGCTGACCTCACCATAGGCGGTACGCAGGGGCCGCATCACCAGATCGTGGACGGCGCGCGCATGTGCGTTCACGTCGGTCCGCGTCCGATCGCGCAACGCCTGTCGCAGCGCATCAATCGCCCGGTCGATTGTCGCGGCGGGACCGAGATCCAGACCCCGGGGTGCGGCATTCTTTCGCACGACATAAGCGGCGTAGTGCGGGGGCCCGTAGGCTTCGGCATTGACCTCGGCCTTCGGATTGAATGGGCGGAAGATTGCAAACTCCAGCAGCGCTGCGTCCTCGGGCAGAGCCGCTTGCACCGCTTCGAGCGTCACCGGCTGTATCTGTGCGCGCAGGTCGCTGCTGTACGCGGCGAGTTCCACCTCGAGGCGTTCCTTCTCCGCTTCGAGCTCGCCGATGGAACGCTGTCGTTCGTCAGCAGCGCCATCGGTTGCCACATTCAACCCGATCCGCGCCAGCCGCCCGGTGGTGCTGTTCCACTGATCCAGGAGGGCACGGCCACTGTCGTCCAGGCTGCGCCGCACGGCCGAGAACGCATCGGTCATGGCATCGAGCACGCGTCCCTTCCGCTGCAGCACGACGAGGGCGGCCAGCGCGCCGGCGTCCGCGTCGCCGGGCGCACTGCGGAGATGCAATGAAATCGTCCGGTCGGTGCGCTCGGAGACGCTTTTCACGAAGCTCAGTTTCTGCCGCTCGGAGCCGACCGCCAGGTGGAGCTCGAGTTGCTTCTCGATGATGGTGTCGGCGCGGCGTTGCAACGGGAGAGCCCTGGAGAGGTCGCCGCGGTCTGTGTACAGTCGCGCGATGTTGCCCACCGCCGTCAACGTGCCCTGGTGATAGGGGCCAACGGTCTTCTCCCAGATGCGGAGCGAGCGAAAAAACGTGTCGATCGCACCCGAGACATCGCCAGTCACCTCGTAGAGGATCGCCAGGTTGTTCAGGAGTGGAGCGATGTCGACGTGCTCGGCGCCGAGGAGTCGCTGTCGCATGGCAAGCGCGCGCGTCGTGTACTCGAGCGCCTTCGCATACTCCTTGCGGTGGCGAGCGAGCGTGCCGAGATTCTGCAAATACAGGCTGATGCGATGGCTTTCCGTTCCTTCCAACCGCCCGGCCAGCGCGAGCGCCCGCTGGTAGTGCTCCTCCGCTCGTGCAAAGTCCTGCTTGGCCACGTAGACCAGCCCGAGATTGTTCAGGACGGCTGCATACGACGGGGTCTCGTTCGCGCCGACCCTCTCCAGGACCGCCATCGCGCGGCGGTAGATCTCCTGGGCCGCGTCGAGATCGCGCGCGGTATAGCGCATACTCGCCTGCGCCCTGAGACACGTGGCAAACCAGGCGTGCTCGACTCCGAGCGCGCTCTCGATCAGCTGCGTCGCTCGCCGGAGCAGCGCTTCGGCCTGCGCCCGCTGCCCCGCGCTGTGCAGCAAGACGGCGAGTCGCAACCGCGCCATGGCCGAATACGGGTGGCTATCGCCCCATGCCTTGTCGAAGATGGCGAGCGCGCGGCGTTGGAGCGGCTCCGCCCCATCGTCGCGCGTTTCGAGGGCGCGGCTCACGAGATCGTGAAGCAGCATGCCGGTGAACACGTCATCGGGCCCACGCACGGCTTCGCTGATGGTGATCGCACGCTCGAACACCGGCCGCGCCTCGTCCAACCGGCCGGCCGTCGCCAGAGCAAGCGCGGTCGTGCGCAATCTGCGTGCGTCATACATCGAGCGGTCGGACTCGGTGGCGGCACGACGGGCGGCGACGCGAACGGTATACGTGCCGGAATAGATACCGTGGCTGGGGGCAATAGCAAGGGTGTAGGCAGCGCCCTCGTCGGCCACGATCTCCACCCGCTCCTGGCCGTTCGGTCTGACCTCTTCCTGAAATTCAACGTGGTCGGTGCCGCCCTCGCGCCGCGCCCGGACGACGACATCGATGCCGCGCTGCTCGACGATCACCTCCGCGCATTCGCCGGCCGTCAACGTGAGGCGATAGACGTGCTCTTCTCCAATCGCCACATGACGCTCGATCGAGGCGCCGGCGTCGATCGCGGTGGCCTCCTGCGGTCTTGCTTCCGACGGGGAGGCTGAGGGCGCGACGAGGAGGGCTGCCACGGTGATGAACGCGCAAGAGAGGCGCGCGGCGCGCATCATCGCGGCACGACCCGCACGGCGTAGCTCCCGATCACCTCCGCGCGGCCGTCAGCGCCGCGGCCGGCGAGATCGAGCGAATAGTGCTGCGGCCCGAACAGGTTCGCGGGCACGACCACGGAGATAGACACCTGATCCGCGGACGAGCGCGGCACGATCCAATCGCTGCGCCACAAGATCTCATTGGTCGAAGGATCCTTCAGCCCAACTCGATAGCTCGGAAAGTCGTTCGCTTCCAGCTGCAGGTCGAAGCGAACGCGAACCACGCCGGCGGGAATGGCCAGCGTCGGGATTGGCGCGACAGCTCGCGTTGGAGGGCGCAGAACAACCGCCACGATTCGTTCTGGGGGCGCGGCTTGCTGACCGGCGGGCGACGCGGAGGCCGGAGCGAACGAGGCGGACGCCGCCTCTGAGGCGCGACGCTCGACCGCCCCGTTCTCGGGCGTCGCACGCGCCAACTCGTTCCGAGGCGGCACCGCCTGGAACAGGAAGACTCCACACACGGCCATCACGAGGGCCGCCGCGGCCGCGATCTGCGCGAACCTGGTCGGACGCGCGCTGCGGTCTTTCCGGGCCACGGGCTCGGCACGCGCCACCGATCGATCGACGGCGCTGAGAAAGCTCGCTGCCAATCTCACGGTCTCCCGGCGCCGGGGCGATGAGAGGTAGTAGGACTCGAACCGCTCCAGCGTGGCTCCGGAGAGCTGTCCCCGGACATAGCTGTCAACCAGGTCCGTTTCGGCCGTGCGCAGGCGTGCCGCGACGTCGTCGTCGGCGATGCTGGCCTCGTCGAGGCGCTCCCTGGCCTCGTCGGGAAGCAGGCCGAGCACGTACCGTACGAGTTCGTCATCGTCCCGTACGAGTTCCTCGTGGTCGCGGTCTGTGGTGCGTGGCGGGGGCATGTCCAGTCCTGATTACCTTGCTTTCACTCTGATAGGACAACGGGGCTCAATATCTTCGTCGGGCGTTCCGACACCCCTCCATGCGCGTCAACAAGATATCGCGGATTCGGCTGGCCCGAATCGCGAGGGCGTTCATCGAGATACGCAGCCGATCGGCCAGTGCGCGTCGGCGCTCGATCTTCTGCCGGCCCGCATCGCGGTAGTAGTCGACGATGAGCAGGCGCTGCTCCGGCTTCAGCTGCTCCAGGCACCGATCCAGGCAGTCGAGACGCTGCTCACGCAGCGCATGGTCCTCAGTCAGCTCGGCCATGATCGCTCGCTTGTCAACGCGGATCGTCCTTTCATCGAATTCCACGTGGCGGCGCTCGCGCCGCAGATCTTCGAAGAGGACGAATTTGGCGATGACGTAGCAGTAACGTGCCGGAGGCCTGGTGGCAATGACGCCGCCCTGCGCCAGCGTGCGAGCGACACGATTGAGCGTCTCGTCAGCCAGCTCGTCGGCTGCGGGACGGTTCCGCCGGTCGAAGTACCAGACCAGTCGCCGACGCATCTCGAGATACCGCTCCCCGTGCGACTCGGTACCGTCGTCGAGCCATGCCAGCAATCGGTCGAATACGTATTGCGAAAGTTCTGATGTTTCTCGAAAGACTGGTTGTGTCAGCACGTCCACGCTCGCCCGATGTATTGCGTCGTTTCGCTACGCACGCGCCCAACCGCAAGGTCCATACCATGACGACCGGGTAGCACGTTCGCGCTTCGATCGAGAAGCTCACTCCGCGACTGAAAGCATTTCTCCCTCCCGACCTATGAAGCGAGGGGCGGAGGTTGAATGTCCATGGACGATCGCTGCGATGAGGGAAGACGAAGGCTGCTCGCTCTCTTGGGGAGTGGAGCCGTGGCGACAATCGGAGGAGCGGTCTCGGCTCACGGGGACACGGGTCAGTCGGGCGCATCGGTACCGGTTGCCAGCGACGTCGCCGCTCACGATCCGCTCAGCACTCGACTGACGCGAGAGTACGGCGTGCGTTTTCCGTTTGTCAGCGCGGGGATGGGGTTCGTCTCGTACCCGCCCCTCGTGACGGCGGTTTCCAACGCCGGAGGTATCGGCGTGCTTGGTAACGCGATCGAGCCTCCGCCAAGCACACAACAGTTGATACGAATGATTGCGGCCGGGACCCGAGGGCTCTTCGGCGTCGACCTGCTTCACGACACCACGGCGTTCGGACCTGCGACGACCGACGAACACATCGATGTCTGCATAGCCGAGCGCGTGCCGCTCGTGGTCTTCCACTTCAATGTGCCGCCGAAGCACTGGGTCGACCGTCTGCGCGCCGGCGGCTGCCGCGTCTGGATGCAGGCCGCGTCCGTGGAGCAGGCCGTCGACGCGGCTTACGCCGGCGTCGATGCAATCGTTGCGCAGGGGACGCAGGCCGGCGGTCACAACAAGAGCGTCGTCAGAACGTTGCCGCTGTTACGTGACGTCATCCGCGAGGTGAAGCCGCTGATGGTCCTCGCATCGGGCGGCATCGCGACCGGCGCGGACGTCGCCGCGGCGCTCCTCAGCGGCGCGGACGGTGTCTGGGTCGGCACACGAATGGTCGCCTCCCAGGAGGCCTACGCGCATATCGAATACAAGCGGCGGCTTCTCGCAGCCCCCGATCCCTCGACTGCCATCACCACCGCGTTCGGTCCCGAGTTTCCGAACGTTCCGTATCGGGTGCTTCGAACCGATCTCGTGGACAAGGTGGCCGGTCGCGAAGATCAGATTCCCCCGCCACAGCCGGACGATCCGCCGATCGGGCAGACGGTGCTGTTCCCGTTCACGCTTCGGGTGCCGTACACCATGCCGGCCTTCAGCGCCGTGGTGCCGACTCCTGACACGTCCGGCGACTTCGACGCGATGGGATTCCCCGCCGGCGAAGACAGCGTTCAGAGGATCACATCGATCAAACCCGCGGCGGCCATCGTGGCGCAAATGATGTCGGAGGCGCGCGAGATTCTCGTTGGAGCGCGCTGAGCGCTCATGTGCCGAGGTCAGAACGCCGACAAGGAATGCTCGTGAATAGATACGCACTGCTCCTGCTCTGTCCCCTCGCGATCGCCGGCATCGACTCGTTCGCTGCGAAGGCAAACGCGGTCACGATCTTCTACAACGGGAAGGTCTTCACGTCCGAGAGAGCGCACCCGCTCATCGAGGACGGGGGCGTGGCCGTGCGGGGCAACGTCATCGTCACGGTGGGAAGCAGCGAAAGCGTGCTGCAACTCGCGACACCGGGCGCCGAGTTGATCGATCTGGATGGGAGGGTCCTGCTTCCGGGATTCAACGACGCACACGTGCATCCGTTTGATTCCTTCACATTTCCGCAGTTCGGCACGGGGGCGGTGGTCGTCAACGACGACCGCTTCGTTCCCGGGCCCGGGCCATCGTTCCAGGACGTCCTCACAGCGGTGCAGGCGGCCGCTCGCGTCAATCCGCCGGGCACGTGGTTGATGGCGTTCATTGGAACGCAGGTGCTCGACGATCCGTCGGTCGATCGTGTGGCAATCGATGCCGTCGCTCCCAATCATCCGGTCCTGCTGTCGGCCTGGTTCGGCCATGGAACATTCATTAATACGAAGGCGATTCAGACCGTGGGCTTGTCCCTGACCGAGCCCGATCCGCCAGGAGGATTCTTCGGCCGATTTCCGACCGGCGAACTGGACGGAGAGGTCCGTGAGTACGCGGAGCATCACATTCGACGGTTCTTCTCCGAACAGATGACCGACGAGCAACTGGTGAACGCGTACGAACACTACACGCGCCTTGCGGCGCAAGCCGGCTACACGACCATTCAAGAGTTCGCCGTCGGCATCCCCCAGAGCCGGCACCTGCGCGTCCTCCGTCAGGCGGATATGCCGATCCGCGTGCGCGCCCACTGCTTCCCGCTGGCGTTGGACGAGCCGTGCGACGTGCCGCTGGACTTCGCTCCGGAACGGCCGTTCGGCATGAAGTACTCGGGGGGAAACAAGTGGATTGACGACGGCACGCCGATCGAGCGACTCAGCCTGCTGCGCAACGACTACGAAGACGATCCCGGAAACGCAGGGAGGGCGAACTTCCCCACCGCCGCCGTGCAGGCGCAATTCGATCGCGCGGCGCAAGGACGCCTGGCGCAACGCGATCAGATTCTGATTCATCAGACCGGCGACAAACTCGCGGACACGCTCTTTGATTCGCAACAGCGCGCCAACGACAGCAGGGCGTTCTGGGCGCTGCGTCGCCCGCGGCTGGAGCATGGCACGGTTCTGCAGCCCTCTCAGATCAAACACGCGGCGGAATGGGGATGGACGGTCGTCACCAATCCGACCTTGTACTCCCTGGCAGAGATCTTCCACGCCCGGCTCGGACCGGTTCAGGAAGCCGCGATCTGGCCGACGCGAAGCCTCCTCACAGGCGATGTCCGTCTCGCGATCGGATCCGACGCCGCGGCAACGGTCCGGGGACCGTTCGTCGATCTGTTGTTCGCCCAGGTCAATCCGTCCAACCCGGCAGAAGCGATTTCGCTGCAGGAGGCCCTCATCGCGTACACGACGGGGTCGGCCTACGCGGAGTTCAAGGAAGACGTCAAGGGTTCACTCACCCCGTTGAAAGCCGCCGATCTCGTGGTTGTCGATCGCGACATCTTCGCCCTCAAGAGCCCAGAGGACATTCTCGCGACCCGAGTGCTGTTGACGATGGTCAACGGGAAGATCGTTCATGAAGTTCCGCACGCAGTGAGGCGCAGGTAGATGATTCATTTCGGCCCAACGGGGGAGAGCGTAGACTTCTCGCGACGATCACTGCTGCACGCCATCGCCGGCGTGCTTGCTACCGCAGCCACGCCCCTGGGCTGGGCGGAGGTCGCGCAAGCCATGGACGAGGCGCGTGCCGCCGGGCAAGGTGGAGGCGCCGCGAAGCTGACCTTTCTGAGCGCGGCCGAAGCCGCGGATGTCGAAGCCGTTGCCGCGCAGATCGTTCCGACCGACGACACGCCCGGTGCGCGCGAGGCGGGCGTCGTCTACTTCATCGACCGGGCGCTCGGGACGTTCTACGCCCAGCTCGCCAGCGACTATCGGGCGCAGCTCGCGAGCTTTCAGGCGGCGTTCCGCCAGCGGCATCCGGCCGTCCGTTCGTTCGCGTCGCTCACGTCCGACCAACAGATCGAGTATTTGAAAGCAATCGACCAGACGCCGTTCTTCAATTCGACGCGGCTGCTTACGCTGCTCGGCATGTTCTCTCTGCCTGAATACGGCGGCAATCAGGACGGTGTCGGCTGGAAGCTCCTGGGGTTCGAGGACCGCCACATCTTTGGTCCACCGTTTGGCTACTACGATCGCAACTATCCCGGCTTCGTCATCGACCCGGTGAAAATCAAATGAGCGGACAGACGTTTAGAGATTCCGACACCGTCGACTTCGTCATTGTCGGGTCCGGGGCGGCGGGCGGCGTGATCGCGCGGGAGTTGACGCAGGCAGGGCTGACCGCCGTGGTGCTGGAACAGGGACCCCAGTTCAGGCCGCAAACCTCCAGGCACGACGAGCTGAGGGATTGGTACCTCGGGGGCATCACGAACGATGCCGTCAAGAATCCGCAGACGTTTCGTGACACTGCGGAAAAGAAGGCCGAACTGCAGAAATTCAAGCCCGCTCTCTGGTATGGCCGCGTTGTCGGCGGCGGGACCATGCACTACACCGCAAACTTCTGGCGCTTTCACGAGATCGACTTCATCGAGCGCAGCGTGCTCGGCGCCATCCCCGGCACCGGCTTTGCCGACTGGCCCATCACGTACGGCGATCTCGAGCGGTATTACACCAAGGTCGAGTGGGAGATCGGTGTGTCGGGCCTTGCCGGAGCCGACCCCTTCGATCCGCCGCGCACACGGCCGTACCCGATGCCTCCGCTGCCGGTGAAGTCGTCCGGCGTGCTGTTCGAACGTGGCGCGCGCAAGCTCGGGTGGCACCCTGTTCCGTCGCCGATGGCGATCAATTCGCAGCCGTACCGCGGCCGCCCGGCGTGCATCCACTGCGGGTTCTGTCATGGCTTCGCGTGCGAAGTGCTGGCGAAGGCGTCGACCCTGACGACCGTCCTTCCGGAAGCGCTGGCGACGGGTCGCTGTGAAGTGCGACCCGAGAGCTACGTTTCCCGGATCGAAACCAACAAGCAGGGGCGCGCGACCGGCGTCGCCTACTTCGATCGCGATCGGCGCGAACGATTTCAACGGGCTCGTGCCGTGGTCGTGTGCGCCAACGGCGCGGAGACCCCGCGGCTTCTCCTGATGTCCGCGAACGCGGGCTTTCCGAACGGCCTGGCGAACTCGAGTGGGCTCGTCGGCAAGTACCTGATGTTCAACTACACGAGCCGCGCGCTCGGCGTCTTCGAGCACGAGTTGAACGAATACAAGAGCGTGCAGGTCACGCGCATCCTGAACGACTTCTACGATTCGGATCCGAAGCGCGGTCACTACGGCGGCGGAGGACTCGATGCGCGAATCGGGCCGCAGCCCACGACGTGGGCGATTCGCACCGCCACGGAGGGACCCTCGTGGGGCAGCGCATTCAAGGCCCGCCTGAAGGAATTTCCCCGCAGCACGCAGGTCCACTGCCACGGCACATCACTCGCCGTCGAGTCGAACAACGTCACGCTCGATCCGGAGGTGAGGGATGCCTGGGGACTTCCGGCGATTCGCGTCACCTACAAAGATCACCCCGACGATCTCGCGAACGCGCGGTTCCTGCAGGATCGCGGAGCCGAGATCCTCGAAGCGGCGGGCGCGCTGAGAGTGACGAAGGCGCCGGTCACCGGGCAGACGTTGTCGGCGCATCTGTTGGGCACGTGCCGCATGGGCGGTGACCCGAAGACGTCGGTCATCGACAAGTATCATCGCAGTCACGATGTCCCGAATCTCTTCGTCTGCGACGGCAGCAGCCTTGTGACATCCGGCCGCGGGCAGCCGACGATGACGATTCAGGCGCTCGCGTTCCGTGCCGGCGAGCACATCGCTCGATTCGCAAAGCGCGGCGAGATTTGATGCGGTGAACGGTGCGAGATCATCCTGCCCCCTGGGGCCAGTGCGGTGGAGCGCGCGCTCGCCGAGATGGGTGAGCGGCCTATCGTGTAGCAACCGGTGTCAAATGCGTCAGGACGCAGAGCCACCGTCCGGCGACCTTCCGGTACACGTCGGTCACCCACTCGTCGGCACTGATTCGCTGCCCTCTGAAGTGGCCCGTGTTCCGGCCGCGCGCGGTCACCACAGCGATTTCACCATGAACCCTCACGCGGCCGACGTCCTTCGTCATCGTGTCGTGGCTCAACTCTCCGCTCTCGATTGCGTGCAAGATGCGCGAGCCCGGCACCACACCACTCTCGGGTGTGATCAGAATCCAGTCGTCGGCAACACATGCGCTGATGCGCAGGACGTCATTCGAGACCATCGCTCGGTTGAAATCCTCTTCGACCCCCGCAAGTTCGATCGCAAGAACATCCGTCAATGAGTTGGAGTTCATGTCGTCGAGTATTGGACAGGCACGCCAACGCGGTCTTGTAAGGAACTGACCTGCGGTAGGCCCGCGATGCTACGCGGGGACAGACGATGGCCCACCGAGGCGACTCACGGACGACGCGTCCCCGCGCACAGGTGACGCGTCACCCTGCTGCTGAAGGCGCGTGAAGGCTTTGCCTCAGAGCTGGGGCCGGCGCATCCGTCTACGCGTGACGTCATGAGACAACTCGTAACGCTCTACGAGGCTTGGGGCAGGAGCGAAAGCGCCGCTGAGTGGCGGAATCAACTGCCGCCGTTGAATTGACCGAGACCCCGGCCGCGGAGGCTACGCAATCGGCGCCGTCGATCACACAAGGATAATCTCGTCAAAACAGGAACCGCGCGGCGTCCAGATTGAAGTACTCAGGACCGAGCAGGGTATTCGTCCGAGGTTGCCGTACCGGTAAGTACCGTCGGGCCGGCCCGCGATCATCCCCTGATCCTGATGCGCGTCTGGCGTCCCAACGGAGAGCTTCAGCGCTTCCCGAGCTGGGGCAAGCGGTCGGCAGACAGCATCCGGCAGGTACCATGACGCGAAGAACGCGAAGCTCAGGACGGAGCGCGGCATCGGGTTACCTGGTCAGCGCCAGTCGCCGGAGCCGACGAAGGCTGCCCAGTAAAAGGGATGCGCAGTGAGGCCCTTAGCCCGCCGCCCCCTCAGGACCGCGAGCCCTGCCTCGTGCACTGCGGTCATCGTGCTCAGGTTCTTTATGAAGCGGGATTTGTAAAGCGTCGTCATCCACTGGCGGGTTGCCTCGTCTTCGACCTGCCAGAGGCTCATGATCACCGTCTTGGCGCCAGCTACCTGGAACGCTCGTCGCAGCCCGAAGACACCCTCGCCCCCCCTGACTTCGCCCACGCCGGTGTCGCAACCAGACAGCACCGCCCACTCGACGCCGTTGAGGTCCAGGGCGGCCACCTCTTCGGCTGTGAGTACTCCGTCCT
>Ga0190270_10001557_pt1 | contig 10749 bp, 7 predicted proteins | sample Popmic320T_FD_133748 | JGI IMG/M metagenome (GOLD analysis project Ga0190270, IMG submission 133748) | Populus adjacent soil microbial communities from riparian zone of Weber River, Utah, USA - 320 T | ecosystem: Environmental > Terrestrial > Soil > Riparian zone | place: USA: Utah | collected... | reverse complement strand
GTCCTCGATCACGACCGCGCCGCGCGACAGCACCGTGTCGACCTTCCCGTCGATCTCGAACCCCTCGTACGCCGAGTAGTCCATGTTCATGTGGTGCTTGGCGTCGACGCCGATCGTCGTGTGCCCCGCCGGATCCCAGATCAGGATGTCGGCGTCGGACCCCGGCGCGATCACGCCCTTCGTGGGGTACATCCCGAACATCCGGGCCGGCGTCGTCGCGCAGGTCTCGACCCACCGCTCGAGCGTGATCTCCCCCGCCACGACCCCCTGGTAGAGCAGCTCCATCCGGTGTTCGACCCCGCCGATCCCGTTCGGGATCTTCGAGAAGTCACCGAGGCCGAGCTCCTTCTGGTCCTTGAAGCAGAACGGGCAGTGATCCGTGCTCACGACCGCGAGCTCGTTGGTGCGCAGGGCCCGCCACAGGTCGGCCTGGTGGTTGCGGTGGTCGTGCGGCGAGCGGAGCGGCGTCGAGCACACCCACTTCGCCCCCTCGAACCCGGGCCGCGCGAGGGTCTCCTCGAGCGTCAGCCACAGGTACTGCGGACAGGTCTCGGCGAAGACGTTCCGGCCTGCGTGCCGCGCGGCCGCCACCTCCTCGAGCGCATCGCCGGCCGACATGTGGACGATGTAGAGCGGGACGTTGCCCGCCACGTGCGAGAGCACGATCGCCCGGTGCGTCGCCTCGGCCTCGAGGGCGGACGGCCGGGTGTACCCGTGGTGGACCGGATCGGTGTCGCCGCGCGCGAGCGCCTGCGCGATCAGCACGTCGATCGCGATGCCGTTCTCGGCGTGCATCATGATCATCGCGCCGCACTCGGCGGCCGTCTGCATCGCCCGCAGGATCTGTCCGTCGTCGCTGTAGAACACGCCGGGGTAGGCCATGAAGAGCTTGAAGCTCGTCACGCCCTCGTGTTCGGTGAGGTAGCGGATCGACTTCAGCGAGGCCTCGTCGACCCCGCCGATGATCTGGTGGAACCCGTAGTCGATCACGCAGTTGCCCTCGGCCTTGCGGTGCCACTCGGCCAGGCCCGCCTGGACGTCTTCCCCCGTGCGCTGGACCGCCATGTCGACGATGGTCGTGGTGCCGCCCCACGCCGCCGCCCGCGTGCCGCTCTCGAACGTGTCGGAGGCGAAGGTCCCCCCGAACGGCAGCTCCATGTGCGTGTGGACGTCGATCCCGCCCGGGACGACGTACTTCCCGGTGGCGTCGATGACCCGGTCGAACGTCGGCGCGGCCTCTGCGAAGAACCCCCGCGCCGCGACCGCGGCGATCGTCTCGCCGTCGATCATGACGTCGGCCTCGGCCAGGCCGGTCGCCGAGACGACCGTGCCGCCCTCGATGAGCGTGCGGGTCATCCTCCTCGCCTCCTCAGCGGGCCACGATGTCGTCGTACGCGTCGGGGCGCCGGTCCCGGTAGAACGCCCATCGGTCGCGCACCTCGCGGATCTTCCCCAGGTCGAGGTCGCGCACGATGAGCTCGGGCTCGTGCGCGTCGCCGACGTCGCCCACGAACCGACCCTCCGGGTCGACGAAGTAGCTCTGCCCGTAGAAGTCGTTGTCGCCGAGCGGCTCGATGCCCACGCGGTTGATCGCCCCGACGTAGTACATGTTCGCGACGGCCGCCGCCGGCTGCTCGAGGCGCCATAGGTACTCGCTCAACCCGCGGTGCGTGGCGCTGGGGTTGAACACGATCTCGGCGCCGTGCAGCCCGAGGATCCGCCAGCCCTCGGGGAAGTGCCGGTCGTAGCAGATGTAGACGCCGACCATGCCGACCGCCGTCTCGAACACCGGGTACCCGCCGGTGCCGGGCGCGAAGTAGAACTTCTCCCAGAACCCCTGGACCTGCGGGATGTGCTGCTTGCGGTACTTGCCGAGGTAGGAGCCATCGGCGTCGATCACCGCCGCGGTGTTGTGGTACAGGCCGGGCTGCACCAGCTCGTACATCGGCAGCACCATCACCATCCCGAGCTCCTTGGCCACGCTCTGGAAGCGCTGCGTGGTCGGCCCGTCGGGGATCGGCTCGGTGTAGCTGTAGTACTCGGCGTCCTGCACCTGGCAGAAGTAGGGGCCGTAGAACAGCTCCTGGAAGCAGATGACCTGCGCGCCCTCCGCCGCGGCCTCCCGGGCGGCCTCCTCGTGTTTGTCGGTCATCTTCTCCTGGGTCCCGGCCCAGTCGGTCTGCAGCAGCGCGGCCCTCACGATGTTGGACACGTCGGCTCCCCGTGTTCGCTCGTCCTCGTCCCGGCCTCCGATGCTAGTGCGGCGCGGTCGATCGTGCGCTCAGCCCGCGATCAGCCACACGACGAACGCCGCGATCACGATCACCAGCACGACCAGGACGATCGCGGCGGCGCGGCGCTGGGGCCGCTCCCCGCGCGGCGGCGGCTCCGGGACCATGAACGGGTCGTCGAACCGCCCTCCGCCGTGGTTCGGCTGCCGGGCGGGTCCTTGCCGATAGGACATAGGTCGATCCTACGTCAGGTCGCGAGCGACGCCGCGACGACCTCCGTGATCGGCCACGCGCCCTCCGAGGTGTTCGCGATGACCGTATGGGTGACGCCCGTCGCGGGGTCGTGGACGCTGCGGAACGAAGCGCCGGCATCGAAGCCCTCCAGGTACGGCACGTCGCGGTCCTGCCGGATCCAGAACCGCATCCCGTAGCGGCGCTCCTCCACGGGCTCGTCGCTGCGGGGACGGACCATCTCCTCCACGCGTGCAGGCGGCACGAGCCGGCCGTCGAACAGGGCCCGCCAGAACGTGGCCATGTCCGCCGCCGTCGTGTACGCGCCGCCGTCGCCGTTGCCGCGCACGGGGAGGTGCATGACGTTCGAGCGCAGACCCTCCTCCTCGAGATAGCCGATGGCGACGTCGCCGGCGAGCGCGTCGGTCCGGAGGTAGGCCGTGCTCGTCATCCCCGCCGGGTCGAGGGCCCGCGCCTGCACGAGGTGGTGGAACGGCACGCCCGCCGCGCGCTCCGCGAGCAGCGCCAGCACGACGAAACCGCCGTTGTTGTAGGCGAAACGCTCCCCCGGCGGGAACGACGTGGGGTAGCCGTCGAGCTCGGGGACGAACGCCTCGGTGGTCGCCAGCACGTGGACGGGCTGCGTCATGACGTAGTCCGTGATCGCGCCGCCCGGGGCGTCCTCGTCGAGGTAGTCCCCGATGCCGGATCGGTGCGCCAGCAGGTGCTCGACGGTGACGGCGTCGTCGATGAGGGGGACGTCGGTGCCCAGCAGCGAGCGGGCCGTCGTGTCGTAGGAGAGCGTGCCGTCCTCGATGAGCGAGACCGTGACCAGCGCGGTGAACCCCTTCGAGCCGCTCGCCATCGCGAACCTCGTCGCGGCCGTGTTCGCGACGCCGTGCGCGCGGTCGGCCATGCGGTAGGCCACCGCGAACGGGACCTCGCCGTCGCGATCCACGCGCACGACGCCGGAGAACGACGTCGCCGTCGCGACCTCCTCCACGCGTGCCGCCAGCTCGTCCACGGGCCCGACCCTACCGTCGACGGCGGTAGGCTGGGCCGCGATGGCGTTCAGGGGATGGAAGGCCGAGGCGCTCGAGTTCTTCGAAGGCCTCGAGGTCGAGAACACGAAGGCGTACTGGGAGCGCAACAAACACGTCTACACCGACCTCGTCCGGGCGCCGATGGAGGAACTGCTCGCGGAGCTCGCGCCGGTGTGGGGCGAGGGCAAGATCTTCCGTCCGTACCGCGACGTCCGGTTCAGCAAGGACAAGTCGCCGTACAAGACGGCGATCGGGGCGACGATCGGCGAGGGCTACGTCCAGGTCGACGCCGAGGGTCTGTCGGTGGGGAGCGGGATGTGGGAGATGGCCGCCGATCAGCTCGAGCGCTACCGGGCGTCGGTCGACGACGACACCGCCGGGGCCGACCTCGAGGCGCGGATCGCCGAGGCGCGGTCGGCCGGCCTCGACGTCCGGGGGCACGACGAGCTGAAGACCGCGCCCCGCGGCTACCCGAAGGATCATCCCCGCGTCGAGCTGCTCCGGTACAAGGGCCTCATCACGTGGCGATCGTGGCCGGCGGCCGCGTGGCTCGGCACCGCGCGCGCCAAGGATCGCATCGTCGGCGCCTTCGAGGGCGCCCGACCCATCGTCGACTGGCTCGCGGCCAACGTGGGCCCGTCGACGGCGCCGTCCCGCTGAGGGGTTCCCCGGCCGGTCGGCCTGTCGGCGGCCAGGCCTAGACTTCCATGATGACCTGCACCGTCTGCGATGCCCCGCTCCCCGAGGGCGCCCGGTTCTGCCCGAACTGCGGCGCGGTCGTCGCGGACTCCCTCGGCACCCAGGAGCGCAAGGTCGTCACGGTCTTGTTCGCGGACCTCGTGAACTCCACGGGGCTGGCGCAACGGCTCGACCCCGAACGCTCGCGGGAGGTCCTCGGCCAGTTCTTCGACGCCGCCACCGAGGAGCTGCGGGCGCTCCGGGGTCGGCCGGAGAAGTTCATCGGGGACGCGGTGATGGCCGTGTTCGGGCTCCCGACCGTGCACGAGGACGACGCGCTGCGCGCGGTCCGGGCGGGCATGGCGATCCGCAACCGGCTCGACCGGATGTGCGACGACGTGGCGCTGCCCGAGCCGCTCGAGGTCAGGATCGGCATCGAGACCGGTGAGGCGGCCACCGGCCTAGGACCGGCCGGACAACTGCTGGTCACCGGGAGCGTCGTGAACGCCGCCGCGCGCCTGCAGACGGCGGCGGGTCCCGGCGAGATCCTCGTGGGCGACACCACCTTGGCGCTCACACGGACCGCGGTCACGTACGGGGACCGCCGCGAGGTCGCCGCCAAGGGCTTCGACGCCGACCTCGGCGCCTCGCCCGCCGACGGTCTGAGCACCCGCTCGGCGCGCCGCACGATCCCGTTCGTCGGCCGGACGAGCGAGCTCACGATCCTGGGCGAGAGCATCGCGCGCGTGACCGCCACCCGTCGGCCGGTCCTGGTCACCATCCTCGGTGAATCGGGCATCGGGAAGACGCGGCTGGCCGACGAGGTGACCGCGGGGCTCGACGACGACGTCCAGGTGCTCAGCGGGCGGAGCCGTTCCTACGCCGACGAGACCACGTTCGCGCCGGCGGCGGCGATCGTGGCCGACCTGGCGGGGGTCGACGAGGCCGATGACGCGGCCGTCGCGCACCGCAAGCTCCACGCGCTGCTCGACACGACGGGCGGTGGGCCGGGTGCCGACGCCATCGTCGATCGCCTGTCCCTCCTGCTGGAACGGATCGATCGCCGTGACGAATCCGCGTACGTCTCCGACGTTCACGCGGGGTTCATCGCGCTGATCGACACGCTCGCGGCCGCTCGACCACTGGTCCTGGTGTTCGACGACGCGCACACCCTGAAGGCGCCGATGCTCGACCTCATCGAGCGGCTCGGCGTCAAGGCGCACGACGGCCGGCGCCAGGCGATGATCATCGCGTTGGGACGCGCCGATCTGCTGCGCGACCGGCCCACGTGGGGATCGCACGCCGCGAACGCGGTGCTGCTGCGGCTCGACCCGCTGACGACCGCGGAGTCGATCGACCTGGTGCGCAAGGCGGCCGGCGTCCGGATCGACGACTCCGCCGCCGCCACGATGGCCGAGCGGGCGGGCGGGAACCCCTTCTTCATCATCGAATCCACCGGCATGCTCCTGCCCGGCGCGGGGTCGGCCGAGGGGCAGCCGCTGCCGCCGACCGTCCGCGCGGTGGTGTCCGCGCGCCTCGACGCCCTCCCCTCGCGGTTGCGTGAGCTCGCGCGCCGGGCCGCGGTGTTCTTCGTGTCGTTCGATCTGGACGAACTCCGGACGATCGACCCCGACGCGACCGCGGCCGAGATCGAGGAGCTCATCGAGGCCGAGATCGTGGTGCCGGACACCGGCGCCGGACCGCCGCACTGGCGCCTGCGGCACTCCACCCTGAAGGACGTCGCGTACGCCAGCCTGCCCAAACGCGAGCGCGCGCGGCTGCACGAGATCCTCGCCGACCGGCTGCTGGAGCACGACCATCCGTCGTGGGCGGCCGAACACCTCGAGATGGCCGCGGCCGCCTCGCTCGACATGGACCCCGAGGATCGCTCGCTCGCGGATCGGGCCGCCGACGGGCTGCTCGGTGCGGGCGACCGGTCGCGCCGCCGCGTCGAGAGCCGGTCCGCGGTCGACTACTACGAGCGGGCGCTCGACCTGGCGGGACCCGAGGAGGGGTGGGGCGTCCGGGAGGCGCGCGCGTTGGCGGGCAAGGGCGAGGCTCACTACTGGCTGGGCGAGTACCCGGCCGCCACCTCGACCCTGCGCCGCGCGGTCGCGCTGGGCGAGGAGCACGACGATCCGTTCACGCTCGCCCTCGCCCTGCGGTTCCTCGGCGATATCGCGATCAACGTCGACGCCGACCTCGACGGCGCCGAGGCGCTGCTGGACCGTTCGCTCGAGGCGGCCGAACGGCTCGGGGATCCCTGGGCGATCGCGCGCACCCTCCTGTTCGCCGGCTGGGTGCCGTGGACCCGGCACCGGTACGACGACGCCGAGGTCATCTGGCAACGCGCGCTCGCGACCGCCGAGCCCGACGACGGCTGGGCGCGCGTCCGCGCGCTCAACTCGCTCTCGATCAACCGCACCGGCGGCCCGGGCGAAGACTCCGACCTGCTCAAGGAGGCGCTCGCCATCAGCGACGAGGCGAGCGACCTGGCGCGTTCGATCGGCGATCCCTTCAGCATCGCGATGACGACCGTGCAGCGGGCGCGCGTGCTCGAAGACCTGGATCGCGGCGAGGAGTCGATCCCCTGCCTCGACGACGCCATCGAGATCTTCGAGGAGCTCGGGGCGCGCTGGGAGACCGGTGACGCGCTCGCCGAGCGGGGCATCGTGCACCGCGACCTCGGTCGGCTCGACGAAGCCGAGGAGGACCTGTGGCGCGCCGTGCGCATCTCCGAGGAGCTGGGCGAGCGCCAGCTCGCCACCTGGACGTGGGGGGCGCTCGCCAAGGTGGCCGAGCGGCGCGGCGATGAGGAGGAGGCGGCGGCGCGGCGGCGCCGGGCCGAGGAAGCCGTCGAGGCGTTCCGGCGGCCCGCCGAGGTCGACGCCACGGGCGGCTAGCCGGTCACAGGTACCGGTTGGCCCGCATCCACTTCATCGCGAACCCGCCCCAGGCGGGTGGGATGTAGAACGTCACGAGCCGGTACAGGAGCGCCGTGGAGGCGGCCGCCGCCTGCGGCACCCCGATCGCGATCAGCCCGGCGGTCATGGCCGCCTCGAACACACCCACGCCGCCGGGGACCGGCATGAAGCCCGCGAACAGGCACACGAACGTGTTCACGAGGATCAACTCGGCGAACGAGGCCGACCGCCCGAACGCCGCGAGGCAGACGCCCAGGATGATCGCCTGCAGCACCTGCGTGCCCAGGTTCCCGGCGAGCAACGCGCCGAGCTTGCGGGGGTGCCGGAGCACGCGGAGGGCGTCGCGCCCGTCCGCCGCGCCCTGCCGCAACCCATCGAGGAACCGCCGCCCGAAGCGCCGCACACGCGGGATCGCCAGGGCCACCCCGACCGCGAGCAGGAGCAACACGACGCCGATGACGATCGCGCGCCAGTCGATCGCCTGCCCCGATCCCGAGCCGGACGACGATCCCCCGGAGCCGAACAGGTGCAGCGACGCCAGCCCCGAGACGGTGATCAGGATGATCAGCGTCAGCTGGACGGCGAAGCCGACGACGCTGTCGATCACGCCGATCGAGACGGCGCCGGCCGCCTTCACGCCCACCCGCTCGAAGAACCGGACCTCCAGGGCGACGCGCGCCGCCGAGCTCGGCACGGCCAGGGCGATGAACTGGATGCCGTACTGCAGCATCAGGACGGGGAAGAACCCGACGGGGGCCAACGTCGCCCCGCGGGTGGACACGGCTTGCGGGAACGCCACGAAGGGGCTGATCGCCAGGGCGAGGATCACCTCGGTCGTCCCGGCGGACCGGAACTCGTCCACGATGTTCGAGAGCCCGACGTCCGCGATCGCGGACACGAGGGTGTACGCGATCAGCCCGAGGATCGCGAGCTTCAGGATCGAACCCCACGTCACCCGGCGGAGCTGCTCGAGGTCCGGAGGTGCGCTCCCGGTCTCCTGTTCGGCGAGGAGGCGCAGATCGTCGAGGTCCCAGCCACGCCGCTTCACCTCGTGCGCGACGGCGGGGTCCATCGCCGCGCGCTGCAGGTACGGCAGGGCGCGTTCGAGCGCCTCGGGGCCGAGCACCCGCGCGGCCACGTCCACCGCGGGCTCGCGGCCGACCAGCAGCGCCGTCACCACCAGCACCTGCGCGGCGTCGGCGTCCAGACCGCGACCCTCGACGCCCATCGCCGCATCCGAGAAGTCGCCGACGGCGACGGAGCCGTCGGCCCGGAGGACGAGCGAGCCCGCGTCGACGCGCCCCAGCGCCACGCCGATCGACGCCATCCGCCGGAACGCGCGCCAGGTCGCCTCGACGGTCGCCTCGTCGATCGCGTCGGCGTCGAGGGCATCGAAGGGACGCCCGTCGGCGTCGAGGACCAGGACGGCGTCCCCCTCGGCCGCCACGCCGGCGGCGATCACCGGCATCACCGGGACCCCGCCGCGCTCCGCGTAGAGCGAGACGAGCGACTCGGCCTGCACCTGCTGCCACCCGCTGCCGAACTTCGGCGAGGCGCCGCGCAGCCGGAGCGACGACCACGTGGACGCGATCAGCTGGCCGTTGCGGGCGTCGCGTCCGAAGATCTTGATCCGGAGCGGCCGGCCCTCCGGCGTGCGGCCGAGCATCGTCGCGACCCCCCGGGCGTCGAGCGGCCCCGGCGCCAGGTCGACGGCCTGGACGCCGAGGTCCGCCAGCGCGTCGGCGACCTCGCTCGGCGTGAGCCGCCCGCCCGGTGAGCCGAACAGCAGGTGCGCCGTGGCCGCGCCCGCGAGGCCGAGCAGGACCCCGGCCACCGTGCCGAGCAGGGCGCCGGCGCCGAGCGCCACGGTGGCGAGCACGCCGAGCACCAGGATCCATCGTCCGAACCGGCGCAGCGGCTGCGACAGGTGGGGAGCGGCGGTGGCGATGAGGGCGGTCGCGATGGCGACCCGGACGCCCAGGTACGCGGCGTGGTCGCCAGCGGGATCGAGCCAGTCCGTCAGCGCCGCCCCGAGGTCGGTCCCGGTCGTCGCGGCGAACCCGGCGAGGTAGACGATCGTCGCCACGAGCCCCACGACCATGTCGCGGCCGATCCGGAGCCGGGACCGCGCCACGACCGTCGCCGTCAACAGGACGACCGGCCAGATGAGCAGGACGTCGTACGCGACCTCCCACACGCCCCCGAACAACCCCGGGACCGCGGCCGCCAGGTTCGCCGCGGCGGTGTCCAGGGCCGTCGCGTCCGGCGCGGGGACGGTGCCGAGCGCCGCGGCGATGAGGGTCCCGAGCAGCAGGAAGACATCGGAGGGACGGCGCGCGCGGGGGGCGTCGCTGGCCGAGGAGAAGATCCGGATCGTGGTGCGCCGGCGTTCGCGCTGCGGACGGCGGGCCGGTGCCTCGACGCTCACGGGCCGAAGGGTACACCGGCGTCCCGCGCCACCCGATCACCGCTCCCCGCCGCCGACCCGGCCGTAGGATCGGACGATGGCGGCGATCGCCGTGGCGCTCGAGGTCGGGAGGAAACGCACGTTCGCGACCGCGCTCGAGTGGCCCGGCTGGTGCCGCCCGGGCCGCGACGAGGACGCCGCCCTCGAGGCGCTCGCGGTCTACCGTCCGCGGTACGCCGCGATCCTCCGCGCGGCGCACCGCCGCGTCCCGGGCGCCGGCGACCTCGAGGTGCTCGAGCGGCTCCCCGGATCGGCCACGACGGACTTCGGCGCGCCCGGCGCCCCACCGGCCGCCGACGCGGTGCCGGTCACGTCACGCGACCTCGCGCGGTTGACGGCGATCCTCGAGGCCTGCTGGGACGCGTTCGACGCGGCCGTGACGACTGCGCACGGACGCACGTTACGGACGGGACCTCGAGGTGGCGGCCGCACGCTCGACGGCATCGTCGAGCACGTCACCGGTGGCGAGCGCTCCTACCTCGGCGCGCTGGGTGGATCGGCGAGGGATCCGTCCACCCACGGGGAGGTCCGGCGCGCGTTCATCGCCGCGCTGGGGCAGCGGGCGCGGGGCAAGCTCCCCGACGTCGGGCCGCGCGGCGGTGCCCGGTGGTCACCGCGCTTCGCGACGCGCTACACCGCCTGGCACACGACCGATCACCTGTGGGAGATCGAGGACCGCGCGGTCGCGGGCTGACGGTCAGACGGCGCGGAGCGCGGGCTGCGCCTCGCGGTGGTGCACCTCGCCCGGCAGGCGGACCACGAAGCGCGCCCCGCCGCCCGGCCGGTCCTCCACGTGCGCGGAGCCGCCGTGGAGCTCGGCGAAACGCTGGACGAGGGAGAGCCCGATCCCGACGCCCCCCCGCGCGGCCACGCCCTGACGGAAGGGCTGGAAGATCGCCACCTTGACCTCGTCGGGGACGCCCGGCCCCTCGTCTTCGACGATCAGGTCGATGCCGTCGTCGATCGGCACGACGTCGACGTGGATCGGCGTCCCCACCGTCGTGTGCCGCGCGGCGTTGTTGAGCAGGTTCTCGACGATGCGCTCGACCTTCGGCCCATCGACATCGACCTCGACCGGCGGGCCGTCCACGCGGACCGGATGCCCCGACAGGGTGGGCAGCTCCGAGGCGGAGCGGCGCGCGATCTCGGCCACGTCGGCCGGCTCGCGGTCGATC
>Ga0190270_10001556_pt1 | contig 10752 bp, 9 predicted proteins | sample Popmic320T_FD_133748 | JGI IMG/M metagenome (GOLD analysis project Ga0190270, IMG submission 133748) | Populus adjacent soil microbial communities from riparian zone of Weber River, Utah, USA - 320 T | ecosystem: Environmental > Terrestrial > Soil > Riparian zone | place: USA: Utah | collected... | reverse complement strand
CGACAAAGTCGGCGTCCGCATGACGGTCGGGCGCGGGACGCGGGATGGGTTCACGATCAACGATGTCACGGGAAACGATCTGGATTATCGGAGGACATCCTACGGCAAGGCTCAATTGTGGTGGACGCCTACCAGCGAATGGGAAATGCGTTTGATTGTCACCGGCCAGCGGGATCAGGACGGCGACTATGGGCTCAACGACCTTGCAGCCCTGCGCCAGAATCCGTTTCATTCGTCGCGGGACTTCGAGGGAATTGTGGAGCGCGATGTTTTGTCATCGACCGCTCAGATCCGTTGGGAAGGCTCCCGTTTTACGTTCGGCTCCACAACCGGCGTGGTGAACTGGAAAACGCGGGACGTCACCGATCTGGACTACACTGCGCGCCCATTGATCATACGCGACAATAAAGAAAGGGATGTACAGTCCACACAGGAAGCGCGCTTGGCATCGGCTCCAGGCGCCCCCGCCCGACTGGGGGAAGGCGTGAGGCTGCGGTGGCAGACCGGAGTGTTTTTCTTCTCGCAGAAATACGACCAGGACGCGATCAATAACTTCGCGCCTTTTCTCCTTTCCCCCCAATTGGGTTTCCCGGTGGCGCAGCACTCTCCACGGTCGGGGCTCAACGACATCGGCGTCGGCGTGTACGGGCAGGTGACGACGACGTTCGGCGAGAACTTCGACCTGACGTTCGGCGCCCGCGTCGATCACGAAAACAAGGAAGCGGACCTTCTCACGTTTTTCGATCCCGCAATCAGTCCCGCAAACAGGGTGACAGCGGAGAAAGGCTTCTCCAATGTTTCCCCGCAGGTGGCGGCGTCGTACCGGTTTGCGGGAAATCACATGGTCTACGCGTCGGTCGGCCGCGGATACAAGGCCGGGGGCTTCAATCCCGCATCGCCGGCGGGCAGCGAGGCCTTTGGAGAAGAGAAGACGTGGCACGTCGAAAGCGGCGTCAAGACGCTGCTGGCCGGCGGCAAGTTGTCCGCCAACGCTTCGCTGTTTTACATCGATTGGAGCGGCCTGCAACTTAATGTGCCGAATCCGGCCGTGCCGGCGCAGTTCTTCATCAGGAACATCGGAAGAGCCACCAGCAAAGGGTTCGAAGCCGAGCTCAACGCGCGGCCTCACCCCAATGTAGACCTTTTCGCCACTTTCGGATTGACGCGTGCGCGGTTCGCGGATAATACGTCTTCCGGAGGAGTCGACGTATCCGGCAAGAAGCTGCCCAGCGCGCCGGATCATACCTTCACCGTCGGCGCTCAGCTTTCAAAGGATCTCAACAAGAGCCTCGCGCTCTACGGCCGCGGCGAAGTATGGTTCAACGGCGGGTTCGAATACAATGACGCCAACACGGTAAGGCAGGAGGAGTATTCACTCACGAATTTCCGGGCGGGATTGCGCTGGCGGAACGTGTTTGTGGAAGGGTGGATCAAGAACGCGTTCGACACGCGATATATTCCGATTGCTTTCGCCTTCGGCAGCTTTGCGCCTTCCGGCTTCCTTGGTGAAATGGGAGCGCCGCGCCGTGTCGGAGTTACCATGGGCGTGACGTTTTAAGTATTGCGCGCCCGCGGCTAGGCGGCGGGAACCCTCATGCTCGGAGAACCTATGATTCAAGCGATCACGGCGAGACAACTGGATGCCCGGGCGGTCCTGCAGTACAAGGAAGACGGATTCCTTATCGTTCGCGGCGTGTTCACGGCCGGCGAAATCTCCGCTCTGGACGCGGAGGCGGAGCGCCTTCATCGACGCAGCGACATCATCGATACTGATAATATCCGCTGCCGCTGGCAAAATCACTTCCAGACAGGGGAATGCCGCTTCGACTGCTTCGACCCTGTCATCGATCTCAGCGCCGCGTACGAACGCGTTGCGCGCAGTCCGCAACTGCTCGATCTTGTGGGACAGCTCTATGGAGATCGCGCATGTCTCTTCAAGGATAAGCTGATCTTCAAGCCTCCCGGCGCAGAAGGTTACCGCCTTCATCAGGATTACATCGCGTGGGATTCCTTCCCCACCAGCTTTCTCACTGCGGTCGTCGCTATCGATGACTGCGACCGGGAGAATGGAGCGACCGAAGTCTTTCGCGGCTATCACCTCCGCGGATACATGTCGCCGAAGGACGGAATGTATCACCATCTGCCGGACGAATCCGTCGATGCGTCGGCGGGGGTCGTTTTGACTTTAGCGCCTGGCGATGTCGCCGTCTTCAGTGGATATACGCCGCACCGTTCGTCTCCCAACCGTTCCAGCCGCAGACGCCGCCTGCTCTACCTGAGCTACAACGCGTTCAGTGACGGAGGCGAACAGCGCGACCGACATTACGCCGAGTTTGCGGATTGGCTGAAGGACCGATATGCCGAATACGGCAAGACAATGACGTACTTCCGATAGCGTATGAGCAAGATCAACGCAGGAATTAATGTCCTGATCGCAGCGCTGATTATGGTTGCGACGCTGCCCGGCAGGACACAGGGTCTGGGACTGATTACCGAGCCGCTGTTGCGCGATCTGAATGTGGACCGTGTCTCGTATGCTCACATCAATCTCTGGGCGACGCTTCTCGGGGCCATCGTCTGCCTGCCCGCCGGAAGGATCTTCGATCGATTGGGCCTGCGAATCACGACAACATTGATAACGGCGCTGTTAAGCCTCGTTGTATGGCGGATGAGCAGCCTCACGGGCGGAATCGCTGCTCTCTTTGTCTTGGTCTTAGCCACCCGCGCGCTCGGTCAGAGCGCGCTTTCAGTTGCGAGCATCACGGTCGTGGGAAAAGCGTTCGATAGAAGCGTCGGTTTTGCAATGGGCGTCTATTCCGTGCTTCTGAGCATGTTCTTTGCAGGCGCGTTCACGGTTGTCGGCAGCGTAGTGCGCAACGCCGGCTGGCGCGAGGCCTGGTCCCAAATCGCATTGGCGTTGGTCTTGTTTGTCGCGCCCGCCGTGCTGGTGTTTATTCGTGAGCCTGGCGGCGCCTTGCCTTCGAAAGGGGAGAACGGCGCCGCCGAAGGCGAAGGTCTGTCGTTGCGGGACGCCCTAGGTACTTCCGCCTTCTGGGTGTTCGGAGGCGCAACCTCTCTCTACGGCCTTGTGGCTTCGGGGCTGGGGCTGTTTAACGAAGCTGTGCTGGCCGAACGCGGATTCAGCCAAGAGACTTATCACAAGTTTTTGGCGGGAACGGCGATCATCGCGCTGATCGGTCAGCTCGGGTGCGGTCTGATGACGTTGCGGTGGTCGATGCAGCGGCTTATCGCCGGCGCATTGTTCGCGTACGCCGTGGCGCTGGCCGCGTTTCCTTTTTTGACGACGCTGCCCCAGCTCTGGGTTTTTGCGGCGCTGATGGGTTTCTCCGGCGGAATGATCACCGTGATCTTCTTTGCCATCTGGCGCCGCGCCTATGGGGCGCGGCGCCTGGGCATGATTCAGGGCGCCGCGCAGATGCTGACCGTCCTGGCTTCGGCCATTGGGCCGCTGCTGTTCGCGAAAAGCGTGGAGCTAACCGGTTCTTATATGCCGGTCCTGCGAGTGCTCGCGCCCGCAGTCGCCCTGTTGGGAATTGCTGCGTTGCGCGTGCGCTTACCGTTGAAATCGGCGCCCGTCGAGGCTGCGCCGGATCATGTCGCCGTAAGGTGATGCTATACTGAGGTCATATGACAGCTATTGACGCTTCGCTTATCAAATTTCACATCTCGCTCACTGCAAGCGACATTGGTAGGTCCATCGCTTTCTACCGCGTTCTACTCGGTACGGAACCGGCAAAGGTCCGTGAAGATTACGCCAAGTTCGAGCTTGCGGAACCGCCGCTCGTTCTATCGTTGATTCCCGGAGGGATCGGCGGAAACGTCAACCATGCAGGATTGCGTGTGCGAACCGCTGATGAACTGGTAGACATTCAGCGACGGCTCGAAACCGCGGGCATCGTGACTCAGCGCGAGGAGGGAGTAGAGTGCTGCTATGCGCGGCAGACGAAGTTCTGGGTCGCCGATCCGGATCGAATGCTATGGGAAGTTTATGTCTTCCACGAAGATATCGACGAACATGGAGACGCCACTGTTCCGGTCGCAGCGCTCAGCCCGGTTGTTCCGCTATCGTCGAAGCCGCTATCGAGCTGGACGCATCGTTTGGGCAGCGCTCTCCCAGACCGAATTCCCCATGAAGCCAACTCGCTGACTGAAGTGATGCTTGAAGGCAGCTTCAACGCGGAGCGTGACGCCGTAAACCGCGACAGGATGATGGCCGAAGCGCTGCGGGCGCTGCGGCCCGGCGGTGAAATACGACTGCACATGCTGACAGGCGACTCTTCCGGAAATTACGGAAAGCTTGCCTTGCCGGGTCCGGCGTCGGCTGTAGGATACGCGCCGACGCCATCCGAGCTGACGGCCGCGCTGACTCGAGCAGGGTTCCGCGACGTTCACATCGTCACGCTTTCGCAGAAGCCGTGTTTCGTTGCCGAGGGAGTGGCGATGCGCGAGTGCCGCATCCAGGCGAGAAAGCCGGGCCACCGGACACAGCAGAAAACGCATCACGCGGTCTATCGCGGTCCTCTAGCCGAAGTAACGGATGATTACGGCAACGTGTTTCGGCGGGGAGAACTCACGCCATTGAATGTGCACGACTGGCAGATGCTATCGAAGGGAGACGCCGCCGCATCATTTATCTTCCTGACGCCTGGCGCCAGCAGCGAGGTTGCCTGCTGTAACGAAGCGGCGCCCCCGACGCCGGCGTCTTCGGTCAGTGATCTGTGACGGTCATTGATCGAACCGGAAGCTGCAACAGCCAAGTTCCAGCACGCGCGCGTGTGCGCGGTTGCGCCGGATTCTTTCCGGTACGACATACAGGCGTTCCCGCCCGTGTTTTTCGACGTCGAGCAGACCTGCTTCCCGCAGGATCCGGAGGTGCTTCGAGACGTTGTAGTACGTCGAGCCCAACCGGCGCGCAATCTCGCAGACGCCAAGAGGAGCGTCCATTAGCAGACCGATGATGCGCACTCGATTGTCCTCGCCGAGCGCCTTGAGCGCGCTCACGCAGTCATGTCCGTCAAAAAGCAGCAAATCGGGCTGTTTCTTCGCTATTCTTTGAGTGACAGATTTGTTCATCAAAGCGAATTATAACATGAACCGGAATCCTCTCGGCCGAAATGGCTAGTTGAGCAAACTGCGCTGTCTTCCTTTCTCGCCTGACGTCAGTCTCTATTGGAGGGTTAATAACGAAGAACCGGGAAAGTATCTTCCAGCTAACGTAAGATTAGCTGGAAAGTTTCTTCCCGGCTCTTCAATTCCAGCCTACACTTATTTCCCATCCTTGTCCGATTTCTGGCGCATTTATTTTCTCTACCATCAATTCATTAAATCCTAAGCATCCTCGCCCCGCTCCTTCAGCTTCAGAACAAAGATGATGAACCTTCGTGAGCGCGGCCGTGCATCTAGTTTCTTAACTGTGTTGCGGCAAGGACACTAGAGCGGATTGCAAATGAATGTACGGTGTCGGGCGATTCGTTTAATCGCCCGAGTTGCGGCGCGGTACGGTACCGGGAGCGGTAGCGACCTGGCGCCATTGACCCGGTCGCTACCGCTCCCGGTACCGAAGCGCTCCTTCCCGTACATCCAATTGAAGACCGCTCTAAGCTCTACCAGATCAGATTGACTGAAAAGTAGTAGTGCCAGACACCGCGCTGTCTCTTCTTGCAACGGCGTCCGGTCTTCGGATCGCGTTCATACACGCCCATTCGATTTGCTTCGGTTCTGTGGCCGCAGGATAGAGCGGCTGGGTTTTATCACGCCTTCGCTGCGTGCGTGAGCGGCGTCGGTCTTCTCATCGCCATTGTCGCACCGGCCTTCGGCAAGCCACTTGTCTATTGCAGACCGCCGGAAACGAATCTCACTGTTCGCCCACTCACAAAAGTTTCCTAACTGTTTGTCACATTTCCGGGGTTCCCTATACGCTCGATCCTGCGGCCGGCAAGTTCAGCATAAACAGCGATAAAAACATCGACCCGTAACGGGTTGAGGGTAATCCCGTTGACAGCTTGTGAAATCATGTGCTAATTATCTCAGCTTAACTAACAAGCAGCATTTAGAGCCAGATTTGACTATGTGGCTCTCGCTTGGACTCTTGGAAAGAGAGGAGTGACGACTGCAGCCGTGACAATCCCAATCTTCGGAATAGCCCTTGCGGAAAGCGTTTTGAGCATTGACGGGTCGTTTCTATTCATATTTTTTTCCATCCTCTTGCTGATCTACATACTCAATCACACGCTCTTCAAGCCTATCAATAGGGTTTTGGAGGAGCGCGAGCGGTTGGGGGCAGGGCGGATTGGCGAAGCGCGTCGGATGTTGGGTGAATACGATGAGCGACTGAAGCGATACGAATCGCGGCTGCGAGAAGCCCGTGGTGATGCGTATCAGCGTCTGGAATCCGAGCGCCGGGAGGCGGCTCTCAAGCGGCAGCGAATGATCGCCGAGATAAAAGCCGAAACGATCGCGCAGATCGACGTCGCCAGGCAGGAGATCGCGAGGCAGGCGTCGGGGGCGAAGCAGAGCATCGAAAAAGATGCTCGCGCGATGGCCGTCACTATCTCTTCTCAAATCCTGCGCCGCTCGGTCAGCGCGGGAGGAGATTGAAGCCGAATGACAAACCAACACTGTTCGCTTGCGGTTTTTGCCCCCGGGTTACCAGACCTTCATCCATTGTTGCTGTCCGGCAGTTTCTGGACTTCGCCGACCGGCTTTGCGAAGCTGGTCAACCTGGCCATATTTTTGACGGTTTTATATCTGTTGTTGCGAAAACCGATGCGGGAGTTCTTCCGCAAACGCCTGGCCAGCGTGCGCGAGGCGCTCGACAGCGCGGCGCGAGAGAAGAAGGAGGCCACGGCGAAGATGTCTGAGCTTGACGCAAGGCTCAACCGGCTGGACGCGGACCTTCGGGAGATCGGGGCGCAATCCGAGCGTGAAGCGGCCGCCGAGCGAGCGCGCATGGACGTGGAGGCCAAGAAGGACGTCGAAAAGATTCGTGAAATAGCCGCGCGGGAGGTCGAGGCCGCTAAACAGGTCGCGCTGGCTGATCTTCGCGCGTTCGCCGCCACGACGGCCGTCGACCTGGCCGAGCAGATGATTCGGCGCGAGTTGACGCCCGCCGACGACGCCAAGCTGGTGGCGCGCGTGGGCGAAGAGATGAGTAAAGTAAAATAGGGTGGTTGGTGGTTAGTGGCTGGTGGGTGGCGGGAAATTTTTCCAACCGCCAATCACCAACCACTAACCACCGACTACCAACCACCGCCATATGACCGGAACCACAATCGCAAATCGTTATGCGCGCGCGCTGGCCGACGTCATCGTCGAGCGCAACGAGATCAATGAAGTGACAAAAGAGCTGATAGATTTCGAGCGGACGATGTCTGAGAATCCCCAATTGCGCGACGTCTTCGCCAGCCCGGTGATTGCCTCTGAACGCAAGCGCGCCGTGCTCGACGAACTGCTCGCGCGGATCGGCCCTCGCCAGACGACCTCCAACTTCCTGAAGCTCCTGCTGGAAAATTCGCGCCTGCACGACCTGGATCAGATGTTGAACGCCCTCTCGCGCGAGCTAGACGTCCGCATGAACGTCGTCACGGCTGAGGTTACGACGGCGCGGGAGATCGGCCAGCAGGAGAAGGCCGCGCTGCAAAGCCAGTTGAAGGCCGCGACTGGCAAGGAAGTGCGGCTGCGGTTCCGAACCGACCCCGCGATTATCGGCGGCGTCGTCGCGCGCATCGGCAGTGTGGTTTACGACGGCTCGATCAAAAATCAACTGGCGCAAATGAAGAGGAGATTGATGTAATGGCAAACGAAATCAGAGCGGACGAGATAAGTAAAATCATTCGGCGGCAGATCGAGAATTTCGACGCCGGCGTGACCGTGGACGAAGTCGGCACGGTGATCAAGGTCGGCGACGGGATTGCCGAGATTCATGGCCTGGAAAAGGTGATGGCCGGCGAACTGCTGGAATTCGAAAAGGGCGCGTCCGGACTCGCGCTCAACCTCGAAGAGGACAAGGTCGGCGCGGTCTTGCTCGGCGAGTTTGAGTCGATCAAGGAAGGCGACGTCGTCAAACGCACCAAGCGAATCATCGAAGTGCCGGCCGGCGACGCCATGATCGGACGCGTGGTCAACGCGCTCGGCCAGCCCGCCGACGGCAAAGGCCCGATCGTTACCAAAGAGTACATGCCGGTCGAGCGCATCGCGCCGGGCATCGTCGACCGCCAGGGGGTGAAAGAGCCGCTGCAGACCGGCCTCAAGGCGATCGACTCGATGATACCAATCGGGCGCGGCCAGCGCGAGTTGATAATCGGCGACCGCCAGACCGGCAAGACCGCCGTCGCGCTCGATACGATCATCAACCAGAAGGGCAAAGACGTGGTTTGCGTCTACGTGGCCATCGGCCAGAAGGCTTCGACAGTAGCGCAGGTGCAGGCCACCCTCGAACAGTATGACGCGATGGACTATACGATCATCGTCGCGGCCTCGGCCTCGGAGCCTGCGGCGATGCAATACCTTGCGCCATACTGCGGCTGCGCCATCGGCGAATACTTCATGGACCGTGGCAGGGCCGTGCTCTGCATTTACGACGATCTGTCGAAGCACGCGGCGGCGTACCGCGAAATCTCGCTCCTGCTGCGCCGTCCGCCGGGGCGCGAAGCCTATCCGGGCGACGTCTTCTATCTGCATTCGCGCCTGCTCGAACGCGCCGCGAAATATTCGGACGCCCGCGGCGGCGGCAGTCTGACCGCGCTGCCCGTGATCGAAACGCAGGCGGGCGACATTTCGGCTTACATCCCGACCAACGTGATTTCGATCACCGACGGCCAGATCTTCCTAGAATCCGACCTCTTCAACGCCGGCATCCGTCCCGCGATCAACACCGGCAACTCGGTCAGTCGAGTGGGCGGCAACGCGCAGATCAAAGCGATGAAGCAGGTCGCCGGCACGTTGCGGCTCGAAATGGCGCAGTACCGAGAACTCGCCGCCTTCGCGCAATTCGGCTCCGACCTCGACGCTGCCACGCAGCGGCAGTTGGCCCGAGGCCAGCGTTTGACCGAAATCCTCAAACAGCCCCAGTACGCGCCGATGGCTGTCGAGAAACAGGTCTCCGTGATCTGGGCCGCATCGAACGGCTACGTTGACGACATCCCGGTCGAAAGCGTCCGCTACTTTGAGAGCGAACTTTTGAAGTTTCTCGAAAACCAGGGGACGACGCTCGCCGCTATCCGCGATAAGAAGACGATTGACGACGCCCTGAAAACGCAACTCAAAACCGCGCTCGACGAATTCAAGCAGCGCTACAACGCCCAGGCGAAGAGCGTCGGAGCTTAAACGATTGCGGATTGCGGATTTAAGAAGCGCGCAATCCGCAATCCGCAATCCGTAATCCACCTATGCCTAGCTTACAAGATCTCAGGCGGCGTGTGCGCGCCGTCAAGAACATGCGGCAGATTACGAAGGCGATGAAGATGGTCGCCGCGGCCAGACTCCGCCGCGCACAGGAGCGCGTGGTCGCCGCGCGCCCCTACACGCGGAAGATGATGCAGATTCTGGGCGACGCCGCCCGCCGCGCGCCTGATTACAAAGACCCGATGCTCACCGGTCATGAGCGCGAAGGGGGCGCCGAACGCGTGATCCTAGCGCTGGTGACCGCCGACAAGGGGCTGTGCGGCGGCTTCAACACCAACCTCATCAAAGCCGCGCAGGAGTTCCTGAAGAACAACGCGGGCGTCGAGGTCGAGCTTGTCCTGATCGGGCGTAAGGGTTACGAATTCTTCCGACGCCGCCCGGTCAAGATTCGCCGCGAACACATCGGAGTTACCGGCACGGGCAAGGTCAACGCCTCCGACGCAGGTCTCATCGCGCGGGGACTGATCGCGGATTTCAAGTCGGAAGAGGACCGGATTGACCGCGTCTATATGCTTTACAACGAATTCAAGTCTGCCCTCTCACAGCGCCCGGTCGTGGAGCAGTTGCTGCCCGTCGGCCATATAGAAGTCGCCGAAGTCACGCAGGCCGAGACGCTGGTTGATTACATTTACGAGCAGCCGGCGGGAGTGATCTTCAGCGAGTTGTTGCCGAAGCTGGTCGAGAACCAGGTCTATCACGCCCTGTTGGAATCGGTTGCTTCGGAGCTGGGGTCCCGAATGACGGCAATGGATTCGGCCTCGAAGAACGCCGGCGAGGTGATCGATAAATTGACGCTAGTCATGAACCGCGTCCGCCAGGCCAAGATCACGCGCGAGATCATCGAGGTCGTCAGCGGCGCCGAAGCCTTATAAATTCATCTCCGATTGCCGCAAAAGAAAATGGGACTTATAAGACCTATAAGTCCCATTCTCAGTAATTACAGCCAACCAAATAAGCGAAGAGTGAGGGATTCGGGGCCCCCGATTTTCGCCAACCTCCGCCAATACAGCAATATGCGCTGGAACCCGCATGAATATTAGCTTCTGCGCATTTCTATTATTTCTATTGCGCCACTCCGACCTCTGCCCTTCACCTGGCCGAGATCGCCGAGCAGGAGGGCATCGACCTGGCGAACTCAAGGGTCGAAAAGCTGATCGTCGCCGGAGAGCCCGGCGGTAGCGTTCCCGAGACCAGAGGGCTGATCGAGAGACGGTGGGGGGCGATGGTCTTCGATCACGCTGGCGCGACGGAGGTCGGCCCGCACTCCTTCTCCTGCTCCGAGGGCCGCGCGCTCCACCTCAACGAGGCTGAATTCATCGCCGAGGTGTG
>Ga0190270_10001555_pt1 | contig 10755 bp, 8 predicted proteins | sample Popmic320T_FD_133748 | JGI IMG/M metagenome (GOLD analysis project Ga0190270, IMG submission 133748) | Populus adjacent soil microbial communities from riparian zone of Weber River, Utah, USA - 320 T | ecosystem: Environmental > Terrestrial > Soil > Riparian zone | place: USA: Utah | collected... | reverse complement strand
CCAAGAAGCTTGAAGGTCAGGTTCACGCCGTTCCGACCAGAGAGCCCGGCGTCGCCGAACGGCGTTGAAGTCATTGACGGCTCGACGCCACTGTACAGTCCTGAGACGAAGCGGTTGTTAAAAGATCGTAGCGTATTATACGGCGCCGAAACCGCCTCGATCAGCATGGCGAAACCTGCCGTTCTCACGTTTTGAGGAGTGATTCTCCAGATGTTTTTGCGAGTCTTCATTGTTATTTTCTGGATTTTCACGCTGCTTCAGCCGGCGGCCGCGCAAACATGGCGGCGCAGAAAATCGAGGCCGGCCCAGGCGCCTGCGACAGGCGTCGATAAATCTACGGCAAATGAGTCCACAAGCCAGAATGACGGCGCCAAACGCGCTTTGCGGCCGACGGAAACGCTTGGGTGGGTCTGGGTTTCACGCACGATCGACCTGACGCAACAACCCGGTGGCGAAGATAACCTCATGACGCTCGACGGCGGGCCGTTGCTGTCGTATCGGAAGCCGAGCGTGTCGCTCGGCCTGGTGATAGACGACGACGGCCATGTCCTGACGCGCATGGCTGACGCCACACCCGCCAACCCGCCGATGAACGTCTCTATCCGAGCGCGAGGCGGACGCCCCGTCGCCGCAAAATTTCTGGGCATGGACTCGGTCACGGGGTTGTGCGTGCTCAAGGCGGAGGGCGCGACGCTCACCCCACCGGCGTTCTCCAATTTGCCGGCGCTGCCCAGACAACTCCCTATTCGACTTTACGGCTTCAACCCCAGAATCAATCAGATCACGTCCGCAATAACGCCGCTCTATCCGCGCTGCTACACTTTTCCCGGACAGATTGTCAAAGCCGTAGAGGATTTTCGCTTCAACAGCTACAACCCGATCTATTACCTGCTCAGTCCGCACCTGACCGTTGCGCAGGATTGCAGCCTGATATTCGATAAAGACGATTCGGTCTTCGGCGTCGCCGTTTACAGCATCGGAGGCGAGGGTAACCACCTCGTCTATCCGGTCTCGCGCCTGCAAACCATAGCGCAGTCCATAATCAAGTCTCACACGAGCATCGCCTACGGCTGGCTCGGCGCCACGGGACAGGACGCGCCTCGGCTTGAGTCGGCCCTTATCAGCAGACCTCAGGCGCCGGCGGAGATGGGGGTGCTAATCTCGAACATAGTTCCAGACGGCCCTGCGGAGAAGGCCGGGATCAAACCGCAGGATGTCGTCGTGGCGATCAACGACCGCAGAATCGCCTCCTACAAGCAAATGATCTCGATGATGAAGCAGATTTCGCCCGACAACGAGGTCTCTCTGAAGGTCAAGCGCGGCAATGAATACAAACATCTAAAGGCGAAACTGACTTCCCCACCCGCCATCGAGCCGGAACAAGAGCTTGTGGCCTTCAACCGCGAACTCGACGCCATAGAAAAGAAGTTAAACTCGCTGCCGCCGACCGATCCGACTCGGCCACACCTGGAGAATCGTAAAGACGCCTGGAGCAGACTTGTGAACGGGCTCGTGGACGGGATATGGAATCAGGCGCCGTCGGACGTCAGATTGCGCGTCCTCTACGGGTTTGAAGTTCAAACGCTCACGGGCCAATTGATGGGCTATTTTGCGACGCCCAACGGCCTGCTAGTGTCGAATGTGAGCGAAAACGCCGCCGCGGCGCGGGCGGGCTTACAGGCGGGCGACGTGATCGTCGAGGCGGGGGCGAAATCGATAAACAGACTCGCAGATTTGATTGACGCGCTCGACTCCGCCGGCGGCTCTCCTCTCGAAATCACAGTCGCGCGCCGCCGCGAGCGCCTGAAAATCGCTTTTAAGCGCTGAGCGCGCAAACAAACCTCCACAAAAAAACAGTACCGCGCGCGTACGCAAGTGGTCGCACATAAGTAACGACCGCTTGCGTACGCGCGCGGTACTGTTTATGCTTGCTCCTCATTCAATCAAAATAGGTACCGCGCGCGTGAGCACGCGGCCTTTCATGTTTATGTCCACTTGCTCACGCGCGCAGTTAACCGCGCGGTCAGATTACGCTCATAAGAATATTCGATGTCAGCAAAGATCACCGTTATCGTTTATATCCTGATCTGCTTCGAAGTCGGCATATTGCTTCTGATATTGCCCTGGTATCCGCCGGCGTTTTGGGATGAAAATTTCTTTCTCTATTACGTCACGAACAAGCTCAACTCGACGTGGATCCCAAACCTGCTGAATAGCGGTTACGCTAAAGGGATAGTGACCGGTATCGGGGCGCTGAACATATTCGCCGGACTGATCGACGTCTTTAAATTCCGCGAGAGCGTCGCCGCGCTCGCCGCGATGGGCAATGAAGAAGCTGATATTGCTCTATCTGATAACCAGTCGACTGGCCTTCCTCCGCAGTCCTGAAATCACTTACGAAGACCTGCCGCGATTGCAGCTTGAAGCGATCGATAAAGCGGCTCGCGCAGGATGCAGTCTCATTCAAGTTCGCGAGAAAGATATGGGCGCGAAGGCGCTCGCGGCTTTCACCCGCGCGGCCGTTGAGCGCGCGCGGCCGCACGGCGCCCGCGTGCTGGTCAACGACCGGCTCGACGTGGCGATGGCAGCGGGCGCGGACGGAGTTCACCTGCGCGCATCCTCGATCCCGGCCCGCGAGGTTCGCGACGTGGCGGCGAAAAAAGGCCTCGATGATTTTCTGATCGGGGTTTCGACGCACTCGGCCGCCGAAGCCAGCTCGGCTGAAGAGGGCGGCGCCGACTTCATTGTCTGCGGACCGGTTTACGACACGCCGTCGAAGAGAGATTTCGGCCCTCCGCTCGGCCTCGAACGCTTCACTGAGATACTGGACGCCGTGGGAATTCCGGTGTTGGCCATCGGCGGAATCGACCTCTCGAATTATAGTGAGCCGCTGCGGCGCGGCGCGGCTGGCGTCGCAGCCATCAGCCTTTTCGCCGATGTAGACAATCTCGAACAGACCATTCGAGCTATATTGGACACTCCGATTCCGGTCTAAGCCTAGGGGCAAAGGTTTTGCGTAACCGCACGGGCCGGATCGAGATTCCCGCGAGTGACTTAGCGGTCTTTGGGCATTTGCGAGAAACGCGTCTTACGCAACTGCCATAACGAAAATCCGCCCACTTGCGCGTCCTTCTTCCGCCGCCCAGCGGCGCGCCCGCGTCGGCGCCCCGCGTCCTCGCGGGCAAGTGTGTGGCCATGAGCCTGCCCGCGAGGACGCGGGGGCGCCGGGGAGGCGCCAGCCACTGTTCGGAATTCTAGCCTGCGCATAGGTCTTCCGGCTTGTCGCAGTAGGATCATTCAAGACCCAATTCTGCGCGAACGGAGCCGTCGGTCAGCGCCGCCATCAACGCTGCGACATCTCCAATCCTCCTGCCCAACTTCGCGGGGACGACTTCGCAGGCGGCCACCGCCTGCGGCAAAGCCTCTTGGGCCAACGCGCGGCGAGCCGGCGCGAGCACGCGGTCGCCCAACGCGACGGCCAGCGACCCCAGCGCGATTATCTGCGGGTTGAGTGTGTCAACTAACAGGGCCATCCCGCGCCCCATCCACTTTCCGGCTTCGGCGGCGACCTCCAACGCCTGTGGATCATCAGCCAGCATCGCCTCGACCACTTCATGAATCGGCGTCTCGCGCGACCACCGTCCCGGAAACATTCGAGAGGCCATCTCGACCAATCCCTCGCCGGAAGCGAAGCCCTCCCACGAACCCGCCTTGCCGAATCCGGTCGGGCCTTCCCATGCCAACCGCAGATGGCCGACTTCTCCGGCCGTGTCCGTCGCGCCTCGCAACACTTGCCCGTTGACGATCAGCCCCGCGCCCAACCCCGTGCCGAAGGTCAGAAATACGAGATGACGTAAATCATCGCGCCCCTCCCCAACCCCGAAGTGAAATTCGGCAAGCGCGCCGGCGTTGCCGTCATGCTCGACGAAAACCGGCAGCCCCGGAAACTCGCCCGCCAATCTCTCTTTCAACCTGAGGCCGCGCCAGCCAGGCAAATGCGGCGGATCGATCAGGACGCCTTCTGCGATCTTCAGCGGCCCGCCTACCGAAACGCTGATCGCGAGCGCATCGCGGCTCGATTGCCTCGAGGCTTCAATCGTCTTCTTTATAAGAGTGATGATTCGCGGAAAGGTTTCGTAGAAAGGGCGGGAGGCTTCTGTCGCGATCTCTTCGCGCTGGAAAATCTCGGCCTGCGCGGAGCCTTCAACGACCGCCGTCTTCGTTCCCCCAATGTCCAGACCGATGATCGTCCGATTCACAAGGTCCATTTCGAAACAACCAGGATTGGGATATCAAACCGCCGCAGGACGCCGCAGGTACGCAGAGAAAGACCAGTCTTGATTGTTCTGCGGCGTACCTGCGGCGTCCTGCGGCGGTTTGACTATCTGTACTAATGTTACGTGGTCTGATTTACCTCATTTCCTTTTCGGCACAGCCTTCACAAACGACGATTGCCAATTGCGTAGCAACCGCCGCATCGCGTCGGCCTCTTCCTTCTGCTCGTGCTGGCTGAGGACGTCGATGTATTTCGTTAGCAAATCGCGGATGTTCTTATCGTCTTCGCCGACGCTCGCCGGGACGATCTCGACCTCGGCGCCTTTGGCCAGACGGCGCCTGAGCGCGCCGATATCCAGCCCCAGTTCTCCGTCGAGTTTCAGATAAACGACGCCGCCGGTCATGCCGGAACAGAGCCAGGGGCCGGGATCGCCCAGCACCATGCCGCGGCCGGAGGTCATGTATTCGAACGCGAAGCCTTTGATGTTCGCCCGCGACGCGATGCAGCCCAATTCGTCCGTGAGCGGCCCGCGCAGTTTGCCCGCGATTATCAGATCAGCGCCCGACAGCCTGATGCCCGCGCGCGAATCGGCGTCGCCCTGCACGATCAGCGTTCCGCCCTGCGCGCCGTAGCCGAAGCATTTGCCGACCGAGCCGTCGAAGCGGATGCCGTCGTGGTTCATGCCCTTCAAAACGGCGATCGTGCCGCCGCAACTGGATTTCGCGGCGCTGTCCTGCACGCCGCCTTCGACGATTATGTCGACGCCGTCAATGTTGTAAGCGCCCAGCCCGTTGCCGGAAATCGAGCCTTCGGTGAAATGCAGCTTGGCCAGCTTGAAGTGCGCCGGCGCCTTGTTCTGGTACTTCGCCCGAGAGAGTTTGCCCGAGAGGTGTGTACCCAACGAGCGGTCTACAGAGGTGACCTTGTCGTCCTCAAAGATCGCGATGGATTTGCCCTGCTCGATCAGGCCGTAGATTTCGTCCGAAACGATCTTGGTCAGCGATGTGCGCGGGCGATAGGCGCGACCGATGTGATCTTCGCTCAGCTTCTCGGGCTCGAAGGCCTCGGCGAATTCGATTCCCTTGAGCAGATATTCGAGGTCGATCTGATCGAGCCCGCGCGTCTGCCTCATCAGGTCGGAGCGCCCGACCAGTTCCTGCGTGCGGTGGAAGCCGAGCCGCATCGTCCAGATGCCGACCTCGTTGATGACTTCTTTGAAGAAGGTCACCAGCGCGTCTACGGATTTGTCATAATCGCGCGGAGCGTATTTCTTGAGGCCTGCATCCTTGGCCTTCTCGACCGACTGATGATGCGCGGTGATGCCAACGTGACATGTGCCCTGGTTGCATTCGCGGCAGCTCGTGCACCCGACCGCGGCCATGGCCATCGTGCCGAAGCCGACGCGGTTCGCGCCGAGCAACATCAACTTGATCACGTCCGCGCCGGATTTGATTCCGCCGTCGGCCCAGACCTCTACCCGGTCGCGCAAACCCGCCTTGAGCAGAGCGCGGTGGGCTTCTTTGACGCCGATCTCCACGGGCATCCCGACGTGGCGCAGCGCGTGTTTGCGCGCCGCCCCGGTGCCGCCGTCGTAGCCGCTGATGGCGATGATGTCGGCGCGCGCCTTGGCGATGCCGGTGGCTATCGGGCCGATAAAAGGCACGGCGGGAATCTTGACCGAGACCTTCGCGTGCGGGTTGGCGGTCTTCAACTCGGCTATCACTTGCGCCAGGTCTTCGATCGAGTAGATGTCGTGATTGTTCGACGGGGAGAGCAAATCGACGCCTTGCGGCGTGTGTCGCGTTTTGGCGATCAATTCCGTCACTTTCATTCCGGGCAGATGCCCTCCCTCGCCCGGCTTCGCCCCCTGGCCGATCTTGATCTCGATGAAGTCGGCGCTATTGAGCAAGTGAATGTTGACGCCGAAGCGCCCGGAGGCCACCTGCTGGCCGCGATACTCCTTGTACCGTCCCATCATGTCCGGGATTTCGCCGCCTTCGCCGTTCATCGCCACGATCTTCAAACGCTTGGCGGCTTCGGCGTATGCGCGGAAAGTCGTTTCGCCCTGCGAGCCGAACGACATCGCCGCGATAAATATCGGAGCGCTGTGGGCGCCGATCTTCGTGTCGGCCAGGTTGCGGGTGACGATCGAACGTTCCTGCAGGTCTAGCAGGTGGCGAAGCGAAACGGGAGCGCTTTCCTCGATCTCGGCCAGTTTCTGAATGAAGTTGTCGTAGCGCTCCTCCTTGCGCGCCACCTTGCCCGCCGCGCTCCAGACGTAAGGCTGGCGGCGATATTCTCGCATCAGCCCCGACGTGCCGCTCAGTTTCGTCGCGCCCTTCTTGGCCTGCTCGCGGCGCGCGGCGAGACGATCGCGCAATTCCCGGTCAAGCCTTTCGAGCGTCAGGCCCACGCGGTCCGAGCCGCAGTAGTTTTTGACGCCGAAAATATCGGCCATTTCGTTCGACAGCCCGACCGAGGCGAACAGACGTCCGTAGCCGTCGACTTCGTGAACGCCCATAGTCGACATCACCTTCTCGATGCCCGTGTGCTGCATCACGAAGAGGTTGCGCAGCGCCGTACGCGCGGATTCCGTGTCTACGGCGTCACGCAGCGCGACCTCGTACATCGCGTAAGGCGCTACCGCGTCCGCCCCTGCGCCCAGGGCGAAGCAGATGTCGTGCAGGTTGCGAATCTGGCCCGACTTCAAGACGATCCCGCATTTGCGGCGCAGGCTTTCCTGCGTCGGCGCCGACGAGCCGGTCGTGGAATCCGAATGGCCGAGCCCGTGATTGCCTAATCCGCTGACGACGTCGGACGTGACGGCGCAGCCCGAAACGGAAATCTCTATCGGGGCGTTCAGCGCCTGATCGACGGCGGCCAGCGCCAGATGCGCGTCGATGAAGAGTTCGTGGAATTCATAGGCGCGTGAATCGTCCAGAATCAACAGCGTCACGCCCGACGAAACAGCCTCACGCGCTTCCTGTCTGACCCGCTCGAGCCCGCCGCCGAGCGTCTCGCCCTCGTCGTAAGTGATGTCAATCGTGCGGGTGATCAGTCCGGTCAACGTCTCTCCCTCAAAGCTGGCGCGCAACTGTCTCAGTCGCGCTTCAGCCGAAAAGGGATTGGCCCCGGTCTTGAGGCTCTCCACGCTCTCGCTGAATTCGCGCGCGATGTCGTCAATCAAACAGGTTCCGAACTCCTGAGCGACCGCCGCGTGCGCCGGCAGGAAATCTCGGGCGGCCCCGCCCAGCAGGATCGGCGATTTCAATTCGATCTGCTGGCGCATTGAACCGCCTTCGGCGAGCGATGGCCTGGCGCCCAGAAAGACGCGGACGGAAAAGTGATCGCCTTCACGCACGCGGTCAATAGCGGGGTTGGTGACCACCGCGACCCGCTCGTGGAAGTAATCGCTCAGGTTGCGGCGCACTTTCGAGAAGGCGGCGAGTGGGCCGTCGTAGCCGAGTCCGGAGAGCGGGTCTTTGCCAGTGACCATCGTCATCAGGTTGTCGACCTCTTCTTTCGTCCATCCCATCGCGGCCAGGGCGTCGGTGGCGGCCAGCGTGCGCTCGATCTTGATCGCGCGCTCTTTCTGCTGTTCTTCGACAGCCAGCGCGTCTTCGGGCGATTCGTTCTCGGCGTTTACGAGAGAAGGCTTCGCTTCGGCCTTCTCTTCGTCATCGAAATTGAACGAGAAGACGCCGGAGGTCATCGTGACCTCGTTGAGCCGGTGGAAGTCGTAACGCTCCGAGGACATTTCGTGGATGCGCCGTTGCATCTGCTGGTGCTCGAAGACCTCTACCTCGCGGGCGCGCCTGACCAACAACCCCATCTTCTCACCGGGCGCCAGGGGACGGGGGTTTTCGGCCATCGCCTCCAGGGGCACAACGCCTTTTTCGGACGAGGCGAAGTATTCTTTTTCGGTCTTTCCGAACCAGAGCGGGCGCAGGCCCAGCGCGTCGCAACTGAAGACCACCTCGTCGCCCTCGCGCGCGATGATCGCGGCGGGCCCTTGCGCGAGCGACCCGAACGCGCGGCGGAAGTAGCGGTGAAAAGGCTTGAGCGGCGTGTCGTACTTCTCGCTCTCGCTCCAGACCGGCGGGAAGATGATCTCGACGGTTTCCATCAGCGACAGGCCGTAATTGAACATCAGGCATTCGAAGACGCGGTCGAGAATCTGCGAATCGCTCGCGCTCGCCGGCAGTTGAAAGCCCAGCGCGACAGCTTCGCGCGTCAGCCGGTCGATCGAATTGATCTCGCCGTTGTGGCCGAGCGTAGAAAACATCTGCGCCTTCTCGGCGGCTGAGTTGGTGTTGGTGGAATAGCGCCCGTGGCCCAGCGTGATCGCCGATTTGAACTCCGGCCTGGAGAGCTCCGGAAAATACCGCCGCAGCGCCTCGGCGTCGCCGCGGATCTTGTAAACGGCGCTGGTGTGACTCAGAGAGGCTACGTGGACCGGTAGCTCGCGTTCGAGCGCCAGGTGAATGTGGAAGGTTTCGCGGTTTCCCATTCGTCGCGCCCCGCGCGGGATCGCCGCCAGTTGCCAGAAGAGCGGCTCATTAGCCCGGCCCAGCGGCCCCAACGTCTCGCGCCTGACCTGCGCGTCCTGTTCGAGCACGATCTCCATTCCGCGCGTCTCGAATATCTCGACCGCGCGCCGCTTGACGTCATCGTGATTGGCGCGCTCGGTGGCGGGCAACAGAAGGTGCGAGACTGTGAAGTAGGGATGGTTGACAGTCGAGCCGATCAACCCGCGCGATTCCAGATGCTGCAGCCAGATTTCGCGCGGGATGTCGGTCTGAATGCCCGCGCCGTCGCCTTCGCCGGCGATCTCGCCCGTCCGGTGCCCCATCTTGGTCAGCGCTTCGATCGTCCGCTTGACGTTGCCGTGCGACGCCCTGCCGTCGCGTTTGACGCAGGCGATGATCGCGCAGGCGTCGCGTTCTTCTTCGATTCCCAATTGTTCGAGTAATGTCATGGGTTCCAGCCTGGTGTCAGTTGTCGGGGTTAATCATCGAGACGCCTCTTGCAAAGCATCAACAACATTCATTCGCCCTATGAAATTTGGCGATGATAAATTCAAAAGCCCCAGCGAGCTTCTTTTTCTCGCTGGGGCTTGGCTTAATCTTGAGCCTCTTCGTCTCAATTCAACTTCCGCCGCCAGCGAGTCGCGTCCGTTTAGCCGCGATAGTCGACGCGATGGTCGGGATGACGTTTACCGATACGATGTTTTTCAGATTACGCTTTGTCATCTTCATGTTTATAAGTTCGCCATCAAACCTATACTTCCCCCCACGATTCAGTCTTGCTCTCGGCGCCGAATCGGAACGCTATACGGAGTTTCTAGTGGAAGAGATACGGATATTCTTACCCAAGGTGGAAGATAAGGTTTCCTAACTTGGATTGTCCAATGATATATTTTTATTGGCGGATAAACGGCTCTTATTTAAGCCGCATCGTGCGGTTTCGTGAGTATCTCAGTATTTACCAGACGTTTGATGGTCGACGCTATCTGCTCAAAGTCGTTAGGCTTGATCAGGTAAGCCTGCGCGCCGGCGTTGACCGCCGCCACCAGATCGGAATCGCGCGTGAGCGCCGAATAAAAGACTATCGGGGTAGTCGGATCGAACTGCCGTATCAGCCGGCACAAATCAAGACCCGTCCCGTCAATGAACTTACCACTCAATATGTAGATGTTGAAAGTTCCGCTTTTGGCCAGGCTCAACCCGTCAGACAGTGTGTTGGCTGATACAAGCTCGTAGCCGTAACCGCCCAGCCACAAGGCGAGCAGTTCACTAGACTCCGCATGCTCTTCGACATAGAGGATACGCATCGCACACCTAACCTTTTAAATTCCGTCGGTGTTCCATGTCGGCTATCTGAACTGGGATGCTAATCAGACGGCTGTGACGGATTGCGTGTTGGCGCGCGAGAAGCTACCAAAAAAAGCGAGAGGTCGGCAATTCGGAGAATTACCGGTATTGGCGGATAAAAATACGGGCGCCTGGCGTTAGGAGGGAAAGCGATTCAGGAAACTTCCGAGGAGACGAAGCGCTTGTCCTCAAGCGCTCTGTGGATGGCGAGCGAGAGTTCTTCGTCCGCCTTCAGCTTCAGCACATAGCCCAGCGCGCCGGCGGATAGGCCTTGTTCGAGGAGCGCCGAGTCTTTATACACAGTCAATAGAATGATTCTGGAGGCGGGATTTTTTTGAATGATCAGGCGGGCGGCCTCGATCCCGTTCAAACGCGGCATTGAGATGTCGGTGACGATCACGTCGGGTTGAAATGTGTCAGCCGCCGAAATCAGGGACTGCCCATCCCCCACGGCGCCGACCACGTCGAACTCCGGCTCCAGCAGCCCGCGAATATCGTCGAGCACGCCTTCATGATCATCAGCAATGAGAACTCTTATTCGGCCCACGATTCACTACTCTGTAAACAAAGTTATTTGGCATTTGTTTAAATCAGACCACGTGAGAT
>Ga0190270_10001554_pt1 | contig 10757 bp, 12 predicted proteins | sample Popmic320T_FD_133748 | JGI IMG/M metagenome (GOLD analysis project Ga0190270, IMG submission 133748) | Populus adjacent soil microbial communities from riparian zone of Weber River, Utah, USA - 320 T | ecosystem: Environmental > Terrestrial > Soil > Riparian zone | place: USA: Utah | collected... | reverse complement strand
GTCAGCCCGGCGAGCATCGCCACCTCGGCCGCCTCCTCCGCCGCGTCCTGGTCGTCCCGGCCGAGCCAGCGCGCACCGGCCAGCGCCGCCCATTCGGTCGCGCGTGCGAAGAGGGCGCAGGGACAGATGTCGAGCGGGACGTCGCTCACGGCAGGATCATCGCGGAACCCGGCGCGCGGCGCGCTCCGCCTGCTCGAGCACGAGGTTCATGACGGCGCCGACCGCCTCCCGCTGCGACTCGTTCTCGATCACCGGCACGTCGTTCCGGTAGGCGCGCTCGAGCACGTACTCCTGGATCAACCGAATCTCGGGCAACCCGGCGATGTAGCGGTCGACCGGCCGGACGCCCTCCGAGGTCTCGTCGCGGATCCAGAAGTGCGTCTTGTGGATCTCCTCGTCGTGGATCGCGAGCACGCACTGGACGACGAGCGCGCCCCTGAGCTCCGTCGTGATCATCCCCGGCACGAGGTGAACGCCCTCGAGCACCATCGACCAGCCCTCGTCGAGCGCCCGCTGGAGCGCCGCCTCGACACCGGTGAGCACGTTCCGGGTCTGGTCGAGGAAGCCGAGCAGCGCGGCATCGCCGGACTCCTCCTCCTCGGCTTTCGTCAGACCGAGGCCGGCCTCGAAGCTGGAGTAGTGGATCGACGGCATGAACTCCTTCGCGAAGAAGGCACGCATCGTCTGGCGCACGAAGTCGGTCGAGGTCACCCGCGTGATCCCGAGCCGGTAGGCGACCTCGGTCGCGACGGTGGACTTGCCGGTCCCCGTGCCCCCGCCGACGAGCAGGATCACCGGCAGGTCGAGCTCCTGCAGGTCGCGGAAGCGGCGAAGCTGACGGATCGCGCGCGGGCCTCGCTCCTCGCCGAGGTAGTCGCTCGCGAGCTCCCGCAGCCGGTCGAGGTCGACCGACACCTCGCCGCGCTGGGCGAGATCGGACTCGGTCCGCCGCGCGAGCTCGTACGCCTCGTCCTCACGCAGGCCGACGGCGGTCAGCGCCCGCGCCATCAGGCCCTTCGAGTAGGGCGAATCGGCGCTGCCGAGTACGTTGCGCTCGCCCTTCCGACGCTCGCTCATGCCGAGGCCTCCTCTGCCAGCCGCGCCAGCTCGGCGTCGAGGTCCTGGCCGTCCGCCGTCCGCACGTCGCTGCCCGCAAGCACGACCTCCACCCCGCGCTCGCTCGCCGCTTCGGCGACGACGTCGATCGCCGCCGCCTTCAGCTCGACGAGGAAGACGTCGGCCTCGACCGTGGCCAGCTCCTGCCGCAGCACGCTGCGGTCGGCGAGCGCGCCCGAGACGTGGACGACGTCGGCGCCATGATCCTCGGCCAGGTGCGCGGCGAAGAGCGCGTGCGCCGACTCCGGTGCGGCTGAGAAGAACGCGACCTTCCGCCCCGAGACGTCCGCGACCGGGCGCGGGCGTAGCGTGGTCGGGATCACCCTCGGCGCGAGCGCGAGCGCACGGCTATACAGCTCCTCCCAGCCCGTTCCCGGCTCGGCCATCGTCAGGATCACGAGGTCGGAGACGAGGTGGCGGAACTCGTTCAGGTAGCCCGCCGCCACCTCCGGATCGGTGGCGCCGTTGACGACGAGGATCCGGCGGACAGTGTCGACGGGCGGGATCGCCGCGCCGCTGCCGTCGAAGAGCACGAGCTCCGGCTCGAGCTCGACGGCGAGGCGCGCGCCCTCGCGCACGTTCGAGATCGCGACACCGCCGGCCAGACCGCCCCCGCAGCGCCTGCAGCCGACCGTCTCGACGCCGGCGAGCGCCGCGGTCTCCAGGTAGTCGGAGGCGGCGTGCAGCCCGCTCCGTGAGAGCTCGAGCAGCGACTCGACATCGGGCGCAACCCTGGCCACCTCGGGCTCCGGCGGCCCGCCCCGCCCCATCGCGACGACCACGACCCGGCGGTCGCGGGCGTAGAGCCGGGCCGCGTGCGCCGTGATCGCGGTCTTGCCGACCCGCTTGCCGGTACCGATGATCCCGATCGACGGCAGCGGGAACGGCTCGAGCACCGGTGGGTCGAAGCGGAAGTCGGCGCCGACGTACGGCAGCCCGGCTGCGAGCACCCGGCTGGCGAACCGGAACCGCTCCCGCGGCCCGAGCACCGGCTCGTCGGAGAGGTCGACGACGAGCTCCGGGCGGTGCTCGGCGAGGGCCGCGTCCAGGTCGGGCGCGACGCCGACGCCGTAGTCGGCGTCCTCGCGCAGCTTCTCGGTGCCGCCGACGACGTGTGCCGCGACGAAGTCGTACGGGAGCTCCTCGAGCGCAGCCTTGACGACCGGCGCGTAGTGCTCGCCGTCGATGAGGGCCAGGGCGCGCATCACGAGCGGGTGGTGACCTCGTCTTCGATTCGGCCGGTGTACTTCTCGAACTCGAACGTCTCGAGCGAGAACTGGATGATCCGCTCCTGCCCATGGAACGGATGCTTGCGCCAGACGGCGACGTGGTTTCCCGAGACCTCGACGACGTTGTAACAGGGCCTCGTGTTCCCGCGCAGGCGCAGTGAGGAGACGGTGCCGGTATTGACGACGAAGAGGTTCTCGAGCTTCCAGGCGTAGGGAACGTGCTTGTGCCCGGAGAGGACGAGGTGGACGCCGGCGCGCTGCAGGCATTCGATCGTGTCGCCGGCGTCGTAGATCACGTTCCGCTCCCGGCCGGTCCCGGGCACCGGCAGCAGGTGATGGTGACAGACGAAGATGCGGAGCACCGACTCGCCCTGGGCGAACTGCTCTTCGATCCAGCGGTAGCGGCCGCGGCCGATCTGGCCATGATCGAGATCGGGTTCCGTCGAGTCGACCGCCACGACCGTCGCCGGGCCGACGCGCAGCACCGAGTTGCGGTCGCCGAACAGGTCTTCGAAGTGGACGTAGCCGACGTTGCGCGAGTCATGGTTGCCGGGAATCACCACCATCGCCGCGCACTCGACCTTGTCCAGGTAGCGGCGCGCCTCCTCGTACTCGTGCTTGAACCCGAACGTCGTCAGGTCGCCCGAGCAGACGACGATGTCCGGCTGCAGGTCGTTGATCTCAGCGATCGCTCGCTCGAGCAGGCCGGGGACGAAGTACTGGCCGCCGCAGTGGAGATCGGACAGGTGCGCGATCGTGAACGTCGTCCCCTTCGGCGGCTCGGGCATTGGCGAAGCATAGGTCGTCCGGGCCTCCAGCTACCTTGAGGTTCGTGCCAGCGCACCAGCCCGCGTTTCGCGCCTTCGCCGGTTCGGACCCGCCCAGATTCGTCAACGAGGTCGAGCTGGAGTGCGCGAAGATGCTCGACTACTACGGCGTCCCGTGGGAGTACGAGCCGACCACGTTCGTGCTCGAGCGCGACGTCGACGGGCGCGTCACGAGCGCGTTCACGCCCGACTTCTACCTCCCCGAGCAGGATCTCTACGTCGAGGTGACGGTGATGCGGCAGGCGCTCGTGACCCGCAAGAACCGGAAGCTGCGGGAGCTGAAGCGGCAGTACCCGGAGGTCAAGGTCAAGCTCTTCTACCGGCGCGACATCGAGCGCCTGGCCCAGCGATTACGGCTGAAGCTGGCCTCCTAGCCGGTCGCCTCGCGGCCGACGGCCACCCCATCGGGGAGGTCTACCTCTCGCGCTTCGAGATCATGCGTCGCGTGGCCGAGCTCGGCGCCGAGCTGGCCGAGGCGTACGCCGGGCGCGAGCCGCTGCTGGTGGCGCCGCTGAAGTCGAGCGCGGTCTTCCTCACCGATCTCTCGCGGTCCTTGCCGGTGCCGCACGGGATCGACTTCCTCGAGCTGGCCGCCTACTCGAGCGGCCGCTCGGGCGCCGTCAAGCTGCTCAAGGATCTCGACTCGCCCGTCGTCGGCCGGCACGTGATCGTGGTCGAGGACGTGGTCGACACCGGGCTGACGCTGAACTTCCTCTCGCGCACACTCGCGCTCCGCGAGCCGGCCAGCCTCTCGGCGGTGACGCTGCTCGACCGGCCCTACCGGCGCCTCGTCGACGACGTCCCGCTCGACTACGTCGGCTTCACGGTCCCCGACGAGCTCTTCGCCGGCTATGGCCTCGGGCTCGACGAGCGCTGGCGCCCGCTGCCCGACCTGCACGTCGTCGCGGTCGAGGAGCTGCCGGCCCATCTCACGGGTGACAGCTACCGCCCGTCGCGCCGGGCCGCCTAGAGACGCGCTACAGGTAGCCCATCGGATCGACGGCGCCGCCGTTGATCCGCACCTCGAAGTGCACGTGCGGCCCGGTCGAGTGGCCGGTGTTGCCGGAGTACGCGATCAGCTGGCCCTGGGCGACCTGCTGGCCGAGGCCGACCGTGACGCTCGTGTTGTGCCCGTAGGCGGTCGAGATGCCGCCGCCGTGGTCGACGACGACGAGGTTGCCGTAGCCGCCCATCCAGCCCGCGACGATCACGGTCCCGGCGGCCGCGGCGACGACCGGCGTGCCATTCGAGACGGCGATGTCGACACCCTCGTGCATCCGGCCCCAGCGCCAGCCGAAACCGCTCGTCAGCACGCCGTGCACCGGCCAGACGAAGCCCGCGGCCGAGGCCGCGCCGGTCGGCGCTGGCACGACGACCGCGCTCTGCGCGGAGCGGATCTTCGCGGCGAGCGCAGCGCTCTCGGCCTGCAGGTCGCGCATGTGGCCGATCGCCGCTTCCTTGTCCTCCTGCACCTCGGAGAGGCTGGCCCGCTTGTCGCGGCGCGCCGTCGCGAGCTCGCGCTGGCTCCAGGCGAGCCGGTCGCGGACCGCCCGCTGCTCGGCCGTCCGCGCCGCGACCGCGCGGGTCGTCTCGGCGACCTGCCGGCGCGTCCGTCGGGTCGAGTTCCGCGTCGCCTGCATCTGCAGCTTGGCCGACTCGACCTCGCCGGCGATCTTGTGGTCCTGGCGGCCGATCGTGCGCAGGAACTCGAGCTGGTCGAGCATGTCGGAGAAGTTGCCCGACGAGAGCACGACCGACAACGACGAGGTGCGCTCGGAGGTGTAGATCTCGACGAGCCGCTTGCTCAGCCGCGCCACCGCCTCGCGGTGCTGGTGCTGGAGGAAGACGAGCTTGCGGGTCTGCAGCTCGTAGAGCTTGTTCAGGCGGTCGAGCCTCTGCTGGTGGAGCGCCAGGACGGTCTCGAGCTGGTCGAGCCGGGCCGAGGCCGCGTCGACGTCGCTCTGGAGCGCATCGATCTTGTCGGTGACGACCTCGATCTCGGCACTGAGCACGCCCTCCCGCTCGCGCGCCGCCTCGATCTTCTCCTCCAGCGTATTGATGCGGCCGTCGACGATCTGCTTCTGCTCGGAGGCGCTTTCCTGCCCCGACGCGGCCGGAGAGGCGAGAAGGACGAGGCCGGCCAGGAGCAGGCCGATGCTGAGGCGTAGACGCATCCGAGGAGTAGTTTCGTCGGGGGATCGGCCGTCCCTTTAACCACGGCCCGCGCCAGTGTAGCCCCGATTCTGCGAAAAGCTACTGCTCAGAGCCTGTTTCCGGCACGATCGCCGGCTCGGGCGGATCGCCCTCGCCGGGCGGCGGGTACGGCTCTGGAATCTCTGCCGGCTCGGGCAGATCGCCCTCGTCCGGCGGCGGATACGGCTCCGGGACCTCGGTCGGCTCCATGCACCCGAGTTACCCCGGTCGCTCGACCTTCACACGCCCGCTCGCGCCCGCGCGCGGCTCGAGCGCACGAAGCGCCTCGGCGGCCTCGCGCCGAAGCGGCCCCACGAGCGCGCGGTAGTCCTCGTCCGAGACCTTGCCCGTGCGGTGGTCGAGCTCGAGCTCCTTCAGCGCCGCGAGCGCGCGGTCGCGCGCTTCCGCGAGCTCCAGCCTGCGGCGGTCGAGCTCGCTCGGCTCCTCGAGCACGTCCCGTTCGGCCTGCGGCTCGCGGAGATACGGCAGCGCGACGAGGACGACGCACGCGGCAGCGAGCAGCGCGCCGAGGACGAGCGCGATGCTCACGGCCGCGCCGGCGCCTCGGCGCCCTCGTAGCGCAGCGCCAGACGCCGCTGCTCGCGGGCGTCCGGCCAGAGCGTGATCAGCGCGCCGAGCACGAAGACGAGGCCCGCCAGCCAGATCAGGTTGACGAGCGGCTTGACGAACGCGCGGACGTAGACGGAGCCGTCGGCGTTGACCTGCTCCGCAATCACGAACAGGTCCTCGCCGGTGATCAGGTCGCTGCGGATGCCGACCTCGTTCGAGACCTGGCGCTCGGCGGTATAGGCGTTCTTGCCCGCCTGGACAGTGCCGAGCGAGTCGCCGCCCCGCTCGACGCCGAGGACGGCGCGGATCTCGGTCGCGTTCGCGGCCTCGCGCTCCTCGAGCCCGCGATAGGTCAGGCGATAGTCGCCGACCACGAGCGAGTCGCCGGGCGTCAGCCGCCGCTCGCTGACGGTGTCGTACGCACTCGAGCCGGCGACGCCGATCGCCAGCAGGACGATCGCCGCGTGGACGATGTAGCCGCCGTAGCGGCGACGGTTACGGCCGATGAGAGCCGAGAAGGCGGCGGGCCAGGAACCTCCGGAGAGGGCACGGCGCGCCCGGGTTCCCCGGCTGAACTCGAGCGCGATCGAGGCGAGCACGAAGGCCGAGAAGGTGTAGGCGATCAGGCCCGGGATCGACGAGCCCGCGCCGAGTGCGAGCAGCACGAGCCCGACCAGCAGCGCGAAGCCGGCCGGCCAGGCGAACGTGAGCCCCAGGCTGCGCAGCGAGGCGCGCCGCCAGGCGACCAGGGGCCCGATCCCCATCAGCAGCAGCAGCGGCAGCCCGAAGACCCGGAGGAAGAAGTTGTAGTAGCCGGGGCCGACGATCCTCGACTCGCCGAGCACGGCCTCATGCAGGATCGGGTAGGCGACGCCCCAGAGGATCGTCAGCGTCAGCGCCACGAGCAGCAGGTTGTTGTAGAGAAACGTCGCCTCGCGCGAGACGAGCGACTCGAGCCGCGTCTTCGAGCGCAGCAGCGGCAGCCGCGCGAAGACGAGCGCGAGCGAGCCGAAGACGACGATGCAGATGAAGGCGAGGAACCAGGGCCCGATCGAGCTCTGCGTGAACGAGTGGATCGAGCTGACGATCCCGGAGCGGGTCAGGAACGTCCCGAACAGCGAGAGCGAGAAGGCCATCACCACGAGCAGGTGGTTCCAGACGCGGAGCATGCCGCGCTTCTCCTGGATCATCACCGAGTGCAGAAAGGCCGTCGCGGCGAGCCACGGCATCAGCGCGGCGTTCTCGACCGGATCCCAGGCGTAGTAGCCGCCCCAACCGACCTCCTCGTAGGCCCAGTGCGAGCCGAGCAGCTGGCCGACGCCCAGCGCCGTCCAGGCGACGAGCGTCCAGCGGCGCGTGGCCACGATCCAGCGCTCGTCCGTGCGGCGAGCGAGGAGCGCACCAATCGCGAAGGCGAACGGGACGGTCAGGCCGACGAAGCCGAGGTAGAGCAGCGGCGGGTGGGCCATCATGTACGGGTTCTGGAGGCTCGGGTTGAGCCCGCTGCCGTCGGGCGGGGCAGCCTGTACGGCGAACGGGGTTGCGACGACGACGAGCAGGAAGGCGAAGAAGAACGTGACCCCGCCGAGCACCGGCGTCACCCAGGCGACGAGATCCCGCGCGCTGCGCCGGTTCACGAGCAGCGCCGCGGTCGAGTAGCCGGTCAGGATCAGCAGCCAGAGCAGCAGCGACCCCTCCTGGCCGCCCCAGAACGCGGAGATCGTGTAGCCGGTGGGCAGCTCGCGGCTCGTGTGCTCGGCGACGTAGACGAACGAGAAATCGTGCCGGACGAGGGCGGCTAGGAGAACGACGGTCGCGACGATGCTCGTCCCGAACGCCGCGACGAGCGCGTTCTGGGCCGAGAGCGCGAGCCGGCGACGGCCCTTCCAGGCCGCGTACGCCCCCGCGACGACCGCGTAGACGGCGAGACCGAGCGTGGCGACGAGCGCGGCGCGGCCGAGCTCGGGCATCTAGGTGCTTTTCTTGGCCGTGTACTTCGACGGGCACTTCGTCACGAGCGAGTCCTTGACGGCGACGAAGGTGCCGTTGCGGAGCTCGCCCTTGACCGAGACCTCGCGGCCGGCGCGGAACTGGTCGGAGACCGAGCCGGTGTAGACGACCGTCACCGTCTTCGTCGAGCCGCCCTTGATGTCACGGAGCCGGAAGCGAAGGCCGTCGCCGTAGGAGTCGCCCTTGTAGCCAGGCTGGACCCGGCCGGCGAGCGAGACGACCCCCTTCTGCGCGCCCAGCTCGCTGGGCGAGACCGAGGGCGTGCCGCCCCCCGCGATCGAGGTGTAGAGCAGGAAGACGGCGAGCACCGCCGCCACCGAGAGCGCGACGACGAGCCGCGCCGGATTGCGCTTCCGAGCCATGCCCGGATCGTAGCTCGGCTGGGAGGGCTTGGCGGAACGTGCCTCGCCGGGGCACAGCGCCCGTTTCGCCAAGCCCTCCCTAAACGGAACGGGGCGCCGTCTCGCGCCGCGCGGGGATCCGGTAGCCGTGGTCGTGGCAGAGCGAGCCGGGGTCGTCCTCGGTCAGCGCATCGCAGTACCCCTTGCCGTAGGCGGCGCGCATGAACGCCGCCACGACCTCGAGGTTCCACTCGGACACCTCCGCCGCTTCGCGCCAGAGGTCGGCGAGCCGGAGGTCGATGTCGAGCTCGAGCAGATCGATGCGGGTTGGTCCCTTGGCCATGTCGAAAAGGGTAGGACCCCGGTCGGACGACATTGCACTCGATCCGATACGGTCGCCTGATGGGAGCGACGCGCGTCGGTCCTGCTCGGTGCCCGTCGCGGGAGTCGCCGGACCGCGCGGTCGAGCTGCTCGTCGAGCGCGGCTACGCCGCCTGCGAGCTCGACCTCGAGAGTGGCTTCTGGCTCGACTACCCGTGGGCGGAGCGGCTCGGCGAGCTCGCGCGCGCACAGGACATCGCGCTCTCCGTGCACGCGCCCCTGTTCGCGTTCCCGGGCCACCCGGATGCAAAGAAGTCAAAGATGGCGCTCGGCGCGCTCGACCGTACCGCCGGGATCGCCGCCGCCGCGGGCGCCGAGATCGTCGTCATCCACCCCGGCTTCTGGCTCGGACGTACGCCCGAGCAATCGATCGACGACGTCGTCGTCTCGCTCGCAACGCTGCGCGAGAAGCTCGAAGGGAAAGACCGTGCCGTCCCCTTCGGGATCGAGGTGATGGGCCGCGTCAGCGAGCTCGGCTCGATCGACCACGTTCTCGAGATCGCCTCACGCGTCGAGTGGGTGCGGCCGGTGATCGACTTCGCACACATGCACGCCACCTCCGACGGCGCCTTCACCGATGTCGACGGCTTCGCCGCCGTGCTCGAGAGCGCCGACGACGTCCTCGCGCCGGGCGAGTCGTTCCACATCCACTTCTCCGACATCGCCTACGCGAACCGGAACGAGACGAAGCACCTGCCCTACGGCGAGGGGACGCTGCGCGCTGAGCCGCTGCGCGACGCGCTCAGCCGCTTCGAGCGGTCGGCGACCGTGATCTCGGAATCTCCCGACGAGGACTCGTCGCAGGCGATCCGGGCGATTCTTCAGGCGGGGGCGAGCGCGGCCTCGTAGTCGGCCAGCTCGGCCTCGTACTCCTCCGCCTCGTCGACTCGGTCGCGCTCGCGTAGGAAGCGGGCGAGCGCGGTGACGAGCTCGCGCCTGATCAGCAGCAGCGGCTTTCCGTCCACGACCGCCACCGCCTCGCGCAGCAGCGGCTCCGCCTCCTCGTCGCGCCCTTGGGCGGCGCGGACGATGCCGAGTGCCATCCGGGTCGTCGCGCGGGAGATCGTGTCGTGCGGGCCGACGGTCTCGCGGGCCTCGAGCGCGTAGCGCTCCGCCTCGTCGATCTTCTTCAGCGAGACCAGGATCTGAGCCAGACCCCGCTGGCTCTCGCACAGCGTTCCCCGATCTTCCAGCGGCTTCAGGATCCGGATCGCGTCGCGGAACCGGCGGTCGGCGGCATGGAGGTCGCCGCGGCGCCGCTCGACCCAGCCGAAGTGGTTGTTGACGCGGGCGAGGGCCCACTGGTTGCCGGATTGCGAGAAGAGCTCCTCGGCCCGCTCGAGCCCGGCGGCCGCCTCGTCGAGACGGCCGCGGAGCGCGTCGATCCGGGCCTGGGAGACGAGCGCCCAGCCGAGCACGGTGATGTTGCCGCTCTCCTCCGCAAGCTCGAGCGACTCTGCCACCAACCGCATCCCCCGGTCGAGGTCGAGCCGCGCGATCGCCGAGCTCGCGAGCTCGTCGGCGGCACTCGCCTCGAGATCCTTGCGCCCGATCTCGCGCGCGACCTCGAGCGCCTTCGTGTTCCAGCGCTCGTCGTCGTCGAGGTCGCCGAGCCACCAGCCGATCCGGGCGCGCGTGGCCAGCGCCTCGATCCGGTCTTCCGGCTTGGCGTCGTCGAGGAGGACGAGCGCCTGCTCGACGAGCTCGCGGCCGCGGGGAAGGTCCGCGTCGCGGAGGAGAGCGTTCTCGGCGAGCGCCGTCAGAGCGAGGCCCTGGAGGCGGACGTCGCCGGCGTCGGTCGCGTCGGCGAAGACGCGCTCCATCTCGACCGCCTGCGCCGGCAGGTCGGCAAGCCTGCGTGCGGCCCGGGCCGCGAGGAAGCGTCGCTGGAGCGTCGGCTCGAGCTCGACGGAGCGGACGAGCAAGCGCCGTGCAGCCTGGTTCGCCTCCTGCGCCAGCGCACGACGGCCCGCCTTCTCCAGCGCTCCCGCGGCGCGCACTCTCAGCTCCTCCGGCGCCTCGCCGTCGAGCTCCTCCAGCAGCGTCGCCGCGTGATCGAGGTGGTAGGCGCGGATCTCGACGAGCTCCTC
>Ga0190270_10001553_pt1 | contig 10760 bp, 11 predicted proteins | sample Popmic320T_FD_133748 | JGI IMG/M metagenome (GOLD analysis project Ga0190270, IMG submission 133748) | Populus adjacent soil microbial communities from riparian zone of Weber River, Utah, USA - 320 T | ecosystem: Environmental > Terrestrial > Soil > Riparian zone | place: USA: Utah | collected... | reverse complement strand
TGATCTGGGCGCCGTTCGTGCCGCCGATCCCGTTCGGGTACTGCTCGAAGTCGATCGACGGCCACGACTTGATCTGGCGGTCGAGCACGATCGCGAAGTGCTGGAACGAGTTCGCCGGGTCGCCCTGGCCGCCGCTGATGTTGTGCTTCAGCTGGCCGCGGTCGGCCTCGCGGTTCGTGATCTCGCCGAACTTGTCGCCGCCCTCCTCCGTGAACTGCATCGTCACGATCGGCTCGCCGGTGGTCGTGTCGAAGTCTTGACGCGTGCCGTCGAGCTTCAGGTCGGCACCGGTCATCTCGGGGACGCGCTTCGACTCGTCGGGGTTCGCGGGGTCGTACTTGAGCAGGTAGTAGTAGTTCTGGCGTGGGTTCTCGGTGCCGACGCCGGGGCAGACGACCTCGCCGACGCCGCAGCTGACGACGACCGTCTTCGGCGGGACGCCGAAGACGCGCCAGCCCTTGGGGAGCGTTCCGCGCTCGCCCGCCGCCTCGACCGCGTCCGACTGGAGCAACCCGTCGCGGTCGCGCGCGGGGCCGGCCTGCAGCTTCTTCTTGTCGTCGAAGAGGTACCAGTTCGTCTTGGCGTTCTCACCGACGAGTGCCTGCTGCCCGGCGAGGAGCTCGTAGAGCGATTCCTTCGGCGCCGGGAATCCGCCCGAGATCGACGGCGGTGCGAGATTGGCCTCGAGGTCGAACAGCTCCAGCTGCGCCGTCTGGCCGAGGATCCCGATCACGCGGTCCGGGTCCTTGACGCCGGGCAGGTCGATCACGATCTGGTCGTCGCCCTGCTTGCGGATCTCGGGCTCGGCGACTCCGAGCCGGTCGACGCGGTCGCGGAGGATCTCGACGGACCGATCGAGGTCGGATTCCTGGAGCGTCCCCTGCTCCGGCGGCACCGCCTGCAGTGTCACCTCGAGCCCGCCCTGCAGGTCGAGGCCGAGCGTCGGCGTGTCGTTCAGCGGCGAACCGGGGACGGCGAGCAGGCCGACGCCGATCAAGCCCGCGACGATCAGTGCAACGAGAATGAGATGGGGTCGGCGATTCACGCGGTCAGCAGGGTAGCTGTGTTCCTATTCTTTTCGTATGAATTATTCGTGAGAATCTCCGGGAGATTCTCCCGGAGCGATCACCGCCGCGATGCCGCGCCTGACGACGCGGACGTTCGTCCCCGGCGCGATCTCGACCTCCAGCGTGTCGTCCTCTTCGTCGACGCTCCTGACGCGGCCGAGCAGGCCGCCGAGCGTGACGATCTCGTCCCCGACGGCAACGGACTCGTGCAGCTCGCGCTGCTCCTGGAGCCGGCGTCGCTGCGGCTTGATGATGAAGAGCCAGAACAGCGCCAGAAGCGCGACGAGAACGATCAGTCCACCTGGTTCCAAGAATCCTCCTGTGGGCCGCCTGCGAGCCGGGCGAGCGCGGCGGCCGTGTAGGCCTCGAGCTCGCCGCGTTCGATCGCCGCCCGCGCCCCCGCGGTCAGTTCGAGTACGAAGTGGAGATTATGCAGGCTCAGGAGCCGGAGCCCGAGCAGCTCGTCCTGGTTGACGAGATGCCGTACGTACGCCCGGGAGAAGCGCGTGCAGGCCGGGCAGCGGCAGCCCTCCTCGAGCGGCCTCGGATCCCGGGCGAAGCGCGTGTTGCGGAGGTTCAGGCGGCCGGTCGAGGTGAGCGCCGACCCCGTCCGGGCCGTACGCGTGGGCAGCACGCAGTCGAACATGTCGATCCCCGCGCCGATCACGCGGAGGATCCCCTCGGCATCGCCGATCCCCATGAAGTAACGCGGCTTCTCGGCCGGGAGCAGCGGCGCGGCCCAGCCGGTCGCCTCGAACATCTCCTCGCGGCTCTCGCCGACCGCGAGCCCGCCGAGCGCGTGGCCGTCGAAGCCCAGCGCCGCGATCTCCTCGATCGACCGGCGCCGCAGCTCGGGGTCGGCGGCGCCCTGCGCGATCCCGAAGACGAGCTGGCCGGGCGCCGTCTCGGCCTCCCGCTGGCGCGCGGCCCAGATCGTCGTCAGGCGCACGGCCTCCTCGAGCTCCTCGCGCGGCACGCCCGCGGGCGGGCAGATGTCGAACGCCATCGCGATGTCGGAGCCGAGGTTGCGCTGGATCTGCGCCGCCGCCTCAGGCGAGAAGCGGGCCGGCGCTCCGTCGTAGACCGAGCGGAAGGTGACCCCGTCGTCGTCGACACCCATGAGCGTGTCGCGGAGGGAGAAGACCTGGAAGCCGCCGGAGTCGGTCAGGATCGGGCCGTCCCAGCCGGAGAACGCGTGCAGCCCGCCGAGCTCGGCGATCAGCTCGTCGCCGGGGCGGAAGTGGAGGTGGTACGTGTTGCCGAGGATGATCTGCGAGCCGGCCGCGCGCAGCTCGTCCGGGTCGACGCTCTTCACCGTCCCCTTCGTGCCGACGGGCATGAAGGCAGGCGTCCGGATCTCGCCGTGGGCGGTGCGGAGCGTGCCGGCGCGTGCGGCGCCGTCGGTCGCAGTGACCTGGAAGTGGCTCACAGGATCAGCATCGCGTCGCCGAAGGAGTAGAAGCGGTAGCGCTCGTCGACGGCCAGCCGATAGAGCCGCTTCGTCTCCTCGATCCCGGCGAACGCCATCACGAGCGCGAGCAGCGTCGACCGCGGCAGGTGGAAGTTCGTCAGGAGGGCGTCGACGCGCCGGAACTCGAACCCCGGCGTGATGAAGAGCGACGTCCGACCGTGCAACAGGCTGTTGCGTGCCACCGTCTCCAGGACGCGCACGCTCGTCGTCCCGACGGCGAGGACGCGCTCGGCAGCGGCGATCCGCTCCCACGGCTCGGGCCGGACGGAGTAGCGCTCGCCGTGCAGCTCGTGCTCCTCGAGCGTCTCGGTCGTGAGCGGCCGGAAGGTGTCGAGGCCGACGTGAAGCGTGACGCGCTCGACGTCGAGCCGCGCGAGCAGCTCCGGCGTGAAGTGCAGACCGGCCGTCGGCGCCGCAGCGGAGCCGGCCTCGTCCGCGTAGACCGTCTGGTAGCGCTCGGGATCCGCGAGCGGCTCGGCGATGTACGGCGGCAGCGGCGCCTCGCCACTCGGCTCGCCCTCGAGCCGGACGCGCCAGCGGCCCTCGCCGAGATGCTCGAGCAGCTCGACCGCGCCGTGGCGGTCACCCGGGTTCAGGCGCCGGGTCGGCCGCGCCAGGGCGAGCCAGCGGCCGTCGCCCTCGTGCTCGAGCAGCAGCACCTCTCCCTTCGGCCGCTCGATCCGGATCCGCGCGGGAACGACCCGCGTGTCGTTGACGACGGCGAGCTCGCCGGTGAGCTCGTCCGGCAGCTCGGCGAAGGTGCGGTGCCGCACAGCGCCGCTCGCACGGTCGAAGACGAGGAGCCGCGACGCGTCCCGCCGTTCCGCCGGATGCTGCGCGATCAGCTCCGAGGGCAGGTCGTAGTCGAGCTCGGAGGTGTCCATCCGACGGCCAGCGTAGCCTCCCGCCCGTGGACGAGAAGACACTCGAACGGGCGAAAGCGCGCATCGCCGAGGCGGCGTCCGGGCGGGTCGCCCCGGCCCAGCTCGAGGCGGCGCTCGAGCGCACGCGCGCCCAGGTCGAGGCGCTCGCGGCGGCGACGGCGGAGCTCGAGGGAACGCTGCCGGAGAAGATCACCGCGGCGGTTCACGACGGCCTGCGGGCCGAGGTGCTCCCGGTCGGGCGCAATCTCGCCGAGATTCGCGGCCTGCTCAACCAGGTGATCCGCCGGCTCGAGCGGCTCGAGGGCGACATGCTCGCCGAGCGGCACGCCCGCATCGACGATCTCGCGCTGCTCGTCGACCTCGTCTCCTCGGGGTGGAAGGGCGTCAGCGACCGGATCGAGCGTCTCGAGCGGACGACGGACGCGCCGATCCACGCCCCGCTCGAGGCTGCCTAGCTAGAAGCCGCGGTTCGGAAGGACGAGCCGGAAGCGGCTCCCCTTGCCGACCTCGCTCTGGAGCTCGATCCGGCCTCCGAGCGCGACGGCGAGCTCGCGGGCGATCGGAAGGCCGAGCCCCGTGCCGCGGCCGTCGGTCGACCAGAACGGCCGGAAGATCCGCTCGCGCGCGTCGGCGTCGATGCCAGGGCCGGTGTCGGCCACGTCGACGGTCACCGTCCCGTTGCTGCTCTGCAGCTCGAGGTCGATGCGGCCGCCGTCCGGCGTCCAGCGGAAAGCGTTCGAGAGCAGGTTGGAGATGATCTGGAGGACGCGGTCGCCGTCCGAGACGATCACGGGCGCGCCGTCCGACTCGGACGTGTACTCGATCCCGCGCTGCCGCGCCTCCTCGGAGAACGTCGAGTACGCGCGCTCGAGCAGCCGCCCCATGTCGACCTCCTCGGTGAGGACGGTGAAGCGGTGCGCGTCCAGCTTCGCCAGGTCGAGCACGTCGCCGACCAGGCGGCCGAGCCGCTCGGCCTCCTCGGCGACGATCTCGAGCGACGCGTCGATCGACTCCGGATCCGTCACGACACCCTCGCGCAGCGCTGCGACGTGGCCCCGAATCGCCGTCAACGGCGTGCGCAGCTCGTGCGAGACCGACATCAGGAAGTTGCGCTCGCGCTCCTCCGCCTCGGCGAGCCGCGCGGTCATCTCGCGGAAGCGGTTGGCCAGGTGGCCGATCTCCCCGCCGCCCGGCACGTGCGGCACCTCGACGTCGTAGCGGCCCTTGGAGACCTCGTCGGCCGCATCGGAGAGCGCGAGGACCGGCTTCGTGATCCGGTTGGAGAGGTAGAGCGCGAGGCCGCCGACGACGACGAGGGCGACGAGGAACGCCAGCCCGAGCCTGGAGAGCAGCGTGAGCCATGTCGCCCGCAGCTCCGCCTTCGGCTTCGCCACGATCAGGTACGAGAACGTGACGCCGTTGTCGCCGCCGAGCCGGATCGGATAGGCCGCGGCGAGAAACGTGCGGTCCTCGCCCGGGGGCTCGAACTCGAACGTCTCCACCCTGCCCGACAGCTCCTGGGGAACCTGGTTCTTCGTCAGCCGTGTCAGGCCCGAGTCCTCGCCGAGCGTCGGCGACGCGAGCACGACCTCGTACAGCTGGTCGCCCGTCGCGGCCTCGAGCTTCGCGGCGGCGAACGACGGCGCCGCCCGGTCCTCGTCGATCGCCCTGACCGCCCACTCGGCGTAGAGGTCGGCGAGGCCACGGGCCTCCTGCCGCAGCTCCTTCAGCGTCTCGTTCCGGGTGTAGTCCTGGAACAGCCGGAGCGCGATCAGGCTCGTGACGAGGCCGGACAGCGCGATCCCCGCCAGGAAGAGCGCCGGCAGGCGAAAGCGCAGGGAGTTGAGCATGACTTATGCGGCGGGCGCGGGAGCCCGCTCGGGGCCGACCTTGTAGCCGACACCCCACACAGTCACGATCGGCGACGCATCGCCGAGCTTGCGGCGCAGCTGCCGCACGTGCACGTCGACTGTCCGAGTGTCGCCCGCGAACGTGTAGCCCCAGACGCGCTCGAGCAGCTGGTCGTGCGTGAGCACGAGGCCGCGGTGGTCGAGCAGCTCCCAGAGCAGGTCGAACTCCTTGGGGGCGAGCTGGATCTCCTCGTCGCCGACCTTGACCTCGCGGCGGCCGGCGTTGATGACCAGGTCGCCGTGCCGCAGCTCCTCCTCCACATCGCGCCGGCGCTCGGGCGCCGAGCGGCGGAGGACGCTCTTGACGCGGGCGACGAGCTCGCGCGGATTGAAGGGCTTCGTCAGGTAGTCGTCGGCGCCGACCTCGAGACCGATGATCTTGTCCACGTCCTCGTCGCGGGCGGTCAGCATCAGGATCGGCACGTCCGACGTCTTGCGCACCCGGCGGCAGATCTCGATCCCGTCCAGATCCGGGAGCATCAGGTCGAGGATGATCAGCGCCGGCTGCTCCGCCGCGACCTGCGTGAGCGCGGCGCTGCCGGTGGTGACGGCGCGCACGTCGTAGCCGGCGTTCTTGAGGTAGAGCGAGACGAACGACGCGATCGACGCCTCGTCCTCGACGATCAGGACGGTCTGCGCGCCGGCAGCCATCAGCCGCCGGCCGAGTCGGAGCCGCTCTTCTCGGGCCGCTCCGGAGCTCCGAGCCGGAAGCGGATGCCCGGCTCGGGCAGCAGCTCGCAGGTGGCGCGGCTCTTGCGGCAGTCGGCGCCGTTGAGCGAGAAGACGCCGGGCTCGATCGTGTCCCCCTCGATGAAGCCAGAGCCCTTGCCGACGACCGAGAGGTCGATCCCGCGGCCCTGGATCGAGATCCGGAAGCCGCCGCCGATCACGCGGAAGCGGATGCCCGTGCCGCGGTAGCGGACGCTGCCGTCCGCGAGGAAGACGTCGGGCGCGTCGGCGCCGGTGACGACGGGGAAGTTCGCATCGCCGGGCGTCTTGTCGAAGACGGTGATCGTGCCGCGGTCGAGCCGTCCGATCACACCGCCGCGTGCATCGAGGTTGACCTTGCCGCGGCCGTCCTCGACCGACAGCGTGCCTTCGCCGGCCGACACGGCCGAGACCGCCGCAACGGGCAGCAGGAGCGCGAGCAGCGCCAGGCAGAAAGACGTTTTCCGCATGGATCGCAGTATCCGCACGCTGCGTGTGGCCACGGTCAGGTTCATGTAAGGAAAGTGTAAGCAGCCGGAGACGCGCCGCATAGCCCTAGATTTACCCGGATGACCGAGATCTCAGACTTCGGCGCGATCGTGCTGGTCGTCGCCGCCGGAGCTTCACTCGCGCTCCTCGGCCGCGCGATCACGGAGCGGCTCGCCATCCCGAGCGCCGCGCTCTTCCTCGTCGCCGCCGCTGCGACGTCGGACCTGTTCCCCGAGCTCGGGGACGCGATCTCGTTCGTGACCGTCGAGCGGATCGGCGTCGTCGCGCTGATCGTGATCCTCTTCGACGGCGGCCTCGACATCGGCTGGCGCAGGTTCCGCGCAGCCGCGGTGCCGATCCTCTCGCTCGGCGTGCTCGGCACCTTCGCGACCGCGGGCCTGATCGCCGTCGCCGCGCACGTGCTGCTCGACCTCTCCTGGATCACGAGCGGCCTGCTCGGGGCGGCGCTCGCCCCGACCGACCCTGCAGTCACGTTCTCCGTCTTGGGCGGCCGCGAGATCGGCGGGCGAACCGGCACGATCCTGAAGGGCGAGTCGGGCGCGAACGATCCCGTCGGGATCGCGCTGATGATCGGGATGATCGAGCTCGCGACGAGCGACGACGGGTCGTTCTGGACCGTCGTGTGGGAGTTCGCGGTCGAGATGGCCGGAGGGGTTGCAGTGGGCGTGGCCGGCGCCGCGCTGCTGCTGCCCCTGATGCGGCGCGTCTCGCTGCCGTCGCCCGCGCTCTATCCCCTGCGGATGCTCGCCGCAGCAGGCGTGATCTACGGTGCCGCCACGCTCGTCCACGGCTCCGGCTTCCTGGCGGTCTTCGTCGCCGGGATCCTGCTCGGCGATCGGCCGCTGCCCCACCGGCGCGAGGTGGATGCGTTCCTCTCCTCACTGGGCGGCCTGGCGGAGATCGCGATGTTCGTCGCGCTCGGCCTGACGATCGACCTGACGGAGCTGTTCGAGACAGACGCGTGGCTGGAGGGGCTCGTGCTGGCGGCGCTGCTCGCGTTCCTGATCCGCCCGGTCGTCGTCGGAGCGCTGCTCCTGCCCGTCGAACTCGATCGCGGCGAGCGGTTGTTCGTGATGTGGAGCGGGCTGAAAGGGGCCGTGCCGATCCTGCTCGCGTCGCTCGCGATCATCGGCGGCGTCGACGACGGCCAGGAGATCTACGGGATCGTCTTCGTCGTCGTGCTCTTCTCGGTGCTCGTCCAGGGCTCGCTCGTGCCGGTCGTCGCCGGGCGGCTCGGCGTGCCGATGGAACGTCAGTCCGAGCCGTAGGTGTAGAACCCGCGCCCGGACTTGCGCCCGAGCAGGCCGGCGTTCCGCATCGCCACGAGGCGCGGCGGCGGCGCCATCCTCGCCTCGCGCGTCTTCTCGTAGAGCGCCTCGGATGCGTGCACGTGCACGTCGATCCCGACGAGGTCGACGAGCGTGCAGGGTCCCATCGGCCAGCCGGCGCCGTTGCGCATCCCGGTATCGAGATCCTCCGGCGACACCCGCGCCTCGTCGAGCACGCGGATGCAGTCGTTCAGGAGCGGGATCAGCACGCGATTGACGACGAAGCCGGGCGTGTCGTGGCAGCGGATCGGGGTCTTCCCGATCCGCTCGCCGAACGCGAACGCGCTCTCGAACGGCTCGTCCTCGGTCAGCTCGGCGCGGACGATCTCGACGAGCGGCATCAGCGGCGCCGGGTTGAAGAAGTGCATGCCGACGACGCGGCCGGGCTTCGAGGCGGCGGCGGCGATCTCGGTCACCGAGAGCGCAGAGGTGTTCGTCGCGAGCACCGCGTCGGGCCTGCAGATGCGGTCGAGCTCCGCGAAGAGCTCCTGCTTCGGGCCGAGCTCCTCGACGATCGCCTCGATCACGAGGTCGCAGTCCGCGAAGTCCGCCAGCTCGGTCGTGAGCGTGAGCCGGCCGACGGCCTCGTCCCGCGCTGCCTGCTCCAGCTGGCCCTTCTCGACCTTGCGGGTCAGGAAGTGACCGATCCGGCCGTGGGCCTTCTCGGCGAGCTCGAGCGTGACCTCACGGCCCACCGTGGGCACGCCCGCCTCGACGCAGAGCTGCGCGATGCCGGCGCCCATGGCGCCGAGGCCGATCACGCCGACGGAGCGCACCTCCACGGCGCGCGATCCTACAGAGGACCCGTCAGCGGCGGTCGTCGAGCCGCGAGTCCGCGCCGTAGAGAACGGCGAGCGGGCCGACGAGCACGATCAGTGCGATCACGAGGAAGGTCATGTCCCCATGATCGTCGACTTGCTCTATTAGGGCAAATCGAGTTATTCTATGATTTGATCATGGAAGCTGATAGATGGCTCGGGGTCGAGCTCCGTCACCTGGCCGCGCTCGAGGCGGTCGCCCGCGAGGGCACGTTCGGCCGCGCCGCCGTCGCGCTCGGCTACACGCAGTCGGCGGTCTCCCAGCAGATCCAGACGCTCGAGCGCCTCGTCGGCGAGCGGCTGCTCGAGCGGCCCGGCGGCCCCCGGGCAGTCTCCCTCACCGAGGCCGGCGCGCTGCTGCTGCGCCACGCCGAGTCGATCATCGCCCGGCTCGAGGCAGCGAAGGCGGACATGGCGGCGCTCGCGCAGGGTCACGGCGGCCGGCTCCGTGTAGGCACCTTCCAGAGCGTCGGCGCCCGTGTCCTTCCGGATGTGATGCGCCGCTTCGTCGCGGCGTGGCCGCAGGTCGAGCTCGAGCTGCGCGAGTCCCCCTCCGACGAGGAGCTGCTCCGGCTCGTCGAGCGCGGCGAGCTCGACCTCGCGTTCGCGATGCCGCCGCTCCTCGACGGCCCTTTCGAGTCGGTCGAGCTGCTGCGCGACCCCTACGTGATGCTCGTCCCGGCCGAGCACGAGCTCGCGGGACTGGACCGTGCCAGCCTCGCCGACCTCGGCGACCTGACCCTGATCGGCAACCGAGCCTGCCGGAGCACCGCGCTCGCCGAGGACGAGCTGACCCAGCGCGGCGTCAGCGTCGACGTCGCCTTCCGCTCCGACGACAACGGCACCGTCCAGGGGCTCGTCGGCGCCGGGTTCGGCGCCGCCCTCGTGCCCCTGCTCACCGTCGACCGAAACGGCGAACGCGTCCGCGTGCTCGAGCTCGACCCCGAGATCCCGCATCGCCGGATCTCGCTCGCGTGGCACCGCGACCGCCACCGCTCCCCCGCGGCCCGCGCCTTCGCGGAGGTCGCCGCCGCGGTGTGCGCCGACGTGGCGGAGCCGCTGGCTCCTATGCCCGCCTAGCGAGCGCCTCCCGCGCCGCCTCGAACTGCTCCTCACTCAGGCGGATGTACGAATGGCGCCAGATCGAGCTCGGGAAGATCCCGACCTCCTCCGCCGGGATCGAGCGGTCGAGATCGTCGAGTGCGACGAGCGGCCGGATCCGGAACGACCAGCGCCAGCGCTCGCGCTCCGGATCCTCCTCCGGATCCGACGTCACCTCGACGACGGCGAAGACCGCCTGCCAGACGCTCGCGTAACAGATCGCCAGGTCGCCCTCGGCCACCGTCGGACGCCGGGTGGACGCGTGCCGCTCCAGCGTGAAGCCGGTCGCGGGCAGCGGCCGGTCGCCGCGGCCGCGGACGAGCAGCCAGCGCTGCGTCAGACGCGCTCGATCACGGCCGCGATCGCCTGGCCGAAGCCGATGCACATGCAGGCGATCCCGTAGCGCGCGTCGCGGCGGTCGAGCTCGTTCAGGAGCGTGGCCGTCACCCGCGCGCCGGTCGCGCCGAGCGGGTGGCCGAGCGAGATGCCGCCGCCGTTCGGATTGATGTCCTCGAAGCGGTCCTCGAGCCCGGCGTCGTGCGCGAATTGGAGCACGACCGAGGCGAACGCCTCGTTGACCTCGACCACGGCGATGTCGTCCCAGGTCAGGCCGGCCTTCGTCAGCGCCTTGCGGCAGGCCTCGGGGTTGCCGTGCAGCATCCGGTAGGGGTCGACGCCCGAGAGGCCGAACGAGACGAAGCGGGCGCGCGGCTCGAGCCCGAGGCGCGCGGCGGCGCTCTCGCTGGTGACGAGCACCGCGGCGGCGCCGTCGACGATCTGGCTCGAGTTGCCGGCCGTGACCACGCCGTCGGGCAGGAAGGCCGGCTGGAGCGAGGCGAGCCTCTCGGCCGACGTGTCGCGCCGGGGCGCCTCGTCGACGGCGAAGAGCACGGCGGCTCCGGCCGCCCCCACCTCGACCGGGACGATCTCGTTCTCGAAACGGCCTTCGTCGATCGCCGCGAT
>Ga0190270_10001552_pt1 | contig 10763 bp, 10 predicted proteins | sample Popmic320T_FD_133748 | JGI IMG/M metagenome (GOLD analysis project Ga0190270, IMG submission 133748) | Populus adjacent soil microbial communities from riparian zone of Weber River, Utah, USA - 320 T | ecosystem: Environmental > Terrestrial > Soil > Riparian zone | place: USA: Utah | collected... | reverse complement strand
GCATTCGTGTTTATTAATGTGATTTCGTGGATCGTCTACTTTCTTGGAATTTGACCTTGACGAACTCAGTTTGACCGACTCACTTGTTCCTCTGAAGTTTGCGGAACTTGCGGGTCACCATGTCTCTCTTCAACGGACTGAGGTTACGGATAAACAGTATACCGTCGCAGTGGTCGGTCTCGTGCAGGAAACAACGCGCCGCCAATCCGGTCGCCTCCTGCTCGAAAGTTTGTCCCGAAAGATCCTGTGCTCGAAGTACAGCCCTCTCAGGTCGTTTGAGATCGGCGTGCACTTTGCCGACCGACAGGCAGCCCTCCTCGCCCGTCTGCTCGCCGTCAGTTGAGATGATCTCGGGATTGGCGGCCACCAGTTTGATTCCCTGGCAATCCATCACAAACAAACGAAGTGGGACGCCAATCTGCTGCGCCGCCAAACCAACACCCTCGGCGTCGTACATCGTGTCAAACATATCCTGGATAAGCGTTGCCAACTGGCCGTCGAAATTCTCCACCGGATCGCCCGGCGATAAAAGCACCGGGGCGGGATAATCGACTATCGGTCTTATTGCCATACGATGCAGCGCAACGGCTTGAAGGGGCTTAGCATTCAACGACGCAAAAGAATGCCGCGTAGTGTAAAGCCTCTATTCCTTTCCTAACAACCACGAACCGAAACGAGGTTGTTTTTCTAAATGGTGAAGACTGATGTCTAAAGTGTCACCGTACGCGCGAGCAAATGGGAAGTGTCCTATAATTCAATCCAATGGAACAGAAGGATCCTTTCGGAACTACCGCCCTGCCAGACATCGAACTTATCAGCGATGATGAAGCGGTACGTATTCGAAAAGTCAAAACGAGCACCGACCACGAACCCGGAAAGAAATTCTTGATTCTGGTGGTCGACGACTCTGCGGATAATGTAGCGATGCTCAGTTTGGATCTTCAGCATGAGGGTTATCGGGTAGTGACTGCCACTGACGGCGAGGAAGCGATTAGCGTCGCCCGTGCCACGCTGCCGAACCTAATCTTGATGGACATTAGTATGCCGAAATTGGATGGATTGGGTGCCACGCGCCGGATCCGCGAAGAGGACGAGCTCCGCGATGTACCTGTAATCGCAGTCACCGCTTTCGGGACTGAAGGTTTTCAGCGGGCAGCTTATGATGTAGGGGTATCGGGTTACTTAACGAAGCCCATCGATTTTGTCCGTATGCATCAGCTGGTCGCAGGCCTGCTTGCCCCAAAAGGCTCGGGCCGCCTCATTCGCCCCTAAAGGGAAACCTGCGGAGAGATTTCAGGCCGCCAATTACAGAACCCAGTAGCAAAGCTACTGGGTTCTGTATTGGCTGCATCCCCCCGTTCATGGAAACATTTGACAGGCCCGTTTCTCTGGAATACATTCCCGTACGTAGATTCTCAGCTCTCTGACGTAACACATGCGACGTGGTCCTCGCGTCACGCCGCTCACAATCCACTTGGTCGAACAAGAAACGAAACTCACATAGGTCCGCCATGAACCCTCTTTAGTTTCATATGGTTGGGGGCACCGGAATTGATTGGTAGTTTGTCTGGCATGTCGATGCCAAGACTATCCTACTGCTATGCCTGATTTGAAGGAGGCCAACGCGATGAAGGACTTTAGATTGACGCGCATTGCCTGGGCGCACGTATTAAGTGCTCTTCTGCTGGTTAACCTGACAGCGCTGGTTGCTGTCTCGCAATCCCTCACCTTTGCGGTCGTCGGGGACACGGGTGAAGAAGGCAAGGATCAGCGGGCCATTGCGGCGCAAATGAACAACTACCGAAACACCAAAGGAAAATTCGATTCCGTATTACTGCTCGGCGACAACATCTATCCCGATGGCATCGGCAAGGGCCTGGAAAAGGAGTTCGCGCTGCCGTTTAAAGCTCTTCTAGACGCGGGAGTGAAGTTCTATGCTGTGCTGGGTAACCACGATATCAGGGAAGAAGAGGGCTGGAAGGCTCAGGTCAACTACCCTAAATTCAATATGGGCGGCCGTCGCTTCTATTCGTTCAAAATGGGTGATGGATTGGTAGAGTTTTTCGCGCTTGATTCAACTGCGCTGTCTGAGGAAGCAGAGGAATTAGTGCTAAAGAATATGGCGAGGTTAGAACGAGCCAAGGCGACAACGGAAAGATCGCTCAGGACTATGCGATCAGGCGCTGCTATTAATACCCGGCGGTCAAGACTCGCGCGGGTTAACTCACAAATGACGAACTCGCAAAACTTTCTTACTGAGATGCGCGCCGCAAAATCGGAGCAGTTGCAGTGGCTCGAGGAGGAACTACCCAGGTCGAACGCACGCTGGAAAATCGTTTTCCTTCACCACGCGATATATTCCTCCGCCTACAAACGGTCGTGGTTCAAAGGGGGACCCGGACACGGAAAAGACAAGGGCGTGCTGAAGCTGCGCGCCCTCCTCAAAGATAGGTTTATGGATAGTAAGGTAGATGTCGTATTTGCCGGTCATGACCATGTCATGGAGAAGACTAAGGCCCAGAAGTCGCCCACAACGGGGCACCAGATTACTTATTTGACGGTGGGTGGAGGTTCAAAACTTCGTAAAGGTGACCTCGACAAGAAAAAGAGTCCCTTTTTTGAATTTGGCGAAGATTCCAAATACTCGTTTCTTGTTGTGCGGCTGGGTCTCCAGCAGATGAACCTCGACGTGATTGACACTAAGGGGAAAAACATCTTTCCCACCTTCAGCATTTCCAAACCCTAGCTTGATCGGTGATCGCCAATCTCTCAGTGACTGACTAACTGAGTGTCGGGCTCGCGCAGAAATTCAGATGGCTCGACAATTTTGCCGGCAATTGCGGAGGCTGCAACAACGTAAGGTGAGGCCAGGTAGAGCTTTCCTGGGCCACTGCGGCCGGGGAAGTTTCTGTTCTGCGCGCTGACCGTGACCGTTTCAGCTGAAGGCGATGCGCCCGGGCCGGCATTGATGCAGGCGCCACACGAGGGGTCGATCATTTCAGCGCCCGCGCGCATAAAGATTTCGATGTAACCCTTCTGCCGAGCGTATTGCTTTATCTTCTGCGATCCAAACTGCAAATACAGATGAACCCCAGGCGCGACGCGCTTTCCCTGGTCCAAAGCGTTTTGCAGGACCTCCGCATACATGTCCATGTCGGCCATCTTGCCGCCGGTGCATGAGCCGCCATAGGCCGCGTCGATGCGCACATCCTCACCAAGCTGATCGATCGGGATACCGTTGCGCGGGTCGCCCGGCGTCGCCACCATTGGTTTAATCTCATCGAGGTTGATTTCAAACACGGCGGCATATTCCGCGTCAGGGTCGCTAAACGTAAATCCCTTGCGCACTTCCTCAGCATCCAGATCGCGTGTGCGCACAATGTAATCAAGCGTCACTTCGTCCGGCTCGATGATTCCGGTTGTTCCGCCGGCTTCCACAGACATGTTGGTCAGTGTCGCCCTTTCGTCCATGGGCCAATTCTTTAGATCGTCGCCGGCAAACTCCAGAACTTTTCCGATGCCTTTGCTCGTCTTCATGTAATCGGAGGCGAGGATGTAAAGCATCACGTCCTTGGCGGCAACGTCCGCCCGCTTCTTGCCTTTAAGAACATAACGGATTGTCTCAGGAACGCGTATGCGAATGTCCTTTGTGTACCAGGCATTCGCCATATCGGTCGAGCCCACACCAAACGCAAAGCAACCAAGCACGCCGGCCATGCACGTGTGCGAGTCTGTCCCGATAACAATCTGGCCCGGCAGCGCGAGATCTTCGACCACGGCGTTATGGCAAATCGCTTCTGACCCGCCCTCTGGGTTCTCTCCGTAGAGCCTAATGTTCTGCTTCTCGGTAAAGTCCTGCTGCGTAGTCGCCAGGCCTTCCGCCCTTTCGAGGAGACCCATCTCACGATGCTTCGGAGACATAACCTTGCTGAGAAAAGTCAGGTGATCGCGAAAGGCAAAAATCGACTCTGGCTCTGTTACACGAGCGTCAGGCCCCAGCGCCTGCTTTAACAGAGACTCCGCCATCGGCGTCACATACTCATGCGAAAAGCGTACGTCAGCGACGGCAAACAGCGCATCTCCAGGTTTGACAGCTTCCACTCCAACCTGCCCGGCTCTGACGAAGGCGTGACGCGCGATGATCTTTTCCACGATCGTCATCGGGCGCACTTTGCGGACGGACCCACCCGCTACCGCAGGTGGTACTGACAAGGCGGGCGGCGTTACCTCGCCTGCCACGCGCGCTTTGTTGTAGTTGAAGAGTCCGCCGTGTTCGACGATGTCTTTCGAGATTGGATCGAGTCCCTTGGTGAACTCGGAGAGCGGAATCTCTTCGCCGCGTCGAATCCTTTGGACCAGGCCCAGATCGGTCGACGTCAGCAGGCCGATGTTCTGAGAGTTTTGTCCGTAGATCTTCTCAATGCTTTTGGCGATGACGAGTTGCAGGCCGGCTGCTTTCTCAGCGTAAGGCGCGGTCTCACGTGACGAGCCACAACCTTTCGACAAGCCGGAAACAACGACTGCGAAGCCGCCGGTACGGATTTCGTCCTTCTTGACCGCGCCCTCGCGCATGCCGACGTACACGTATTGGCCCAACGTCTCGTCGTAATAAAAACAGACCCAGCCCGGCGTGATTTCGTCCGTCGAGATGTTGCTCATCAGCGGCAGGTCGTCGTTTGCCAGCCGGTCCGCAAGGTTGGCTTCAAGGCGCGGGGCTTCCGCGTCCTGCGCTTCCAGTTGCTGGCGGATTATCGAAGTGTCTTCGGTTAGGAAGAGTATCCTGCCAGTGAATTCAATGTGTTTAGGTAGTTTGGCAGATCGTGTATTGAGCGGACCCGTGGTCATTAGTTATTCCTGTTCGAGGTTAAAGAATGCGAAGTGAAATTATAACCTTTCGACAGGAAAAAACTTAATGAGGCCATCATGAACGTAACGCAGACTGTTAGTTTGCGGGCGATGCGCGGATAGTCAGACCGAACTCCACCGCGACGCTCTGCAAACTAACAGTTGGCGTTACGACGACGGGCGGAAGCCTGTGATTACGGCGCCGTGTAGATCAGTTCGCGATCGCGTCGGCTCGCGCCGATAAAGAATCCACCAAGTGCTCCGATGCCGGCGCCAAGCGCGGAGCCAGCCACAATGTAGATCCCACAATCACTGCTGCATTGGCTGTACTGTGATGCGCCGATTCCCGCGCCTACTCCAGCACCAACACCAGCACCAATTGCGGTCCATTTGCCTTTAGCTGCCTTGCCCTTCGACCTGTGGATTTCCTTGATGTTGTCGCGGGAAATGTTAACGACCTTTTTGTCGCGGGAGAGCGTCAGGTTGGTTTCAGACGCTTCGATCATCTTTCCTTCGATCGTATTGCCGTCTTTTTGTTTCACGATCAGGCGATCGTCGGCAGGTACGGCCTGGACCGCAGGCCAGCCACGACCTTGCGCGAACGCTACCCCGCTCTGCGCGATCATTACCGCTCCAACTACTAACATACTGAGGATTCTTGTTTTCATACTGCTCCTGTACCAAAGTTTCTTCTTACCAGTAACTTCGTGGGAGCAACTACCGTTCCCACAGTTGGAGCATGAAATCCTCAATTGACGTGGAGTAAAGGTCTGCAACGTGGTTATTGACTGCCGCAATTTGCCGACAGGTGGTTGGTATGCAACGCCGGCTGCCTGCTCCGCCAGTAATGGTTCACGACCGTTTGGGGGCCGTAGATCCGAAGGGGAGCGGACAAGTCCGCGCACTAAACGGAAGTTTCCCTAAGACAGCCTTCTCTTTAAGCCAGCCTCTCTCTTATACTTTGGGCTCATTTAACGCAAACTGTTAGTTTGCGGACGTCGCGAATTAGCTCTTCAAGCTTGTTTCAACCGACAGCAAACTAACAGTTTGCTTTACTAAATGTCTCAATACCTGAAGTGGACCGATCGAAAGTTTGATTTCACGTTTCCGGTTGAAGTCTATCCGGAGATGATCGAACGTTTGCGAGGCACGCCTGCGCGTCTCGAAGATCGGTTGAAATCGACAAAGCCGGAATTTCTGACCCGGAGCGATGGCGACCGGTGGTCGATTCAGGAAAACGCAGGACATCTGCTCGACCTCGAGCCGTTAGTGTCCGGCAGATTGGACGAGTACCTGGCGGGAGCGACCGCTTTGCACGCGGCCGACATGACTAATCGTAAAACCTATGACGCCGAGCATAACAAGATTTCGATCGAATCAATCCTCGCCGATTTTCGCCGTCAACGATCGGCGCTGACTGACAGGCTGGACGGCTTGTCGCCCGAGAAGTTTGGAGCCGTAGCCCAGCACCCACGATTAAACGTACCGATGCGTTTGGTAGATATGATCTTTTTTCAAGCTGAGCACGACGATTACCATTTGGCGCGAATCAGTGAATTGATTCGGCTGTTTGCGACCTAACAGCTGCGGATTAGAGATGTTCGGGCTCCGTAGGAGCATAATGTTTATAGCCTCGAACGCCATAACCACTCTCTTCGCTCCGTAGGGGCGAAATGTCCGGTCACGTTGCGCTCCTACGGAGCAAGGATGATTAACTATCTCGAGTCTATAAACATTGGGCTCCTACGGAGCTGACTAAACCAAACGCCCGGATTGGAGATCAATTGAACAATCGAATTCGCTTAATGGTTCTTCTCTACGTCTTGTGTTCGGCGAGCGGCGTCACTGCACAGCAACCGCTCGACTCCATGATCGACCGCGAGATGGCGTCTCTCGTTTCAACTTACAAGACGCTGCATGCCACGCCGGAACTCTCCCACCATGAAGAGAAGACTTCGACCTTCTTCGCCAGCCAACTCCGCTCGCTCGGTTACACCGTTACAGAAAAAGTCGGTAAGTATGAAAACCCCGCATGGACCAGTTACGGAGTCGTTGCCGTTCTAAAGAATGGCTCCGGTCCAACCGTCCTGCTGCGGACTGATCTTGACGCGTTGCCAGTGGAAGAGCGGACGGGCTTGCCATACGCCAGTACGGTGAAGACGAAGAATGAGGCGGGCCAGGAAGTGAGTGTGATGCATGCTTGCGGTCACGATATTCACATCACCGGCATGCTGGGAACCGCAAAACTGCTGGCGGAATTGAAGACCCAATGGAGCGGAACGCTTGTAATTATTGGTCAGCCCGCCGAAGAGGTCATTCATGGCGCGAAAGCGATGTTGCGGGATGGTTTGTATGAAAAGTTTCCCAAGCCTGACTACGTGATCGCCTTGCATGACAATTCGGAACTGGAGGCAGGGAAGGTCGGAGTAACGCCCGGATACGCGTTGTCGAGTTCAACTTCAGTTGACGTGCAGATTCGCGGCGTCGGCGGTCACGGCGCCAAACCTGAAACGACAAAGGATCCAATCGTCATTGCTGCGCAGGTCGTGTTGGCTCTACAAACGCTGATTAGCCGGGAAAACTCGCCGCTCGATCCCGCAGTGATTACGGTTGGTTCAATTCACGGCGGCAGCAAACACAACATCATCCCTGATGAAGTAAACCTGCAGTTGACTGTGCGCACATATAAAGAAGAGGTGAGGAAGAGAATTCTGACTTCGATTGAACGGATTGCAAAAAACATGGCGCTGGCGGCAGGCGTGCCGGAAAATCTCGCACCGGTAGTAAAGGTCAGCGATTCGCAGGTGACGGCTTCTACTTACAACAATCCTGAATTGACGGGCCGACTCGCCGCTGTCTTTGCGAAGGCGCTGGGCCAGGAGAATGTAGTGACGGTTCCTCCCGCGATGGTCAGTGAAGACTTTGGCTATCTCAGCCTGGATCAGAAAATTCCGGCTGCACTGTTCTGGCTGGGGGCAGTGGATCCGGCAAAAGTGAAAGCAAACAAGGAAACGGGCGCGCCGCTGCCGTCCTTGCATTCGCCGCTCTTCGCGCCCGTACCCGAGCCAACGTTACGTACTGGGATTAAGGCGATGACTTCTGCTGTGCTCGATCTGATGAAAAAGTAGGGGAGGAAGGGTGTCGGGTGCCGGGATTTCGGTTACTAAGCACAATTCGGCCCCTGAGAACTGATAGCTAACAACGAACACCGACACCCGATACCTATTATGTTGCACATTCACAACGGCGACTCATCCGCAGATACCGCGAAGCGAACATCTCTTCCGGGCGAGCATTTCGCTTTCCGCGAAGCTCTAATCGAGGGACCGGCGCCTTCCGGATTATCGCCTTCGGAATGGCGCAAAATTCGCGCGCACCATCTTGCTGAGAGCTACAACATCCAGTCGGAGTGCGAACGCGAGTTGTTGGACCAGGAAGCGAAGCTGGCGACGTTTCCAGAGCACGATGAAGTAGTGCTTTGGTTTGAGCACGATCTCTTCTGCCAGGTCCATTTGACCTATCTGCTCAATTGGTTTGGACAACAGCAACTGGGCCAGACAAAACTCAGCCTAATCTGCGTGGGCGAGTTTCCCGGCAAACCTAACTTTCGGGGTCTGGGCGAACTCAATTCCGACGAGTTGGCTTCGTTGTTTCCTAAGCGTCAACAAGTAACAGCCGAGCAGTTGAAGATTGGAGCCACCGCCTGGCAGGCATATTCGTCGTCTAACCCGCAGGACATAGAAAAGATACTAGTGAGCGACACGCAGCCTCTGCCGTTTCTCCAAGCGGCGCTCGCGGCACACCTTCGCAGGTTTCCTTCCACTCTCAATGGTCTAGGCGCGGTTGAAACACGTGCTCTGGAAGTGATTCAGAGCGGATCGCAAACTTTCGGAGATCTGTTTCAGAGCTTCGGGGCGTCAGAACCTGTTTACGGTTTGGGCGATTCGCAATTCTGGTCGACGTTGCGGCGCATGACAGAAGCCCGTCAGCCGCTGCTTGCGGTGAACAATGGAAACAGCGATGAGAAATCTGATGTGGCCATACTGCCTGACGCAACTTTTGAAATCACAAACGTGGGCCGCCGGGTTTTGAAATCCGAGGCAGATTTCGTCGAGCTAAACGGCATCGAGTTGTGGTTGGGCGGAGTGCATTTGAGCGGCAACAAACCAACCTGGCGATGGGATGAGGGCTCAGGGAGAATAGTGGCCAGTTAGTACATTCGCTGGGTATCCCAGCCCCGACGACTCGGGGCTGGGCTACTATCAATCGTCCGCTATCACGGACTAAGAAAAACTACTTGCTGGGCAAGCGACCAGTACCATTTACCATTCACGATTTACGATCTACAACCAACCATTTACCATTCACCTCTTATGGACCTTGAATCGATTCGCAGCTTTTGTCTTTCGCTTCCTCATGTGGATGAAAAAATCGCGTGGGAAAACGACCTGTTGTTCCGCATCGGCGAGAAGATGTTTGCAGTCGTGGCTCTGGAACCGAGCCACGGCGTGTTGATGTCTTTCAAATGTACGCCCGAGAAGTTTGCGGAACTCATTGAACAGGATGGCATCATTCCCGCGCCCTACGTCGCTCGTTACCATTGGGTTGGGTTCGAGCGTTTCGATGCGTTGCCTGAACGCGAGCTGAAAGAGCTATTGAAGACTGCGTACCAGCTTGTGCGCGATAAGCTGCCGAAGAAGATTAGGGACGGATTAGAATCCGCGTCCTCCTCGCCGAGGTCGGGAAGGAGGGCTTAGCACCCCAGCGGGGATGCCCCGCCGGGGACCCCGCCTTGCCCCCGCTCTTCCGTTCGTTAAGTGCCTTACTCGTAGCGTAATGCGTCGATCGGATCTAAGGCCGCAGCTTTGCGCGCTGGATAGTAGCCAAAGAAAATTCCGACAGCTGCCGAAAAGACTACCGAACCGATAATTGCCGCTGTTGAAACGCTCGTAGGCCAACCCAGCAACGACGGAATCAATAGCGACACGCCCAGGCCAAGTAAGATTCCCATAAACCCGCCCGTCAAACTCAACACCACCGACTCGATGAGAAATTGTGTGCGCACCGCTCCGGATCGTGCGCCAATGGCCATGCGAATTCCAATTTCGCGCGTTCGCTCGGTGACCGAGACCAGCATGATGTTCATGATGCCAATCCCACCAACCAGCAGCGACACGCCCGCAACGCTTGCCAATAGAATGGTCATGATGTTGTTGGTTTCATTAGCAGCCTCGGCAATGTCAGTCATATTTCGGACAGTAAAATCGTCAGGCTCACGGGGCCCGAGACTATGTCTCTGTCGCAATAGTTCAGTGATCTGCATCTGCGCCGTATAAGTCGCATCCTGAGAAATCGCCGAGACATAAGCTATCTGGACGCGCGGAGACCCGAGAATTTTTTTCTGCACCGAAGTGTATGGAGCAAACGCCGTATCGTCCTGATCGCGTCCCTGCGCATCCTGACCTTTCCGGGCCATCACGCCGACAACGCGAAACGGCAAGTCTTTAACACGCACCGTTTGACCAACCGGATCCACGCCGGCAAAAAGGCTATCGGCAATTGTCTGTCCAACCACGATCACCCGCGCTGCGCTGCGCACGTCTGCGTCCGTAAAGAAGCTACCGTTCTGTATGGTCCACTTTCTTATTTCCGGATACTGTTCGCTCACTCCCTGAATCTGTGTGTTCCAGTTTTGATTTCCAAAGATTAACTGTGAACGGGTATTGACCGCGGGCGTGACCATTGAGACCGTAGGCACTTCGCGTTTGACCGCTTCCAAATCTTCAACCGTCAGCGTGTTGGTGCCGCTGTCTCCGGTGCCGGTGCGCACACCGCCCTGGTTCTGCGAACCGGCGCTCACGAAAAGCAGATTCGTCCCGATGCCGGCGATCTGCGCTTGCACGGAAGCCTGTGCTCTC
>Ga0190270_10001551_pt1 | contig 10765 bp, 10 predicted proteins | sample Popmic320T_FD_133748 | JGI IMG/M metagenome (GOLD analysis project Ga0190270, IMG submission 133748) | Populus adjacent soil microbial communities from riparian zone of Weber River, Utah, USA - 320 T | ecosystem: Environmental > Terrestrial > Soil > Riparian zone | place: USA: Utah | collected... | reverse complement strand
TTCCGCCGATCGCAGATCTATGTCGCCGAGACCTTCAACTTCACCGCCTATCTGGCCGCAGCTTTTCTATTCATGCTCGTCACGATCCCCCTGGCCCGGTTCACCGACTATCTGATACGGCGCCAACGGGAACGGACCACCGGGACCTCCATTTGAGTGCCCTTCTCGATGTTCGCGGTGTCTGGAAGCAGTTCGGCGACCTGATCGTCCTCGCCGACGTCAGTCTCGCCCTCTCCACCCACGAAGTCTTGGCGGTGGTGGGACCCTCGGGATCGGGGAAATCGACCCTGCTCCGATGCATCAACCTCCTGGAGCCGGTCGATGACGGTGAGATCCTTCTCGAAGGTGTGGACATCGCGGACCCCGAGTTCGATGCCGACGACGCTCGTCGGCGCATCGGCATCGTGTTCCAATCGTTCAACCTGTTCCCTCACTTGTCGGTCCTGGACAACATCACTCTGGCCCCGAACAAGGTGCTGAAGATCTCCAAGGAGGAAGCCCAGGTCACAGCCCAGCATCTCCTCAACCGCTTCGACCTGGCCGACAAGCGTGACGAATACCCGGATCGCCTCTCCGGTGGGCAGCAGCAGCGGGTGGCCATCATCCGTGCCCTCGCCATGAACCCTTCCTTGATGCTCTTCGACGAGCCGACCTCGGCTCTGGACCCGGAGTTGGTGGGTGAGGTTCTCGGGGCGATCAAGACCCTTGCCGCCGAGGGGATGACGATGATCGTCGTGTCCCATGAGCTCGCCTTCGCCCGGGAAGTGGCGGACCGGGTGGTGTTCATGGACGAGGGGCGGGTCGTGGAGGAGGGCCCTCCGGATCAGGTCTTGGTGAATCCCACGACGGACAGGGCGCGGCGGTTCCTGCGACTGATGGCGGAGGTCACGTGACCGTCAGGCGTCCTGGGTCTCAGCACCTTTGATCCACAGGCCCTGAAGCGACGGCTGGACCGTTTGGTCGACCACGTCGAGCAGGTCGGCCGAGAGCAGACTCATGTCCGCCTCGTTCCGGGCGGTGGCGACGAATTCGTCGATGACCCTTTGGGCGTCGTATTTGCTCCGGTATAGACGCCGATCGATCAGATCTTGGAGACGACGGCGCAATGGATTGAAAAGGGCGGCGATGAGGAGGGTGGACACGGCCACACCGAGCGGCGAGTCCTCGCCGACGATGCCGCCAACCACACCTTGGATCACGAACACGGACAGGGCGAAGATGCCGATGAGGAGGCCGGTGAGCACTGTGTAGAGAAGCGTCCGCCGGATGATGCGGTCGAGGTCGTAGAGGTGGAACCTCAGGACGGCGACGGCGATAGACACCGGGATGCCCATCAGGGAGAAGACGAAGAGGAGATCGCCCAACCCGCCGTACTCCAAGCCTTCCCCGGCCACTGCGGCGATCCCGTAGATCAAGGCGAACACGCTGACCGCGAACAGCAACCATTTGATCTGTTGACGCTCCACGGAGGCGGCCCGACGAAAGCGAAGCACCATCGCCAACAAGGCGAGAGCCGTCACCGCGACCAGACCCGCCCCCCAAACCGTATTAAAAAGTCCCTCGAAGAAGTCCTCAGGAACGAACCCGATCGGGTTGGGAATGACCCAGGCATCCTCCTCCGGAACATCCAGCGGCCCGATCTCATCGCTGAACGCCGTGACGAACATCATGAAGAGCACCATCCCGACCTCGAGGCCCACCAACCATCGCCATCGGGGCGAGAGCAGCTTCCCGGTAGGGAAGACCAGCATCAGGTGGAAGATCGGGAAGATGAGGAGAACCCAGGACCAATTGTCGAACCAGAGGCGGATCCAGAGCCCTGGGGTCAAACCCTGGGTTGGTGGTCCTTCGGCCATTGACCCGAAAGCGAGATCGGCCACTTCGGCGGCGAGGATTACAAGACCGGGGATCATCAACAACAACCCGATGATGTTTCGAGGCTGACGGGACACGATCAGCGCCCCGGTGAGGACGAAGACCGCGGGAAGCAGAGCCCAGGCGATGCCGTCGGCGACAAAGAGGGGAGATTCGTCACCGAGCCTGTTGCGCAGGTCGTACCAGACCCCGAATGCGGTGACGCCGAGGGCCAGGGCGGCGAGCACCCACACGATCCGGGCAACGATGCGGTCTGACACGGAGGCCCCTTTGGAAGTGAATGTCAGGCTACCGAACGGACCCGTCGCATCGGCTCAGTGGCTAGGGTCGACCCCGGTGCGATACGTGGCCTCGTGACGCCCACCCAAGCGATCCAACGGAGGTAGTTATGAACGCAAGCAAGCTCTTTGCCGCCTTGACCGCCCTGATGCTGGTCCTGGCCGCATGTACCCAAGCAGCGGATACGACCACCACGACGAGCGGCGAGACGACGGAGACAACCGAAGCCGCCGCTGAGGAGACGACCACCAGCGCTGCCGGCGAAGAGACCACCACCACAGCCGGCGAAGAGGCACCGGCGGGGGGTGGGCTCCTGGCTGAGGTCCAGGCCCGAGGCACGTTGAACTGCGGTGTGAACAACACGGTTCCGGGCTTCGGCTTCGTAGACGAGGCCGGCGAGCACGTCGGGTTCGACATCGACTTCTGCCGGGCAATCGCTGCGGGAGTGCTCGGTGATGCCGAAGCAGTGACCTACGTCGACCTGACCGCCGAGCAGAGGTTCACGGCTCTGCAGTCGGGAGAGGTCGATGTCCTGGTCCGGAACACCACGTACACGTCGAGTCGTGATGGCGGTCTCGCGGCCACCTTCCTCACCACGACCTTCTACGACGGCCAGGGGATGATGGTGGCCGCCGATAGCGGATTCACCACCATCGACGACATGACCGACACCACGATCTGCGTCCTCTCCGGGACCACGACCGAGTTGAACCTGACGGCGAGAATGGCCGACATTCCGTACACCCCGCTGACCTTCGACGAGAACCCGCAGATCCAGGCGGCCTTCATCGAGGGACAATGCGACGGCTGGACGTCGGACAAGTCCCAGCTCGCTGGGGTGCGTTCGGCATGGCCCGAGGATCAGGGCGGTCCCGAGGCACTGGTGATCCTGGAGGAGACCTTCTCGAAGGAGCCCCTGGGCCCGGCCGTGCTCGACGGCGACTCGCAATGGGCCCAGGTGGTGGACTGGATTGTTCTGGCCACCATGCAGGCAGAGGAGTTCGGCATCGACTCCACGAATGTCGACACCTTCGCCGACACCGAGGACACCAACATCCGGAACTTCCTCGGGCTCCCTGTTGAGACAGAGGAAGGGACGGCGCCGTTCGACCCGGGTCTCGGTCTCGCCACGGACTTTGCCGCCCAAGTGATTACGCAGGTCGGCAACTATGCCGAGATCTACGACCGGAACGTGGGTCCGGGCTCGCCCTTGGCTCTCGAGCGTCTGCTCAACTCGCTTTGGACCGACGGCGGACTGCACTACCCGCCGCCATATCGCTAGAAAATGACGAGGTGGGGTGGCCAGTGCGGCCACCCCACCGGCCACAGGCGGTGATCAGGCGGTGATCATGTGACAGCGGTGGAGGAGACCAGGCACCGGCCTCGGTTGTGGCGGGACGTGCGGGTCCTACGCGCCGTGATCCAGGTGTTGGCCGGGGCGGCTGTGTTGATCATCCTCTACGTGCTCTGGTTCAACCTGACCAACAACCTGCGTGCCGCCGGGCTTCCCACCGGCTTCGATTTCCTGACCCAACCACTCGGGGTGGACATACCCGGCTCAGACATCAGCCCGTCTGCTCCCATCTGGCGTGGGCTGCTCAACGCGGTCAAGAACACCTTGGCCCTGGTGGTCGTGGGAATCCCGCTGCTCACCTTGATCGGGGTGCTGGTTGGAGTGGCTCGTCTCTCCACAAACTGGCTGGTGGCCAAGGCCGCCGGGCTCTACGTAGAGATCATTCGCAACATCCCCCCGCTGCTCATCATCTTCTTCGTGTTCAACGCAGTGGTGCTCCGGTTCCCGGTCTTGCAGGAGTCGCTGAACATCTCCGACCTCGTGATCGTCAACAACCGATACCTCGCCATGGTCGGGTTCACCGCCCAACCCAACTTCGGGCCCTTCCTTGCGATCATCGCTGTAGCCCTGCTCATCGCGGCTGGGGTCTGGTGGTGGCGGACGAGGCGCTCGGAGGCGACGGGAGTGCCACATCACCGGTTCCTATGGGCGTTGGGCGTCTTCACGATTCTCACCTTGATCGGCTTCGTCGCGCTAGGTGGGCCGATCGGTCTCTCCCGGCCGATCCTCGACGGCAGGGCCCTGGAGGGTGGATATACGGGTTTGGCCGCCTACTGGGCGGTCCTCGCAGCCCTCGTCCTGTACACCGCGTCGCATGTCGCCGAGATCGTGCGTGGCAGCATCCTCGCCGTGCCTCGTGGTCAATCCGAGGCGGCCAACGCCATAGCCCTCACCCCGTTCCAGCGCCTTCGTTACGTGGTCATGCCCCAGGCGATGCGCATCGCCATTCCGCCGATCATCAGCCAGTACCTGAACTTCACCAAGAACACCTCACTCGCCATCGCGATTGGCTACGCCGAAATGACCCGGATCACCTTCCAACTGATCGGGAACGGCCAACCCGCCCCGCAGATGATCTTCCTACTCATGGGCGGGTACCTCATCTTCTCCTTGATCATTTCTCTCATCGTCAATGTGGTGAATCGACGCATGCAACTGGTGACCCGATGACGGTCGAGGCTCCTGTCTTCGAGGAAGCCCCGCCGCAGGTGGAGCCGGCCCGAGGCCCGATGGATTGGGCCCGGAAGAACCTGTTCAACAATTGGTACAACAGCCTCCTCACCCTGGCCCTGGCCGCTCTCGTGATCTGGGCCCTTGTGGCCTTGCTGCGTGGCCTGCTCTCGGCCGAGTACGAGATCATCCGGGCCAACCTGCGGTTGTTCATGATCGGGGAGTTCCCCGCCGACCAGCTTTGGCGGCCATGGGCGGCGACCTACTGCTTCGCGGTCATGCTCGGGATGGTGGGCGGTTCCATCGCTGCCGGAGCCAGGGATCGGGCATCAGAAGCGGGCCTGCCCTACGTGCGCACGACTCTTCGCCAGGTCGTGATTCGCTTTTGGCCAATCCTCGCATTGATCGCGGTCATCCTCTCCTTCACTACGACCGTCACCCCGACCCTGCTCACCATCGGGGCCCTAGTCGTAGGGCTCGGCTCTTATTACCTGGGACGGGTCTTGCCCCGGGCTGTCCGGAGGTGGACCTGGCTCATCGCCGTGGTGCTGATCGCCGCTTCATATATCTCTCTGGCCGGCTTCGGTGGAGTCGGTTGGCAGGGCTGGGGCGGGCTCCAACTCAATCTCTTCCTGACCTTTGCCGGGCTCCTCGTCGCCTTCCCTTTCGGCCTTCTCCTGGCCATGGGCCGTCGCTCATCACTGCCGGTGATCCGCACCATCTCGGTGGGCTATATCGAGTTGGTCAGGGGGGTGCCCCTGATCACCGTGCTCATCGCCGGTGCCTTTGCCATCGGGTTCATCATTCCGAGAGATATTCGGCCCGGCTTCGTCACCAGGATGCTGATCGCCATCATCGCCTTCGAGGCGGCCTACATTGCCGAGGTGGTTCGGGGCGGCCTCCAAGCAGTCCCACGTGGCCAGGTCGAGGCGGCCCAGGCCGTCGGGCTCGCTCCGTGGAAAACGATGCGTCTCATCGTCCTCCCTCAGGCGCTGCGGGCCACCATTCCGGCGATGGTCGGGCAGTTCATCAGCCTGTTCAAGGACACGACGCTGGTGGCGGTCCTCGGCATCACCGAGCTATTGGAAGCGACTTTCGTCGTCAATTCACAAACCGCCTACCTGGGCAAGGGTCTCTTCGTCGTCACCCTCAGCTTCGCAGCCCTCATCTTCTGGGTCGGGTGTTACACGATGTCAAGGGAATCACGGAGGCTGGAAAGGAAGCTGGGGGTGGGCGAGAGATGACGGTGACGGATTACAGCGATGCCACCAGGGCGACCGGTGACGCCATCATCGAGCTGGTGGGGGTCGACAAATTCTTCGGCAACTTCCAGGCCCTGAAGGACATCAACATGCGGGTCGGTCAGCAGGAGGTCGTAGTGGTCATCGGGCCCTCGGGCGGCGGCAAATCCACTCTCATCCGGTGCATCAACCGTCTCGAGAAGCACGACGCAGGCCGTCTGGTGGTAGACGGGATCGAGCTCTCCGACGACGTCCGCAACATCCAGGAAGTGCGTCGGGAGACCGGAATGGTCTTCCAACAGTTCAACCTGTTTCCGCATCTGACCGTGCTCGACAACGTGACGCTGGCACCACGCCAGGTTCGGAAGCTGCCCAAGAAGGATGCTGAGGCGCTCGCCATGCAGACGCTAACGAGGGTCAAGATCCCGGAGCAGGCCCGCAAATATCCCGGCCAGCTCTCCGGAGGACAGCAGCAGAGGGTCGCCATCGCCCGAGCCTTGGCGATGCAGCCCAAGGTGATGCTGTTCGACGAGCCGACATCGGCCCTCGACCCGGAGATGATCAAGGAGGTGCTCGACGTCATGGTCGAGCTGGGCCGGGGTGGGATGACCATGGTCGTCGTGACCCACGAGATGGGATTTGCCCGGGCGGTGGCCAACCGCGTGGTGTTCATGGCCGAAGGCGAGATCGTCGAGGTCGGCACCCCCGAGCATTTCTTCACCGACCCTCAGGAAGTTCGCACCAAGCTGTTCCTGAGTCAGATCCTGTAGCGGCTTCGCCGCCGTTCTAGTTTGTAGGTAGTGAGTGGTAGGTCCTATGACCTAGGACCGACGACTTATTACCGTCCTCAGGGCGTGTCACGCCGTTCCCGATTGCTCGTCGTGGTCATCGGTGGCGCCCTCACTGGCGTCATTGCCTTCACTATTTGGAGTCTGAGCACGGACGCGGCGACCACCCCGTCGACAGTCGCGGCGGTGGTGGACACCACGATCACGACCCGCCCGAGTGTCACCACAATCGCGTCCACGACGACCCTCCCCCCGGCGACCATGATCACACCGACCACTGCCACCACCGCCCCGGAGAAGGGATATCTGGTGATCCAAGGCACCGGGGATGTGGCCACCGACCCCGAATACATCCCCGCTCTCGCCGCCGAAGGGTGGGATCACGCTTGGTCGGGGCTGAACGGTCTGTTTCTCGAAGACGATCTCACGGTGATCAATCTCGAGTGCGCCCCATCTGAGCTGGGCTCTCCCCTAGACAAGGCATTCGTGTTCCGATGTCCGACCGAGTCCCTGCCCTCGATCAAGGCCAATGGCATCGACGTTGGCAACTTGGGCAACAACCATTCTGGCGACTTTGGCAAGGAGGCCCTGGTCGACGGTCGGGACCAGTTGCTCGCGGCCGGGATCCAGCCAGTCGGAGCCGGGCGCAGCGCCGCCGAGGCAGGCGAGCCGGCACTGTTCGAAATCAACGGCTGGACAGTCGCTGTGGTCGGCTTCGGAGGCGTCGCACCCGATGACGGCTGGTACGCCACCGTCGACACGCCCGGGATGCGTAACGGAGATGACACTCCCACGATGGTCGAGGCGGTGTCCGCGGCCGAAGAGGTAGCAGATCTCGTCGTCGTCACGATTCATTGGGGGATGGAGCTCGATACGACGCCCCGTCAGGACGACATCGACAGGGCTCACGCCATGATCGAAGCGGGAGCGGACATCATCTTCGGGCACCACTCCCATCGGATGCAGCCGTTGGAGACGGTCGGCGACGCGGCGGTCTTCTGGTCGCTGGGGAATTTCGTCTGGCCCCACAACTCCGTTGCCAGTGCGACCACCGCCGTCGCGAGGGCGGTGGTAGCCCCGGGGGGGACGATCGATTCCTGTTTGATCCCCGCATACATCGAGACGCACGGGCATCCTGTCCTCACCGGCGAGGCCGAATGCGCTGCGCCGGCGTAGGAGGATGAGGCAGTGAACGAGAGAGCCGGCCGCGTGATCATGATCGTCGCCGCCGGATTCCTTCTCGGGCTGGCGGTGTACTTCGTGACTCGCAACGATGCCTCCCCGACCACTTCAGTGACCGGTCTGTCTGCCTTTCCGACCAGCACGGCTGCAGCTGCCACCGGCTCGGATCCCACCGAGCCGGCAACCACCCTTCCACCGACCACGACAACCACAGCGCCTCCTCAGGATCGGGAGCCGGGGACGGTTCCCGGATTCACGGTCGGTCGACCGTGGGGGACGACGGTCGGCATGACCATGTTTCGGGGCAACCCGACCAGAACCTTCTACGGGTCGGGCCCGGTGCCCGATAGTCCAACAGTGGCTTGGCGCTATCCCGACGAGCAAATGTGCAGCCCATCCTCGGAGGGTGGTGTATCGAGGATCTGGTGCGGGATGGGCTGGACCGGCCAACCCGCGGTATGGCAGCGCCCCGACGGCGTGACAGAGCTGATTTTCGGCGCCTACGACTCTGCCGTGCATTTCGTTGATGCGGCGACCGGGCAAGATCTTCGACCCGAGTTCCAGACCGGCGACATCATCAAGGGGTCGGTCAGTCTCGACCCGGACGGATTCCCGCTCCTCTACTTCGGCTCGAGGGACAACCAGCTGCGAATCCTCGCCTTGGACCGTGAGGAGCCGACCGTGCTCTGGTCGATGGACGCAAACGAGGTGAATGGGATCTGGAACGACGACTGGGACTCGAACCCGGCCATCGTCGATGACATCATGTACGAGGGCGGTGAGAATGGCTGGTTCTTCGCCATCCAGCTCAATCGGGGTTACGACGCCGAAGGCAATGTTGTCGTCGATCCGGTCAAACTGGTCCAGGAGCCCGGCTACAACGAAGCGCTTCTTGCCAACTCAGGGCGCAACGTCTCGATCGAGAGCTCGGTTCTCGTCTTCGACGAGAGGGTCTATTTCTCCAACTCCGGCGGCCGGATCGTGGGGATGGACGTGTCTGACGTCGGCAACGGGAATGCACCGATCGTGTTCGACTACTACGCGGGTGGCGACATCGACGCCACGATGGTCGCCGACACGGAGGGGATGATCTATGTCTCCATCGAGCACGAGCCCTCGCAGATGAGCGCGGCCGAGATCGAGCGGAACCTCGCCGTCGGTCAGCTGATCAAGCTAAACCCCTACTCCGACGGTGACCCCAGGGTGTGGGGGCTCGACCTGACCGCGGGTTCATCGGACGCAGGCTCATGGTCGACACCCGCGGTGCGCAACGGCGTCGTCTATGTCAACACCCATCAAGGCTCGCTGATCGCGGTCGATGCCGCCGACGGGACGCTGCTCTGGCAGGACGAGGTGGGCTTCCACTCTTGGTCCTCCCCGGCCATCGTCGACGACGCGCTGGTCACCGCCACATGTCTCGGTGACGTGCGGGCCTATTCCCTGGCCGACCCCCGTGCGCCGGCTCTGGACTGGTCGTTGAGTCTGGGCGAGGCCTGTCTCGAAGCCACTCCAGTGGTGTGGGAGGAGACCATCTATCTCGGTTCCCGCGACGGCTTCATGCGGGCGCTGCGGTAGGAGACCAAGCTCGGTTGGTCAGGCGTGGGCCCTGGCTAGACGCCACAGGGCGACGGCGCCAAGGAGCAAACCGAAGTCGCGCAGGGCGATGTCCCAGAAGCCTCCGGCCAGGATCAGCGTGATGATGATCAGCCCTAGCCATGCGGCGACGACGGGCGCGAAGATCTTGGGCCGAAGCCATACCCCGATCCCGGCAGCGATCTCGATCACACCCACGACGCCCATGACCACCGACCCATTTACGGCATCGGTGACGAATGTGGACAGGAATTCGACCCAATCGGTCATGACATTGAAGAACTTGTCCAGTCCAAAGAGGATCGGCGCAACCGTGTATCCGAGGTGAAGGATCTGATAGGCGCGCTTCGACTCTGCGACCATTGTCGTTTGGGGAGCGGTAGTGGTGGCTGTCGTCATGTCCGGACTCTTTCTAAGAATGGTCAGAACCATTTTTACATCTCGAGAATCTAGTGTCAACCAAGTCGCGTTTTAGAGTGATTTCATGGACGAAAACCATCTCGATGCCGAGCTCGGCGCCATCGGCTCACTGAGTGACCCGACTCGCCGCCGGCTCTACGTCTTCGTCTCGAGGTCAAAAGAGCCCATCGGGCGGGACGAGGCGGCCGACGCCCTCGGGATTCCGCGCCAGACCGCGGCCTATCACCTGGACCGGCTGGCAGAGGAGGGTCTCGTCGATGTCGAGTTCCTCCGACGCACCGGTCGGACCGGCCCCGGCGCCGGCCGGCCGGCCAAGCTCTACAAGAGAACAGACCGTGATCACGAGGTCTCCTTGCCTCCGCGCCGGTACGGGCTCGCCGCTCGCATCCTCCTCGAGGTGATCTCGACGGGAGCGATCAAGCGAAAGGATCTTGCTGCAGCTGCCCACCGGATCGGCGCCGAGCTGGCAGAGGTAGGTCTGGATCAGGCACTGCGTCAGACTGGTTACGACCCGGTCATGGAAGAGGGGGAGATCCGGTTCCGAAATTGCCCCTTTCACATCCTCAAGACCCAGGACCAGCGCACCGTGTGCAACCTGAACCTTGGTCTCGTGGAAGGGATGCTCGAGGCCTCCGGCGACAAGCGCAAGGCCTATCTCGAGCCATCCGAGACGTACTGCTGTGTGAAGGTCCGCCCCGAGGCCTGAGTCTCGTTTCGCGCCGACCCGCAGTGGGTAAAAATCCCGTCACGACGCCGGGCCAGCTCCGGGGCTCTGGAGTCGGTTTTGAGCGGGGCCCAATCGACCGAGGGCGATTGGGCCTCCCTCTTATTCCCGGCGCTTCTTGCCGATCAGGCGCTGGGCC
>Ga0190270_10001550_pt1 | contig 10770 bp, 10 predicted proteins | sample Popmic320T_FD_133748 | JGI IMG/M metagenome (GOLD analysis project Ga0190270, IMG submission 133748) | Populus adjacent soil microbial communities from riparian zone of Weber River, Utah, USA - 320 T | ecosystem: Environmental > Terrestrial > Soil > Riparian zone | place: USA: Utah | collected... | reverse complement strand
TCGAGACCGAGTACGCGGCGATCGAGCCGCTGGCGGGCTGGGTGCTACGCCAGAACGGCCGCGCGCTCCCGCTCGAGCCGGAGGACCTCCGCAGGGCGTGCGCCGAGGGTCTGCGGCGGGTCCGCGAGGCGCATGAGGCGGAGCCTCCCAAGCTGGCACGGGAGAGGGCGGCCGAGATCTCGCCGGACGGGGCTGAGCGGCCGGCGCCTGCGGTGGCACCGGAGCGGTTCGGCGTGCTCCAGGCGCTGCTCGCCTACCTGCTCGCCGCCTGCGGCGAGGGCCGCAACGCGGAGCTGGACGCCGACGACCTCGCCGCGCGCTTCCACATCCCGCGCGAGGAGCTCCAGGATCACCTCTCGCTGCTCAACCTCGTCAACTTCGGCGGCGGCTGCTACACGGTGTACGCGGAGCTCGACGGCGACAGGGTCCGGGTCGACAAGGAGCTCTACGGCGACGTCTTCCGCCTCGCACCCCGCCTGACGCCCCTCGAGGCACGCGCGATCCGGCTCGCGCTGGACATCGTCGGCCCGTCGATCGCGGCGCAGGTGCACACGCCGCTCGACCGCGTCCGCAAGAAGCTCGAGGAGACGTTCGGCCAGTTCGAGGACCACCAGACGCCGGAGCCTCGCGCGGAGCTCGACGAGGAGGAGCTCGTCGCGACGCTGTCGCGAGGGATCGCGGAGCGCCGCGTCGTGGCGATCGACTACATGAAGGAGGGAGACGAGACACCCTCCGTGCGGCTCGTCGAGCCGTACACGTTCGAGCGGGTGCTCCCGAACTGGATCATCCACACCTGGGACCGCACCTCGGACGGCGAGCGTTCCTTCCGGCTCGACCGGATGCGGTCGGCCCGGCTCACCAAAGAGCTCTTCGAGCCGCGTGACGGCTTCGACCCACACTTCCTCGAGGACGCCCACCAGGTGCGCGTCCGCTACGCCAAGCCCGTGGCCCGCTACCGGGTCGAGCGCGGCGCGACCAGGCTGACCGATGGGTCCGCGCTCGCGACGCTGCGCGTCGGGACGCACGACTGGCTGATCAGCGAGATCCTCGCCGACCGTGGCGAGGCGGTCGTCCTCGAGCCGGCGGACATCCGGCCGGCGATCGCCAAGCGTGCCGGCCAGCTGCTCCGCGAGCTCAAGCTCACGCGCGTCAAGCTTCCCGGCTGATTCAAGGCCTTGGGCCGCGAAGCGGCCCCTTTCGGGATCCTGAGCGGTTGAGCATCCGCTCCCGCGGATGCTCAACCTGCGGGAAGACGCAGCGTGAAGACGGCGCCCTCGCCGGGCGTCGACTCGACGTCGAGCGAGCCGCCATGCGCCTCGGCGAACGAGCGCGAGAGAAAGAGCCCGAGGCCGGTTCCTGGCTTCGCCGACCCGGCGACGCGGCCGAACTTCTCGAAGATCTGTACCTGGTGCTCGGCGCGGATGCCCGGCCCCGAATCGCGGACGCGGACGACGACGTGACCGTCGTCGGTCGCCGCGTCCACCTTCACCTTGCCGCCCGACTCGGAGTACTTGATCGCATTCGAGATCAGGTTGTCGACGAGCTGGCGGAGCCGTTCCGCGTCGCCCCGTACTCTCGGCAGCGCGGCCGGCAGCTCCGTCGAGAGCTGGACCTCGTCCTGGCCGATCTCGGCGGCGGCGACCGAGTCGCGCACGACCTCGACGAGGTCGACCTCGTCGAAGCGGTAGCCGAACGTCCCGGCCTCGATCCGTGAGGTGTCGAGCACGTCGCCGACAAGTGCCGACAGCCGCGTTGTCTCGTCGGCGATCACGGCGAGGAACGCCTCGCGCTGGTCGGGGCGGAGCTCGCGCCACCGCGCCTGGAGCGTCCGGGCCGAGCCGATCACGGCAGCCATCGGGCTGCGCAGCTCGTGCGAGACCATCGAGACGAAGTCGGCGCGAAGCGAGGACAGCCGCCGCAGCTCGTCGACCGTCGCCCGCTCGGCCTCGTACGTGCGCAGGTTCTGGACGGCGGTCGCGACGAGGCGGCCGAGTAGCGACACGAGCGCGAGCTCCTCCTCCCGGAACGACGCCGACTCGGTACGGGAGATCGCGAGCGCGCCGATCGAACGCGTCCCCAGCTGCAGCGGAGCGAGTACCCGGGCGCGGACACCGAGCGCGAGCAGCCCGGCTTCCTCGGGATAGCGCTCCTCGGCGATGTCCTCTCTGTAGATCGTGCGCCCCTCGGCGATCACCGCCTCGAGGATCGAGCCCGGCACCGTGATCGCCGTGCCCGGCTCGAAGTAGTCCTCGGCACCGATCCCGGCGGTCGCCATCACGCGGGCGCCGCCACCCTCGGCGAGCAGGATCGCGGCGCGGTCGAAAGGCAGCAGGACGCGAAGCTCGCGCACGAATGCGGCGAAGGCGCGATCGAGGTCGAGCGAGGAACCGAGCGCTCGCGCGGCGCGGCTCGTCGCCTCGAGCAGGTCGACCCGGCGGCCGAGCTCGTCACGGAGCCGCTCAGCCTCGGCCGCCCGTTCCTCGGCGTCATGTGCCTGGCCGCGCTCCATGTCGACGAGCCGGCCGACGACGGCGCCGAGCGCGATCCCGACGACGACCCGGAGGACGAGGGCGTCCCATCGCACCGGCAGGCCGAACTCGTCGTGCCGCCAGTACTCGAGCGCGACCAGCACCGGAAGCGTCGCCAAGCCCGCGATCAGGCCCCCGGCGAGGCGGAAGAAGAGCGCCGCCTCGAGGATCACGAGGAAGGGGAGCGCTCGCAGCGGCTGGGCCGGCTCCCAGGCGAACACGAACATCAGCGCCGAGGTGACCGCGAAGTCCGTGACCACGCCCAGACCCGCGAGATAGCGCAGGCGGCCGCGCCAACGATACGAGAGCACGAGGAGGAGGACCGCGAGCGCAGCGAAGACGGCGAGCACCGTCCAGGCCGCCTGCTCGTAGCCCGCGGTCGGGAACTCGTCGCGGTCGATCAGGATCTTGGCGAACGCCAGCACCACGAGCCCGATGCGGACGAAGCAGAGGCTGCGGATCAGCTTCACAAGCCGCCGCCCCGCTCGTCGATCCGAGCCAGCGCCCACTCCGCGTGCTCACGGAGCAGCTCGTCCTCGCCGGTCACGTACGTCGCCACGGCCTCTCGTTCGCGACCGCCGCCGACATTCCCCGCTGCGACGAGCGCGTTCCGGCGCAGCCATCTCGGATCGTTCCGCGGCACGTAGAGCCGGTCGTAGCGGTCGACGAGCGCATCGCCGTCGGCGCCGAGCCAGTCGAGCAGGGAGACGGCGGGCTCGGCACCGGCCGGCGGTTGAAGCCCCGCGCGCCGCTTCTCCACACCGCGGTTCCAGGGACAGACGTCCTGGCAGATGTCGCAGCCGTAGACGGACGCCCCGAGCTCGGCGCGGTACTCGACGGGAACCGCGGCCGGCGCCTGCGTCCAGTAGGAGAGGCAGCGGGTCGAGTCGAGCGTCCCCGGCTCGTCGAGCGCGCCGGTCGGGCACGCGTCGATGCAGAGCGTGCACGAGCCGCAGCCGGCGTCGAGCGGCTCGGAGAGCTCGACGGCGCGGTCGCTGACCAGCGTCCCGAGCACGACCCAGGAGCCGTGGCGGCGCGTGATCGCGAGCGTGTTCTTGCCGTAGAACGCGACGCCCGCGCGCACCGCGCCCTCGCGGTCGACGTGGTCGTTCTCGTCGACGAGAACACGGTAGTTCCCCCCGAGCCGGCGGCCGAGCGCGTCGAGCCGCTCGCGCAGCTCCGCGTAGCGGTCGGACCAGGTGTAGCGGGCCAGGCTGCCCTCCCCGGGCCGGGCGTCGGCGGCGTCGGCGTAGTAGCAGAGCGCCGCCGAGATCACCGTGCGCGCGCCCGGGAGCAGCTGCTCGGGGTGGCAGGAGACCTCCGGCCGCCGCGTGGTGAAGCCCATCGTCGCGAACAGGCCGCGCTCCTTACGCTCGCGGATGTGGCGCTCGGTCTCCTCGTACGGGCCGGCCGGCGCTGCGCCGATCGCGTCGAGGCCGAGCTCCTCGCCTAGCCGATTCAGCTCGGCAGCCGTCATGACAGGATTGTGCCCGTGCACGCGGTGCGAATCCACGAGGACGGAGGCCCGGAGGTGCTCCGCTACGAGGAGGTCGCCGACCCGGTCGCCGGGCCGGGCGAGGTGCTGGTCGAGCTGCGTGCGGCGTCGCTCAACCACCTAGACCTCTGGGTGCGGAAGGGGCTTCCCTCGGTGCCCAAGCCGCGCATCCTCGGCGCCGACGGCGCGGGCATCCGAGTCGACACCGGCGAGCGCGTCGTGATCAACCCGGGGCTCGAGCACGGGAACGTGATCACGGTGATCGGCGAGCACACCGACGGGACGCATGCGGAGCTGATCGCCGTGCCGGAGGCGAACGTCTTCCCGCTCGACGACTCGATCTCGTTCGAGACCGCCGCCGCCTTCCCGCTCGTCTACGAGACCGCCTTCAGGATGCTCGTCACGCGGTCGCAGCTGGCGGCGGGCGAGTGGGTCCTGATCTGGGGGATCGGCGGCGGCGTCGCCACGGCCGCGTTCGAGATCGCCCGCGCGATCGGTGCGAAGACGCTCGTCACGTCGGGATCGGAGGCGAAGCTCCAGACGGCGCGCGAATGGGGCGCCGACCTCGCCGTCCCCCATGCTGACGCGGCGGCGGCGGCGAAGGAGCTCGGAGGCGTCGATCTCGTCGTCGAGACGGTGGGCGAGGCGACCTGGAAGGATTCGCTTGCCGCAGTCAAGGCCGGCGGCAGGGTGGTCGTCTGCGGAGCCACCACCGGCCCGAACCCGCCGGCGCAGCTGCATCGCTTCTGGTGGAAGCAGCTGACCGTCTACGGCTCCACGATGGGGACGCGCGCGGACTTCCTGGGCGCCTACGAGCTCGTCCGCTCCGGCCGAGCGCGCGTGCACGTCGACTCGACCTTCCCGCTCGCCGACATCCGCTCCGCGCACGAGCGGCTGGAGGCCGGCGAGCAGCTCGGCAAGATCGTCCTCACGATTCCGTGAAGGCGGAGCCCGGCAGCCGCATGGCGCCGTCTCTCTTCGCGCCGCTCGGCCCCACCTACGACCGCTATTCGCGGCTCCTCTCTCTCGGTCAGGACCCACGCTGGCGCCGCTTCCTGGTCGCGCGGCTCGATCTCCAGCCAGATGCCCGCGTGCTGGACGTCGCCACCGGGACAGGTGCAGTCGCACTCGAGCTCGTCCGGCAGCACGGCTGCTCCGTCGTCGGCATCGACCGAAGCGCCGAGATGCTCGCCGTCGCGCGCGCTCGCGTCGCGGCCCGCGGGCTCGCCTCGAGGATCGAGCTGCACGAGGGGCGAGCCGAGGCGCTGCCGTTCGCCGAGGCATCGTTCGACGCCCTGACCGTCACCTATCTCTTGCGCTATGTCGACGATCCGGCCGCGACGCTCCGCGAACTCGCACGCGTCGTGCGTCCTGGTGGAACGGTGGCGATGCTGGAGTTCGGCGTCCCATCGGCCGGCGCAGTGCGTGCGCTCTGGGAGCTCTACGTTCGGCTCGTCCTGCCGCTCGCGGGACGCCTGCTCTCGCCCGGCTGGCACGAGGTAGGACGCTTCCTCGGTCCGAGCATCCGCGAGCTTGAGGCGCGCCTGCCGCTGGAGCGCCAGCTCGAGCTGTGGTCGAACGCCGGCCTGGCGAATCTCCAAGCGCGACGGCTCAGCCTCGGTGGCGGCGTGGTGGTGTGGGGCAGACGCGAATGAGTGTCGAGCGCCGGCCGGCGTTCTACGCGCTCGCACAGGGCGGCTGGAGGGACTACGTGACCCTGCTTCATCTTCCGTACACGCTCTGGCACCTCTCGTACGTCGCGATCGGAGCCTCGCTCGCGCCGGAGCTCGAAGCGGACCGGCTGCTCTGGGGACTCGCGGCGTTCGCACTCGCCCTCGGCGTCGGCGCGCACGCTCTCGACGAGCTGCATGGCCGGCCGCTGCAGACGGAGATACCGCGGCGCGTGCTCATCTGTCTCGCGGCAGCGTCTCTTGTCGCGGCGGTCGCCATCGGGATCGGCGCCGCGCTCGCGTGGACGCTCTGGTTGCTGCCCTTCGTCGTCGTGGGCGCACTCCTCGTCCCCGCCTACGCCCTCGAGCTGATGGGCGGGATGTTCCACACGGATCTCTGGTTCGCGCTCGCCTGGGGAGCATTCCCGGTGCTGGTGGCGTACCTGGGCGCAGCGGAGACGCTGCGGCCCGAGGCATTTCTCGCAGCGGGGTTCGCGGTCATGACGAGTCTGGCGCAGCGCTCGCTCTCGACCCAGGTGCGGACGGTGCGGCGCCAGGTCGAGCACGTGAGCGGAACGCTCCGCCATCGCGACGGGCAGGAGGACGTGCTCGACGCGGACGCCCTCACGCGGGGACCCGAAGCCGCGCTTCGAGCCCTCTCGGCCGGCATGGTCGCGCTCGCGCTGGCGCTCGTCTGGCTGCAACTCGGCTGAGCGCGAACGGCGAGACTCAGACGGCGGTCGAGAGCGTCGTGTCCGCGTTCACGACCAACTTCTGTCCCGACCACCAAGACGTCACGATCGTGATGTCCCCGATGATGGTGTTCAGGTCGAACCCCAGGCCGAGGGGCGAGGTCGTCTGCATCGAGTACGCCACGGAGCCGGCCTCGTTCGCGACCATCCGACCGACCTCGACCCAGAGGTGGGCGTCGCGCGTCGACCAGAGGCGGTACTCGGTCCCGGGCGTGAGCCCGGAGAAGCTGAAATCGAGGTTGTAGATGCCGGGCTTCGGCTGGACGGCGTTCATCTTGCCGCCCACGCCGCTGAACGTGGTCGTCGAGCCGCCGCAGAGACCGTAGTTGGCGTACCCGGGGACGGCGCAGATCGGTGTGAACTTCTCGATCACGGACTTGGAGCCGTTTTGCTTCGTGACGGGGCCACCCGCCTGCGAGGCGCCGGCAAACGCGAGCGTCGCGAGGAGTGCCACCGCGGTCAGAGCATTTTTCATCGTCGCCATCCTCCGATTCCCCAGCCGATTAAGAGATTCCGTCCTTCACTGTGACCTTTGGTTCAACGAATCCCACCGTCCAAACGAACGGGTTTCGTGCCCGAAGGGGTCGGTCCTGGTTGGCAGCGGCAGCCGGAGCGCGGCTAGCCGAAGCCGGCGTTGGCCAGAACCGCGTGGCCACAGCTGACGAACCACCGCGGGACTCACCTTCACGCGCCACCACGAGTCCGCAATGCGGGCGGCAGCGGACAGTTCCGGCTCTTTACTGCCGCCGTCCTAGTGCTTGATGGACCAGCGTCAGGAGCTGCTGGGGCCGGTTCGTACTTCCGAGCGCGCCGTGGCTCTTCGCAAGTTGATCGTGCTCCGGCTTGTCTGAGCTGGAGTAGACGATGAACGGCGTCGTGTCACCCCGCGCACGCATCTTCTTGAGCAGCGTGTATCCGGCCTGGTTGTCCGGTGGTCGGGCCATGTTCGAGATCACGACGTCGAACTGGGACTCGGGTCTCTCGAGCAGGCCGAGCGCGTCATCGGTCGAGAGGCAGGTCGTCACGGTCATGTCCATTGTCGTCATGAGGTCACGTTCCCGGACATTCCCTTCTGGCGTGTTGTCGACCCACAGAATCTGTTGGGGGCCCCTCGTTGCCGTGATCTCGGCAAGTCCCTTCACCGTCGTCCGGACCTGCCTTGCGTCGGCTCCCTTGCCGGTGACCTCGAGTTCAACGCTCTTCACTGCATCAGCCCCTATGTCGACGCGGATCTTTTCGTACGCCGCGAGGTCCCTCGCCCTCCGATCCGTGTACGCAAATGCCAGAGGTAGGTAGATGCGTGTGACGAGGTAGAAGGCCAGGAAGCCGCTGATGCCGAATACGACGAGCGTTGCCGCGGCGAAGCTCTCGCCAAGCGGATCATCCCCGAGTGGTGGTCCGAGAAACTCGACAAGCTCGCCCGCATGCTCCGCGAGGGTCGTGAACTGGACGAGCCCAACACCGACAAGAATCTTCGTCAGCCAGTCGGAGATTTGCTCGAGGTTGGTGTTCGGCCGGGGAGCGCCGGATGACGAGTCATCTTCGGCTCCTTGGGGAGTAGAGAGGCTTCGAGGAATGCCGAACAGGAAGCCGAACAGGCCACCGGCAAGAAACGCGCCGGCCGCGACCAGCATTGCAACGGCAAGGATGTCCCAGTCGCCCCATGCGTACACGAATGTCGCCAGTAGCGCGACAGACGGAAGCGGGATCCCGACGAGGTACGGGAGTGACCGCGCAGGTGCCCGATCAACCCCTGCTGTCCGACTTCCGGGGCTGGGATTCCCCGGATCGCCCTGTGGCAGCGACTGGGTCATCAGAATCACTCCTGAGTCTAGGACGATGGGACGGCGATGCAAGGCGTGGCTGGTCGAAATTTCAGCGTTGTTGCCGTCCCCGAGCAGTTCGGTGACTGACACTGCCGGCTCACGGAGACCAGCAACGAGATCATCACGATCGCACAGCGACTGCCTGACTGCGCTTGCCGCTGGATCACGCGGATGTCCGGTTCGGACGTAGCGGGGCCGTCCGTCAGCCCTCGTCGGTGAACCAGGCGATCCACGCCCGACCCTCGGCTACAGCGACGACACCTTCATCGAGGTGAAGTCCGTTGCCGGGTTGCCGGCCCAAGCACGCCCTCCAGCCAGCCACGAGACTTCGCTGCTCGCAAACCAGCATCGCGGGGCATGCACCAGCGACATGAACTCCGCCGTGAACGCCGCGGCCCGCTCGGGTGGCATCAGTTCAGTGTCGAGGGCCATCGCTTGTCCGACGAGCCGCGACAGCAGCTCGGCTGCGAACTCCGTCGATCTCGTCGAGTTCCTGCTCGGGATTGAAGTCACCGTTGAACTGCCACCATCGAGCGCGCCAACGTCAGCCGTTGCCTGCCCGTAGGGTGGTCAACCACATCCCTTCGGCGGGCATGTGACGGTGACGGTCGCGGGCGGAACGGTCTCAGTCAGTACCTGAGTTGTCGTGACGGTCTGGGTCACCGGGAAGCTGTCGGTGACGGTTCTGACGATCGTGACGGGAAGCGTCACCTCCTGCGTCCGCACGTCGGTGATGGTGCGATCGTTGGTCACGATCCGTTGCTCAGTCACCACGCGCTGGTTCGTCACGATCCGCCGGTCGGTCACCACCCTTTCGTTCGTGACCACGCTCGTTCGCGCCTGGCCCTCGCGCGTTTCGACGATCGTTCTCACCTGTCCCGGCACGGTGACGGAACCTCCGCTTCCGGGCATCGTCACGGTCCTCACCTCCACCGCCGTGCCCAGGACATTCGTCGACCCGGTGCCCCGAGGGACGACGCGAACCTTTCTCACGACCGTGCGAACGCCCCTGACGGTGAACGTGCGCTCGACCGTCAGCGTCTCCGCAAGCGGCTGATCCGCCCCCTCGGAAGGTTGGCTCTCCAGGCCGGTGATGCCGAGCGACGTAAAGAAGCCGGCCGCGAGGACAAGGACGACCCCCACCGTCACGATCCCGGACTTGGTTTCAAACGAAAGCCGACGCCAGTACCGGTCGACCATTGGAGACCCCTCTCCTCGCGCCTGAGCGCGCAGTCGCCGCAAGACCCCAGAATAGTCTAGTTGCTGTGGTCGTGCGGGACGACGATCAAGGCCGTATCGTCGGCGATGTTGCGTTCCTCGTGTCGGTGAGCTCGACGGAGCAAGCGGCTAGCCAAAGCCAAGAATGAACTTGGCGTCGTCGGACATCTTGTCGGGCGTCCACGGCGGGTCGAACGTCAGCTCGACCTCGACCTCCTCGACGCCCTCGACCGACGCGGTCGCGTTGTGGATGTCCTCCTGGATCATCGGCCCGGCGGGGCAGCCCATCGAGGTGAGCGTGTGGATCACCTTCACCTTCGGGCCGGCGATCTCGACGTCGTAGAAGAGACCCAGCTCGACGATGTCCATCCCGAGCTCCGGGTCCTCGACGGTGTGCAGCGCGTTGACGATCTCCTCGCGGTCGACCATGCGAACAGGCTACCCGAGCAGGCGCACTTCCTCTTTCCGGTCGCGGGCGAAGAAGTGGATGCTCTCGGTGAAGCGAACCCAGTTGCAGCGCATGCACATCACCAGCGAGTGCGTGCGGGCGCTGTCGGTGAGGAAGCGGACGCCGCGGAGGAGATCGCCGTTCGAGACCCCGGTCGCGACGACGATGACGTCGCCCGGCGCCAGATCCTCGGAGGTGAAGACGCGGTTGACGTCTTCGATCCCGTGCTCCTTCGCCGCGTCGATCTCGGCCCGCGTTGTCGGCCAGAGCTGAGCCTGGAGCTCGCCGCCGAGGCAGCGCAGCGCGGCGGCCGAGAGGACGGCCTGGCGCGTGCCGCCGATCCCGACCGCGAGATGGTCGTTCGTGCCGCGGATGGCCGCGGAGATCGACGCGGTCACGTCGCCGTCCTGGATCAGCTTGATCCGGGCGCCGGCGGCGCGGATCTCCTCGATCAGGTCGTGGTGGCGGGGTCGGTCGAGCACGAGCGCCGTGATGTCGTTCGCGTTGCGGCCGAACGCGTGCGCCACCGCGGCGACGTTGTCGGCGACCGGCCTCGTCAGATCGATCTGGTCGCGTGCCCGCGGCCCGACCGCCATCCGGCGCATGTACATGTCCGGCAGCCGCAGGAGCGAGCCGGGCGGGCCGACGGCGAGCATCGACATCGCGCCGGTGCCGCCGCGCGCGACGACGCCGCGGCCCTCGAGCGGGTCGACGGCGAGGTCGATCGGCTCACCGCCGGCGCCGACGGCCGAGCCCATCGTCAGCACGTCCCCGTCCTCGGGCCCGATCACGACCGTGCCGCTGATCGGCAACTCCGTCAGCCCGGCGAGCAT
>Ga0190270_10001549_pt1 | contig 10772 bp, 8 predicted proteins | sample Popmic320T_FD_133748 | JGI IMG/M metagenome (GOLD analysis project Ga0190270, IMG submission 133748) | Populus adjacent soil microbial communities from riparian zone of Weber River, Utah, USA - 320 T | ecosystem: Environmental > Terrestrial > Soil > Riparian zone | place: USA: Utah | collected... | reverse complement strand
TTTGAGGCCCTTCCTGAGGAACTGCGCCGCTGCGGACACACCGGCGAATCCGCCGCCGACGATGGCGACGTCGCACTTGATGTCCTTGTCGAGTGGCGGGCAGTAGGTGTGTTTGCTCACGAGCAGCGTCGTGAACCACCAGTTCTGATTGACCAATCGCATGGCTGACCCACCGTTTTGTCCGAGACTCCCCGTTGTAGCCTGCGGCCGCCCATCCGCGTATGAGCCCTTGGGGCCATTAGCCGGCGTCGAATAGACTGTGCCCGCCTTGCGGACAGAGGGAAAACGATTGAATTCAACGGGCCAATGCCGGCCGCAGAAAGTCGAATGAGCGCCGGCCCCGCGCCTCGTGGCTCGCTGTTCGTGATTGCCGCCCCGTCCGGGGCCGGCAAGACCAGCCTGGTGAAGGCCGTCCTGGACCGCGATCCCTCACTGCGCGTGTCGATCTCGCACACCACCCGCAAGCAGCGCCCCACCGAAGTCCCGGGCCGCGACTATCACTTCGTCAGCACGGATGAATTCAAGCGGCTGCGCGATGCCGGGGAATTCCTCGAGCACGCCCAGGTATTCGACAATTTCTATGGCACGGGACGCGCGCAGGTCGAGGCGCTGCGCACCGCCGGCCACGACGTGATCCTGGAAATCGACTGGCAGGGCGCACGGCAGGTGCGCGCGGCACAGCCCGACTGCAAGACGGTCTTCATCCTGCCACCGTCGCGGCGCGAGCTCGAAGCCCGGCTGCGCAATCGCAAGACGGACACCGACGAAGTCATCGCGCGACGCCTGCGCGACTGCATTGCCGACATGTCGCACTACGCGGAATTCGACAGCGTGATCGTCAACGAGGACTTCGAACGCGCGGTCAGGGAGCTGCTGGAGGTGCTGCGCGGATCCCCGGACTACGGTTCCGGGCGCGCTTCATTGAAGCCATTGGTGGCGGACCTTCTGGGCTGACGACCCATCCGGGCGGCCGGGCTGCGGGACAGCGCCCAGAACACCGCAAATCCCGGCAAAACCACGTGATTTTCCAGTAGACTTTCCCACCCCGCAGCTTGCACTGCCCGAGAGACTCATGGCCCGTATTACCGTCGAAGACTGCCTGCCCAACGTCGAGAACATCTTCCAGCTGGTGCTGCTGGCCGCCCAGCGCGCACGTCGCCTGGCCAATGGCGCCGAGCCCACCGTCCCCTGGGAAAACGACAAGCCCACCGTGGTCGCGCTGCGCGAAATCGCCGAGGGCAACATCACGCCCGAGATGCTGCGCGAGCCCGATCCGCCGCCGCAGGAAGCCCAGCTGCCGGACGCCGACAATCAATCCCTGTTCCGTGCGCCGCAATTCGGCCTGCAAGGCGATCGTGACGTACAGGAATAAATCCTCCGCCTGATTTTCCTCTCAGGAGCGCCCGCGCCATGGATTACGCGTCGACGCTCCTTCAGCTTCTGCCCAGTGCCCGGCGACTGCCGGGCCTGCGCGAGCTGATCAACAGCGTCGAGACCTACCTGCCGGCCGAACAGGTCGAGCGGGTACGCACGGCCGCCGAATTCGGCGCGGAAGCGCACGAAGGCCAGAAACGCCTCTCCGGCGAGCCCTACATCGCGCATCCGCTCGCGGCCGCGCAGATCCTGGCGGATCTGCACCTCGACCCCGACACGATTATTGCCGCCATCCTGCACGACGTCATCGAGGACACGCCGATCTCCAAGGAGGAGCTGGCCGGCAAGTTCGGCGCGCCGGTGGCCGAGATCGTCGACGGCGTCACCAAGCTGGACCAGATCCAGTTCAAGTCACGCGCCGAGGCGCAGGCGGAGTCGTTCCGCAAGATGGTGCTGGCGATGACGCGCGACCTGCGCGTGATCCTCGTCAAACTCGCCGACCGCACGCACAACATGCGCACGCTGGACGCCATGGCGCCCGCGCGGCGCCGCGCCGTGGCGCGCGAGACTCTCGACATCTACGCGCCCATCTCAGGTCGCCTCGGTCTCTACAACCTCAAGCTCGAGCTCGAGGACCTGGGCTTCAGGGCCGCATATCCGCATCGTTACCGCGTGCTGGAACGCGCGTTGAAAAAGGCGCGCGGCAACCAGAAGCAGTTCCTCACCAAGATCGCCGACACCATGCGCGTGGCGCTGGCCAAGGCGGACGTGAAAGCCGATGTCTCCACGCGCGAGAAACATCTCTACAGCATCTACAGCAAGATGTTGCGCAAGGGCGCACCGCTGTCGGAGATCGTCGACGTGTTCGGGCTGCGCGTGGTGGTGGACAAGGCGGACACCTGTTACCGCGCGCTGGGCGTGGTGCACGCGGCGTACAAGCCCATGCCTGGGCGCTTCAAGGACTACATCGCCATCCCGCGCGTCAACGGCTACCAGTCGTTGCATACCACGCTGTTCGGACCCAACGGCATCCCCATCGAAGTGCAGATCCGCACCGAGGACATGCACCGCGTGGCCGAGGCCGGTATCGCCGCGCACTGGAAATACAAGGCCAGCGAGACCGAGGGTGACCAGGACGCGCGCGCGCGCGAGTGGCTCGCCAACCTGGTCGACATGCAGGAAGGCGGCAGCTCCGAGGACTTCCTCGAAAGCGTCAAGGTCGACCTGTTCCCCGACAAGGTCTACGTGTTCACACCCAAGGGCGAGATCCTGCGCCTGCCGCGCGGCGCCACGGTGGTGGACTTCGCCTACGCCGTGCACACCGACGTGGGCAATCGCTGCGTGGCCGCCAAGGTAGATAGGCGCCTGACGCCGCTGCGCACGCCGTTGCGCAACGGACAGACGGTGGAAATCATCACCGCCAAGGGCGCGATGCCGAATCCGTCCTGGGTGAATTTCGTGGTGACGGCCAAGGCCCGGGCCGCCGTGCGCCACTATCTGAAGGGTCTGCGGCGCCAGGAGGCCATCGAGCTCGGCGCGCGACTCATCAACCAGGCGCTGGGCGAGTTCCGTCTGTCGCTGGACGAAGTTCCCGCGGACACCCTGAACTCGGCCGTGGTCGAGCTGGGCATGCACGACGTCGACGAGCTGTATGAGAAGGTCGGCCTCGGCGAGCGTCTGGCGCCGTTGGTGGCACGGCGACTGCTGCCCACCAAATCCAGCGAGGAGTCCTTCTCCGGCGCACCGGCGCCGCTGGCCATCGCCGGCACCGAAGGCCTGCTGGTCTCCTATGCGCGCTGTTGCTTCCCGATCCCCGACGACGCGATCTTCGCGTTCCTGTCCGCCGGCCGCGGCGTGGTCGTGCATCGCGAGAACTGCGTGAACGTCGAGGACTACCGCAAGCATCCCGAGAACTGGCTGCCGGTGGCGTGGCAGGCGACTACCGACAAGGTTTTCAGCTCGGAGATCCGCGTCGACGTGGCCAACAAGATGGGCGTGCTGGCCGCGGTGGCCGCGGCGATTTCCTCGGGCGACACCAATATCGAGCGCGTGGCCGTGGAGGAAAAAGACGCGGACAGCTCCTCGCTGGTGTTCGAGCTGCGGGTTCGCAATCGAGAGCATCTGGCGCGAGTGGTCAAAGTCATCCGCCGCATGCCCGAAGTGCTCAAGGTCACGCGTACAATCGCGAGCCACGGTCGCAGCTCCCGCGCGACCGAATAATCGGCAGACCGTCAGGAGAACTCAGAGATGGGGATTCAGGCCATCCACACGGATCAGGCACCAAAGGCCATCGGCCCGTATTCACAGGCGGTGCGCGCCGGCGAGACGGTGTATCTCGCCGGTCAGATTCCGCTCGATCCGGCCACCATGCAGATGGTCGAAGGCGACTTCGAAAAAGAGGCGCGCCGGGTGTTCGAGAACATCAAGGCGGTGATCGCAGCCTCGGGCGGCAGCTTCGCGCAGGTGGTCAAGGTCACGATTTTTCTCACCGACTTCGCGAATTTCGCCAAGGTGAACGAGCTCATGGCGCAGTACTTCAAGGAGCCTTACCCGGCTCGTTCGACCGTGGCGGTGGCGGCGCTGCCGCGCAACGCCCGCGTCGAAATCGAGTGCACGCTGCACCTGGGGTAAGCAGCGCTCCGTGGCAACTCCCGCGCCACACATGGTTTCGGAACAACGTCCGGTCGCGTTGCTGCGCGGCGTCGGTCCGGCTTTGGCCGAGAAGCTCGCGAAGCTGGGCGTCGTGCAGGTGCAGGACCTGTTGTTCGTCCTGCCCGCGCGTTACGAAGACCGCACGCAGATTTCCGCCATCGGCAGCCTGCGTCACGGCGCCCGCGCAGTCATCGAGGGGGAAGTCCAGCTCACCGAGGTGGTGTACCGGCGCCGCCGCCAGATGCTGTGCCGGATCACGGACGGCACCGGCTCGCTGACCCTGCGCTTCTTCTACTTCTCGGGCGCGCAGCAGGCGGGCCTGGCACGCGGCACGCGCATCCGCTGCTTCGGTGAAGTGCGGCGCGGCCCGCTGGGCCTGGAGATCGTGCACCCGGAGTACCGGCGCATCGGTGCCGAAGCGGCGCCACTCGAGGAAGTGCTGACGCCTATCTACCCGACCACGGAGGGCGTGCCACAGCCGCGCTTGCGCTCCCTCATCGAGCTGGCGCTGCGCGAAGCCGAGGCCTCCGGCGTGCGCGACTGGATTCCGCCGGCGGTGCTAGAAAAGCTGAAGCTGCCGTCGCTGGTCGATGCCCTGACGATGATGCATCGGCCGCCACGCGACGTGCATCTGCACGAACTGTTGAGCGGGCGCCACCCCGCGCAGCGACGCCTGGCCTTCGAGGAGCTGCTCGCGCACCAGCTGTCGTTGCGGCTGCTGCGGCAGGCCATGAAAGGCGATCCGGCCCAGCCCTTGATCGACACCGAAGCGCTCGAGCAGCGTTTTCTGAAGTCGCTGCCGTTCGCGCTGACCCATGCGCAGTCGAACGTGCTCGCGGAAATCGATCTCGATCTCGCTGCCGACCGGCCCATGGTGCGGCTGGTCCAGGGCGATGTGGGTTGCGGCAAGACCGTGGTGGCGGCCGCGGCCGCCGCCCGCGCCGTGGGCAGCGGCCTGCAGGCCGCGCTCATGGCGCCCACGGAGTTGCTGGCCGAACAGCATGCGAAGAACTTCGAACGATGGTTTGCCCCGCTCGGCATCCCGGTCGCGCTGGTGACGGGCTCGTTGCCGGCGCGCACGCGCCGCAGCGCGCTGCAATGCGTGGCCAGCGGCGAGATCAAGCTGGTGGTGGGCACACACGCGCTGTTCCAGGAGTCGATCGAGTTCGCGCAGCTCGGCCTGGTGATCGTCGATGAGCAACATCGTTTTGGCGTGCATCAGCGCCTGTCGCTGCGCGACAAGGGCGCGCGTGCCGGGCGACTTCCGCATCAATTGATCATGACGGCGACGCCTATTCCGCGCACGCTCGCCATGACGGCTTACGCCGATCTCGATGTCTCGGTGATCGACGAGCTGCCGCCGGGCCGCACGCCAGTCCGCACCAGCGTGATTCCGCAGACCCGACGCAGCGAGATCGTCGAGCGCGTGCACGCCAAGATCATGTCGGGACGCCAGGCGTACTGGGTGTGTCCGATGATCGAAGAGTCCGAGGAACTGCGGTACCAGGCGGCCGAGGAAACTGCTGCCTCGCTGGCCGAGGCCTTGCCCGACGTGCGCGTGGGACTGGTCCATGGCCGCATGCCGCCGCGCGACAAGGAGCGCGGCATGCATGCATTCAAGGACGGCAAGATAGGGTTGTTAGTCGCGACCACTGTCATCGAGGTCGGCGTCGACGTGCCCAATGCCACGCTCATGGTCATCGAGAACGCCGAGCGTATGGGCCTGGCACAGCTGCACCAGCTGCGCGGCCGCGTCGGCCGCGGTGCGCACGAAAGCGATTGCGTGCTGCTCTATGGCGACCCGTTGAGCGAGGTCGCACGCGCACGGCTCAAGGTGATCCGCGAAACCAACGACGGGTTCGTGATCGCGCGGCGCGACCTGGAATTGCGCGGCCCCGGAGAGCTCCTGGGCACGCGCCAGACCGGGCTCGCCGACATGCGAGTGGCCGACCTGGTGCGCGATGCCGACCTGCTGCCGGAGGTGCAATCCGCGGCGGAATCCCTTCTGAAACAGGATCTTGTAGCAGTCGAAGCGCTTACTCAGCGATGGATCGGCGGCGGCAGCCGCTACGGCCGCATCGGGTGACGGACCTCTCAAGGACGGCACATAGATAAGAATGGCGGTTGTGGGCCAAATGCGAATCATTTACATTCGCCATCAGCCATGGCCGTCCAGGTCTTCAACGATATGCCCGATGCCGCGGTTCACCGCGGTGAGCCGCTGTCGGGGTCATTGCGCGAACTGAACGCGCGCCGGCCGTTGCGACCGCATTTTTCCGGACGCGCCGTATTTCTCGCCATCACTTTCGCACTGCATCTGGCCGTGGCACTCGCCTTCATGCAGATGCAGGCACGCAAGCACCTGGTCGAGCAGGCGCCGCCCATCGAGGTGTCGTTGATCGACGAGGCTCCGAAGGCCGAGGCGCCGCCGCCCGTGTACACACCTCCGCCGATGAACGTGCAGTACACCCTGCCGAGTCCGGATGTGACCATCGAAACCGAAGTGATCAGCACCGCGATCGCGACCACGGCGATCTCGAGCGGCGATGCTCCGTCGGTGGTGCCGCCGATGGTGGAATCGGTGGAATACGTGCGCGCCGCGCCGCCCGTGTATCCGAAGGAGTCGCAGCGCAGGCGCGAGCACGGCACGGTTGTCCTGCGGGTACTGGTCGACACCGAAGGCCGGCCGGCGCAAATACAGGTCGAACGCTCGAGCGGCTTCGAAAGACTCGATTCCGCGGCGCGCGATGCGGTCGCGAAATTCCGGTTCCGCCCCTATGAAGTCAACGGCATCGCGCAGCCTGCGCAGGTGCTGATTCCAATCGGATTCGATCGACGCGCTTCCTGAGGTCGCGCCGGCGGGTATGATCCGCGCCAGTGGCTAGCCCCGCGTTCGATCTAGAACTCGCCCCGAGACCCTCCAGCGCACGCCTGAACGCGCTGCGTTACGCGCGCCGTGTGCGCGACCTCATCGAGCTCGCGCGGCTGCATCGGCCCATCGGCATCTGGCTGTTGCTGTGGCCGGTGCTCTGGGCCGTGTGGATAGCCGGCGCCTCCCATCCCAGCGCCAAGGTACTGGTGATCTTCGTGCTGGGCACGGTGGCCATGCGATCCGCCGGCTGCGTGATCAACGACCTCGCCGACCGCGACTTCGATCCCTTCGTGAAACGCACGCGCGACCGGCCGATAGCCTCGCGGCGCATCGCGCCCCTGGAGGCGGTGGTGTGGTTCCTGGTGCTGATCAGCGCCGCGCTCGCGCTGGTACTGCAGCTGGATGAGTCGACCATCCGCATGTCGGTGATCGGCGCGGTGCTCGCTGTCACCTATCCACTGTTCAAAAGGTTCTTTCCGTTGCCGCAGTTCTACCTGGGCGTGGCGTTCAGCTGGGGCGTGCCCATGGCCTTCAATGCCCAGACCGGGGCGATTCCGCGCGTCGCCTGGATCATCTTCTTTGCCGGAATCATCTGGGCGGCCATCTACGACACCATGTACGCCATGGTGGACCGCGATGACGACCTGAAGATCGGCGTGAAATCCAGCGCCATCGTGTTCGGCGACATGGACAAGCTCATCGTCGGCATGTTGCAGGCGCTGATGCTGTATGCGCTGTACCTGGTGGGTACCAACATGGAGTACGGCTACTGGTACAACATGGGCCTGGTGGGCGCCGCGGTGTTCTTCGCCTGGCAGCAGTGGCTGATCCGCAAGCGCCAGCCTGAGGCCTGCTTCAAGGCCTTCCTCAACAATCACTACGTGGGCTTGTCGGTGTTCGTCGGCGTCCTGCTGGAATACGCGTTGCTGCCCGGCGTCTGACCGCGGCCAAAAAAAAAAGCGGCGAAGGGCGCTAACCCTTCGCCGCGAATTCCCAGTCACTCAGAATCTGATGCCGAAATCCAGTAGATAGGATCTGCCGTAGACCTGGTAGCCGCCGTCGTTCGACAGGTTCTGCTCTAAATTGTCGGATGTCAGCAGGCCGCGCTCGTCGGTCAGGTTGTGACCCTGCAGGCGGATCGTGTACCGATCGTTCCACGAGTACGAGATGCTGGCGTCGAACAGATCCTCGTCGCCGAGCTCCTTGAGTACCGTGGCCACCCAGCCGGGCGCCACCGTGAACGGGCTGTGGTGTTTCCATGCGACGCGCGTCTCGAATCCACCCTTGTTGTAGAAGATGTCGAACTGCGAGGTGTGCTTGGCCAGTCCCACGATGGTGTACGGATCCGACACCGGGGCGAACTCGGTCACGTCCGAGTCCACGTAGGCGTAGTTGGCATACATGCCGAAGTCCTGCAGGAATCCCGGCAGGAAATGGAAGCGCGTCTGGTACGTGAGCTCCAGGCCCTTGATGCCGCCGCCGGGACCATTTTCTTCCGACGTGATGATGTACTGCACGCCGTCGATGACCTGCGTTTCCTGACCGGCACCGATCAGCGTCTTCAGATCCTTGTAGTACAGCGCGGCGGCGAACATCGACTCGTCGTGGAAGTACCATTCATAGGACAGGTCGAACTGATTCGCCTTGTAGGGTTCCAGCAACGGGTTTCCGCCGCCACCCGTTGGCGGTGTTCCGGTCGGGTTGAGAGTAAATCCCGTCACCAGCGCATCGAGCGGCGGACGCGAGAGTCCGATGCTGGCGCCGAAGCGCAGCACCTGGTCGTCCGCGATTTTCCACGTCGAGTTCAGGCTCGGCAGGATCTCGGTGGTGTCGTTGTCCACCTGTACCGGCGTGTAATTCACGTTGTCGGTAGTTCGAAAGCCGCTGCTCTCGGACTTCAGGTAGGCGACTCGCACTCCGATGCCGGTGGTGAGGTCCTTGCCTGCGAGCTGACCCTCGAAAGTCAGCTTGGCAAAAGCATCGTAGGTGGTTTCCTTGACCGTGGTGTGCACCAGCAATTGCTCGGAGCCCGCGGGCACGGAGTCGTCCGGATACACCAGCCTCCGAATGTCATCGAAATCGCCCCATACCATGGGTGGCGCGGTGAAACCCGGCACCTCGAAGGACTCGAGACCCGCGTTTGAGAGGTCGACCACGCCGGAGCCTGGACGGCAACCCTGCGAATTCTGATCGAAGGGCGTCGCGAACACCGTGGATCCCGTGCCGGCGCACAGGCCGTATCTGAAGCGATGGTGCTTCTTCTCACGCTGCGAGGCGCGACCGCCGAATTGCAGGCGGCTCATGGTCGAGCCCTCGAAGCTCTTCGAGAAGTCGGCCGCCAGCGCCGCGATGTAGTCCTTGGTCTCCTCGGGACCGTCGCTCTGGCCGAGGCCTTGTACCAGGCCGTTGTTGTCGAAGGCACCGCTGTTCGACCGGAATCCGCCCGCCGATTGAATCGCCGGGTCGGCCGGATTGAACGTGCCCGTCGAGCCGAACGGCGTCTGGCCGTTGCGGATGTCGAAGGCAAGGTCCGGTGGATAGACATCCGATAGATAGATTCCCTCCCAACGGTTCTTGCGCCAGGCCTCCGAGTACGAAAGATCGACCGAGTTCGCCCATGTACCTGATTCCCATTTGGCGTTCAGGCCGGTCACCAGCAGTGTGTGCTTCTCGGAGTAGTTGTTGATCGAGCTCTCGTAGTTCGGGAACGCGCCGTTGAGATCCGCGGCAACCACGGAGCCGTCGACGATCTCGTAGGAGTTGCCCGGTGCGTTGTACATACCGGAGTTGCCGTTGGCCCAGTTACCGGTGATGTTGTTGCCGTACCAGGCCTGGAATTGATCCTCGGAGATTTCGTACTGCGACCATAGGGCGTCGAACTTCATCTCCATCGATTCGCCCATGCGCCACTGCAGCGCACCTGCCAGCGCGGCACGGTCCTGCACCACCTCCTTGACCTCGGTGACCAGTCCCCAGGTGGTGTTGTCCGGTGTGCCGTCGCCGTTGAGGTCGCCGGTGTTGCCCGCGCCCGCATTGTCGGGCGTGTTCCAGCCGAAGGTGCGGAAATCGGGGAAGCCGTTCTTCTCCTTCTGCGCGCTGGCGGCGATCGAGATGGCGAAGTCATCATTGATGTGGCCGACATAGCCGGCGCTGCCGCGAAATCCCACCGGATCGTAGTGCGGCAGATCTTCCGCACCCTCGTTGTAGGTGGGGCCGCCGCGGAACGAGAAGGTGGAGCCCTTGTGGTCGAGTGGCGAGATCGTGCGGATATCGATGGTCGCGGCGATGCCGCCGGGAATCAGCGTGGCGTCCTGGGACTTGTACACCTGTGCACCGGAGAGCACCTCCGATGGATAGATTTCCCAGCGGACATCCTGCGACGGTTCGGAAGAGGCGACTTCGCGGCCGTTCACCGTACCGAATACCAGGCGTGGGCCAAGTCCGCGGACCGCGGCCTGGCTGGCGTTGCCGCGGTCACGCGTGGTGTTCACGCCGGGCAACCGGTTGAGCTCCTCGGCGATGGTGACGTCGGGCAGCTGGCCGATGTCGGCCGTGGAAATGTTGTCGGTGATGAGATCCGAGGACTGCTTCATGATGACCGAGTCGCGCATCGATTGGCGCATGCCGGTCACCACCACCTCGTTCATGACTTCGGCATCGGTGCCTGCGGCCGGTTTTTCCTGAGCCGTGGCGGTCATGCCGCTGAAAATCGCCAGTGCACTCGTGCCGTACACGGGCAGGTATTTCTTGCGTGTCATTTTTCCCCCCAGTTGCGGCCACAGCGTGCGCGCCTGTGGCCAAATTGACGCCTCGCATTAATACTATAAATCATATCGTAGGATCAATAGCCTCCGGGCTGTCATGATCGCTGCGA
>Ga0190270_10001548_pt1 | contig 10773 bp, 9 predicted proteins | sample Popmic320T_FD_133748 | JGI IMG/M metagenome (GOLD analysis project Ga0190270, IMG submission 133748) | Populus adjacent soil microbial communities from riparian zone of Weber River, Utah, USA - 320 T | ecosystem: Environmental > Terrestrial > Soil > Riparian zone | place: USA: Utah | collected... | reverse complement strand
GAGCGCGGAGTCGCCACGCTCCTCTCCGACAAGGAGCACGAACGAATCCGACAGTGGCGCGACTACCTTGCCGACTCGGGCGCGACGATCGAGATGCGCCGCCCGGAGCCGACCTCGGGCCACGCGCTCGTACCGTGGAACTGTCGAGTCGTCGTCACCGAGTTGCTGCTCGATCGAGAGCACTGCAACGCGCTCCGGACGCTCGCGACGACGGGTGTCCTCGACTCGCTCGGGTTCGTAGGCTTCGACCTCATTCCAATCGTCGCCCCGGAGACCGTGTACGACGGCCTGACCGAGCAGTACTGCGACTACCTGTCCGCTCTGAAGAGGGCCGATCGAGTCTCGGCGATCAGCCGGCGCTCGGCGCTCGACTTCACGGCCTACGCGTCGATGCTCGAGGGTGAGGGGCTCGCTGGCCCCCGTGTCGAAGCGCATCCGCTCCCGACCGTCGCTCCGGCCCTCTCCGAGGCCGAGCTCGCGGCAGGTCTCGTGTCTCTGGACGTCGGCGCCTTCCCTCTCGTGCTGGTCGTCGGCGTACACGTGCCTCGGAAGAACCACGTGGCGATCCTCGAAGCAGCAGACCGCCTCTGGAGTGCCGGGACGAGCTTCGAGCTGCTCTTTGTCGGAGGCATGGACGAGACGTCGGGAGGGCAGTTCGACGGCTACGTCGACGACCTTCGAGCACGGGGCCGACCCGTGCGCGTTCGTCGGCGCTCATCCGAGGGCGAGCTGTGGGCCGCCTACCGTGCTGCCCGCTTCACGGTCTACCCGTCACTGCTCGAGGGATTCGGTCTGCCGATCGCCGAATCACTCGCGTCAGGAACGCCCGTCGTCGCGTCGTCCCACGGGGCCATGGCCGAGATCGCGTCGGGCGGCGGGGCGCTCCTGGTCGATCCGCGAGACGTCGACGACCTCGAAGGACAGATGCGACGCCTGCTGACCGACGACGAGCTTCTCGAGCGCCTGGAAGGCGAAGCGCGCGGACGCGACTTCGGAAGCTGGGATCGCTACGCCGAGGACGTCTGGAGCTTCCTGGTCGGAAACGACCGCGAACAGGCCGGCTAGCCCTCTCCTCGCTCCCGATCCGGCGGTCTCTCGACGGCCGCAAGCCGGCGCTCGAGATCCTCGACCGAGCGATGGAGCGTGACGAGCGCGTCGAGCACGGATGTCTCGAAGCGGCGCTGCTCTTCGAGGTACGGCCACAGCGCGCGCTGCAGAAGGCGACGGACGAGAGACGCGGGTGGCGATCCCCCTCCGCGCGCCAGGCCCTCGCCGACCTCCCCCGCCAGCTCGCGGGATGCCTCGAGAATCGGCGGCCGCGCATCGTGCTCCGAGCCTCTGGCTCGAACTGCACCTCGTTCGCGCGCATCCGCAAGCCGGTCGCGAACGAACTCGCGCGTCCGCTCGGGCTTGAATCGCTCGACGATCTCCCGCTGAGCGCGCAGGCCGATGGCGCGCGCCTCGTCCTGTCGCTCCCAGACGGTGCGCAGGCACCGAGCTGCAGCATCGACGTCGGGTTCAGCCCAACGGGCGCCGGGAGCGTGCGCCCACCACGTGTCGGGGACGTTCACGAGCCGATAGGGCACGAGGTAGCTGTTCTCCTCCGACATGAACTCGAGGTTCCCGGAGTAGCCCGTCGCGACGACCGGTTTCCCGCACGCCATCGCTTCCGCCATCGTCAGGCCGAGGCCCTCGCTGCGATGAAGCGAGACGTAGCAGTCGCACGCCGCGACGTACGAGTCCCGCTCCTCGGCGGAGACGTAGCCGTCGCGCAAGAGGATGTCTTCCCGACCGCCGGCGAGCGCGAGGAGCCGATCGAGCTGGTGCGGCTTCCAGTCGCGTCCGTTGATGCTCTTCAGGACGAGGATCGGGCCCTCTCCGGGAGCGAACGCACGCGTGAAGGCGTCGACGACGGCGGTGGGGTTCTTGCGCTCGCCGCTCCAGAAGTCGAAGACGAACAGGAACGTGAAGCGCTCCGGCAATTCGAGCTCGGCCCGGGTGCGGAACGGACCCGCGAGCGGCTCCGCGGGCACGGGAACGACGTGAACGGGAACGTCGACCTCGCCCACGACCGCCTGGCTGATGTACTCGCTCGCGACCCAGAGCTCGTCGAGAAACATCGTCGCGGAGCGCTCGGGTGAGCTGAAGACGTTCGTCTCCCAGAACCAGACGCCGATCGAGTACCGCTTCGCGAAGAAGTCGCTGCCCACCTCGCCCGCGAACGTCGTGAGATCGTCCGCGCTCAGGCAGATGACGTTCGTGTCGTAGGGAGCGTCGTCCGCGAGGGAGAGCTCGAGCGGGTGGCGCTGACGGCCCAGCGTGCCACGGTACGAGATCGGGGCCAGAGGGATGTCGGTGGTCTCGAAAACGGCCGCCAGTCGGCGTGCGACCTCGCCGAGGCCCGACTCGGCCTCGAGGAACCCCACGAGGTTCACCCCCGGCTTCGGCCGCCCGGGAATGCGCAGCGGCTTCGCGAGGGCTCCGGGGTCGCCGGTCACCCGACGACGTCCAGTGCGACCAGCTCTCGAAACCCTTCGACAGCTTCGATGCGGGTGCTCGCGATCGTCTCCTGGAGGAGCTCCCACGTGGGACGATCGGCGGGTACGTGCGACTCGTGCCAGAGGTGCAACAGTGCGGAACGCGGTCCTGCATACCCGCAGCGAAGGCCCTTTCTGCCCAGCCGGACGGCGAGGTCGACGTCCTGGTCGCCCCAGCCGACGAAACGCATATCGAACCCGTTGACCGCCTCGAAGTCGTCGCGCGCGACCGCCGTGCAGAAGCCGTATGCGTTTCCGTGGGGGGCGAAGTCCGGGAGCGCCGGCCGCCACGATCGCCGTCGATCGCGGGGCGTCAGGTTGCGCCACCCGCGCACGGCCCGACGTCCACGCACGAGGAGCTCGACGTCGGACCAGCTCCCGATATTGATCCGTTCGCGGAGCACTCTCTCCGACAGTCGCCCGCTGAGCTCGAGCCGCGTCCCCGCGAGGAACCACCCTGGAAGCGCGGCGCGACGGATCGCAGCCACGAACTGCCGGCGGGGAATGCAGTCACCGTCGATGAACACGAGCAGGTCGCCGGAAGCCGTGGCCGCGCCTAAGTTCCTCACTCGTGCGAGGCGAAAGCCGTCGTCCTCCTGCCGGACGTGCACGAGGCGATCTCCGAATGCGGGCCGCCACCGATCGACCGCCTCCTCCGTCGGTGCAGCCGACCCGTCGTCGGCGACGATCACGTCGAATGCGCTCTCGGACTGCACTGCCAGACCTCGCAACACCGCATCCAGGGCCTCGGGCCACTCGTACGTCGAGACGACGACGCTGATACCCACCCCTCCACGAGGTGGTGGCATCCGACGGTTTCGTGGCGAGGCCACCGGAGTCAGTCGCGCCGATCCGGCTCCACGGTCCACTCGAGCTTCGGGCGAAGCACCCCGCGCCACTGTCCGGCGAAGGCTCCCCGCGCCGAGTCGCCTTCCCCCGGGTCGAGCACCTCGAACGAGATCGCCTCGTAGACGGCGGCGTGGTGCTCGAGCTTGGGGAAGTCGATGCTGCAGATCGCAGCCTCCACGATTGCGGAACCCTCGTTCAGCATGTTTCCCGGAATCCAAGCCGTTGACACGTACACGCCTGGCGGGGTCGGCTGCAGCCACCGGTCGTCCGTGTCCATGGCATTGAACGCGATCGCGCCTTCCTGATCCAGCACCTTGATCTTCGGAAACAGCGGCTTGCCCTCATGCGCGACGCGGAACACGGTCTCGATCGCGATCGGGTGGCGGACGTCGACGACCCCCGGCGGCATGTCGCCGTGCGGAACGAGCCGTATCGACAAGATCTTCGCAAGGTCGTTCCCCGGTGCGCTGTCTTCGGGCCACGATCGCTCCGACCCGGAGCTGTGGGTCTGGTGGAGGTAGTTGGCGATGACCTCCGCGGGGCGCCCGTCACCTACCACGGTCCCGCCGTTGATCTGGATCGCGCGGTCGCACATCTGCGCGACTGCAGGGAGTTGGTGGGAGACGAAGATCACCGTGCGCCCGGAGCTTCCGAGCTCCTCCATCCGGCCGAGACAACGGCGCTGGAACTCGGCATCGCCGACGGCGAGCACTTCGTCGACGAGCAGGATCTCCGGCTCCAGATGTGCGGCCACGGCGAAAGCGAGGCGTACGTACATCCCGCTCGAGTACCGCTTCACCGGTGTGTCGATGAACCTCTCGACGCCGGAGAACTCGACGATCTCGTCGTAGCGCCGGTCGATCTCGCGGCGCTTCATCCCGAGTATCGCCCCGTTGAGATAGACGTTCTCGCGACCGGTCAGCTCCGGGTGGAAGCCTGTTCCGACCTCGAGCAGGCTGCCGACGCGGCCGCGAATCTCCACGCGGCCCGCGGTCGGCCAAGTGATGCGGGTGAGAACCTTGAGCAGCGTCGACTTGCCGGCGCCGTTCCGGCCGATGATGCCCAGGACCTCGCCCTGCTGAACCTCGAAGGTGACGTCACGCAACGCCCAGATCTGCTCCGCCTTGTGCCGGTGCTCGCGCCCTGTAACGCGGCGCCCAGCACGGGCGAGCGACTCGCGCAGCGTCCCGTAGGCGGCCTGGTGCTCGCCGAGTGAGTACTGCTTGGCCAAACCCTCTGCTGTGATGACCGTAGGCATCAGATCGTGTCCGCGAAGCGGGGCTCGGCTCTGCGAAACACCGCGAGCCCGCCGACGAAGAGGACTGCAGCAACCGCGGTACCGACGGCGAACTGTCCCCAGACGGGCTCGGGCGCATCGAGAACAGCCCACCGCCAGCCGCTGATGACCGCCGTCATCGGATTGAAGGCGAGGACCCACTGCCACTTCGTCTCGATCGACGAGACGTCGTATGGCACACCAGAGAGCAGCGGCATGACCTGGAGGATGACCGGGATCATGTAGCGCACGTCGCGAAAGCGAACGTTCACTGCCGAGAGCAGCAGCCCCGCCCCGAGTGCGGTGCCCACCGCGAGTGCGATGAAGAGCGGCGCGAGCACGACCTCGACACCACCTGGCCACGTGTCGTAGTACCACATGAGCACCAGCAGGACGGGCAGGCCGATCAACAGGTCGAGTATCGGCACGACCACGGCGCCGAGGGGGAGCAGGGTGCGGGGGAAGTACACCTTCGTCACCAACTGCAGGTTCGAGAGCAGGCTCATGCTCGAGAGCGTCAGCGCCGAGGCGAAGTACTGCATCGGGAGGACGCCGGCGACGACCAGGCTCGGGTACGCGACGCCGCCGTCGGGGAAGTCTGCGAACTTCCCGAAGATGACGACGTAGACGGTCGCCGTAAAGATGGGCACGAGGAGCGCCCAGGCGATCCCGAGGAACGTCTGCTTGTAGCGGACGACGATGTCGCGCCAGACGAGCGTCCACAGAAGGTCGCGGTAATGCCACAGCTCGCCCAGGTCGAGCTTCGGCCAGCGCGTGGCTGGCTGGATGACGGTAACGCGGCTCGCACTGGCCTCGCTCTCCGTGTCGAGGGAGCCGTCGGCCAGGGGAGCGGCTTCCGCCGCGGTCCCGTCGTTCGACCTCTCGTCGAGGAGGCTCGGCCCTCGGCTCACCCGGTCGATGCTAGCGGCGAGTCAGGTCTACGCTGGCCTGCGACCGCAGCGAGCGCAGTCACGATGAACACCGGATAGAGGGGCAGCGCGAACTCCGGTGCCACGCCCTGTGAGGCCGCATGCACGAGCAGCACGAGGAACGCGGCCACCCAGAGCACGACGATCGTCCGCCATTCGGCGGGGCGACGCACCAGGAGCGCAACGAGGCCCACCGCGAGCCAGAGCGGCGGGCGTGGGAAGCGAGGAGTGATCCGGTTGACGATCTCGGTGACGGCGTCGACCCCGGTCCGCGACGGCAGTTCCGCGTCCCACGCACGGACCTGCGCGACGATCTCGCGGTAGCGATCCTGCTGCGCGGGGTCGTCCCAGATGAGGGCCGGGTCCGCCAGGGTGCACGAGTCGATGTAGTCGGAGGCGCACCAGACGAACCCGTAGGGCACTCCTTCTACGAGCACGTTCGCCTGGGGATTCGGCAGCACCACGCCGTCGAACTCGAACGTCCGCGCAGGGGGAGCGGGCTCCGACTGCGGCCGCGGGGCGATGTCTTCGCGCAGCGGCCGCTGGAGGAGGAAGTCCCACAGCGTGTCCGCGACGCCGCGGAAGTACGTCCCGGGATGCTCCCGGATGGCCTCCCAGGCAGAGTCGAAGAGCACGTCGTAGTTCGTATCTCTCCCGAGCACGCGGTCGGAGAGAGCGATGAGCCGCACCGTCTCGTAGTTCGAGCCGTTCTCGAGGTACGCCTCGAGCGGGACGCCGAGGCTCGCGTGAGGGTCCTTCGCGAGCACCTGGGTCTCGATCAGACGCGCGAGCTCACGCGAAGCCTCCCCGTTCTCCGGGGAGATCGTCCGGTTCCCCGTGAACACGATGAGGAACGGGACCCAGGCGCGTCCACCGCGGGCCACCGTCGCGTCGTCGTAGCGAATGCCGTTGTGGAGTGCCCAGCCACCGAGGAGCAGCGCCGCGCCGACCGCGCAGGCGCCCGACCAGGCGAGACGCCGCCGCCACGTAACCGGCAGGAGCAGCGGGACGAGCACGAGCGGGAGGAGGGCCTGATTCGCCGGCCTCACGAGCACGAGTGCGCCGAATCCGGCGCCGAGAGCGAGAAACCGCCACGTGGACGGCGAGCGCATGGTGCGGGCGAGAAGCAGCGCCCACAGCGAGAGCCCGGTGGCGAAGACCGCATCGCTGGAGGCCTGGTGGTACAGCGTCGCAAAGGCCGGGTAGACGAGGAGCAGCCCGGCGGTGAAAAGGGCCGGGATGCGGCCGAAGGTGAGAGCAGTCGCGCTCCACGCGACGATCGTCGTCGCGTACAGCACCCCGAACACGACCTCCAGCAGCAGGCTCCCCCCCAGGGACAGCGGGATGCCGAGAACGAGGGGCGTCACCGGCGTGCGGAAGAGCTGGAGCTCGGAGATCGGTGGATCGGCATCTCCGAGCTGCAGGTAGTAGACGAGGTAGTCCCAGGTGTCGCGGCCCTTCGCCATTGGCCAACCGAGCGCCTCGAGCCAGAAGACGGCGATCGCGAACACGACGAGCACGACCGCGGCCCGTCGCGTCGGGACGAAGTCCAGCAACCGCAGCCAGGCCGCGGTCACCGCGCGCTCGCGAGCGCCGACCGCATGCGGCTGAGTACTCCCCGCTCGAGCGCCCGGACCCGCTGCTCCAGGCCGTCGACGCGATCCCCGAGCGCCAGCCCCACGTCGGCCTCGAGGAGGGCGCTGTACTCGCCGGCGAACGCGGCCGACGTCACGACGTCCGGTTGCTCGAACGGTTCCGGCGTCGGACCGGTCGTACTGCGCTCACCGAAGCCGAGTGCGCGGAGGCGGTCACGAAGCCTGACGTCCAGCACGTACTCGCCGGCGGCGACTCCGGCGTCGCGAGCGACGTCGTCGACTACGAGCGGGGCGTAGAAGTCGTCCAGCCGGCCGGCGCGGTAGGCCCGGTACGCCTCTGCCATGTGACCGGGGATGCCTTTCTCGGCGTTGCGTTCGAGAGCGACGAACTGCGTGACGTACTTGTGTCGGCAGTGCTCGAGCGAGCGCACCGGGAAGTGCAAGATCTCGATCGGGTACCAGCCGCGGACCGGCACGAGGCCCGGCCCGAAGGCCTCGTGGTTCCCTCGGCCGATTCGCACCCCCGCAGTTCCTCGGTGTGCGGACTTCGAGTGCGTGCTGAGCGGATGCGGGTGGAAGGACGGTGCGGTCGTGCGAACGGTCATCCTCTCCGCGAAGAACGGTTGCCCGTCGGGGCGCGGCACGAAGTTGCGCCAGGCGCCGCGGACGACGCCGAAGTGGGCGGGGACGGACGCGAGCACGTCTCGCAGGCTCCCACCTCGCGGCCACCAGAACTCGTCCGCGTCGGTGTTCAGGACCCAGTCCGCTCCGTGCTCGACCGCAGCGAGCTGCGCCATGTGAGTGACCCACTCGCTCTGGCGCAGGTCGTCCCCCGACTCCCGAACGAGCTGCAGGACGCCCTCCGACGCGTACCGCTCGAGGATCTCCGTCGTGCCGTCGGCCGACCGGTTGTCGGTGGCCACGACGAAGTCGACACCGGCGCTCAGGTGGTACGCGATCTGGGCGTCGACGATGTCCGCCTCGTCGCGGACGAGCAGCGTCAGCACGATCTTCATGGCTGATGCAGCCTAGAGAGGCAAGTCGACGAGGTCCTCGGGCCACTCGACCCGCTCGTCGGCCCGGACGAGGCGGAGTCGACTCCGTGCGCTGCCCAGCGCGAGGAGCGGGAGCTGCGAGCGGTAGGCGCTGACGGCGCGCCACTTCGCCAGCCGGTCGCGCACGCCGACGTCCGTGCGTGCGAACGGCGATCCGCTCGCCCTGAGCGTGTACGGCTGCTCCGCGTAGCGAGCGACCCTCGGCGCAGGCAGTCGCTCGACGACGAGCGCATGCAGCCACTCGTGATCCGGATGCGTGAGCGGCGACCCCGGAAGGAGCACGATCTCTGCACCGTCGAGGAGACTGCGAACGGCGTTCCGCACGGCCTCTTCGTCGCCGTGCCGGTCGAAGTCGACACTCCCGAACGGCAGCCAACTCGGAGTGACGCCGAGGATCGTGCAGGCCGCTCGATCCTCCTCGCGACGGGCGTAGGCAGCGTCGCCCTCGGTGAGGAATCCCGCGCGCCGATCCCAGCCTCCCGTCTCCGCCGTGGAGCTCGGGTCGAGCGCGAACACCGTCACGAGCTCCACCTGCCGGCCCGAGCGCGCCCATCGCGCCATCGACGCGCCGAGCGAGAGGACGCCGTCGTCCGAGTGCGGCGAGAGGACGACGATCCGGCTCACCGCACTATCATCGCGGCCTTGGCAGCCGGCGAACAGGACGGTGCGGCCGCCGGTTGGCGGAGGTTCGTTCCGGCAGCGGTGCGAAGACGGCTGCGTCCTCTGCGCGCCGCCTACGTCGACTGGCGCCGACGCCGGCCGCTCGACCTCGGCGATCTTCGCCGGGTCACGCCCGTCGACGCGAACTGGGGCTTCGAGCGCGGGACGCCCGTCGATCGTGTCTACGTCGAGCGCTTCGTCGGCTCACACGCCGGCGACATCCGCGGCCGCGTGCTCGAGATCGCGGCTCCGGACTACACGAACCGGTTCGGGAACGGCGTGACCGCGGTCGACATCCTCATGGCAGAGGACGGCAATCCGCAGGCGACGATCGTCGCCGACCTCACCGACGCTCCGCAGATCCCGGACGGGTCGTTCGACTGCGCGATCGTGACGCAGACCCTGCAGTTCGTCTACGACGTGCGCTCCGCGCTCGCGACACTTCACCGGGTCCTCGCTCCGGGGGGAGTGCTCCTCGCGACCGTGCCGGGCCTCACGAGGATCTCGCCGCTCGAGGACGAGGCATACGGCGAGTGGTGGCACTACACGGCGCGCTCCCTGCGCAGGCTCGGCGCAGAGGCGTTCGGCGAGGAGAACGTCGACGTCGCCTCCTACGGGAACGTGCTCGCCGCGACCGGGTTCCTGTACGGCCTGGCCGCGTCCGATCTGGCGCCGTCGGAGCTCGACGCACGCGATCCGCTCTACGAGGTCGTCGTCGGCCTTCGAGCCGTCAAGCGCGCCTGAGCGCGCGCTTCACGGGCGTGGCGACCTTGCGGTAGATCCGGTTCGGGAGCCGAAGCTCGATCGCCGCGAGCCGCTCCTCGAGCGTGTCGAGCCGCCGTTGCAGCCGCACGACGTCGGCCTCGCCCAGAACGGCCGCCTCGACCGCGTACGTCGCCTCGTCGACCAGCGTCGGAAGCGGGAACTCCAGCGACGCAGCACCGCTTTCGAGCTCCCGGAGGGCATCGCGCAGCCGCGTGTCGACAACGAGCCGGCCCGCGGCCACGCCATCCTCGACCTCGACGTCTCCGACGACCTGCGCGTCGTAGTAGTCGCCGATCGTGCCGTTCGCGAGCGCGTCGAACATCTGCGCGTGATACGCGGTCGGCGCCCGCTCGATGTGCTTCCACGCGTCTCCCTGGAGGCGCGCCTTGCGCTCGCACTGGGCGGCTGACCTGAGGGGGAAGTGGAACACCTCGATCGGAAACCATCCGCGCAGCGGCGCGAAGGGGCTGTCGACGAGCGCGTGGTTGCCTCGCGTAAGTGTGATCTCGGGATGCGCGCGATGGACGACCTTGCGGATCGGCTTGTACAGCGACGCGGGGTCGTTGATCGGCGCGAGTGCCGAGAACCGGACGGTCATGCGCTCGTGGAACGGAGCCTCCCCGTCAGGCCGCGGGACGAAGACGCGCAGGAACGCGGCAACCGTCCCGTAGCGGGGTGGTACCGCCTCGAGCACGACGCGCAGCGAGGCGCCGCGTGGCCACCAGAACTCGTCAGCGTCCGAGTTGATGACCCAGTCGGCGCCGAAGTCGGTCGCCGCCAGTCGCGCCATCCGGGTGACCCACTCGTTCTGACGAAGATCCTCCCCCGGCTCGCGGATCACGTGCACGTGTCCCTCGCGTGCGTACCGCTCGAGGACCTCCGTCGTCCCGTCGACCGACCGGTTGTCGGTCGCGATCACGAAGTCCGCGCCCGCGTTGAGGTGGAATGCGAGCCATGCCTCGATCACGTCGGCCTCATCCCGCGCCAGCAGCGTCATGACCAGCTTCATCGACGGGCCAGTCTACGCCGGTGCCCGAGGGCGCCGATCCTGACCTCGAGCGCGTCGACCCGCTGCTCCGCCCTCACGATTCCGTCGATCTGAGCGAG
>Ga0190270_10001547_pt1 | contig 10776 bp, 11 predicted proteins | sample Popmic320T_FD_133748 | JGI IMG/M metagenome (GOLD analysis project Ga0190270, IMG submission 133748) | Populus adjacent soil microbial communities from riparian zone of Weber River, Utah, USA - 320 T | ecosystem: Environmental > Terrestrial > Soil > Riparian zone | place: USA: Utah | collected... | reverse complement strand
GGTATCGCGCCAGTAGGGATGCAGGTGCAGCGGGATGTAGTGGACGCTCACTCCGATCCTGAGCGCGAACATGCGCTCGATGAACTCGTCGCGACCCACGCGCACCGCATCGCCCAGGCGAATGACATACAGGTGCCAGGCATGTACATCGCCTGGAGCCGGGCGCGGTGGCAACACCAGCGGCAGCTGCGCGAAAGCCGCGTCGTAGCGCTGTGCAATCGCCTGCCGTCTTTGCTGGAACTCGCGCGCGCGACGCAGCTGGTGGATTCCCAGGGCGCCGGCGATATCGGTGAGGTTGTACTTGAATCCGGGCGCAACGATCTCGTAGGCCCACGCCGCCTTGCGAGCCGTGAAGCGATCGAAGGCGTCCCGGCTGATGCCATGGAGCCGCATGGTACGGGCACGTTTCGCAATCGCGGGGTCGCGGGTCACCAGCATGCCCCCCTCGCCCGTCGTTATGGTCTTGTTGGCATAGAAGCTGAACACCGTGACATCGCTTTCCAGTGTGCCAATCAGTTAGCCGGCGCTGGTGGTTGGCAAAGCATGTGCGGCATCTTCGATCACTCGCAGGTTGTGACGACGGGCAATCTCCAGCAGAGGCTGCATTTCGGCGGATCGGCCACCATAGTGCACCGGCATGATGGCCTTGGTGCGTGGCGTAACGGCACGCGCCACGGCCTGAGGATCGATGCAAAGCGTATCCGCCGATATATCGACGAAAACCGGATCAGCACCAAGGTAGCGAATGACCTCGGCCGTGGCAGTGAATGTGTGAGTCGTCGTGATGACCTCGTCACCCGGCCCGATACCCACCGCTTCCAGCGCCAGGTGCAGTCCGGCAGTGGCCGAATTCACGGCGATACTCTCGACGCCACCGCCCAACCAGGCGGTGAAGTCCGCTTCGAAGCGCTGCACTTTCGGTCCCGTGGTCAACCAGCCGTTGCGCAGCGTGTCCACGACTTCGCGAATTTCGTCCTCGCCTATCTCGGGCGCGGCGAAGGGTACAAACTTGCGATCATCCATTCTCATTCCTCGGCTTTGCGAGCCAGCAAAGCACATGTGTTCGCAGCAGCGGCAGCGCGTTGAACAGGCCATAGGCGCCGGCCCAGACGCGGCACACGGTCCTGCTGATGGGTGGCGCGAGCGTCACGCGTCGCGCAGTTATCCCGGCCTGGGGAAACAATTCGCGCACGCGCCGCAGCGTCACGCCGCGCACATCGCGGTTCGATGGATTGTTGTACGTGAAGTCGTACCACAACACGGCGCCACCGGGGGCGACCAGATCCCAGAGGCGGGATGCCAGGCGCGCCTGGAAGCCGTCGTCCAGAATCGAGGAGAACACCAGCGAGCAGAACACGATGTCGAAACTCCCCGCCGGCAAATCAAGCGCCGTCGCATCCCCGGGAATGACCGAAGTCACCGCCGGCAGATTGCGGCGCGCACTGGAAACACGCTCCGGCAGCAACTCGTTCGCCACGAGGTTGGCAGGATCGAATCCGAGCGCCATGAGCTTCGTCAGATTGCTGCCGCTGCCACATCCCGCCTCGAGCAGACGCAGTTCGTGCACCGGCCGCGGGGCCAGGCGGGTCAGCAGCGCGGCAATCGCGCGGTCCAGTTCCTGTGAGGCACGCAGTACCTCGGGCCGCAACACGTAATAGCGATCGCCGGGGCGACGACGCGCGTAACGCTCACCCATTTTTTCGACTTCGGAAGGCTGGTCCATGTCGGTCACCGCGTGAGACGCGCGGCCTGTGCGCTCGGACCGCGACGCAGGACGATGAAATCCAGCAGGCCACGGCCGAAGCCGAAGCCATAACCAAAGTGCATGCAAATCAGGGCGGCGGAAATGCGCATGCCGCGACGTGGAATTGCCAGAATGCCGGACGCCGCCGCGATACCGAGCAGATAGGTGACCAGCAAGGCCGCGAACAACAGTTGCGCGATCGAGTTCACCAGTGAGCCGAGCCCCAGCAACGAGAAAGTCGCCACGAACAGAAATGGTGCCAGCTGACGCGGCGAGGCCGGCAGGCGATGTTTGCGAATGACGGGCACCTTCCAGTAGCCATACTGGTGAAACTGGCGGAACAGTGCGCCGTATGAATCGCGCGGCACGTAGTAAGAACGAATGTCCGCACTCTGCCAGATCTGGCCACCGGCGCGTTTCAACCGCAGGTTGAGCTCATCGTCCTGATTTCGCACCAGCGCCTCATCGAAGCCGCCGGCGGCGAGCAGCGTCTCCCGAAGCCACGAACCGAGGTAGACGGTATCCACCGGACCGGTGTAATCCACATTGCGCGACAACGCTCCACCCGAGCCGAAGCGGCTCATGAATGCGTCCGCGATGGCATTCTGACGTTCGGTCTTGCCGATCGCACGCCATGGGCCGCCAACGCAGGCGGATCCGGTAGCGAGCAATGCCTCGATGCAGCCCGTGATGTAGTTCGAGTCGTAAGTAGTGTGTACGTCCATTCGGACGATGATCGACCCCGTTGCGCGCTGGATCGCCGCATTGAGCCCGGTGGACACGATAAGGCCAATATTGTCGATGATCACCAGCGCCGGATTACGTCTTTGCCACTCCTCGAGTTTCGCGCGCGTGCCATCGTTGCTGCGCCCGTCGGCGACCAGGACTTCCAGCGAATAGCGGGCGGCATCGAGCCGTTGCGCGAACACACTTTCGAGGAATGCATCTATGTATCGCGCCTCGTTGCGGCAGGGCACGATGACCGAAACTACCATCATGACCGCGGCAACTCCGCATCCGGCGCGCCGGCAGTGCGCCGCAGGCTGGTAGCTCCCAGCGCCAGTCCCAGCCAGAGATAAGTTTCACGCACCGTCCAGGTATCCTGGAACATGCCCCGGAATTGCTGGAACAGGAACATGGCCAGCGCAACTGTCGCGATCATGCGAAGCGTGCGTGGCAGGTCGCTCGAGGGAGACCATGCACGGCGCGCCAGTGCGATGAACGCCGTCGCGACAAAAACTCCCCACAGGATCATCGCCGGCACGCCGAGCTCTGCCCCGATGCCGAGGAAATTCTGGTGCGGGTACACGTTCTTTCCTGACCAGACCAGCGCACTGGTCTCGACGAACCGTCCTTTGCCGATACCCATCGGCTCATTGACAATGATCAGCACGAGCTCACCGTAAATGAGCGCACGGGCGCCCTCGCCGGCTTCGTAGTCCTCGAACTTGGCCTCGGTGGCGCCGACGATGCCGTCCTTGAAGTAATTCAGCACGAGTGCCCCGAGCAGGAGACTTCCGGCCGCCGCGATCGCCAGAGTCCGCATGGACATGCCGATGCGTCCGAACAGGAATGTCATCAGCACGATGGCAATGGCTGCGAGCGCCGCGGCCGATGCCGTGGCGAGCACGAAAATGAATGCACAAAAAAGCAGCACCACGGCCACCATTCGTTGCACGGCGCTGTGAACCTGCAGGAGCACGTATAACAACACCGGTATCTGGAACCCGACATGGATGGCGATCTCGGTGGCACGAAAACCTTCGGTGAACTGCAGGCGCGCGAGATCCGAGTACGGCAGTGCGCCGTAAAAGCCGAGGTCGCCGCGAATGAAGAACACGAGCATGGCGAGATACCAGAATGCGTAGATCGCCAGCAGTGCCCCGGTCCAGGGAATCACACCGTTGCCGTCGCGGATCACTTCCCGGCCGATGGTGCGGCCGATCAGGTAGAAAGCACCGATCGAGATGAACGTCGTCACGTTGCCGATGCGCAGGTCGGGACGCAGCAATTCCGTGATGCTGCAATACGCGAGGAAGATCAGCAGCCACAGCAGGATGCGGTCGCGCTGCCTCTCCAGGGGATGGACGCGCATGATCAGGATGGTGAGCAGAATGGCCAGAGAGCCGAGTACGGCCTCCGGCGTGAGCATGCTTTCGAGGCGTTCCCCCATCTGCACGTAGACCGCGGCCACCACCAGCATTCCGATCTGCGAGCCACCGACGATCAGCAGCAGTATGAAGCGCAGGACCAGGCCGCGGCCGAAGCTCGCGAGGTTTCCGGGCACCGGAATGGGGGACAACGATTCGCTGCTGGCTGTCATGCGACCAGCCTAATTGGCCCGCGCCACCACGCACCCGTACCAGGAACGATCGTCGAGTGGCTGCTGCGTCATCCACGCCTGTGAAGAAATTGGCGTCAGGTCGGCGGCTTGCAGCGACTGCTCGATTTCCGGCAGGAACAGGTAACGCATGCGATGTCGTTCGGTGAACGCCTGCTCCCGTCCGTCGGTGCGGGCAGTGACCCGGACGTCGAAGCAGACGTCCACGCAATTCTCGTTGATCAGCATCTGCGGTATGGTCTTGCGCGCCACGCTGATGTGTTCGTCGGCGACATCCTTCGTCGCATGCCGGGGACGGTCGGACAACACGGCGGGTCCGTACCAGAAATCGAACACGAACAGGCCGCCGGGCACGAGGTGCCGACGTGCGCAGGCGAACGCGGCGCGCTGGTCCGCATTGGTTGTCGCGTACGACATCACGTGGAACAGCGACAGGACGAGATCAAAAGGGGCTCGCTCCGCCTGGTAGCCCCGCATGTCTGCACAATCGAACGACAGTCGGGTTCGCTCTGCCTCGGGAAGGTCCGCCAGACGCATGCGCGCGTTGGCGATCATGCTTTCGCTGATGTCGATGCCGTGTACGTGACACCCGCGGCGCGCCAGTTCGAAAGCGTGGCCGCCGGTGCCGCAGCCCAGCTCGAGGATGCGTGTCCCGCCGGCAAGGCCACGCGGCACGATGCTCTCAACATAGTCGACTTCGCGCGCGTAGGGCTTGTCCCGGTACAGGAGATCATAGTAGGCGGCATAGAGATCGAACGTGGTCATGCCAGCAGCTTGCGCACCGTTTCGACCACGGTATCGATCTGCCGCTCGGTCAATGCGAGCCCGCTGGGTAGATAGAACCCGCGGCGCGCAAGTCGCTCGGCGACCGGGTAGGACTCTCCCGCGAACAGGCCCATGCGGCGGAATACCGGCTGCTCGTGCATGGGGAAGAAAAACGGCCGGCACCCGACCCCGGCAGCGGCCAGTCGCTGCATGGCTTCGAAGGCGTCGAACCCGACGTCGTCGGACAATACCAGGCCGAACACCCAGTAATGATTCACCGCACCGGGAGACTGCGTCGGCGGCAGCTGAATCCTGCCGAGTGACCTGAGCGCTTCCGTGTAACGCGCACCCATGGCTCGCTTGCGTGCAATGAATTGATCGAGGCGCTCGAGCTGCGCGACGCCGAGGGCTGCCTGCATGTTCGTCATGCGCATGTTCCAGCCGAGCTCGTCGTGCACGAAGCGGCGCGGCGGCTTGAAACACAGGTTGCGCAGCCCGCGGCAGCGATCGGCCAGCTCATCCGAATCGGTGAGCACCATGCCGCCCTCGCCCGTGGTCACGTGCTTGTTCGGATAGAAACTGAACACGCTGAGTGCGCCGAAGCCGCCGCAAGGACGGCCGCGATAGGTCTGCCCGTGCGCCTCAGCGGCGTCCTCGACGATGGCCAGGTTGTGCTTCGCCGCAAGTTCCTCGAGCGGAGCCATGTCCACGGGCAGCCCGTAAATGTGCACTGGCATGATGGCGCGGGTGCGCGGCGTGATGCGCGCGGCCACTGCGCCGACATCCATGTTCCAGGTCACGGGGTCGGAATCCACCACCACCGGCTTCGCGCCCGCGCGCACGATGGCGGCGCCGCAGGAAATGATGGTGAACGATGGCAGTATGACTTCGTCGCCGGGCTGCAGATGCAGCGCGGCAATTGCGACGTCGAGCGCGGCCGATCCGTTGCACACGGCGATGCCATGTCGTCGGCCAACGCGCGCCGCCATCTCGCTCTCGAAGCGAGTGACGAACGGCCCCTCCGAGGAGATCCAGCCGCTGTCGATGCACTCGTTGAGATACTTCTTCTCGTTTCCGTCGAGCAATGGCTCGTTAACGGGAATCATTTTTTGACCGGGCCTCCGTCGGCAGCCGCGGGTTGCGGATGCTCGAATCTGTGCTTGTCCTGTTCGCCCACATACGGGCCCTGCTTGACCTCGACGATCTCGCTGGCTTCCAGCATGCGAAACCCATGTCCACCGCGCGCCAGCAGGATGACATCGCCGGCGCCAAGTTCGCGGCTTTCCAGATAGCGGCGTTCCTCGTCGAAAAAATCCACCTGCACTCGCCCGCTGCGAATGAACAGGACTTCCTGCGTGTAGGTAACCTGGCGCACGGCGGGCAGGTGCACGTGCGGCACGACGTTGTAACCCTTCGGGCGCAGCATGCTGCCGAGCTGCAGTGTCGCGTCGGGCGTGGTGAAGAAGCGGATGCCGGGCTCCGGGGGCGCCGCACGCAGGATCAGCGCCAGCTCCAGTTCTCCGCACATGATCCGTTCGATCATCTGGCTCTCACGTCCGCTCGTCCTTGTCGAGGACCAGGATGAAATGCAGGTAGACATCGCCGCCGACGGTCGCCGCATTGCGCAGTACGTGCAGTGACGGACGCAGGCCCTGTGCCAGGGCCGGCTTCCACACGCGTGACAGCAGGGTCGCCGCGCTGTACTTGCGCGAGCTCGGAACGCGGCTCGCGCTGCGGCGCACGTATGCCACGGCGCCTTCGTCAGGCTGCCTGCGGCCGAAATATTCCGGGCTCTGGTAGGAACACGCATGCGTGTGCATGTACAGCGGGGAGATCACCGCACGCCCACCGGGCCGCAGTATGCGCGCCAGCTCGGCAACCAGCCGCATGTCGGCGTCGCTTTCGAACATCTCGAATGCACATTGCAGTGAAGCGCTGCCGACGCTCGCGCGGTCGAACGGGGACGCGGTGGCATCGCCTTGCAGGTAATAGTCCAGGTGGGCAAACCGCGAGTTGCGATCGAGATCGATCGAGTAGGCCTCGACGCCCCTGATGCGCAGCAGATTGGCCCACGGACTCGCCGCGCTGGCGATGTCGATGTATGGAACACGCCGCCCGTCGCGCTGCAGCGCGAGCAGATCCCAGGCCACGAAGTGCTCGAGCAGCTTTTCGCGATACACGCCGCCATGCACGCCACCGTGATAATCGGCCGGGAATCCCGCGGTCTTCGAGAATTCACCGAAGCGCTCGAGATCGGCGTGATAGTCGGTGAGCGGCACGCCGAGCGCGCGCAGATCGGCTTCCACCTGCGCCAGGTCCTGCGCCGTTGGCGAGGCATACTCCGGCGCATTGCGCACGCGGAACAGATGCCACGGTCGCGTGAATCGCCACCGCAACGCAGCCGCGATTGCGCAGGGACTCTTGTTGCTCAGTCGTTTTGCGAGGCTGGAAATCACAGGTAACGCTCTTTGAGGACCCAATCGAGCAGCGTCGCGTCGGCACGCACCGCGCGCTGGTGGAACCGGAATCCGTCGGCCCACGTGCGAGTCGTGGCGTACTGAATCGCGAGCAATTCGGCGCGATGCGGATGCCCGAAATCGCGCAGTGACTGCATGAAATAGTGTCGACGCAAGTTCAGGGCGCGCAACCAGGAATAGCCCCAGGCGACCAGCGCTGACTCCGGCTTGCCCAGGCGTCGCGTCCGCGTGTACGAATCGGAAATGCCCTGGTTGTAGGCGCGCTTCTCGAGATACGAGCCCTTCATGCGAAATGCGGCCACGGTATGTCTCACCGAGATGCGCGAATCGAACACTACACGCCCCACCCGTTGGTGTATGGCGCGCGCGGTGTAGCTTTCACCATCACCGCGCCGTGTGATCAGTTCCTGCGGCAGTCCATCGGGATGAAAACCGCCAACCGCTTCGATCGCGGAGCGGCGCACGGCGAAATTTCCGCCCCACACATAGGCCGGATGCACGTCGAAGCTGCCCTGGCCGAAGTCGAGGATCCCCAGATAGCCGAAGGCGCGGCCGCGATAGGCAGGCCGCGACCACCAGAGTTCCAGCCAGCCAGGAACTTCGCCTTCGAATTTCGGCAGCAGGTTTCCACCGGCGAGCGCCACGTCCTTGTCGGCGAGCGCAGCAACTGCACCGGCCACCCAGCCCGGCTCGACGTCCAGGTCGTCTTCGCCGAACAACAGAATGTCCGCACGCGCGTTTCGCACGCCGGCGTGCCGGCCCGAATGCAGTCCAGGTTCCGGCTCGAGCACGTACACCAGGTTGAGACGTCCGCTGAAACGCTGCGCCACTTCCGGCGTCGAATCGGTGGAGCCGTTGTCGACTACCAGAACCTCGAACTCGTCGCGCGGCAGTGTCTGGCGCGTCAAGGACTCGAGGCAGCATTCGAGGAGACCCGCGCGGTCGCGGGTAGGGATGATCACAGAAACACGTAACATTCTCTTTCCATTCTCAAATCGCGATGGTCCGGGGGTCGGCGCGTCCGGTCATGCGCCCGCCAGGTTGCGGGCGCGACCAGCGGCCAATGGATCTGCACTAACGTTCCTTCGACTGCGGCAGCGCGTAGCCGTGTTTCTGCAGCAGCGCACTGCGCCGTGCATGTTCCAGGTCGCTCGCCGCCATTTCACTGATCAATTGATCGAGCGAATATTCAGGCTCCCAGCCAAGCTCACGCTGCGCCTTGCGCGCGTCGCCCAGCAGGGTTTCGACTTCCGCGGGCCGGAAGTAACCGGGATCGATGACCACGATGACATCGCCGGGCTTGATCGCCGGCGCGATGTCCTTATCTGCCGTGACCACCACGCCCTTCTCGTCCAGTCCCTGGCCGCGGAACTCGAGCGTGATGCCCAGCGCTTTTGCAGCGCGTGTGATGAAGTCACGCACCGTGATCTGCTGGCCGGAGGCGATGACATAGTCTTCGGGCGTTTCACGCTGCAGCATCATCCACTGCATGCGCACGTAGTCTTTGGCATGGCCCCAGTCGCGTTTGGCGTCGAGGTTGCCCATATACAGACAGGGCTCGAGACCTTGCGCGATATTCGCGAGCCCGCGGGTGATCTTGCGCGTCACAAAGGTTTCGCCGCGCCGCGGAGATTCATGATTGAAGAGAATTCCGTTGCAGGCATACAGGCCGTAGGCCTCGCGATAGTTCACCGTGATCCAGTAAGCGTACAGCTTCGATACCGCGTAGGGACTGCGAGGATAAAAAGGTGTGGTTTCGCTCTGCGGTGCGCTTCGCACCCATCCGTAAAGTTCGGAGGTCGAAGCCTGGTAGAAACGCGCCTTCTTCTGCATTCCGAGGAAACGAATGCCCTCGAGCAGCCGCAACGTGCCCAGCGCATTTACGTCCGAAGTGTACTCCGGGGTCTCGAAGCTCACCGCCACGTGTGACTGTGCTCCCAGGTTGTAGACCTCGTCGGGTTGCACGTCGCTGAGGATACGGATCAGGCTCGACGAATCTGACAGGTCACCATAGTGAAGACGCAGGTTGACGTTCTTCCCGTGCGGATCCTGGTAGATGTGATCGATGCGCTGCGTGTTGAACTGCGACGCGCGACGGCGAATTCCGTGCACTTCGTAGTTCTTCGCCAGCAGGAACTCGGCAAGGTACGCGCCGTCCTGTCCGGTGATGCCTGTGATGAGAGCTCGTTTTGTCATGATTCCTGTGGTCTTGTCCTGCGGCGCTGCAAGGCGCCCCAGAAGACGAATGCAACCATGATGCAACCGGTAAAGAAAGCCGAGCCGATCACGATCAGCGCACGTTGTGGGCTCGACTTGCGCTTCGGTATTTCGGCGCGGTCGATGATCTTGAATGCAAACTCCGGATTGCCGCGGGCCATCATGAGCTTCTGCATTTCCGTTTCGATCAGCCGCGAAATGGACTGCTGCAGCACGACTTCGTTGGTCTTGGCGAGCTCGCCGCGCAGGTAGTCGATGCTGGTCTGCGCATCATCGAGCGCGCGCTGTCGCATGCGTTCGTTGAGCAGGTCGGCGTAGGCGTTCGCCCACTTCGCCGCCAGCGCTGCGTCTGTCCACTCGATGGTGAGCTTGACGATGCGGGTCCTTCGGTCTTCGCTCACGCCGCGCAAATTGCGGTCCCAGTAACGCACCGCATCTCGCAGGTCCGGCTGCTTCTCGATGTCCGGATCCATCCACTTCTTCTGCTGCGCGTCCCATTGCTTGTAGAAGAACACCGTCAGCAGGTTTTCGCGCGCTATGAACGTGCGTGCCAGATCCCTGGACTTGAGCACGGCGACAGCTTCGGTGGTGTCGCCACCGCCAACCGTGATTCCCGCGAGATTGGCGAGACTGCCGAAGGCGCCGCCCAGCATGGGCGACGTGCGTTCTTCACCTGGCGCCAGTGTGACCTCGGCGGTGTACCAGTTCGGCATCAACAGCGTCAGGCCGGCCACGACGACAGATACCGCGAACGACACTCCAATGATCAGCCACTTGCGGCGCCAGGCATCGCGAATCAATTCGAACAGGTAGATTTCTTCGGCCATGATTTCGAATCAGAAGGAATTCACAGCCGCGGCCGCGATCGCCAGGTTGTACAGGATGCTGGTAACCGCCTGCCACAGCGGCAGCGCCGGCATCCGCTCGGTGTCGAGCGGAACCACGATCGTGTCACCGGGCCTCATGGCCACCTGGCCACTGCGCCGGAACCACCCGCCACTTTCGCTCGAAATCACGCTGCCATCCGCCCTAACTACATAGATACGGCCGCGATCGGCCTTGCGTGTGGCACCGCCCGAGAGTGCGATGTAGTCGTCGCGGATCAGCTCCTGGCGATAGAAATGCGAAGTGCTGTTTTGTACTTCACCGATGACCGTGACTTCCTGCTTTTGCTTGGGAATGATCAGGCGATCGCCCTCACGCAACACCACGTCATCTTCCGAACCGATCGG
>Ga0190270_10001546_pt1 | contig 10776 bp, 4 predicted proteins | sample Popmic320T_FD_133748 | JGI IMG/M metagenome (GOLD analysis project Ga0190270, IMG submission 133748) | Populus adjacent soil microbial communities from riparian zone of Weber River, Utah, USA - 320 T | ecosystem: Environmental > Terrestrial > Soil > Riparian zone | place: USA: Utah | collected... | reverse complement strand
TCCTGAAGCGCGCCGGGTAGACGCGCTCCGACAACTCGAAGCCCGATACCTTGTGGCTTCTCAAAGTCTCGCCATACAGACTGCCCGGCGGCAATTGCAGCGGCATAGGAGGCTCCTCTCAGTAAGACCCGAATATCGCCCGAATACTGTTGGAGTGACTCGGAAATTCCCGAACAAAGCTAAACTTCTCTGCGCTCAATTCAATTGTGCTGGTACTTAAATGGCGGTCAGACTGGAAATGCGGCTAAAACCTGCTCTCCCCATTCCTGAATTCTGCTAATGTATACAACGGTTTAGTCGCTTCAGTCAAAGCCATTTCAGCCTTAGCCGCCCTAAGGGGATTCAAGCGACCTTTCAAGGATACAAGACTCATTGCGACGCCCGGCGTTCTAATGTGATTGGCATCTGTGTCTCTCGAAGAAAATCGCCGTCTGACCTGTCTCCTGATCGAAACTACATCAAGCAACCCGCGCTTTCTGGGCCTTCCGGGAAAGCCTGGATCGTTTTGGGGAGGAAGCCATGAAAAAACGCGCACTGCCCGGCCTGCCGTTACGGGCCTTTGTTCACATCGCTGTCATCGCCGCGCTGGCCGTCGCCGGCCTTGCCCAAATCACCACGACCGGTATTCGCGGCATCGTCCGCGACCCTTCCGGGGCCGTGATTCCGAGCGCCACGATCAAATTGACAGACAATTCCACAGGGATCGAATACTCCACCGTATCTTCCAGCGACGGCGGGTTTCTCTACCCCAACCTACAATTTGGCTCATACAAACTGACCGTGACCGCCGCCGGCTTTCTGACCACGGTCATTACCGCTATCACCGTCGAGTCAGGACGCACCACCGATGTCTCGGTTGACCTGAAGGTCGGAGCCACGGGGGAAACAGTCCAGGTGGCGGCGAGCGCGGAGCAACTCAACACAACCACCACTGAAGTCGGCGGCACGATCAACAACCAGCTGGTCAAGAACCTGCCCTTCGCTGGCCGCGATGGACTCGGCTTCGCAGGGCTGATCGCGGGCAATTCGAGAAGCAATAATCAGCGGAACAGCACGTACAATGGGCTGCCCAACGCTTCACTCAACATTACGCTCGACGGCATGAACAACAACTCCCAGCGCTTCAAGAGCGGCGGAACCAGCTTCTTCGCCTTCGCCCCGGCGCGCATTGACGCAATCGAGGAGGTGAGCGTTTCGACCACGGGCCTGGGCGCAGACGCCGGCGGCGAAGGCGCGATGCAGATCCGCCTGACGACCAAGCGCGGCACCGATCAGTACCACGGCCAGGTGCTATACCAGGGAGAAAACGAAGCGCTCAACGCTAACTCGTTCTTCAGGAATTACCAGGGACTGCCGCGCAACAAGTCGCGCAGTCACAACGTGGTCGGCTCAATCGGCGGGCCGCTGCTGCCGTTCGTTGATCGCCTTAAGAACAAGCTGTTTTTCTTCGCTTACTATGAAGCTCAACCAGAACCCAGCGCTTCGACATTTCAACAACGCATCCTGACCCCGGCCGCGCAACAGGGCAACTTTACCTATCTTGGCACGGATGGGGTCAAGCGGACGGTGAATGTGCTGGACGTGGCGGCGAAATCCGATTGTGACCCGGGCCCGGCTATCGTTCCCTGTACGTCAACAGTCGATCCGACCATCGCGGGCATATTGAGCAAGGTCAACGCTTCTCAAGCGGGGGCCTTTGGCTTTGCGCCGATTTCGGGCATCCCGACCGAATTCATGGTGAACATGCAATGGAATCAGGCGCTCAATACAATGCAGTCATTCCCGACTGCGCGCCTGGATTTCCAAATCACCCCGACGGTCGCCTGGCATGGCACCTGGAACCTGCGGAGTAGCGATTTCTCCAACGGCGTTGTGCCTTATCCCAACAGTCCATACAATTTCATCGGCGCCGGCAATAATCCACCATCACACTCGTCGGCCACACCCTACGTGGCGACCAGCTCGGTGGATTGGATGATCAAACCGAACATGATCAACAATGCGAGCTTCGGCGTCCAAGGCAGCGGCGAGTATTTCTTCATTGACGCCGATCCGACACGCTTTGCCGAACAGGGCAACCGCATTATCAATCCTCCCACTATAAACAACACGCCGTTGATCGCCGCCTGGATTCCCAACGTGAATACTGATGTGCGCAATAACCCCGTCTACCAGTTCACTGACAACCTGAACTGGATCAAGGGGCGGCACACGCTGACGATGGGAGGAACATTTCTGCACACCTCCTTCTACTCACACTCCTGGGCAACCGCCGGCGTGCCGCAATACAACTTAGGAGTAGTGACGAACGATCCGGTTAACAACATTCTGCGGAACGCGCTGCCTAACATCAACACCAACAATAATGACATCCCCAATGCGCTCGCTCTCTATGCGCTGCTGACGGGGCGGATCACGAGCGTTTCCAGGACCACGAATGCGGATGAGAAGACGAAGGAATACCGCCCATTCATTGAAAGCATGCAACGTTATGCTTTCACCACTTTCGGTCTTTACGCGCAGGACAGTTTCCGCATTCGTCCGGACCTGACGCTGAACTTCGGACTGCGCTGGCAATTCGACGGCGACATCCACAGTGGCAATGAACTGCTCTCACAACCGAGCAGGGCGAACTTCTTCGGGCCGTCTACAGGGCTGTTCCAGCCGGGTGTGCTCAGCAATAACCAGAATCCGATGTTCGAGCTGGCGGTCCATCCTTACAAACGGGATTACATGAACCCGGCGCCTAATTTCGGCTTCGCCTGGAACCCTTCGGGCGAGCGGGCCGGATTTTTAGGCAAGTTGCTCGGAGATCGCAAGACGGTCATTCGCGGCCATTACTCGATCACCTTCTACAACGAGGGACTGAACTCGATTACCAATTCGTTGTCAGGAGGCCAGGGCTTCCGGCAAACCGGGACGGCGACCAACGTCGTGAATTTCCCGGTAGGGACGCTCGAGCTTAGCGATCCGGAGCCGGCGATCCCGGTCTTTCCGGCGACGTTCGGCTTCCCGATTGCGCAGAACTCTTTCTCGGCGGCGGTCGCCGGCAATTACATCAATCCCAATCTGGTGTCGCCATATGTCCAAAACTGGAGCCTGGGGATTCAGCGCCAGCTCACGAAGAACATCACCCTTGAGATGCGCTATGTGGGGAACAAATCCACACACATGTGGCACCGCCAAAACATACAGGAGACCAACATCTTTGAGAACGGTTTCCTGAATGAATTCATTCAGGCGAAGAAGAACCTCGACATCAACATCGCCAACGGACTGGGCAATACCTTCATCTACAACAAGCGGGAAGGTCAGGCGCCGCTTCCCATTTTTGAAGCGGCATTCGGGGAACTGGGCGGTCAGCCGGCGCTTTCCTCTGGCCAAGGCTTCGGGAATTCGACTTTCATTCAGAATCTGAACCAAGGCACGGCAGGTACGCTGGCTAACACGCTGGCCACGTCGTCAGCGAACCTGTGCCGGATGGTGGGCAACAAACTCCCGCGTTGCGCCACCGCCGGATTCAACTCGCCCGGCCTATTTCCGATCAACTTCTTCCAGCCCAATCCGTACCTGAGCAGCCTGACCTATCAGGATTCTAACGGCGACGCCAACTACAACGGGCTCCAGATTGATTTGAAGCAGCGATACAGTTATGGGTTGTCGCTCGGCTCCAACTATGTCTGGAGTCATGCGATGGGCAACATTCTGAACCGCGATGACCAGGCCGCCGGATACACCTGGTATACTCTCCGCAACGCCCGGCTCAACTATGGGCCGTCGCCTTTCGACCGCCGGCACGTCTTCAACGCCTACTGGACTTACGATCTGCCGTTCGGCAAGGGGCGACGCTTCCTGTCCAACAACGCCTTTCTGGATCGACTGGTCGGCGGCTGGACGCTCGGTGGAACCGAGACCATTGCGTCAGGCCACCCGTTCATCCTGGATGGCGATCGCAATACCGTCAACAATCTCACTCAGGCGGGCGTGGTCTTCAACGGTGGCTTCACACCCGACCAATTGCAAAAAGCTTTGAATAAGATGTCGGGCGGCTTCACTCCCACCTCGCTCATCTCGAACGTGGCGAACATCGCGACGATCACTAAAACCGCGACGGCCAGCACGAGCCAGGCGAAGCCGGATCTATACGCCCCGGCCTCAACGCCGGGCCAGTATGGCGCGTTCGTCTACCTCCGGCACAATAACCTCTACCTGTTGAATATGAGCATCAACAAGGAGGTTCGCATCACTGAAGGGATGCGGTTGACCTTCCGGCTGGTGGCGCTGAACTTCCTGAACCATCCGTTCTTCGAGATCAACACAGATAACGCCAGCCCGACTTCGACCACGTTCGGCCAGATAACTAACGCCGCCGGAACCCGCACGATGCAGTTCCGCATCAGCTTGGATTGGTAAACGCCGGGCCGGCGCTTTGTTCCGATTTCGTCCCGGAGGGACGGCTGATATTAGCCGGTGGTGGAGCGTAGCGTAACCACCGGAATTGGTCTGGGTCCTGTTATGCATTTCCGGTGGCTGCGCTGCGCTCCGCCACCGGCCAATGTCCGTTGCGCCTCCGGCGCAAAGAATTGCGTAGATGCCTTAGGGGTCTACCACAAGCTAATACTTGTAGGGCCTCCGGCGCAAAAACTTGTGACTAAAACATTACCGGTAGCAGCGAGGAGATTTTTGATGCGAAGACATTCAGGGCTTCTGCTGGCGTCGCTCGTCGCGCTCAGCGCAAGCCTGTTCGCTCAACCAATCTTCACCGACATCTTCCCGCCCGAAGAGTTCGCCGGGCGCCGGGCCAAGGTGATGGCGCAGATCGGCGACGGCGTGGCCGTCCTGCAAGGCGCGACCGAACGCCCTGGTGAACAGCCGCTGCGCCAGAACAATCAATTCTTCTACCTGACGGGCGTAATCGAGCCGCGGGCGATCCTGGTGATCGATGGAAAGGGCAAGCGCTCGACTCTCTATCTTTACGGGGGGGCGGAGCGGCGCGAGCGCATGTTCGGCTCGGCGATGGTTCCCGGCGACGCGGCGGGCGCCGCAACGGGGATCGAAGCCGTACGCCCGCGCGACGAGTTCGCCAAAGCGGTTGAAGCGTTCGCCCGCGAAGGGCGCGCATTCTACACGCCATTTCGCCCTGAAGTTCTGGGCAGCGCGTCGGCAAGCGATGCGGCGGCCTCGGCGAGAGCGACCAAAGACGATCCCTGGGACGGTCGCCCATCGCGCGAAGAGGCTTTCATTCAAAAGCTCAGGGCGCTCGCGTCTCAGGTCAACGTGCAAAATCTCGATCCGATACTCGACGCCATGCGCGCTTTCAAAAGTCCGCGCGAAATCGCCGTCATCCGCGAAGCCACGCGCATAACCGGGCTCGCCATTATGGAGGCTATGCGCGAGGCGCGACCGGGACTTTACGAATACGAGCTACAGGCGCCCGCCGAGTTCGTCTTCAAAAAAAACGGCTCGCAGGGCGCGGCCTATTTCGCGCTGATCGCGACGGGCCGGAACACACTCTATTCTCACTACCACAAAAACACGGCAAAATTGCAGGACGGCGATCTCGTGCAATTCGACTACGCGCCCGATTACAAGTACTACGTCTCCGACGTGACTCGCGTTTTTCCGGCCAACGGCAGGTTCACGCCGCGGCAGCGCGAGTTTTACACGGTCTACCTGCGGCTCTATCAATCACTGATGACTTCGATCAAAGTCCACGCCAGGCCAGGAGACATCATCAAGGAGGCTGTTGCGAAAATGGACGCGGTCATGGCCAATTTCAAATTCGCCGACCCGAAGATCAAAGAGGCCGCGACCCGCTTTGTCGAACGTTATCGCGCGAGCAAAGCTAACAGCCTCGGCCACACGATCGGCCTGGAAGTTCACGACGTGCGAGCGCCGACCGATACGCTCGAACCGGGGCAGATCTTCACGATCGAACCGGCGATGACAATTCCGGATGAGCATATAGGCATCAGGCTAGAGGACGTGATCCTGATTACTGAAACCGGTTACGAGAATCTGTCGGCGTTTGTCCCGATCGAAATCGCGGAGATTGAAAAGTTGATGGCTGAACCGGGATTGAGCGATAAACAAATTAAGCAAGCTATGCAAAGGTAGAATTCTAACGAGAGACATTGAGATGAGTAAGAGGAAGGTGGAAGCAAGAAGGGCAAAAAAGGGAAAAAGGAATTTTTTGCTCCTTCTTGCCCTTTTTGCTTTATTTGCTTCCCCGCCACTTCTCCCCCAGCGGGGCGCCAATCAATCGCCCGAGTTCACTACAATGCTGCAGAATCCCGCCGCGACCGCGACGCCGCCTGTGATGAAAAGCCCGCCTGGCGCGGCGGCGGTCGAACAGAGGTCGCAAGGCTCTCTGCCGGGCGCCGCGCTCGTAGCGAGCTTCGACGGACTCGGCGTCGGGTTTGAAGGTCCACAGGGCGCAGCCGCCTTGCGCAATCCGTCCGACAACAGTCTCGCGGTCGGGCCGGACCACGTTATGCAAACCGTCAATACGCGGATGGCGATCTTCACTAAGAAGGGCAAACGCTTCGAATCGACGGGCAAGGTTCTCTACGGCCCCGCGCCGACCAACACGGTTTTCAAAGGCTTCGGCGGCGCCTGCGAGGCCACGAACAACGGCGACGCCGTCGTGCGTTATGACCAGCTCGCCGATCGCTGGCTGATCGTGATGCCGATCTTCCGGCGCGGAGCCGCGCGCCCGGATCAACCGCAGCCAGGGCGTTCGGGCGATCCCGCTCAATTGAGCGCGCCAGGTCAGGCAGGTCAGCCCGGCGCGGCGGTTCCGCTATTTGTCGCGCCGCCGAGTCCCTCAGCTCAAGGCCAACAACCGCCGCGCGGTCAGCGCGGACAACAACCAGGCCCTCAAGGCCCATACTCGATGTGCTATGCGATCAGCGCAGGCCCCGACCCGTTCGGCCCTTACTATCGCTACGAATTTTTGAGGCCGCTTTTCCCCGATTATCCGCGCCCGGCGATCTGGCCCGACGGCTACTACGTCCCGACCAGCACGGGCGATGACGTGATCCAGAAACATGCATGCGTCGTGGAGCGGGCTAAGATGCTCAAGGGCGAGCCGGCGCGCGAGCAATGCGTCATCATTGACGGGGCGCCTTTCCTGAACAACGCGGACATTGACGGCAAAGGTCTGCCCCCGCCGGGCGCGCCGAACGTTATGATGGCCGCGGGCGGGACGCAGTTGAAGAACGTCCTCGAGGACGACGGAATCTTCGCTTGGAAGTTCCACGTTGATTGGGAGAATCCGGCCAACACAAAAATCATCGGCCCGGAGAAGATCGCCGTGGCCCCGTATCATTACCTGTGCGGCGGACAACTCACGAACTGCGTGCCGCAGCCGGGCGCGGATCGGCGTCTCGACGCGCAGGGCGACAAGATCATGGCGCGGCTGGTTTATCGCAAAATCGGAGCGCGCGAATCGCTGGTCGCAGTCCACTCGGTCAACACTTCGGCCGGCGGCGGCGGAGTGCGCTGGTACGAGTTCCAGATCGACAAAAAACGCAGCGTCCGCCTGCGACAACAGGGCACGTACGCGCCGGACGGTTTTTACCGCTGGATGGCCAGCCCTGCTATAGACAGGTTCGGCAATATCGGCATCGGCTACTCCTTCGGCGGGACGCCGAATTTCGCAGGCCAGCGCTTCGCCGCGCGTCGCTCGGGCGACCCACTCGGCAAGTTGACGCTGCGCGAGACCGTATTGGTTGAAGGCGAGGCCGCGCAGAACGCCATGCGCTGGGAAGACTATACGCAAACCGCCATTGATCCGGGCGACGATTGCACGATCTGGTACGTCGGCGATTACATCAAGAAAGGTGAGACGAACTATTCATCCCGCATCGGCGCCTTTCGGCTGCCTGGATGCCGAGGCGGACGTTGATAGTGATATTTGTAATCTGTCAGGCGCCATGACCTTGCGCCTTTTTCAGCCTGCGGAGCAGGCGTCAGAGTAGAGCCTAGGGTGGAGCGCGGTAGCGCGAAACCCTAGGTATTATGCAAGTAGATCACATGAGCCCGCGAACGCGGGCGACAGCGAATGATGTTACGCCGATAACAGTGAATTGGCGAACAACAGAACAGAGAACTGCCGCCCGCTTCGCGGGCTAGATGTGATTCATTACTCCAATCCCTGGGGCTCCGCTAAAGCGCTCCGCCCCAGGCTTTATGCTGCCGCCCGCATCCGCGGGCTAAGAATGCGTCAAGTGACTATCCAATACTCATTCTTCTATGGATAAAAAACTATCTCGCAGAAAAGCCTTGAAGAGCATCGGGTCCGCGGGCGTCGTCGCGTTGATCGATGCGCGATCGTTGAATGCGCAGGAGGCCGCGATTCGCATTGCGGGACAGCCTGTGGAAATCGCCGTCTCACAAGTGAGCGCGGTGACCGTGCGTTTGAGCGTCACGCCAATCGTCGACGGCCGTCCGCAGCCGCTCCCGCACGACGGCTCGTTGACGCGGCGGACGTGGTCGCCTCCGGCCGCTAAGATCACAAGCCTGACGCGAGCGCGGCAAGTGCGCTGCGGCGATCTGGTTGTGAAGCTCACGCCCGACCCTCTGACCATTCGCGTCGAGACCGAAGACGGGCGGCTGGTTCAACAGCTTCGTCCGGATCAGCAAACGGGCGCGCTCAACTTCATGCTCGATGACAAACCGGCGCTCGGCTTCGGCGAAGGCGGGCCGCAATTCGACCGGCGCGGCTCGACATACAACAATCGAAACGGACAGGGCGGCTATCGTTTGCGCACTCACGGCGGGCGGGTTCCCATTCAATGGCTGATCGGGACGAGCGGCTGGGCGATGTTCATTCATCACCCGTTAGGCTCTTTCGATCTCACGGGCAAGGAAGGCCGCCTGACGCCGAGAGGCGTAGACACGCCGGCCAGCAGCGTGGCGGGCGCGCTGGAAGGGAGTCCGGCGTTGCCGTTGGACGTTTTCGTCGTGGGCGCGCGCGAGCCGGCGCGGATAATGGCCGAATACGCGCGACTCACCGGCAATCCGGAGATGCCGCCGCTGTGGTCACTAGGTTATTTGCAATCGCACCGAACATTGGACGGCCACGAAGAGGTCGAAAGGGTCGCGCGGACCTTCCGGGAAAAGAAGCTGCCTTGCGACGCGCTGATCTATCTCGGCACTGACTTCACGCCTTCGGGCTGGAACACTCACAACGGAGAGTTCACCTGGCATCCGAAGAATTTCCCCGACCCGAAGAAGATCATCGGCGAATTGCACGATCAACATTTTAAAGTCGTGCTTCACACCGTGATTGAAGGGCGGCGGCTCGCGGGCGCGGTCAACGAACCGTGTACGGCGGCGGCCCTGCCGAGCGGGCGAACGCCAGACGGCAAATGGCCGGACAATCGACAAGTCAGCTGTTATTGGCCTGTTCACAAGTCTCTTTATGACGTCGGCATCGATGGCTGGTGGCCGGATCAGGGCGACGGCCTGGACGCGCAGTCGCGGCTGGCTCGCATTCGCATGTACTTCGAAGGCTCGCAGCAGTTCCGTCCGAACGAGCGTGTCTTCGCGCTTCACCGCAACGGCCACGGCGGGATGCAGCGTTACGCCGCGTTCCTCTGGTCGGGCGACGTCTATACGACCTGGGAGACGTTGAAGACGCATGTGCCGGTGGCGATCAACACGGGGTTGACTGGAATTCCATACTGGGGCACGGACATCGGCGGCTTCGTGCCGACCAAAGAGTACACGGGCGAATTGCACGCCCGCTGGTTTCAATTCGGCGCATTCTGTCCGCTCTTTCGCGCGCACGGGCGGACGTGGCATTTGCGACTGCCCTGGGGGTGGAATACAGGCGAATTGGGGCACAATGAAATCGCCAACTACACGGGCGGCGCGGCCAACCCCGATCCGAGCGAACTGCGCAACCCCGACGTGGAGCCTATCTGCCGCAAGTATCTGGAGCTGCGCTACAGGCTGATGCCCTATCTTTACAGCGCCGTACGCGAAACTCACGAGACCGGACTGCCGATCATGCGCGCCTTGTGGCTGCATTATCCCGACGACGCGGCGGCCGTTGCGCGCGGCGATCAGTATTTATGGGGGCGCGACATTCTGGTCGCGCCGGTGGTCGAAAAGGGCGCTGCCGAGCGACGGCTCTATTTGCCGCGCGCCCATTGGTACGACTTCTGGACCGAGGAGAAGATCGAAGGCGGGCGCGAAGTGAGCAAGGCCGTCGATCTCTCGACAATGCCTTTATACGTTCGCGCCGGCTCAATCATTCCGATGGGGCCGGTGAAACAATACGCCGCCGAAAAGGTTGACGGGCCGCTGACGCTGCTGATCTACCCCGGCGCGGACGCGGCGTCCACGCTCTACGAAGACGACGGCGCCACATTCAATTATCGCCGCGGAGAGTTCATGCGGATAGAAATGATCTGGAATGACAGCCGCCGCTCGCTGACATTGCGATTGGCAAAAGGCTCGCGGACGCTGCCCCCGCTCAAGCGCAATATCGAAGTCCGGGTCGTGGGGGAGAAGGCCGTGCGCGCGATCGCCTTTGAGGGGCGGCCCGTCGAGGTTCGGTTCGTAGTCCCGCCTTCAGGCGGAAGCGTCAGATAAAGATCAATTACGCGGCGCCAAACGCTTCCGCCTGAAGGCGGGACTACGAACTTCATTTCAGTGGAGGCGACGATGAGACGTTTTGTGACTGTTACGGTAATGCTGGCGGCGGCGGCGGTCGCCGCGCAGACGCCGACGAAGGAACAGGAGAAGCCTTTCATTCAGGATTAC
>Ga0190270_10001545_pt1 | contig 10779 bp, 10 predicted proteins | sample Popmic320T_FD_133748 | JGI IMG/M metagenome (GOLD analysis project Ga0190270, IMG submission 133748) | Populus adjacent soil microbial communities from riparian zone of Weber River, Utah, USA - 320 T | ecosystem: Environmental > Terrestrial > Soil > Riparian zone | place: USA: Utah | collected... | reverse complement strand
TTCGCGCCAGCGCGATCGCGGTTTCCGGTTCACTGAATTCGTCGATTAACTTCTGATCCGGAATCAGTTTCAACGCACTCGATTCCCAGATGGACCACGCATGCGCGGCTTCTGCGCGTACTGATGCCTTCTCGTTAGTTAAGAGTCGATAGTAAGCGCCAATCATGTCGTGTCGTTCATCTTCAGGAACGAGTCGAACAAAATCTTCCCAACCGTCGGGAAAGATCGCGCTCGCGCCCCTTGCCCCCCTTGCCCCCCTTGCCTCGTCGCCGTCTTCATAAAACCCCTGATAAAACCATAGCGTCTCATTCGCGCGGCCGAGAAAGATCCCGCGCAGTACCAAACCGGTCACCCTTTCCGGATGCGTCTCGGAGTAAGCAAGTGCCAGCGTGCTGCCCCAGGATCCGCCAAAGACCAACCACCGCTCGATTCCAAGGTGCTCGCGTAGTTGCTCGATATCGGCGACCAGATGCCAGGTAGTGTTGTCTTCAAGAGAGGCGTGCGGAGTGCTCTTTCCTGAGCCACGCTGGTCAAAAAGTACGACGCGGAAAGCCCCAGGGCCAGAAGTGTCGAAGAAGCGTCGATAGTCCGGGACTAAACCCGCACCTGGTCCACCGTGGAGAAAAACTACGGGCTTCCCTTCTGGGTTGCCGCATTGCTCATAGTAGAGCTCATGAACGGGAGAAACCTTCAAACGTCCAGTATCGAAAGGCTCAATCTCAGGGTACAGTGTTCTAAGTTCGCGCATACTGATCCTCTCCGGTTCATTCGCGGCCGTTTAGATAGGGCACTTGTGCCCGGTCGCGCGCAGTGACCTTGGCCATCGACAATCGCGCAATCCTAATCGGCGCCGAGCCAGGCGCCAAGGGCCAGGCCACAAAGTTCGAAGTTGTGCGCTCGATGTCCGACAAGATTCAGATTGTCGTTGCGCCGACAAACTAAAGGAAGCTCTGAACAAGTCAGATCTTGATTTGTACCGCGAAGCGGTTACGTAGTTTAGCCCAGGGTTGCCGCGTGGCGCGGCTACCCTGGGATCGAATTGTGGAAGAGGCCCAACCCCAACGGGGTTGCGTCTTAACGGTGCTAATCAAGCGCATAGTCAATGAATCACCTTGAATCGCCTGACCACGCCTCGAAACCGACACAACCCCGTTGGGGTTGGGTATCGTTAGATTCCTCTTACCCAGGGTAGCCGCGCAGCGCGGCAACCCTGGGCTACGTTACATAACCGCTTCGCGGTACAAATCAAAGACCTGACTTGATCAGAGCTTCCTTTAGTGCATCAACCGATGCGGAACCAATCAATGGAATAAAGAGAAGTGCCGGTGAGGCAAGCCTCACCGGCACTGTACTCGTAAAAATCTTTCGAAGGGTCCTACTTTGCCGCGAGCGGGCTGAGGTGTGTTGAAACGATGACCCAACGGTCTCCCGGGAGAAACCTTCAAACGTCCAGCATCGAAGGGCTCAATCTCAGGGTAAAAGGTTCTAAGTATGGTGGTCGCTGATGAACTTATTCCGAATTCTTTAAGAGGGAACTTTGTCGGCAGGACTGGTGAAATTGGAAACTGCACTAACCTCGAAATCAAGGAATATGAGCGAGTGTTTATCGAGATTAATGAGAACGCGTGCTACGAACAGTCGGTACGAATTGGTTTCAAACGAAATTCATGCGGGAAGCCGCCAAGCCGGCGGCGTGCTTACTCGTGAATAAGAAAGCGCGTGCGGCAGCCACATCTTTAGGCTTACGATTCTGCAGACGGTGTTGGGGATCTTCCTGCCGATGCCGATGCTCCTTGCCGCGCCCACAGACGTGGTGGCGCTGAACTTCTTCTTCGACACACTGCTTTTCTGCGGAGCCATTCTGCTGTTGGCGAACTCGATTGACAAAGAACCAGCTGCGGCGCGGAGTTAGTGCTGAATCAAACCGCGTACCGAGTCAGGCAAAACTAAATAGAGGGCATAACTGTTCGAGCGCATCAACCCGTTTCGCTGGTTGTTGGCTAGGTCTCTGTGGCAGTCTTGAAGCCGATTTGTTTACGTGCGCGAGTTGGCGGCTCGTTCAGTTTCTTGAGCTCATCAAAAACAATCGTGAAGCATTTATCGTGAGTAGCAAGCTTGCGAATAACAGCCGCGAACTTCCGATTCAGTTCTTCGTTGGATTCCAGCAGTTGTCGCAGCTTTACAAAGGCTCGCATGATTGCGATGTTGACCTCGATTGCTCGCTCGCTGTTAAGAACACTCGACAACATCGCGACACCCTGTTCCGTAAATGCGTAGGGCAAATAACGCCGCCCTCCCCTGCTTGGTTTTGCGCTTGTCTTTGAGGTCGCAAATTGCGATCTCAAAGCTTCTGCCTCAGTCTTCGTAAGCCGAAACATGAAATCTTTGGGAAAGCGTTTACGATTCCGCCGAACTTGTTCGTTAAGGCGCTTCGTCGGCACTTCGTAGAGGTCGGCCAAATCAACGTCGATCATGACCTTGTGACCGCGGATCAAGCAGATTCTCCGCTCGACAATCTGAACCGAGACGAGGACGCTGCTCTTCTTCGGGCTCTTTCTGGTAGGCATAACGCGGAGAGTAACAGCCGAAACTAAACGAATGGAAGGTTTACCGGCGCGACCGGCCAGCCCATCCATGCAAGTTCTTTTTCATTCGGCCTCCAAACGAAACCTACTGGCAAGTCCGCGGAGCGGACGTTGGCATAAAGTCTTCCACCCCAGCCGAGATGCTCGGCTGGGGACCCCGGCCTCGGGGGTGGGCTCCAGGATCAAGCCACCAATAACAAAGAGCCCGCGAAGCGTCCGATAGAGTTGGCGACTACGAAGACATCATTCGCAATCGATTTACCGTTCTCGTGCAGCCTGCTCCTGCGTAATGCTCCTGTTCCTACTGTCGGACGCTCCGCGGGCTTTGATTATTTTTCAACGCACGGTCCCTGGGTTTCCGCTGCGCTCCACCCCAGGCTTTACGCCTTCACCCGCTTCGCGGGTTGTAATGTCTGACGTCAGCTTCGCACCATACGTCGCCAAGGCTCGGAATACGTGCCGGAAGTTCCGCTGCGAAAGCTCACTCCCGAATGGATCCCCCGACGAATTTTCTTGAGTTATTTTGTTGGCGTGATTTTGATTCTCGCCGGCGTTTGCTTACTCGTGAATAAGAGAGCGCGCACGGCAGCCACAGCTTTAGGGCTTACGATTCTGCTGACGGTGTTCCGGGATCTACCTGCCGATGCCGATGCTCCTCGCCGCGCCCACAGAGGTGGTGGCGCTGAACTTTTTCTTCGACACACTGCTTTTCTGCGGAGCCATTCTGCTGTTGGCGAACTCGATTGACAAAGAAACAGCTGCGCGCTCGTCTGATTGCGGAAGAGCATTCGCATTACCATCTCGGTGTGAGCCCGTACGTCGCGACCACATGCGACTTCAGCCCATCATCCGTCATTTTCACCAACCGATTAAAGAATGCTCGCGTCCAGTTTAGACCTTCGACCGTCAGCCTCGTTTCTCCAGAAGCAGTCTGCGTCCAGGAATAGCCTGGCATCGCAAATCCGTGCGCCAAGCTGTGCCTGACTTTAAGGATCTCATTGAGCCGAATGCGAGCACTTATTGCGTTCATCCCCTTAGCCGGCCAAGACCAGTCCGGCCAAGGATCATACCCGGTACTGGCAATAAGCAGGTTGCGCGTATTATCTGCGTTCGGTGTGGAAAACCGATCAAGTCGTGAGACCGCAGCCGTGTTTGCCAGGGTATGCATCGCATGAAATTGCGCGATCAAGGGATTGGACACCTCTTGATAGAAGCAGCCTATCAGATCGGCAACGTAGGCGTTCCACGCTGCCACCTGGGTAACGAAAGCGGCTCCATACAGGGCTTGAACATCCGTGCGGCTAAGCAGTCGTCGATCTGCCTTTAGGATGATCGTGGCGCGTGTCGCAAGCGATTTGTAATTTGGCTGCGGCTGGTGAAGGCATTACGAGTGCTCACAAGCGATCCACGACTTCGGTTAACTTGTCTCGGTAGTCCTTGAGAGGTCCAGGATTAATTTGTATGCGCTCGCCGCCAAAGTTCTTGGGACCCGCCGTAAGTTTGTGGAGCGGTGTTCCCGTACTGGCTGCAATAATGGATGCACTGTGATAGTCGGGAACGAACAGAAATTTGGTGCTTGGCTTGACACTTGGGAAACTAAAGATTCCTCGATGCTTCGCGTGAATGCCGTTGATCGTGGCTTTCATCGCTTTGATCATTGCGGCAAATGCTTTGCTCGGCTGACCCTCGTACTTGGTTACGCGATTGCTCACAAACGTGTGAAGAGTCGGCACGGGAACTTCTTCCTCTTTGGCCTTCTTAGCGAAGCTAATTTTCGTGTAGGAAGCTACGTCCGCGGCCTCAGTGAATCCGTACAGCAGGGTAACGACGTTCTCCAGAGCTCTCCGAGAGCTGTCATCGGCGGTGAAGGGCACAACAACGTGGTCCGCTGCAACGACGGCTAGTTGCGTGAAGACTGCGAAGCTCGGATTACAGTCGATGATGAAAGTGGATGGACGATCACCACTCTTTCTTTCGAGGGCCTTGGTTAGATCGCGAATCCAGAGCAAGACCTGCCTCCAAGAGTCAGAAGGTACAGCCAGCTGCGAAGTCTGTCGAATCGCTTCCGATTGAATCTCAAGCAGATTATCGCCACACACGAGGCTTAGGTTCCTGGGAACGGCGCTGTTGTATTGGCTTGGGCGACAGATGTAAGGATCGATATCGTCCAGCCGTTTGAAAGGTGAATTGAGTCGCGCGTCCAAGTAGCCCGCAATACTCGCACGCGGCTTTCTTGCCAGCAGTTCCCCCATTGCTTTTGAGCCTGCAGGATATCCGCCTAGCAACGTCTCTGATACATTAGCCTGTGGGGCACAGATCCAAGACATAGACATCACTGCCCGGGTATTTGTGCGCGTATTCGCAGCTGGCTATGAAGCAAAGGAAGCTCTTTCCTACGCCACCTTTATTGTTCCAAAACGCATACGAAGACATCTGCAATAGTCCTTTCTTTGTAACGAATCAGCGTAGACTACAAATGATCTTTCTCACGAGCAAACGTAGTCATCGCTTGTTTTGGTCTGGAATTATTCGCGCACGGACGATAATACCGTTGAAGGAGGTCCAAGAGTGTATCCAACAAGCTTCATGTCCGAACGCACGGCCGAATATGTACTCGTAAGTGATTTGGTACGTCGATTAAGTCCCGCTTTTCCGAACACTATTCCCATGTTTTTCTGGGCAACACGAGAAGGAAACCGAACAGCGATCCAATTGATGTCTGATTTACGCTTCCGGCTTGTTATGTGCTTCGCGCGCCGCCCCAAGGTTGAATACGCCGGGGCCGATCGCATCTTCATGAAGATCAACCCTGAACTCGTGCATTATTGCAAGGCAAGCGCTGCTCTCAATATTCCCGTACTTGTCGGACTTCCAATGGTAACATCGCTATCTTCGCTGCGCCTGAATTCACCTTGTCATTGGTTTAATCTCATGAAATTTGAATGCGCAAACCGGCCGGAGTTCTATGTTGAGGTTGCGCCCGACGGTGAACCAACTTTATACGGCTCCAACGAAAAACTCGCTGGCCCCTTAACCGATCTGGAAATCGAAGAAGTTGTTCGCAACTCTCCTTTACTTACCTGGAGTCGTGCGGTAGAACATCTGCGCGACGTGCGACGAACAGTATCTGCTTATGCGATGGAAAATTATGGTTACGTACGCTTTCCGTTTTTCGGCGGATACAAGCCTTTTCTCTTGCTCGCACTAGCAGCCGATTCCATCTAAAACGGGATCACCAAACTCAAGTCGGCTCCACCTTGACCGATACGCGGACGACTCGGTGCTGAGTCACAGCGCCGGGCTCTGCTAGTGCCGGATCAAAAAGCGCCAAGTTGATCCCGTCGCTCACCGAACTTCGATAAACGACGCCGTTGTATCCGCATTTCTTGATGAACTCGCAAAGGTACTGGCTCGGCGTGTAATAGATTGCGGCAGCCTGACGCACAACGGGCCTCGTCAACTCGTCGCCGAGTCGTTCAAGGAATGGCAGGTCGCTTCTCATGCGTCCTACGTCGGCTCCGCCTTCCAATATAAACGGAGAAACCATTTTCCTCGGATTCCGCAGATCCACCAGTTTTAGGTCATCAGGGGTCGTAAACTGAGCAACGCATGCTATCTCGCCGGTGTGTGGTCGAACCTCGGATATCGCGGTTTCTGGGGTCGACCCAAGATAAAGATAAGGAATACCAGCTGGATTCGCCCTACCAAACGATGCAGTGCTTCTTGGAGGTGCTCCCATCTCTGACACCTCGTATGGCGCATCACCGGTTTGAATTCGCGCCCGATACCAGGAACTTGAGACTTCTCCCCGATCCAAAATGAGAGCGGACAAGAGAGACTTGAGTCGGTCGAGATCGATTTCGGATTCGGGAAAGAAGCGGTTGCGGTACATAAGTTCGTCACGCAGCCTTTCCCACTCGCCCAGGCGGTCCGCACTAGAGTAGCTCACCGGCAAAAATGTCTCACGCACAATCTCACGTTCGTCCAGGATTTCAGCAAGAAGATCAGTTGCGCGGGAATCATTCATGTTTGGGTGGTCGAACATGGCCCAATCTTCCCGAAACCACTGCACGAGAAGCTTGCCTCCGACATCTGGCTCATACGCGCTTATTAAGAGTTCGAAATAGTCGGCGAGTGAGCGAGGAGGTAATATTGGAACGTCTTCCGAGCTACAGTATGAGCATCGACCAGTCTTGGTTGAAAGTGAGGGAATGATGTTCCTGCGAAGGCCTCGGTCGCCAAAACATTCTGGGCAACAGTTCATAACAAGCTAAGCTACGCTGTTGAAGTAGTCAGCAAGAGTCTCGATGTGGTGTTTCATCGATAATTTCTTAACGTAACCCAACCCGGGAAAGTGACCTTGTTCGTGTAGCGCGCGGAATTCTTTGACGGCATTCGTTTCAAGGACTTTTGAGCCCGGCGCGTCGATCGTCTTTATCATCTCGGCAAGTGCTTCGCCGAATTTGCCCGCCGGATCCTGTGGTGTGTCCCGCTGCCGCGACTTGAAGTGGTATATCTGCATCGAATCGTCTTGGTCTGGATCAATGAAGGTCAGATGGATGGCGACCGCGTAGGCAGGGCCGCCGGTATCACTGTAATCATCGCCCACAATTAAGAAGTCGCCAAAACCATCCATACCTTCATCGGCAAAGGTGGCATGAAGATCCGAAAAGGGCTCGAGTAAGGGATAGTCTATATTCCGCCTTTGCCGTTTAAAGCCATCTCTTAATAAAACCCTGTATGCGTCTTTGAAGTGCTTTTGATATAGCTTTCCGCAAAACTCCTCAAAAAAGATATGGGATTGATCCTTCGTCGGCGTCCCCAATTTCTCGGCTAACGCTTTGGCTTCAGTGAACCCCCTGTGAATAAATGCTGGTGTGTGGGCAGAATGCGCTTTGTAATTCGCGAGGACTTCATGGAGCGTCGTACTTGGCTTGAGAAGAATCCCGGCTGAGATACCAGGCAAATCCAGTGCATGCCTTAGTAGTTCCGTCAGCGGTCCTGTGCCAGATAGGTCACCATAGTGCGGGTTCACTACTACGATTGCGCTGCCGTCCGTTTCGACGACTGCGTCGAGTGTCCTGTGAAGTCCACTCAAAGACTCTCTGACGGGTTCAACAATCGGACGAAAGCCTGCCGTTTTAAGGAGTGGTGCCAGCTCCCTTATCGTTATCAACTCGAACTGCTTGCCGCGAAAGTAAGGATGGTACATGGGTTCTATGCCCAACACATCGCATCGTCCAAGCGGGTGTTCACTGCGGAGACAAGACGCGTGTGGTCCAGCTTGCGGAGAGGGACTGATAAAGCCGCCGATTGAAGTGAATGTGGCAGTTGGGCCACTAGGTCTGAGAGCGGCAGGAGGTTGCGTGTTTTCTTCAGTACTCGGACCATGCCCTCATGGGCCGTGGACGGGTCCAGCTTTATGAACAACTGTCGTAGCACACGATTCAATTCCGTGTTCGGTACGAGCGGTATTGATACGCCTTGGGATAAAAGGATCCTACGCGCCTCGTCTGTCCGTATCGAATCGAAGATCGCAGCAGGCGAGGTGCGCTCAGGCCGATCAGTAGCTTCTCGTACCGTCTGGATTTGGTGGCGGCCATTGAGAAGTAGAATTCCCACATCCCTTGGTACAGACGCAATCACTGGGTCCATATGGGCTTCCGCTGCGATGACATACACTTGCGCGAACACCTTCGCGTAAGCAGCCACCTGCCGCTCAAGTCTGCTTAGTGAATCGCGTTCGGATTTCACCTCATAAACTTTAGCCGTGCCATTCAGGATCGCGAGGTCAGCTTTGCATTCACCCACTCGAAACTCATTTAGCATGGAGGCAGTACGGAGCGAGTGTCTGCCCAAGAGGATATTGTGAGTCAATGCGGCTTTGTAGATGTACTCATGTCTGAAACCCTCGCGCTTTAGAAATGAGAATGCAGTGTCGAAGAGGTCACGTACGTGCTCACCGGCACGGACCGAACTGCGCAGCCCCGATTGGTTCGCCAGCCTAGCAAATAGTGGCGATTTTCCTTTTCGAGCCATCTCCCGAATCAATCCTGAAGAAAAGAGTCGAGAAACTGCGGCTAGTTGTTCTCCTGTCAAATCTATCATTCGTTTTCTGTGGACTTTCGGTTCTTTGGATAAATCGACCAATTTTAGACCATTTCGCGCCGAGTTCCTATTAAGATTAGTTCCCGGGTAAGCGAAGACCCCGGTTTTGGTTTTAGTTTGATGGGATTGATCTTGGCCCGACTTCACGGCTATTTGGGATGGCGAATGACTGAGACAGACACAACCCAAGCAGGCGCAGCTTATGCACACTCGCTCGGCGCGGCGGTTCGCTTGACTGAGTTGCAGTTGTCGTGACCGTTGTAAGTGAAGACCGTGTCTCCTGAGGATTTTGTCATCTGGAAAGATACTTGTTGGATCAAGTTGCGTACTTGTCTTATAACGATGGCAGATAGCAGGCGACTTACTCTTTGATCAACCACGCGCTCGCGTGTTTTGGTGTGAAGCAATTCTCGGAGGACACAACAATGCCGACTCATGATTACCCGTATAAGAACCTCGTCTTTGAAGGTGGCGGTGTTAAGGGCGTCGCATACGGGGGGGTGTTCGAGGTGCTGGAACAGAGGCAAATCACGCCGCAGATTGAATCTGTAGCGGGAACTTCCGCCGGCGCCATTACTGCGACCATGATGAGCCTCAATTACTCTGCCGAGGAGTTCCTCAAGATCATGATGACCCTGAACTTCGAAAAGCTTGAGGACGGCTGCGAGCTAATCGGGCCTTTCAGGCTCATCCGGCATTTTGGTTGGTTTAAGGGAAACTACTTCCTGAAGCTTATGGAATCCTATATTGAGGAGAAGACCAGGGATGGTCAGAAGCCAGGGAATGGGCGCGCGACGTTCCGGGATTTGGTCGAGAAGTATCGGGACCGACACTTCAAAAAACTATACGTCTTCGGCACCAACCTGACGCAACAGGCAGTGCAGAAGTTTTCCTACGAGACTACACCTGATGTGGCCGTAGCCGATGCGGTGCGCATTTCCATGTCGATACCCTTCTTCTTCGAGGCGCGGTATTACGAGCAGAACTGCAGCAATGATGCTTATTGTGATGGCGGCGTGCTGAACAACTATCCAATCGACACGTTTGATGAACGGCACACCGAAGTTGAGCATGACTCCGGCCAGCAGATGCTTTGTAGAACGCCTAACCGGGAGACCCTCGGATTCCACTTCGTGAATCCGCCCCAGCCCGCTTCACCAATCAACAGTCTGCGGAGCTTTACCGGCGGCGTCATCGACGCTTTTTTGGACATCCAGGATATTCTGCTGAAGACAAACCCTGGTGACGAGCGGCGCTCGGTCTTCATCAATGACCTTGGCGTCAAGTTCACGGACTTTGAACTTTCCGACCAGACGAAACGCGCGCTGATCCATCATGGAAGGATTGCGACCACCAAGTACCTGGACAAACCCCAACAGCCGCTGCCTGAGATTAAGCGTCTCTGGCGCCGCGCCTAGAATATTTTCAAGTGCTGATAATGCTGATTTGCGCCCATCAGATATGCTCCTCCAGCTTGTTGTTATTTTTTCTCACTGTGACGGGATTTTTTCTAGCCAACCAAACCCGGTTGCTACGCTTCCAGTAACGCTGAAAGCGTTGGCTAATTTCAGCCCAGGGTTTGCTCTGAAACCCTGGGACTTAGGGTCCTAAGAAGATTATTCGCAACCCTGAAGGGGTTGCGTCGCCGTTCGCCAACCGCAAAGCAGTCGCAACTCCTTCAGAGTTGCGACGAATCTCACGGGGCATTTCTAACCCAGGGTTTCAGAGCAAAACCCTGGGCTGAGATTAGCCAACGCTTTCAGCGTTAACGTGTTCAGCGCTTTCGGGAAATGGATTTACGTTTCAGGCCGCGGTGTGAGATGGGGCCGGGGAGTTTGGCGGGGAGATCGAGTTCGTCGTCGACGAGGTCTTCCATGTGAACGCCTGCGACGCGGGCGTAGGCCAGTATCGTCATGAGTGAGGGTTCGTTTTTGTCCAATTCGTAATCGGATATTCTCGTATAGAGAATCGTCTCGTCCGTTTCCAAACGCCTGTGCATTTCCGTTTGAGAGAGTCCAAGCTCAAGACGAATCTGCCTCAGCTTTTCCGCCAGCCGTTTCGGCCTGGGCCGCGCATTGCCCATCAG
>Ga0190270_10001544_pt1 | contig 10781 bp, 11 predicted proteins | sample Popmic320T_FD_133748 | JGI IMG/M metagenome (GOLD analysis project Ga0190270, IMG submission 133748) | Populus adjacent soil microbial communities from riparian zone of Weber River, Utah, USA - 320 T | ecosystem: Environmental > Terrestrial > Soil > Riparian zone | place: USA: Utah | collected... | reverse complement strand
GCGGCTCACGTCACGGCCATCATCCCTTACTTCGGCTACGCGCGCTCGGACAAGCGCCACGGCCGCCGCGAGCCGATCATGGCCAGCATGGTCGCCGATCTGATCCAGGCGGTCGGAGTCAATCACGTCGTCACAATCGACTTGCACACGCCTCAGATCGAAGGCTTCTTCCGCATTCCCGTCGACAGTCTTACGGCGACCGAGACGCTCTGCCGGCATTTGAGCGGCAGGCTACCGCCCGGAGCGGTTGTCGTTTCGCCCGACGTCGGGCGCGTGGAGATGGCGAGCGCATTTGCGCATCTGCTGGGAACTTCGGTCGTGGTCCTGCATAAGCGCCGCGAGAGCGGGATGGAAACCGAGATAACTCATCTGGTGGGAGACGTGCGCGGCCGCGCCTGCCTGATCGTGGACGATATGATCTCGACCGGCGGCACGGTGGGCAAAAGTGTTGAGGCGCTGCTCGAAGCGGGCGCGAGGGAAGAGATCATTGTCGCGGCCACGCATGGGTTGTTCATTAACGGCGCGAAGGAATTTTTGAGAAGGGCTGGCGTAAGCGAAGTGATCGTGACTGACACTGTGGCGCGCTCCGATGACTTGTGGCCGGAGTTGCGCGTCGTCTCCATCGCGCCTCTGCTTGCCGCGGCGATCCGACGTTTTATGGCTGACGGGTCGCTCGGCGATTTGCGCTAACGCGTACCCCGTTGGTCGGAGGGCGCATAAAAGGAGAGTTGCAATGATAAGGTTTAAGAATCGAAGTGAAGCGGGCCGATTTCTGGCGGAGCAGCTTTCGGCTTACGCCAACCGGCCTGACACACTGGTGTTAGCGCTGCCGCGTGGCGGTGTGCCTGTGGCTTATGAAGTGGCCAAGGCTCTGGGCGCGCCGCTGGATGTGTTCCAGGTGCGCAAGCTCGGCTTACCCGGTCACGAGGAGTTGGCGATGGGAGCGATCGCCACAGGCGGCGTGCGTGTGCGCAACCCTGAGGTGGTCGAGTACCTGAGAATTCCGGACGAAGTGATTGACGAGGTTACGGCGCGAGAGCGGCGGGAATTGGAGCGGCGAGAGCGGCTTTACCGGGAAGGCCGTCCGGCGCTTTCGCCGCGAGGCCGCGTAGTTATTTTGGTCGATGACGGTCTGGCCACGGGCTCAACGATGCGCGCCGCCATCCTCGCCCTGCGCCAACAGCAGCCCGCCTCAATCGTCGTGGCCGTCCCTGTCGCGGCGAAACAGACCTGCGAGGAGTTGCGGGCTGTGGCGGACGAGGTCGTCTGCGCCATCACGCCGGATCCGTTTTACGCAGTCGGGTTGTGGTACGAGGACTTTGCGCAAACCACCGATGAAGAGGTGCGCGAGTTGCTAGCGCGGGCTGAAAACAAACGGACCGCCGCCACGCAAAAATGAAAGGGGGAGATGATGGACGCGACTATTACGACGTTGACCGAGGCGCATGCCAGTCCTCTGACCGGCGCCAGGGAAGATTACGATCCGTTGCTGGAGATGATCGGCGACGCCCGCTTCGTGTTGCTCGGCGAGGCTTCGCACGGGACGCACGAGTTCTACCGCGAGCGCGCGCAAATTACCAAACGATTGATCGTCGAGAAGGGCTTCAGGGCGGTCGCGGTTGAGGCCGACTGGCCGGACGCTTATCGAGTCAACCGATACGTGCGCGGCGCGGGCGCCGACGCCAGCGCAAATGACGCGCTCGGCGACTTCAAGCGATTTCCCACCTGGATGTGGCGCAACACCGACGTGCTCGATTTCGTCGAGTGGCTGAGAGACCACAACGACTCTCTCAGCGATCAGGCAAGAAAGATCGGCTTCTACGGCCTCGACCTCTACAGTTTGTTTACTTCCATTGAAGCGGTCCTGGCCTATCTCGATAAGGTCGACCCCGAGGCGGCGCGGCGGGCGCGTTACCGTTATTCGTGCTTCGAGGACTTCGGCGAGGACACGCAGGCTTACGGCTACGCGGCGAGCTTCGGCCTGAGCGAGACGTGCGAGAACGAAGCGGTGAGCCAGCTTATGGAACTGCGCCAGCGAGCGGCCGAATACGCGCGCCGCGACGGATGGGTCGCCGCCGACGAGTTTTTCTACGCCGAGCAGAACGCGCGGCTGGTGAAGAACGCCGAGCAGTACTACCGCTCGATGTTTCGAGGGCACACGCTCTCCTGGAACCTGCGCGACCGGCACATGGCCGAGACGCTCGACGCGCTGGTCGCCTATCTCGATCAGCAGGGGTCGAGGGCGAAGATCGTAGTCTGGGAGCACAACTCGCACCTGGGTGACGCGCGCGCGACCGAGAGCGGCGAAAGTGGGCAGCTAAATGTCGGGCAGCTTGTGCGCGAGCGATACGGGCGCGAGACCGCGCTCGTCGGCTTCACCACTTACACTGGCACGGTGACGGCGGCGTCAGATTGGGACGGGCCGGCCGAGCGCAAGCTTGTGCGTCCGGCGCTGCCGGAAAGTTACGAATCGCTCTTTCACCAGGCGCCTCCGCCGCGCTTCCTGCTCGTGACGCGCGATAACGATATGCTCGCCGCGGCCTTGCGCGCGGAGCGTCTGGAGCGGGCCATCGGAGTGATCTACCGTCCCCAGACCGAGCGTTTGAGCCACTACTTCCGCGCTCGACTGTCGGATCAATTCGACGCCGTGATGCACTTCGACGATACGCGGGCGGTTGAGCCGCTCGAACGCACGGCCCGGTGGGAGAGGGGCGAGGTCCCGGAAACTTACCCCTACGGCCTGTGACTCCGATGGACGACGAAAAGATGAATGGCAAGTATGTAACAAGATTCATGTCGCTTAGAGGCGTGGCCGAGGTTGAGAGGAAATTATATGGAGAAAATGAAAGCGCTTGTATTTCACGGGGTGAACGAGATTAGCATTGATGAAGTTCCACGCCCGCGCGCCGGGGCCGGCGAAGCGGTGATTCGCGTCACGCTCACCACGATCTGCGGCACGGATCTGCACATCGTGCGCGGAGGGTACCCCGTCAAACCGGGCCTCATCATCGGCCACGAGCCGGCGTCGCTCCCTACCGAGGAGAGCTTTGGCTTCATGTAATGGCATGGCTCGGCGTCGCGTTAGGGCTTGTTGGCGTCGGAGGTCTCGTGCTCGGCTGCGCAAACCTCTTCCACGCCACACAGCTCTCACTCATCAACATCCGCGAGGAAGCGTCGCTTGTTCGCGAGCGTCTCGCGCCATCGAGGAAAGCTTGGGTGACCGATGACTACCCACAATAAATTAGGACACTCGGTTCACCCCCGCACTGACAGGATTATTGAAGCAATAGTAGTGTGCCGTTGTTTGTTTTTTTACTTTTTGTAGGCGTCATTAACAAGATTGAGAGGAAAACCAATTATGGGATTTGTGGGCAAGCTGGAAGAGGTTCGGGCGCGGGCGCGCCAGCGCATCGAAGACGGGGCGGTTACCGAAGATTATCCTCTGGACCGCAATCAGGTCATAAGCGTCTTGAACGAGGCGCTCGCGACCGAGATCGTCTGCGTGCTGCGCTATCAGTTTCATTACTTCATGGCGACCGGCATTCATTCTAAAGCGATCGCCGAAGAGTTTCGAGAGCATGCAGAGGAAGAGCAAGCGCACGCCGGGAGAATCGCCGAACGCATCAAGCAACTCGGCGGCAAGCCCGAGATGAACCCGATTGCGGTCGCAAAAGCGAGTCACACCGAATACAAAGAAGGCGTCTCGCTCGCCCACATGATCCGTGAAGACCTGATTGCGGAACGCATCGTGATTGAAACCTATCGGGATTTAGCGCGCTACTTCGGCCAGAAAGACCCGGTCTCGCGCCTGATGATGGAGGAGATTCTCGCTAAGGAGGAGGAACACGCCGACGAGCTGGCCGATCTGCTTTTCGCCGTCGAGCCGGATACCGGCGAAGTGTCGAGTCGCCTCTATTTCAAAGATGAGATTCCTGGAGAGTCGGACGCCGGCCGATCCGTCAGCGCGCAGACGGCCGCGACCGTGAAACACGGCGCCAAAAAGGCGGCGCGCAGGTAAACAGGAGTTGTATTGCTAGCCGGACAATATCCGCGCACTTGACCGCTTGCCACGAGCCGTCTTGCAGTCCTGATCGAACTTGAACAATATTCGATCTTTTCATGATCGGCTCATGTCTTTTCTTTCTGTATTGACCACTTCCGACCCCAGAAGGGGCCGAGGCGCTGTCATCCTTGGTCCCTACATCTGATCAGCCTGTAAGCCGCAAGGACGAGAAGCGCCGTCATCGGCGCGGCCAGCAGACTGAGTAAGTAACCGGGTAACAAATGGCGACTATCAGCTTGAGTGTAGACAGATCCCTCCGGAATTATGGTGGCGTTCCAGGAGATCCACCTGAGCGCCAGCCACGACAGCCCGCCTATAACCGACCCGATGATTCCGAGGGCAATATTCGCCACGTAACTCGTATCTTCGCCGTTCGGCATGTACCTTTTCGAAACCAGCCCCGTAAACAGGCCGATGATCGCAAATAATAGGGTGTATATGAGAGCTTCTCGCAAACCAAAACATGGCGGATAGGAGTTGTCCGGACAGCGATCGCCCGCTCCCCCTGTGGCGTCGAGAGCGAGCGCCAAGCCGGATTTAAAGACGAAGTGGTTCATCACTGCCAAAATAACTTTTCGAGAGACAGCATCGCGGTTTCAACGTCCTCAATCGAAGCGCTCGCCCGCGCCTTCAACGCGCGCATCCGCCGTTCCGCCCGGCCCTGCCTTGGTCGCCGTGATAGAGGTTCACGTAGTCGCCCAAAAGTAGACGCTGCAAGTTCCCTGCCACAACTCCCATGGCCTTACGCGATCTCCCTGTTGGTTTATGATTTGGCGAAAATGGATATGGCAGACGTGTTCTACGACCTGCTATTACTTCTACACGAAAATGAATGATGGACAGATGCGGGAGGAGTGACACTTTCGACATTCCGGCTTGACTAGATCGCCACATTTTTAGACGAGATTCCGCCTTTCGCGCCGCAGGAGAAAGGAATAACGCTTGCCTATAAAGTTTGGAGTAAAACATCACTCGTGGAAGGCGCTGAAGAAGATGAAGGCTGATGAAAGAATCAAACTTCGCGAAGTCCCAGCTGGCGTTGACGCCAACATAGCGACGCGCGAGAAGAGCAAGGCCGAATAGCTCGAAGCGTTACTCGAAGCGCATCGGGGAGAGCGCCACATCATTGTGCTGCCAAGCTTCTCCGACCCGGACGCGATCTCGTCGGCATTCGCTCATCAGATGATCGCGGCGCGTCACGACATCGAATGCGACATAGCTTACGACGGCCGTGTAAGTCATCATGAAAATATCGCGCTCATCGAGATCCTGCAGCTTCATTTGCTGCGCGTCGGCGAAAGTGACGACCTCAAGCGTTATCAAGGCAGCGTCTTCATTGACACGCAGGGCACGACCTCCGGGCTGACCGAGCGGCTGCGCGACGCGCGCGTTCCGGCGCTGGCGATCATTGACCAAGCTCTGGGCGCGCATGGGCGTGGAGAAGATGCGGTGAGCCGCGCGGAAAACCGCTGCAGGAGCATTGATGTATTATGTTTGAAACCATCTGGGCACAAACTAAAGGACGCTACAGAGACATTATGGAGCCTGCCATCGAACTGGCGATTGAGATCGCGCGAGAGGGCCGCGAAGGCCATCGCATCGGCACGATCTTCACCGTCGGCGATGCGGGCGCCGTGCTCGAACGTTCGCGCCCGCTCATCCTCGATCCGCTCGCCGGGCACCCTGAAGCCGCTCGCCACATCACGGACGCGAATCTGCGCGGCACGCTGAAGGAACTGGCGCAGCTCGACGGCGCGTTCGTGATCTCAGATGAGGGCGTGGTTGTTGCGGCCTGTCGCTACCTGGACACGACAACCTCGGATATAAACCTGTCGCTCGGGCTCGGCAGCCGGCACTTCGCGGCAGCCTCAATCTCGAAAGTGACCAAAGCCATCGGCGTCGTCGTCTCCGAAAGCGCCCTCGTGCGGGTCTTCGCCGATGGAGCCCTGATCGCCGAAGTGCTGCCTGAACTGTGGCTGTTAACCCGCCGCAACGTGCAGTTACACGCGCCTTTTTCTGAAGAACATATCCGCGATCTTGCAGTGCTCGTTAAACAGTCGTTAGATCAAATATAAAGCATCCTGAATCAGTCCTGTCACTTACGAAAAGTTATGGGTGAGCGTAACGTCTCGGCTTTCTCACCGGTGTATAAGCGCCGGAATCTGGCTCAGCCTTAATATCGTTTCGGTGGCGGTACCGCGCGCAAGCGCATCCGATATGAGATTCGTGAAAGCGCCCATAGCCAACAGGTCGCAACCCTTTTCGGACGCATGCTGCAAAATGACTTCGTGTGAGTCGCCGCGCAAATAATGTATCTCGTAAGAAACTGGCAGTTGCGAAAGGTATTCTTCCGCCTCTTTGAGACAGTTCGGGTCCTTGTCCTTCTCGATCCCGTGTACGGCGTCCACCTGGAGCTTGAGGGTTACAGCCATGTTCCCCAATATCTCCATCGCCCGCCGGGCTGCGGGTGTGCCGTCATAAGCTAGGAGCGCGCGCCGCCACTCTCGAACTGGCGGCTGTACAACCAGAGCGGTTGTCTTGATGTCATGCAATACCCGCGCAGCCACCGACCCAATAAAGAGCACTTCGTGCTCCTCCGACTCGCCGCGTTGACCAATCACCAGCAGGTCGGCCTCCTTCGCGTGGGAGATGATCTGCTTGGCCGCTTTGCCGGTCTCGACGGCAACATCGCAGTCGGTGGCGCCGAGGCTGAGACAGTGCTGTCTGGCTCGTTCGACCAGGCCCTGGCCATATTCCAGGTAGTAACGCTCCACCCACTCGGCAAAACTCCCGTCAATTTTATGGCGGAAGACCTCGGTAAAGTGCGTGATGAAGTCTCCCACCAGCAGTCGCCGTTCGATAACGTGCAGCAACTCTACCCGAGCGCCGAGTTTCGCCGCCAACCTCGCGCCATATTCAACGGCCGCCTTCGCGTGAGTCGAACCATCGACCGCCACAAGGATGTTCTTAAACATCATCGGCCTCCTCAAGTTTTTTGTATTTCTCTATTACGGCGTTGCGGAAGACGGGGGGGACTTCGACATCGGCCGCGGTCCCGAAGACCGTCAGAGCGGTCTGATCGTGCGGGGCCTCGAATCCAGCTTCAAGCAGCCGCTGGCGCAGGTACTCGCGTGTATATTCGAGATGGCGCTCGACCTCCGATTCAGTGTGCTTGGTCATCCAGGCGATTTCGGCTACTGGCACGCCCTCGACGTAGTGGAGCGCGAATGCCCTACGCCAAACGCGCGGCAAGGTAGACAGCGTGCGGTTGATGTAACGCCGCAGTTCCCGACTCTCCAGGATCTGCTCCGGCGTGGGCGTCGTCATGTCGGGAATGATGTCTTCCAGTTTCTGGTCTTCGTCCGGCTGGTAAAAATCCATAATCTCGTCGCCCAGCGTCGAGACCTCTTCGGTCGGAGGCGTCTCCGGAATGTCTTCTTCGATGTGGACTCTGCCGGCGCGCTCCGCTTTCGAGCGGTTGACTTCAGCCTCAACCTTCTCAACCGCAAGCCCTATCAGCCAGCTCCTGATCTCTCGCCGCGTCGGGTCTTTGACAAACTCACGGTAAGCCTGCAGCAGCGTGGCGTCCACCATATCCTCGGCTGTTATTTCGCCCGGCGGCAGGTCGCCAGTCGCCAGATAGTAGGCGATTTCTCGGCGGGCGAAATTGTAGAGATTCTTCAAGTGGCGTTCGGCGAGCATGGAGAAGAGTTCACGCTCGCGCTCCTCGGCCGGGGCAGCTTCGGCCTTCTGGCGCCGTAGTTCTTCTCTCCGCCCCAGGCGTTTATATAGGAATGAGTGGCTCAACGTCTCCTTGTGCTTTTCGAGTTGGCGCTCGATTTCGACGAAGGCCTCACGGACGGCTTCTTCTGCGTCGTGACGCTCCTCTTGCGCAGCCAGCATCCGCCCGGGCACGTCGCAGGTGAGCGAGACGTGATAGAGCTTGCGCGCCGCGTTTTCATTTACAAACAATCGCAGGAAGATCGTATCCGCGGGAGAGTTCGGCGCATGCCGATCGAGGCGCGCGATCAACTCCTCCACGAGTTCACGCAAGCGATGGCTTGGTGAAAAGTTCTTGAATTCAAGATTACGCCTCACTTCCCCTCATACTCTCCTTCATGATTGACTCGCATCTTGTAGCCCTCGGATGAAGCGGGATCGAGTTCCCATCGCCGGTCATCACGTTTCGTGATTTTCTCCTCGGTGTCTAATGGCTCGTTATCCGCGTAAATCAGACCAACGGCCACGCCGAGTTGATCGACAACATCTTGATCAGGCGTAGGGGTCGAACCGCCCACCGTCTCTTCACCCGCATCAGCTTGGTCCCACGCCGCGTCAATGTCGCCCGCGGAGAGTTTGGGAGACTTCGAGTGATGTTCCCGCAGTTCTTTCATGAGTAGCTGACATCCGGAATCCAGTTTGGCCGCCTCAACAAATTCTTCGAGAACTTCCGGGCTCGGCTTGTAGGGTTCGATCCTCTCTTCGTAGGCGTCGAGGAATCGATCGGCGTCAATGAATTGGTTTTCTTTTTTCTCTTCCATGCGCATTGTCTCCTTTGATTGGCCTTCGTCCATGGCTTTAGCCGAATAATTCGATCATTCCCCCAATACACATGATTTACAGCAAGTAAGGCGCCGCGCACGCGGAAATAGCGTTCTAGCAGATCTAACGATCAAGAAAGAGTGATTACGTTGCGAACCATAAGGACAATCTTGCCGAGCGCGTGCCCCTCGGCGAGGCGTTCGTGCGACTTCGCGGCATCCGCGAGTTCATATGCGTCCGAGATCGGGACCTCAAGTTCCGCCTCATCCACGGCGCGGCCGAGGCGCTCGAACTGGCGTACGCCGGCGACGGCATCGTAAGAGACGATCTCGATGCCGCGCCGCTTCTTCGGCTCTGGCTCGACCCCGTTCGGATACGCGCAACGGCCGCCACGACGGAGCGTGTTGAGGCATTGCTCCAACCCGTCGCCGCCGGAGAGGCCAAGCACGGCGTCTATGCCATCGGGCGCGAAGCGGCGTGCGGCAGCCACGATGGCGCCACGCCGTCCGTCCACGGCATCATCGGCGCCCAGGCGGAGCGCGAGAGCCACGCCGTCCTTGCCCGACGCGGACGCGAGCACCCGCGCGCCGCGCAGTTTCGCGAACTGCACGGCGAGTGTTCCCACACCTCCGGAAGCGCCGTGAATGATGACGGCCTCACCCTTCTTCACGCTCAGCGCATCGTCAATTCCCTGAAGCGCGGTGAGCCCTGTGGTCGGGATCGCGCCGGCTTGCTTCAGGTCGAGCCGCCCAGGGATGTGCGCGACCCTTTCCGACACGACGGCGACGTACTCGGCGTAAAAGCCGCCCTTCCCGAACGGGTTGTCGAAGCTATAGGAATAGACCAGGTCGCCGACCTTGAAACGGCGGACGCGCGATCCCACGGCGGCGACGGCTCCGGCGCCATCAACGCCGAGCACGAGCGGAAAGCGCGGCCGGCCAGCCGGATACCAGCCCTCACGTATATCGGCGTCCCACGGCCCGACTCCCATCGTGTCAAGCGCGATCAGCACTTCATTCTGGTCGAGGGCGGGAACCGGCAGGTGATGGAGCGTCAACTCCTCGGGTCCGCCGAACCGATTAATCGCCGCAGCACGCATGTTTTTTGGAATGTTGCGCATACTGATCTCCTTTCAACCTATAGCACTGGAAGCGTGCGGGGACGTGGGCCAAGAGGAAAGGCCCTGTCGATCCGCGCGAGTTCGGCCTCAGTTAGCCGGAGGTCCCCGGCCCCTGCATTCTCGGTGGTGTGGTCGGGGCGCGAGGCCTTGGGGATTGTAAAAAGGGATGGCCGCCGCACCAGGAACCGGAGCGCGACCTGGCGCGGGGTCGCGTTGTGCGCGGCGGCGATTTCCTGCAGCACGCGGCCTCCGGGCGTGTCCGGGACGGGAAAGCTGCCGTGACCGAAAGGAGCGTAGCCGACCACGGCGACGTCATGCTCCTCGCACCACGGCAGCAAGGCATGCTCGATCGCGCGTTCTTGCAGATGGTAGAGGACCTGATTGCAGACGAGACCGCCTTCGCCTGCGATCTCCAGGGCCTCTTCCAGGTCGGGCACATCGAAGTTGCTCACGCCCCATGAAAGTATCTTCCCCGCGACTTGAAGTTGATCGAAGGCGGCGATCGTGTCCTCCAGCGGGTACGAGCCACGCCAGTGCAGGAGGTAGCAGTCCAGCCAGTCGGTGTCGAGGCGAGCGAGCGAGCGTTCGCAGGCCTGGATCGTCCCAGCCCGAGAGGCGTTCTGGGGAAGAACCTTGGAGACCAGAAAGACCTCGTCGCGCCGCCCGGCGATCGCCTCGCCGACGATCTCTTCGGCGTCGCCGTACATCTCCGCGGTGTCTATATGGTTCATGCCGAGATCGATGCCCCGGCGCAGCGCGGCGATCGCCAAGGCGCGGTCGCTGGCACCGATGTACCAGGTCCCTTGGCCGATCACCGGGAGCTGGTAGTTGGTGGAATCAAACTGACGCGCTTCCATATGTCCCTCCACGAGTCAGATTCATTTCCTTTGCGAACTGGCAATCTCGTGAGGGCTATGATCGCCCTTCATCTTCCGGTTCGCGCTCGTCCGGCTGTATTCTGGTCACTCACGCCGTTTGTCTCGACTGCCGGCGCTCCCTGCCGAACAGGGCGATCATCTCGCGATTGAAGGCCGGAATGTCGTCAGGCTTGCGGCT
>Ga0190270_10001543_pt1 | contig 10782 bp, 11 predicted proteins | sample Popmic320T_FD_133748 | JGI IMG/M metagenome (GOLD analysis project Ga0190270, IMG submission 133748) | Populus adjacent soil microbial communities from riparian zone of Weber River, Utah, USA - 320 T | ecosystem: Environmental > Terrestrial > Soil > Riparian zone | place: USA: Utah | collected... | reverse complement strand
GGCGCCGCCCCCGCAGGCGCCACTGTGAGCAGCAGCCCCAGGGTCAGCGGAAGCTGATTCCGGAGGGGGGAAATCATGACGGGCATTCAAAGCGGATACGTGACTGGAAAACAACCGCCTTTCCCTGCAGGGGCGGGCGGACGAAACTTTATCGCCGGAGACCTTGAAAACGGGGGGTGAGGCCCGATACTGCCCGCAACTCTATGGCACCCGGCACTGACTCCCTCGAAGACCGCGCCCGACAGGCGGACAAAATCGTCAAGAACCCCGCGAATTACAAAATCTGCGAAGGTTGCGAATCGATCGTGCTCGCGAAGGCCCACACGTGTCCGAATTGTGCCAGCTACCGTTTTCTGGAGAGCGCCGCGTCGGTGGTGGCGCAGGCGAGGTTGCTCGGGAAGCGGGAGCGGCGGTCGGTGATGGCCTCCGATTTCGAGTGAAGCCTGCGCGCACTCTGGTGTTCATCGGCCCCGAGCGCACGGACGCGCGGTCTGTGAAGCGCATCGCCGCCCTCGCCAGCCATGGGTGGCACGTATTGGGATTTACTTTTCACCGCGAAAGGGGGCAGGCCGACCCGCCGCCGGAATGGGAGAATGTCCATCTGGGCAACACCTACAGCCGGCGCTATTTCCATCGCGCGCGGGCAGTCGTTCGCGGATTTTGGATCATCCTGCGCCATCGGCGGCGGATCGCGCACGGCGCCTGTCTTTACACCATCAATGTGGACAACGCGCTGCTGGGACTCTTCGCCCGTTTCGTCTGCCGTCGCCGGATTCCGCTGGTGGTTGAAATCGCCGACATCCAGCCCGTGATGAACGGCACCGGATTGCGGTCGCTCGTGCTCCGGGCCATGGAAAGATTCGTGCTTCGCCGCTGCCAGTTGTTGTTAACGACTTCCCCGGCGTTCGTGGAAAATTACTTTGAGCCGGTGCAGAGATATCGGGAGCCGGTATTTTTGATGGAGAACAAAGTCTATCCGGCGGCGCCACTGATTGCGGTGCGGTCGCCGCGGGCGGTTCCGGTCCGTGCGGGGGCGCCTTGGGTCATCGGCTTTTTTGGTGTCCTGCGCTGCGAACGGAGCATGGCACTCATTTGCCGGCTCGCCGCGGCGCTGCCAGAGAAGGTGTCGTTTTTGCTTCGCGGTGTTCCGGCTGGAATCGATGCTGAGCAGTTCCACAGGAATATCAGCGCGCACCCCAACATTCATTACGGCGGCCCCTATCGTTACCCTGACGAACTGCCCGCTCTCTACGGAGCGATCGACCTGAACTGGTGTTTCGATTTCTCCGCGTCCGGCGCGAACTCGGCATGGCTGCTCCCCAACCGCATTTACGAGGGCGGGCTCTATCACTGTCCGGCGCTGGCGTGCGCGGGTACCGAGACTGGCCGCTGGGTGGAAACCAATGGGTGCGGCAAGTCGTTCGGCGAAGGCCTGTATGAGAACCTCTACGCCTTCCTCGACACTCTCACGACCGCTGACTGGCATAATCTGCGTGATAAATGCGCCGCGGCGCCGGACTCGCTCTTCGCAGGTGAAGCGGACTACGCTTCGTTGCATGCCGCGCTGCTTCAGTTGGCGGATTCGGAATCGAAGTAAGCGGCGGCGTGGCGGATCACGACGGACGCCGCAGGCCGGTCCCGCAACAAGAAAGTGAGAAACATGTCCGGCGCAGTTTCGCCGGCTGCGGGGTTCCGCGCGAGTACGAGCACGCTTTGGCTGGCGAATTCGAAGTAGGCCTCCATGAGCGGCCGCTCTGCGCGGGCGTAGCTGGCGAAGGCCTTGCTGACGGCATTGCAGAGCGCACCGGCGTTGTCGATGGAGAGTGAATCCGGTCGCCGCTGCCATTTGATGATGCCGCCCCGATGGACGAACAGGCCGTTCACGCCATCGAGGGCCGCCAGTTTTTCGATTTCCTGATTCATATGGTTCGGGACCCGGGAAAGTCGATCACGTGGCTCACGCCGGTGCCCGCGCCACCGATCATCCCAAGGAACCCTCCAGGGATGGTGCAATAAGCGGTGGCGCGTTCGGCTTCCGCGATGGCGATCACCTGCGGGGCGTCGCACCCAAGGCTGCGGGCGATCCCGCCGGCGGTCGCGAGAAGGAAATCATAGTCGCTGCGGAAGTAGGCGTGGTCGTCCTCATGAACCTCTCCGGCGAACTCATTGCCGGCCGCACCAAACGGGATGCAGTACCGCGTGCCGGCAGCAGCGATCCACGCGCGATGGGCTTCGGTTAGGCAGGGTGGTTCCTCTTCTGTGCTGACTGGCACTTCCACTGGAGCAGCCGCGGGAGCATCAAATTCCAATGGCAACTCTGAGATCGCGTCGGGCTTTGCCGCCGGCCGCACTACCGCGCGCGCTTTGGGCCGGCGGGAGACCATCGAGGGATGCGATGGCACCGCGCCCGCTTCGTCTCCGACGAATTCAAACGTCCACGGCATCACTTGCGAGATTGCCGTCAGGGCCGGATCGCCCGTCAATTCGCCAAAACTCACGTCCTCGACCATGCCGCGCCGGATGGCCACCGTGGCGCGGCGGCCGCTGGCTTCGTCGTGCAATCGAAGCTCGCCCGGCGTGTCAGTATGGACGATGCGCTCGATGAGCCGCGTCATCGTCATCCCGCTGGTTTCGTCGATGGTGCCGGAAAAGTTCATGGCGCGGCGGTCATGCTAGCGTCCCTCCATGAGCAGTTCCTCGACGAGTTCGCGCAACTCCTGCGGCTGATAGGGCTTCGGCAGCACTGCGCGAAATCCGTAGTCGAGATAACGGCTCATCACGGGATCGTCGCTGTATCCGCTGGAGACAATGGCGCGCACGCCGGGGTCCAACTGCCGGATTTTTTCCATGGCCGCGGCGCCGCCCATGCCACCGGGAATGCTCAGGTCCATGACGAGCAGATCAAACGTCCGCCCCTGGGTGATGGATTCGTGATAACGCGCCACGGTTTCTGACCCGTCGCAAGTTTGCGTCACTTCGCAGCCGGCGTTCTGCAGGTTTTGCACGATGAGTTGCCGGATGAGAGGCTCGTCTTCGAGGATGAGCACGCGCCGGGAGAGGGGCCTCGGCGCTTCGGAAATCGGGATCGTGAGAAAGGGGGAACTGAGGGGCGGCGGCGCGGCGGGAGTTTGCGCGGCGGGCAGGGAAACGCGCACCCGGGTTCCTTCGTGCCACGCCGAGAGCAGACGCACGCTGCCGTCGTGGGCTTTGGCGATCGATTCGCAAACTGTCAGGCCGAGCCCGCTGGCATTGGCCTCGGGGCGCGTCGTGTAGTAGGGCTCGAAAACATGTTCGAGGTGCTCCGGCGCGATGCCTTCGCCGTTGTCCACCATCTCGAGCAGAATCCACTCGCTGAGCGGGGCTTCCGGCGGCAAACCAAGTTCTGCGGCGGAAAGTCCCACCTGAGCGGGGCGGGCGAGGCGGACACTGACAATGCCTTCGCGTCCCACCGCCTGCTCGGCATTGCGCATCAGATTGCTGAGCAGCCGGCGGATTTGGTGCCGGTCCACATCCGCCTGCCAGACATCGCCGCTAACACCCATGCGGTAGTCGATGCCAGGGCGCTTCGGCCATTCCGCGAACCATTCCTGGACGAGCCGGCCAATGTCGGTGGGCTGGCGGATCGGCGCGCCGCCGCGGGCAAAGGTCAGGAGCTGCTGCACCAGATTCTGCGCCTGCACCGTCGCCTGCCGCGCCGTGCGCAATTCGTTATGGCCCGCGGTCTCCGGCGGCAGATTCATTTCCGCGAGGGACAGATTCCCCAGCAGCACCGTGAGCAGGTTGTTGAAGTCGTGCGCGAATCCCCGTGCCAGCAGACCCAGCGACTCCAGCTTCTCCAGCTTGTTTTGCTGCTCCTCGGCCATCTTTCGCGCCGTCACTTCCCGCAGCAGCGCCAGCAGTCCCGGGCCGAACGGATAAAGCTGCACCTCGTACCACTGGCCCCGCGCTTCGTTCTCCATCTCGAATGACCGTGCGATGCGCTTCGACATCGCGGTGCTGAACTCATGATAGTAGAGCCGGTGCAAACTCGCCGGCAGACAGTCCCACAGCACGCATCCCAGCAATCCCTCGCGCCGACCGTCCAGCGCGCGCGCGGCGAGGTTGTTCAAGTAAGTGATGCGCCAGTCTTCGTCCAGCGCCAGCAGCGGGTCCGAAATGCTGCCCACGATCCCGGCAAGATTCGGCCACGGCGTGCCGCTCGTGTCCGGCAGGGCAGGGGGAGGCACGGTCCCTTCCTTGCGGCGGAAAAGAATGACGATTCCCGTCAGCGTGCCGTCGGCATCCCGGATGGGTGTGGTGTTATCCTCGATGGGAATGGCGACGCCCTCTTTGTCAGTGAGCACCATCGTGCGCAGTGGCTGACCGCTCCCGCCATTCATCAGTCCCCCCGCCTCCACCGGTTCGCCGCCCGGCAGAGAGACGTGAAACACTTCGTAGAGCGGACGCCCGGCCGCCTGCTCCAGCGACCAGCCGGTCAGTTGCTCCGCCACCGGATTCATGAAGTTGATCACCCCCAGCACGTCCGTGGAGATGACGCCTTCCGCCATGCTGCGCAGCGTGGAAACGAACCGCTCCTCGCTCGCCCGCAATTGCCGGTCCGCGCGGTGCCGGCTCACCGCCAGTTCCACCACCGAGCGAAGTTCGCTCTCATGGAACGGCTTCAGCAGATACCCGTAAGGCTGCGCCGTCCGCGCCCGCGCCGTCGTCCGTTCATCCGCGTGCCCCGTGAGAAACACGACCGGCTTTTGAAAATCCCGCTGAATCCGCCCTGCCGCCTCCACGCCATCCATGCCGCCCTCGAGGTGAATATCCATCAGCACCACGTCCGGCTGCTGCAACTGCACTGCTTCCAGCGCCTCCGCTCCCGTCTTGCACAACGCCGTCACTTCATATCCCGACCGCACGAGCGAATGGTGCAAGTCCCGCGCGACGAGTACCTCGTCCTCAACCACGAGTATGCGCAGAGGGTTTTGAAAAGACATGGGTCGGACGTCGGGGGGGAGGCGGAAGCTGGATGATTAAGACGTGTCAAGTAACGGGCGGCGGCAGCAGGGGCAACGGAAAAGTGAACCGGTCCACCGTGGTGTGGATGCATCATGTCGCGTCAGCGACAATGGACGGTAGCTGTGGACTTTAGTCCACGGGCGTGAGGGCCCGCGCCGGCCTCATGTCCCGCCCAACATCACGCCGCACGTTAAACCTGAAAATCATTGCCTGCGGCGTCTGGCACAAATCGCGAAAGTAACAACACCCAAGCCCAACAAAAGACCGCTGGTTGGTTCAGGAACTGTGGCGAGCGAGAACGATATCTCGTAAGAGCCTCCGCGGATTGGGCTGCTCGTTACTTGCCACCCCCCCAGGACTGCAGAAGAATCAAGGATCCCCTGATAGTCGTCGGCGATGAATCTACCGGCTGCGTCGGTCGCTGCAATATTCCAATCGGCGATGGCAAAATAATACGCGCCCGGAGCAACTGGAAACGTAAAGCTATTTGGATCATGAGTGCCCAGGGGGTGGCCGCCGGAATCAAAAATAGTCACGTCCGTATCAAACCAGGTCGCGGGCTGTGCAGTCCCGGGTACGAGGATTGAAACCGAGACGTTTGCGACCTGGCCAAATGCGATGCGATACAAGTCGATATCTCCGAGCGGATCGAGCGACCCATGAATTCGATCGACATCGGCAGGGACAAACTCCGCTGTAGGTAGTAGCTGTCCCGCGTCCTGGGTCTCGAAATAGATACTCGCTGCCTGTAAGTTATTAGACGTGGCAAAGGTGAGGGTCGCTACGATTGACAGAAGTGCGGTCGCTCTAATAATCATAAGTTATGTTTCGGGTGAGGTCTAACATTGTATTACACCGCACCTGCTGCGGCATATCCGCGCGAGGCGGGTGCGGCGTAATTTATGGGAAGGTGGGGATTTCCGTTCAGGAAGGCAAGCGATGGTTCTGACTGCCCTGCAAAAATCGCAGGCCGCCTTTGAAATGCGCTTTATGGATGAGGCCTTTCTGCCCTTTCAGGATCCGCGAGAGGATGCACACATTCGAAGTGACATCACAACCAGGGACGGGAATCGCCGCAAGCACAGTTCCCACTCCTGGCAACCGGCATGGGACGCCCGGTTCACCGGAGAGAGGAACAAGCATGCCCAGGGGCAGAGCTATGAAGATTTTTTGACCCAATTAGCCCGCGACTTGAAGTTATGACATGGAATGGGGACTAACCATGCGCGCCCTGCCATCCGCCTAACCCACCAGATATCCGGCTGCCAATTCCCGGAACGCAGCCACTTCCGCGGATTCCCACGCGGCATCCCGATCGAGTTCGGCGGCCATGATTCGCGCCACCTGCGGCGCCATCTCCATCGCAGCCCGCGCATCGAGCAAGAGTGCCCGCAGGCGGCGGGAGAGCACGTCATCCAGTCTCTGCGCCATTTCGTGACGGACGGCCCAGTGAATTTGCCCGGCGCAATATGGCAGCCGCGGATGCAGAGGTTCATGGCCGCCGGCGGTCGTGTCGCACATGGAGCGCAGTTCAGCAGCGTCAGCTCCATATGCTGCGAAGGGAGCGTCGCGGTCCACTGCCTCCGTCCGCCCGTGCAGCGGAAGTTCAGCGGTGCAGCAGGGCCGTGATGGCAGGCCGCCGGTTTTAGCGGCTTCATTGACGGTGTCCTCAGCCATCTGCCGGCAGGTCGTCCATTTGCCGCCGGTGATCGTTACAAGGCCCGACTTGGAGATTTCGATCCGGTGGCTGCGCGAAAGCTTCGCCGTGTTCCGGCCGCTGCCGGATTTGACGAGCGGACGCAATCCGGCGAACGCGCTCAGAATGTCTCCCGGGCCGGCCTTGCAGGCGAGATAGCGCGCCGCGTGTTCGACCAGAAATTCAATCTCGGCGCTGAGCGGACGCGGCTCGGCTACCACAGTGGAAGCCGGCGTGTCGGTCGTGCCAATGAGCGTCCGGTCATGCCACGGAATGGCGAAGAGCACACGGCCGTCGGCGGTGCGCGGGACGATCAGAGCGGATTTGCCAGGCAGGAATTTTTTCTCCAAAACGATGTGCGCGCCCTGGCTCAACGTCAGCAGGTCTGGCGCGGCGGCATTGTCGAGATGACGAACTTCATCGGTGAAGATGCCCGTGGCGTTGATCACGACGCGGGCGCGCAATTCGAACTCACCGCCGCCTTCGAGGTTGCGCGCCGTGACACCAGCAACCCGCCCGCCTTCTTTGATCAACGACGACGCCTTCACGTAATTCACCGCGACTCCATTCAAGCCGGTCACCGTCTGCGCAAACGCGACAGCAAGCCGCGCATCGTCGAACTGTCCGTCGAAATAAGCGATGCCTCCGCGCAGACCGGCCGGTGCCAGCGTGGGAATTTGCTCTAGCGCTTCCCTGCGGGACAAGTGTTTCGACCAGCCCATCCTCAGGCTGCCCGCGAGCGTGTCGTAAACCTTCAGCCCCGCACCGTAATAAAAGCGGTCATGCCATTTGTAGTTAGGCACGATGAATTGCAGGGGACGCACGAGGTGCGGCGCATTGCGGAGCAGTCGCCCGCGCTCGTGCAGCGATTCGCGAACCAGTCCCAGCCGGCCCTGCTGCAGATAACGAAGCCCGCCGTGGATGAGCTTCGTGCTCCGGCTCGATGTGGCCGTGGCGAAATCCCCCTGTTCTATGAGCGCGGTCCGGTATCCCCGCGATGCTGCATCAACTGCCACGCTCAACCCCGTCGCGCCGCCGCCGATCACCAGAATCTCCCACTCGCCGGATTCGTTCCGCAGGCGGTCGAGCATCAAAGGTCGGTTCATGATTCCGGAAACCTATTCGCGGAGGGTGAAAACGCCAGACCGGTCGGTTTCAGCGCAGATTTTTCATGGCCGACTTTAATCGTGCGGGGACTTTGAGGCCCTCGCGTTCGGCCAGTTGCGCCGCACGACGGTCGAAAGTCCAGAAGGCGGCGCAGTCGAGTTCGAGGGCGCTGCCAACATGGATCAAGTCATAAGTGCGGTGGCCGTACTTCGCCGTGTGGCGGCGGGCGAGGGTCGTCGTTTGTCGGACCAGGTGCTGCCTGTCAACGTCTGCCATTTCATAGAGCAATCCGTCGCCGAGATCGCTTTCGAAATCATGGTGAGCGACGGCCGCCTGCTCCCGCGTGACCCGGGGGTACTGACCCTGACTGCCACAATAAACGTAGAGTTCCAGTGCGCCGGTGAGTTCGATTTGAAGCAGCCATGTAATTGGGAGGAGTTCTACTTTCCCTGCACGAACTTCAGCGACGAGCGCCAGGGCATCATTATTTTGCAACTGGGGCAAGTAGAGACGGGCAAGGAAATTGGTGTCCGCGTACGCTTTCATTCTCCGCGGATCATCCTGTCCACTGCCGCGCAGATTTCAGGGTGGACCGGTTCGGAGGAAATGCGGCGCATTCGTGCCTTAAAGTCCGGCCACTCCGGCTTCCTCTTTGCGGCTGTCGCTTTCTCCGCCTCGATCCGAAAGCGGCGGCCGTCGCGGTGGCGAATGATGACGGAACCTTCCTTCGCGACGCGTTCAAGAACGGCGGCGGTGCTGCGGTGTAGTTCCCGGACGGTGACGGTGCTCATGTCTGACATGTAGCCGCCCGATGTCACTCGTCAAGACGGGCAGCGGCGGAAAAAGGCGTACATTTTTCCTGGAGGACGCTAAGTCTCACTTGGAAAACACACCTCGCCTTGGAAAAAGCTGTCAACGCAGCATTCCCTCTTCCAGCCACTCGTGCTTACCGCCGAGGACTTCCTGGGCGAGGCGGTAGCCGTCTTTGTCAGCGTTGCGGCGGAGGCCTGTGAAATGAGCGGCAATGCGGAGCCGCGCGGTGCGGCAGAAATAATCGGCCAGATTCAGTGATTCGCCGCCGAGATGTTGAGCGCGGGCGCACGTTGTCGCGATGGCATAGAGTTCGGTGCCGATGTCCACAAAGCGGCCGAGCCTGACTTGCTCGCGCTCGAGTTTCGGACCGTAGCGGACCATCGAGTGGAAAAGACTGCGGGCAAGCTTGCGGGTGGTGCGTTGCGCCCAGCGGGCGTGGCGCGGGAGGCCCCATCCACCCGGGAGGAAGGTCTTCGGATACCAGAGGGCGTAGAAGGCGGAAGCTTTGATAGCGGCTTTGGCGCGCGTGGAGAATGGAAGTTTGGAATTCACGACCGCGGCGCCGGTTTTCAGGTGAGGATCGAGCGCTTCGCGGGCGATGAAGAGGCGCATGATTTCGCTGGAACCCTCAAAAATCGTATTGATGCGGCAGTCGCGCAGCATGCGTTCAACGGCGACGGGCTTCTCGCCGCGGGAGGCGAGCGAATCCGCGGTCTCATAGCCGCGCCCGCCCCGGATCTGCATGGCTTCGTTCACGATTTCCCATGCGCGCTCGGTCGCCCACAGCTTGCACATGGCGGCTTCGAGGCGGACGTCGGCTTTCTTGTCGCGATCCACGAGGCTGGCGGCGTGCAGCGTCATCGATTCCATGGCGAAGACGTTTGCGGCCATGTGCGCGAGTTTGTCAGCGATGGCGGCGTGTTTGCCAATCGCCGCGCCCCATTGCACGCGGGAAGCCGCCCATTCGCGCGACATTTCGAGACAGCGTTTCGCCAGGCCGGTGCAGGCGGCGGGAAGAGTGAGGCGGCCGGTGTTGAGAGTTGTCAGGGCCACGCGGAGGCCCTTGCCTTCGCCGAGGAGAATGTTGGCGCGGGGTATGCGGACGTTGTGGAAGCGGATGACGCCGTTGTAGAGCGCACGCAGGCCCATGAAGTGACAGCGGCGCACAACTTCGACGCCGGGCATGTCCATTTCCACGATGAACGCGCTGATCTGATTCTTGCCGTTCTTTGGCGGCGTGCGGGCCATGACGACGATGACCCCGGCCTTCGTTCCGTTCGTGCACCAGAGCTTTTCGCCGTTGAGGAGAAAGTCGTCGCCGTCGGGCTCGGCATGTGTTTCCATTTTGGCAGGGTCGGAGCCGACGCCGGGTTCTGTCAGGGCGAACGCCGAGACTTCGCCGGTGGCGACGCGCGGGAGGAAGCGGCGCTTTTGCTCGTCGGTTCCGAACATGAGCAGCGGCTGCGGCACGCCGATCGATTGGTGCGCAGAGAGCAGCGCCGTCAGGTTGCCACAGTAGCTGCCCAGCATCACCGCCGCGCGGCAGTAGTTCGTCTGCGACAGGCCGAGGCCGCTGTATTCGACGGGCACTTTGATGCCAAAGGCGCCAAGCTTTGCGAGGCCGTCGAAAACCTCCTGCGGGATCTCGCCGGTGCGGTCGATTTCGTCAGGATCCACTTTCTCCCGCAGGAAGTCGCCGAGCCGCTGGAGGAACGCATCGCCCTGGTCGTGATCGACGGGAGATTGTGGAGGCCGCGGGGCGAGATTCCCGAAATCACAGCGGCCCCTGAACAGTCCGCCGGGGAATGAGTCGCGCTGCACCTCGCGAGCAGCCCGGGTCAATCCGAGGCCGGCGCGCTGTTCGGGCGCCATCTTCGAGGTGTCGATGAGTTCTTGCGGCTCGTCAGGGTCGTGGGTCGTCTTCATAAAATTTCCTTCCGCTTTTCGCCATGTCGGCGAGCAGGGCACAGGGCGCGAAGTCCGGTCCGGCCTGCTCTGCGAGTTGCGAAAGCTGCTCTGCGACATTCGCGATGCCAGTGCTGTCGGCATAACGCAGCGGCCCGCCGCGGAACGGCGCCCAGCCGGTGCCCATGACCATCGCGAAGTCCACATCCTGCGCGCGCTCGACGACCCGTTCCTCAAGGCAGCGAGCGGCTTCGTTG
>Ga0190270_10001542_pt1 | contig 10783 bp, 6 predicted proteins | sample Popmic320T_FD_133748 | JGI IMG/M metagenome (GOLD analysis project Ga0190270, IMG submission 133748) | Populus adjacent soil microbial communities from riparian zone of Weber River, Utah, USA - 320 T | ecosystem: Environmental > Terrestrial > Soil > Riparian zone | place: USA: Utah | collected... | reverse complement strand
ATTGGGTCATAGGAACACCGAATGTTCTCGACAGACCACGGCGAGCGGGGCCCGGGCCATCGGACTTTGCGGACCGATGCTTAAGCGCTCGCGCGATGGCGCCCTGCGCCATTCTTGCCAGCGTGCAACCGACGAGGTCAGGCAGCGTGACACCACGTACAACGCCTAGCGTGACGCCGGCTACCAAACGCGTCGAATTCGAGCGTGCGCCGCGCGGGCCTCGTTTCGCAAGGCCGGCTTATGTGCCTGTGAGGCCGCCTGGTTATGGTGATGGGCCTGTGAGGCCGCCTCGTTATGGTGATGGGCCTGTGAGGCCGCCTCGTTATGGTGATGGGCCTGTGAGGCCGCCTCGTTATGGTGATGGGCCTGTGAGGCCGCCTGGTTATGGTGGTGGGCCTGTGAGGGCTGGTTATCCTGTGAGGAATTTTCCTGTGCCTGTGAGGATGCCTCCGACAGGGGGCCGACTCGGCTGATAGGCCCAAATAAAGTGATTGAATTGTCTTGATGCGTCGCCGATTGCCGCTGCTGCCGCCCTTCAGGTCAGAACGGAAAGAAAATTGGCGCCGAACGTGCAAACCAGCCATTCGATCAAGCTATTGACTGGAGCTTCCGCGTTCGGCGTCTCTCGTGATCAGCCACAATTTTTCCTACCGCTCTAGCGATCCGCGCGTATCCGTGTCGAGTGGGTACGGCCACTTGTTCTGTTCAATGCACCAAGCGGGCGACTGCGGATCGAGGAAGGCATTCTGCCGCTGTTCTGGCGTGAGACAGCGCGGCACCAACATCTTGGAACGATCGACGAGCGCTTGCACCGTCGGAAAAACGCGCCAAATTCGAGCCGTGGTGTCATCCGATGCCGTTAGTATCCGCGCCCCATCGGGACTGAACACAGCGCTCCACACCGGCTCGGAATGACCTTCCAGAACCGCCATTGTCTTACCCGCTTCGGCATCCCAAACACGCGCGGTTTTGTCGGCGGATGCCGTCACGATCCTGTCGCCTTGTGGGCTAAAGGCGGCACTACGCACAGAGTCCGAATGCCCGCTCAGAACCGCGATCGTTGCGCCGGTCGCCGCATCCCAAATGCGCGCAGTATGGTCAAAGCTTGCCGTCACGATTCGGTTGCCATCGGGGCTGAAAGCGGCGTCGTACACCTGCGCCCCATGTCCTTCGAGGCGCCGGATCACCCGACCGGACAGAGCATCCCACAGGAGCGCAATGCTATCGTTCGACGTGACGGTGTTGTTGTCGGACGTGACGTCGCCAGAGCGTTGCGCCATCTGGGTGCTCACCACGCGCAGGCCATCGGGGCTGAACACGGCGCTCCGCACCGGCGCAGTATGTTCCCTTAGAGTCGCAATCTCCTCGCCTGTCTGAACATCCCAAACGCGGGCCGTCCTGTCGTCGGATGCCGTTACAATGCGACCATCGGGACTGAAGGCAGCGCTCCGTACCGCCGCGCTGTGTCCCTGAAGGACACGGCCCGCACGATCACCTGCATTAGCGTCACGGACGACAACAGTATTGTGATCGGGCATTGCGACCAGTCGGCCATCGGGGCTGAAGGCCGCCGTTCCCGACCCCGCCCCAGTGAAGGTCGTAATCTGCCGGCCGGCCTCGGCATCCCACAACCGGACTGAGTTGCCATCGGATGATGTGAGAGCGCGTCGGCCATCCGGGCTGAATACCGCGCGCTGTACAGGCCCCATATGCGCCGCCAGAACGGCCATCTGCGTGTTTGCTTCTGTCCTGGCGCTCCATAGCCGCGCGGTTTTGTCGTCGGACGCCGTCAGGACGGATCGACCATCGGGGCTGAACACGGCACTTGTCACCCGGCTTCGGTGGCCGCCGAGAACCGTTGCGAGCTTGTTGGTGTCGGCATTCCAAATGCGGGTCGTATCACCGTCGGAGGTCACGATGCTGAGGCCATCGGGGCTGAACGCCGCAGTCCGCCCAATGAGAGTAGCAATCCGCTCGCCCGTCTGAGCGTCCCAGATGGCCGCGGTGTTGTTATCGGACACCGTCACGACGCGCCGACCATCGGGACTGAAAGCCGCGCTCGAAACGACGTCGCTATGTTCGAAGACGAAGGACGGCTTACCCGTTTCCGCACTCCACACGCGCGCCGAATGGTCCAGGGATGTCGTAACCGCGCGCTCACCATCAGGGCTGAATGCGACGCCTCGCACTGATTGCGTGTGCCCTTCGAGGATATGGATTCGCTTGCCGGTCCTGGAGTCCCACAGGCGCGCGGTTTTGTCGTCGGACGCCGTAAGGACGTACTGACCGTTCGGGCTGAATGCGGCATTGCGCACCCGTGCTGTATGCCCCGTCAGATCAATCGGCTTACGGGTTTGAACGTCCCAGACGCGGGCGGTGTTGTCATCGGACGCCGTCACAACGCGCCGACCATCAGAACTAAAAGCAGCACTTCGCACGACCCCGCCATGTTCAAGAGCAGCGGACTGCTGACCCGTTTCCGCGTTCCACAAGCGCGCGGTTTTGTCCGTCGAGGCCGTAATCACTTGTCGGCCATCGGGGCTGAAGGACGCAACACGCACCCCTTCTGTGTGCCCCCGAAGAGTGGCCAGCTGATCGCCATTCTCGGCATCCCACACCCGGGCCGTCTTGTCCTCGGAAGCGGTCACAATGCGCCTGCCATCCGGTGCGAAGCTCGCGACCCACAGCAGGCCTTTGTGGCCGTTCAGGACAATCCGTTCTTTAAGGTCCTGGTAAGCGGCGAACAGAGCTGCCTGTGCCTCGTGTACCAGGGGTCTTTCCACGCCGCTGCGCGTGTCCGGCAGTGCCTGAAGGGCGAGCAGCATCGCTGTGCCGGCATCGCCCGCCTGGTTTCCTTGGTTCGCGCGGTCGACCAGGAAGCGAGATTGTGCGACCAACAGTTCGTTGCGTTTTTGCTCCGCCTCGCGCTGCAAAGTTACGGTATAATACCACCCGGCGCCCGCGGCCACCGCCACGGCCGCAAAGATAAACGCCGCGGCCGCAGTCAGCCTCTGCATCCGGCGCGCGCGTTGACCGGAGCGCCGCACGAACTCGCGTGTCGCTGTCGGCAGCTCTCCCGAAAAATCGCGGGCAATGCTTTCTGCCTCGGCGAGCGGTCGTCCTCGCCCGATCAACAGGTCACGCGTACGGCCGGCTGCTTCCCACCGGCGCCGCTGCTCCTCGACCTCGGCGCGGATGCGATAGAAATCGGCGTTGTCCCCGACGATCCTGGTCGCCCGTTGCCAGCTGTCGATAACGCGGGCGTGGGCGAGCCGCACGGTGGCATGTCCGCCTTCACCGGCGGAGAGCAGGATGCGGGCATCGATCAATGCCTGCACCAGCCGAGCCGAGGCTTCGTCGTAGGCCGCATCGGCAAGCGGCACTGGACGGATGTCGAAGGCCGCACGTCCGGTCGCCTTCGTGCTATCGCCAGCAGGCGCCACCAGCTCCCGCAGTAACCGCGGTAGGCGTGCCTTTTCGGTTGCGCCGAGCCTGGCGAACGCCGCTTCCGCCTCCTTTTCGACCGCGCCTTCGAGACCTCCAAGCGCGCGATAGGCAGCAAAGGTGAGCTGGCCGCCATGATCGCGGCGTTCGCGCGCCTCGAACAACTGGTTGAGCGTGAATTGCAGCAGCGGCAACAGGTCGGCACGCTCGGCGTCCCCGAGCAGGCGTTCGTCGAGCCGCTCCCCCGTTTTCGTGTCGGTCTCATAAACAAGACCAGCCGCCGCCGCCGGCGCGCGCACAATTTCGGCCAATGCGGCGGCATCGGGCGGGGCGAGGTCGTAAGACGAGCCGTCGTCCTTGAGCTGCTTGAGATCTCTCTGCGACAGAAAGTGATCGAACAGGTCGGCACGCAGCGTGGCGATCACCCACACCCGGCCGCTGCGCGCCAGAAGCCCGAGCAGCTGGGCAAAGCGCGCACGCATATCGTTGCCGATGTCGGCACCGAACAATTCGTCGAGCTGATCGACCACCAGGAGCAAAGCCACTTTGACGGTGCGTTCGTAGCCTTCTTTCTTTCGCACCGTCTGCTCGATGCCGGTGAACGTAGAGAGGATCGGCTTGAGGGCCGACTCATCGGCGTGCGCCAGCAGTGCGGTAAGATCGTCGGCCCGCGGAAAGTCGCTTGCGCTCAACTCCGGCAGGGCCGGCGGCCGGCCTTGCTCGGCCTCAGGCAGATCGGCGTCAGCCACCAAGAGAGAGCGCGCCAGCGCCGCAAACGGGTCGCCCAAAACTTCCGCCGGTCGCATGACCGCGACGCGCCAAACGTCAACGCTCGGCACCACGCCCGCCGCGGTGAGCCGTGGCACGAGGCCGGCGCGCACTAGCGAGGACTTGCCGGACCCGCTCGCGCCATCAACCAGCAGGAATGGACAACTCTTCTCGGCCGCGTCCTTGAGCCGGTCGACGGCTTTGGTGATATCCCGGCTGCGGCCGAAAAATACCGGTGCGTGCTTGGCGCCGAAGGCGGCAAGTCCGCGGAATGGCGAACCCTTGATCTCTGCCGGCCAAGTGAGGGAGCGGCCATGCAGCACCTTTTCTTCCAGCCATTTGCGCAGCAGGACTTCGGCTTGTGCCTCGAAATCGTCAGTTGAAGCAAAGCTTTGGAAGGCTGCCTTGAACTCGCCCTCCGGCGTCTTGAACCAGGCGTCGAAGAACGCTTTTAGATGCTGCCACTGCGTTTCGATTTCATTGCGCTTGGGATCATCAAGCTGCACGCTCGGCGGCTGCGGGAAGCGGAAGACGTAGACATCGGGAAATCCATGCGTTTTGCTGGCGTCGATGGCGGTGAGCACCTCGTAGGCGGTCCCGCTCGGATAGGGTTCGCCATCGGTCATGCGACGGAAATCGGCCGGCAGCACGCTGCCGAGCCGGCTGCGGAAAATCGCTATGACGATGTCGCACTGCGCGGCTTCTGGTATCTGCGCCTGGAAGGTCTGGTGCGCCTTGTAGAACTCAGTCTCCCAGCGGATCGGCACGATATGCACGATGCCCTGAAACTCGCCGTTGAGGCGCTCGGTCACTCGCTCCAGCCGGCTGCGCTCAAATTGCGCATCCCCAGGCGAGGACACGAACACGCGCATCTCTCGCACGCCGTCTGCCATACTCTCCCTCCCTCGAAGGCGGCAGTTGCATCGGCAGGAATCAGACTAGCAGATGAGACGCAAACGGCGCTATCGCCCGTCAGTTTGCAGTGCATCAAGTAGACTTGATGTCCGCTATTGGCACAAAGCGGACATTGCGGCCCATCTGCCTGATGTCCGCTTTCGGGGGTAAAGCGGACATCAGCCAGCGATTGCCGAACAAACGCAATTTATGAGTAATCAAGCTCCAGCTGCTCAACGCAGCTGGGGCTTCGTTTTTGAGGGTGCGGCTATGCAGCCGCGGCGGCGGCTTCCTCGAAAGGGCTCGGCTACCGGGCGTACCGATCAGCGGCTCTTCGGCAACGCTCGACAAGGCCACCGCCGCGATGTTGAAGAGCTATGGACAGATGCGCGCGAAGGCCGGGCTGCCCCAGCCAGCTTGCGGGCTTTCGCCCAGCGACCAAACCGATCGATTATCACCCGACAATGCGCGAACACTAAGCTGGGATTCTCTTGGCTGACGTAGTCGCAAATGAGGCCGGTGCACTGCCTCAAAGCTTGTATGCAACCAGCGTTGTCGTGCAGCGACTTCCGAAATATTCCGTAACCTGTCGTTCTTCGAATTTGACGCGGTCGAGACACACGGCCGCTTGGCATCATGATGCCGTCAGAACAAGATCGCGCTTGAGATCGCATCCAAGTCGGTCATGCCGTGAAAACGAGCTTGATAGAACCAATCCGCTGAACGGAGCGCGAGGCTGGCGCATCTTTGTCCAATGAACCGATGCGTTCTAATGTCATTGTAATAACGCGCATAGGATGCGGCGCAGATGCGCCTCGCCCGAGACAATGACGTGATCCACGCACTCGCGCCGAATCGAGCCGATCATGGCGATGGCGGCGACGCCACGCCCTCTATTGCAACTTTAGGGAGCCAAAAGATATCATCCAAGTTAAGCGTGCATATGGAGGGCAGATGAAACCGGCTGCTGGAGGCATTCACATCCGAGAGGACGTCTGGGAATTGACGGAGTGGGATCCAACACTGCTGTGGTACGCGCGAGCCGTGAAGGGCATGAGTGCGCGGCCCATCACCGATCCCACAAGCTGGAGGTACCAGGCAGCCATCCACGACTACATACGGACCCGCGATCCGCTGGCTGTGAATGGCGAGACGATGCCAACCTCCGCCGATCAGACAAAGTATTGGCGACAGTGTCAGCATGGCAGTTGGTTTTTCCTGCCGTGGCATCGGGGCTATCTCGCGTACTTCGAACAGATCGTGCGGGCCGAGATCGTCCGCCAGGGAGGTCCTGCCGATTGGGCGCTGCCATACTGGAATTACAGCGACGACGAAGAGCCGAATGCGCGATTGGTGCGCAAGGAGTTCCTTACGCCCACGTTGCCTGACGCGTCGCCCAACGCTCTTGCAGACGCATCACGCGAAGGACCGATCAGTATGGTCGGTGGAGCGGGTGATTTTGGCATTGATGATTTCGATGTTGCGCTCGACTGCCTTGAGCAACCGACTTTTGAAGCCGGAGTCGGCTCGGCCAGTTTTGGCGGGCCGGCCACCGGCTTCCATCACAATTCCGGTCCGGCAGGGGATCTGGAAGCGGTTCCGCATGGTTCTGTGCATGTGGGTGTCGGCGGATGGCTGGGTGCCTTCAATACGGCTGGGCTCGATCCATTGTTCTGGCTGCACCATGCCAATATCGATCGGCTTTGGCAGGTCTGGCTGAACCGCAATCCCGCGTTTGAGAATCCATCTGATGCTGCCTGGCTAACAGCCGTCGCTTTCGCGATACATGACGCGTCGGGTCAGCCCATTACGTTCACGTCACAGGATGTCTTGGATACCCGCGCGCCATCATTAGCTTATGCGTACGAAGACACGTCCGATCCATTGGCGACGGCGGGCTTGGCTGCCGCAGGAGGACCCGTTACCATGGCTGGACAAAAGCCTCCACCCACAGTGCTCGCCGGTGCTTCGCACAGTTCGGTGGCGCTTGCGTCGGACGTCACGACTGCCCATGTAACAGTCGACCCCACGGTTCTGCCCACCGCTGGCGCCGCACTCGCAGGTGCTGGGCCGGGTGCCGGACGTGTTTACCTTAACCTCGAAAACATAACCGGTACCGACAACACCTCGAGCTATAGGGTTTATGTCAACGCGCCGGAGGGTGTATCGCTGCCGAAAGAGAATTACGCTGGGTTGCTGCCGATGTTCGGTGTGGAAGAAGCTTCCGATTCGGCGGCCCTTCACGGCGGTAGCGGCCTGACCTACGTCTTGGACATCACGCGTCTGGTCGAGCGAATGAAGAATGCGCGGACTTGGCGCGATGGAGAACTGAAAGTCACGTTTGTGCAGAAACGCAAGGGCAACAAAGTGCCGGACTTAAAGGTCGGACGGATCAGTCTCTATTACAGCTAGCAGGCCATGCTGCTGACTCTCTACCGCTTCAGCATCGGCGCACGTTTTGCGTTCGAGCGACTGCATAACCCAGAACGGACCCTCTTGGGACTGAGCCTTCTGGCGTGGCTCGCTTCGCTGCTGGCAGTGACTTGGAACGAGATTCCTGTGTTGTGCATTTCGTCGCCGACCCTTGCCGCGCGCCTTGGTGCTGGGATCGATATTCTCGTCCAGCCCGGACGAATCTTGAACGAGATCGTCGCCTGGCTGACAATGATTCTTGCGATGATGTTCCCGCTGCTCCTGCACCCGGTACGGCATGTGGCTCTTCGTAGCTTTCGCCGGCGGCGCGGGCGAGCAATTGCCTGCTTCCTCGCAGGCTACGCCGGAGTCTGGCTCGCGGCCGGATTGTTGGCGTCAGTTGCAATGCTGACGATCATCAGCTCCAGCCTCCTGACGGTACAAATCGTTGGTGCCGCCTCCTTCACGATTGCGGCGGTCTGGCAATTCTCCCGGACCCGGCGGCTGGCCTTGCGCCGCTGTCACCGGACGGTGCCACTCGTGCCGTGGGGCTGGAAGGCCGACCTGGGATGCTTGCGCTTCGGAGTTACTCAAGGCCGCGATTGCCTCATCGTTTGCGGCCCTGCGATGCTTGCCATCCTGACCGCGCATAATGTGCTGCTCTGCGCGACCCTGGCGATCCTGCTTTTCATCGAAAGAGGCCGCTCCGATGCCAGCTCGTTTCCCCTTGCCGGAATGCTTGCTAGCATCGCAGCGGCTAGGTCGGTATTCGTCCTGATCGGCTGACGCCGATGACTCGCCGCGTCACTCCGTTCCCACATTGAGTGAGGCAGAATCGACGCCATCCTCGTCGAGAATCTTGCTGAGTGCAGCGCCCTGATGCCATTACGTTTAGCGGTTTGCGAATAGTTCGGAACTGACTGCGAATTGATACCAGGCTCAAGGGTGCAAATTTTGTTGTCAAACGAAACCCGGGCTCGGTAATATCTCGTATGCCGGCCCGTCATGTGAGCGGAGGGCGTCAATGACAACATCCAACGTCGAAGAGACCTTGGCCGCAGCGGGGTATGCGAAGGTGATCGTATCCCTCAAGCTTGGCGTAGCCGCGGCTACGGCCAATCGGCGCACGATGGAATCCTCGATTGAGAATCACTTTATAATCCCCAGCGAACAACAAATTGAAAGTCTCGCGGCGTCGGCGCGTCGTTTCGCCAGCCGTTCGTTTACACGGTCGACGCCTGCTACTGAGCGTCGCGTACGCGTCTATCCCAATCTCGGGCTTGCAATAGGCTATATCGATAAGCAGGGACTTGCGGGACTTGAGGCGGACGCAAAGGTTGAAAAGGTTGTCGACGCTCCCCAGCTCAGTCTTATTCGTCCCGTCGCCACGCGTACAGTAAAACTCGCCACGAACTCCAGCTGGGGCCTTCGGCGCTTGAACGCAGAGCTGATGTGGGATGCCGGCTTTACGGGTAAGGACGTCGTTGTAGGTCACCTCGACACGGGCGTGGACGCGAAACACCCGGCGCTGAAAGGTGCAATCTCCGCTTTTGCTGAATTCGATCTCGCAGGAGATCAAGTCCCCAATGCGGCCCCCTCCGACAGCGATATCCATGGCACGCATACGGCCGGGACTATTGTCGGACGGTCTGGTGCTAAAGGCGCCTTTGGCATGGCGCCGGAAGCTAAACTTGCTAGCGCCATGGTGATTGAAGGCGGTCAGGTCATCGACCGTATTTTGGGCGGCATGGACTGGATCATCGGCCAAAACGTTCGCATCATGAGCATGTCCCTTGGCCTTCGCGGCTTCAATCCCGCTTTTCAAACGATCGTTGACGCGCTGCGCGCCGCCAACGTTTTGCCTGTTATCGCCATCGGAAATGAAGGTCCTCTTACTAGTCGCTCGCCGGGCAACTATCACAATGTACTTTCAGTTGGTGCGATGAATGCCAATAATAAGGTGGCCGATTTTTCGGGTAGCCAACGCTTCGACAGGCCAGTTGATCCGCTCGGCCCTGACTTGGTGGCCCCCGGCGTCGCGGTCCTGTCGTGCGTGCCCGGAGGACTGCACGAGGAAATGGATGGCAGTTCGATGGCGACCCCTCATGTAGCCGGACTTGCGGCGCTCCTATTGCACGCAAAACCGGATGCAACCGCCGAGCAGCTTGAGAAAGCAATCCTGGATTCATGCAAACGTCCGGCCAGCATGCATGAAGCCCGCGCCAACCGAGGCGTACCTGACGCCGTGCGTGCGTTTACTGCGCTCACCGGCAACGCATTGCCAGGCGCCTCCGCGGCCGCGGCCGCAGCGACGACATTTCGGGGAACCCGTACCCGACCAACCCGCTTGGAGCGGATGCCCCTCACAAGCCGAGCGACCGGTGCAAAGAAGGCCAAAACCAAGCGAAAATCCCCGAAGAAACGATAGACTCGGAGGGGCTAAGGAGCGGCTGACTTTTGACCTCCGTTAGGAGGTCGCTCGTTCAGGGTCTAACAGGTAGCAGTTCATACACATACATATGTGTATGAAACTAATTATTTCTCCTCGAGAAGAGTAAGCCATGACCGACAACATCAAGCCCTCAGCGGAATGGGAACTCAATGCTGTCGTCAAACGGTTGCAAAAAAAAACTGCGCCTGGCAAGCCCGTTTCCGCGAGCGTCTTCATCAAAGACACGGTGCCAACTGAAGAACTTTCGGCGAAGGTTCAAGAGATCGTCGACGATGCGACTACAAGCCTCAATATAGCACCGAACTCTGTAAAGATAGGCAAGGTTAGACCGTCGTCCCGATCCTTCTCCGTGACGTCGGATGAACCAAGTTTCTTTGGCCAGATCGCCAAACGTGGCGAAGTTATAACCATGCTCGATTCAGAGCAGACGGACATCTATCCCAAACCGAAAAACCGCAAAAGGGTACCTTAAGCTTGGGGCCCCGAACAGGACTTATTTTGTATTCCTACTTTACCCTCCTGCGCAGCAGAAATGAGGATCTTCGATCACTCGAACTATGACAACCCTGTCCTTTCCGAAAATCATATCCGGACGTATTGGTAATGCAATCCTGCCAAGATCGGAATGGCGACAATGGCCCCAGATCGTTGGACGGCTCGATGCAAGGGCGCATCTTTCTGTAATGCCAAGTGTGTGCGCGTTTGATTGTAATACGCCGCATAAGCGCCTCGCCCAAAATGACCATTTGATCCAGGCATTCGCGACGCAGTGTGCCGATCAGACGTTCCGCAATACCATTTTGCCACGGCGAT
>Ga0190270_10001541_pt1 | contig 10785 bp, 9 predicted proteins | sample Popmic320T_FD_133748 | JGI IMG/M metagenome (GOLD analysis project Ga0190270, IMG submission 133748) | Populus adjacent soil microbial communities from riparian zone of Weber River, Utah, USA - 320 T | ecosystem: Environmental > Terrestrial > Soil > Riparian zone | place: USA: Utah | collected... | reverse complement strand
GCCATCGAGGCGCGGGCGGCGGCTTCGACCGCCTGGGGGTCGCGCTCGCGCCTGTCGATCCATTCGTCGACCGTCCAGCCGATCGGGAGATAGCCGTTGACCGGATCGTGGGCGCTGGTCTGGTCCGTGACGGCGTCGGGGCGAATGCCGCGGCGGACCATCTCGGGGAGGATCTCGGCGGCGTTGCCGAGGAGGCCGACGGATGTTGGCGAAGTTGCCGCACTCAGCACTTCCAGCGCCTCGTCGATTGACATGGCCATTCGGTCTAAGTACTTGGTTTCCAAGCGTTTTTCGATGCGGCTCCGCTGACATTCGATGGCGAGGCAATGGGCGCCCGCCATCACCGCCGCGAGCGGCTGCGCGCCGCCCATGCCGCCGAGCCCCGCGGTCAGGATCCACTTGCCCGCAAGGTCGCCGCAGTGATGCTGGCGGCCCATCTCGACGAAGGTCTCGTAGGTGCCCTGCACGATCCCCTGGGTGCCGATATAGATCCAGGAGCCGGCCGTCATCTGGCCGTACATGATCAGGCCCTTGCGATCCAATTCGTGAAAATGCTCCCAGGTCGCCCATTTCGGCACCAGGTTCGAGTTGGCGATCAGGACGCGGGGCGCGTCGACGTGGGTGCGAAAGACGCCGACCGGCTTGCCCGACTGGACGAGCAGGGTCTCGTCACCCTCCAGCCGCTCGAGCGTCTCGACGATCGCATCGAAGCTCTCCCAGTCGCGCGCGGCGCGGCCGATGCCGCCATAGACGACCAGCTCCTCCGGCGCCTCGGCGACGCGCGGATCGAGATTGTTCTGGAGCATGCGCACGGCGGCTTCCGTGGCCCAGCTCTTCGCGACGAGGCGGGGCCCGGTGCGGGCGCGGATGGTGCGGCTATTGTCTCGTCTTGAATGCATTGTCACCCACTACCCGTTTGGCCCCGAGCTTGTCGAAGAGCCTTACGTGTTTCCGCCTAGGAAAAGGGACGGAGTTCGACAAGGTTGGCATCAAGAGGTGATCGAGGGCGCTTGAAGGCGACGAGGCACCTGCCTTTCTCATCGCGGCTCGAAGTCTGTTCCGATGAACGCGAAGGGATTCATGAACTGGCGGCCCCAAAAAGCAATTCGGTCGACGGCGCTAAGCGAGGCCTCCTCACAAACATCGTGCCACTTGGCCCGCACGGTGACGATTTGCGACTCGATGATCGCGGCTGCGTCCTCGTCGTCGAGGTGGAATGAGGGCGCGGCGGCGAGGCAAGCCGAGAGCTGGCTCATTCGGTTTTCCCCGGCGATGAGCATCGCCTGGCTTGCCTCCTGGCCGGCCCTCGATTGCGGGCAAATGTCGTAGGCTGGCGTGAGGGCCAGGCGTTTTCCATCCCAGAAAGCGGAGTGATTGCGGGCGTGATCGTCCGTATTGCCGCACAGGATGTTGAAGACGAGCCGGCCGAACAGCTCGCGCAACGCCGCCGCCGGCTGGTCGAAACGATGCCGAATGATTTCGGCCAGGTCCTCGTAGCTGGCGTAGCGGGCCAGCATCTCATCGAGGCCGAGCATCGTTAGCGCCGAGACCATGGCGCGCCGGGTTTCGCCGTGCGGCGACCGGTTTCGATCGAACCTTTCGATGAGCAGAACGTCGCGGCCGGCGGCCTTGACGAGGCGGACCGGCGCCACGTCGAGCCCCACGGCGGCGGCCAGCCGCATCGCGACGAATTCCGCTTTCACGACATTGAGGACATCGGATTGCGACGAGAATTTCGCGATATATTTGCGGCCTTCCTCGGCGATCGTGGCCTTGGGACGAGCCCCGCCAATCGAACTGCCATGGAACAAGGCCTGGTCGAGCGCCGGCGTCAACGGGATGCCGGCCTCCACTCTCTCCGCGGCGGCCAGCAATTCCTCCAGAGGAGCAGGACCCGCGCCTCGCGGGACGTACGCGGTCGGCGAAGCCTGGAAATCCAGTGAGCCGATCCGATCCGAACCCGATTCCAGCAGGAAGGTGAGCTCGTCGAGCTGGCCGATGTCGATATGGTCGCGGGTAAGACCGAATTTCCCGTTGATGATGACTCGTCGGCCCCATGCATCGGGCGCACCGTCGCGGATGCAACTGGGCATGTTCAGCCCCGGCAGAAGGGGGAGGACTCCTTCGGCCAGGGGCAGTTCCGGCAGATATAACGGAATTGCTTCGGGCCGGCGAAGATAGGTTTGACCATAGTTGAAAACGAGCCGGCCCTCGTCATCGGCCAGGCGTCCGGCAACGACGGGGTCCCTCGAGCCCGGAAGCCAAGTCCAAACATAGGCTTCCCTGAGACGTCCGTCAGAAGTCATCGCTGGCCTTCGCCCTCGCCTTCTGGATCGACTTGGGAAGGAGGGTGAGGCGGCTTTCCACTTCGTTCACCCGCATGGTGAGTTTGGATTGCTCGTCCTCGAACAGCGGCACCCCTGCGATGGTCGCCGCCTCGAACATGGCGCCGATCGAACAGGAAGGGTCGCCATTCTCGATGCGATAAAGAAGGGCCCGCGATATGCCGGCTCGAGCCGCCAATTCTTCAGCCGTCAGCTTGCGTTCGATTCGGCCGGCGCGGATCAAACGACCCAATAGGCGGATCGCGGTCCGGCTGTAACGAGCCGGTGGGCGTCTAAGCGGCTTCCTCAGGACGCGTCTCATGGATGTGACATGTTCCCAAACAATGTCTCATATACGAGACATGCCGGATCCAGTCAAGGATTTGCCGTCTCATATATGAGACATTCTTTCAGAGAACGTCTCATATATGAGACAAAGTTAAAGGCGCATGTCTCATATATGAGACATGCGCAGGGCTTGGCAGTCATGCATCCGCTCCCGCCACGATCCTTCGTTCCGGCCCCGGATGGCCGATCCAGTAGGCGAGCTCGGCGGGGCGGGCGATGCGCCAGATGCACAGGTCCGCGGCCCTGCCGACGGTGATCGTTCCGATCTCCGCCTGAAGGCCGAGCGCCCTGGCGGCGTTGACGGTCATGCCGGCGAGCGCCTCCTCGGGAGTCAGGCCGAACAAGGTGCAGGCCATGCTCAGCATCAGGGTCGGCGACAGGACCGGCGAGGTGCCGGGGTTGCAGTCGGTCGCCACCGCCATCGCCACATTGTGGCGGCGGAGCAGGTCAACCGGCGGCTTCGTCGTCTCGCGCAGCGCGTAGAAGGCGCCGGGCAGCAGCACCGCGACCGTCCCAGCGGCGGCCATCGCGGCGATCGCGGCTTCGTCGGCATGTTCGAGATGATCGGCCGAGAGCGCGCCGAACTCGGCGGCGAGCGCGGCGCCGCCGGTATTGCTGAGCTGCTCGGCGTGGAGCTTGACGCCGACGCCGAGCTCGCGCGCGGCCTCGAACAGGCGGCGGACCTCGACCGGCGTGAAGGCGATGCTCTCGCAATAAGCGTCGACCGCGGCGGCGCCGGCCTCGACGGCGCGCGGCAGCAGGTCACGAGTCACCAGGTCCACAAAATCGCGGCGCCCATGCTCGCCCGGCAAGGCGTGGAGGGCGAGCAGAGTCGGGACGACTCGGACCTGCTCGCTCGCGCCCAGCGCCTTGGCCGCCTCGATCATCTTGAGCTCGGACTCGATGTCGAGCCCGTAGCCCGACTTGATCTCGATCGTAGTGACGCCGCCCTGCATCAGCGCCCGGAGCCGCGGCCGGGCCTGCTCGACCAGCTCGGCGAGAGAGGCGGCGCGGGTCGCGCGCACCGACGAGGCGATGCCGCCGCCGGCGCGGGCGATCTCCTCGTAGCTCGTGCCTTCGAGCCTTTGCTCATACTCGTGAGCGCGGTTGCCGCCGAAGACCAAATGAGTGTGGCAGTCGATCAGTCCCGGCGTCACCCAGGCGCCGCCGAGCGGCTCGACCCGGTGCGCGCGATAGCCCGCCACCTCCGAGCGCCGCCCCACCGCGACGATCCGCCCGTCGACCACGCCGACCGCGGCATTCTCGATCGCCCCGAACGGCGCCGGCACCGCCGGATCCATGGTGGCGAGGTTGCAGTCGACGAGCATCAGGTCCCACATGGCTCGCTTTCTAGGCGCGGGCGCGGCTATGGGCAAAGCATGACGTGGCGATCGATCGCGGATCTGCTCGGAGATGAGGGCGAGGTGGCTCTGATCGGCGCGCCGATGGAGGCGGGATCGGTCACGCCCGGCCGCTGCGACCTCGCACCGGAGACGGTGCGGCGGGCGCTGAAGCGGCTCAGCACCTACGATCTCGATACCGGGCAAGACCTCGACGTGCTGCGCGTCCGCGACCGTGGCGACGTGCCGGTCCGGGGGCTGTCGCCGGCGGCCGGGTTCGGCGCGATCCGGCAGGCGGTGTCGGCCGCCACGGCGGAGCATGCGTTGACCCTGCTCCTCGGAGGCAACAATGCGGTGACTCGGCCCGCGGCGCACGGCCTCAATTTGCCGCTGGAGCGCGTCGGCCTGATCACCCTCGACGCCCATTTCGACATGCGCGAGACCGACCAGGGGCCGATGAACGGCAACCCGGTGCGCTGCCTGCTCGAGGACGGGCTGCCGGGCCGCAACATCGTCCAGATCGGGCTCGCCCCGTTCGCGAACACGCAGAAGATGCACGAGGACGCGCTCGCCGCGGGCATCGGCTATTTCGGTATCTTCGAGACGCTCGAAGACGGCATCGAGCCGATCCTGGACGACGCGCTGGCGCGGCTCACCCATGTCGACGCGATCATGGTCGATTTCGACATCGACGTGATCGACCGCGCCCAGCTCCCCGGCGCCCCGGGCGCGCGGCCGGGCGGCATGCCGGTCAACATGTTCTTCGAGGCGGCGCGGATCCTGGCGATGCGGCCGCAGGTGAAGCTGGTCGACCTGACCGAGTTCGATCCGTCGCTGGACGTGTCCGACATCAGCGCGCTGACGGCGGCGCGATGGGTGGCGGAAGTGCTGATGGGCTATGCGATGCGGTAGGAGCGCCGACGCGGAAGGCCGCGGCGTGGGGTTACACAAAAAAGGGAGCCAGTCCGATGAACTGGCTCCCGATTTTTCTGAACGCTGCCGAAGCGGCGTGACGCCTTCTTACCAGCCGGAACCGGGGCCGAAGGTGATTTCCACGCGCCGGTTCTGCGGCTCGCGAACGCCATCGGCCGTCTCGACCGCGGGCCGGCTCTCGCCGAACGCCTCGGTGCGCATGACGCCCTCGGCGATGCCGCGACCGGCCAGATACTGGCGGACGTTCTCGGCGCGACGCTGAGAAAGGCCGACATTGTACTGGTCCGAACCCGAGCGGTCGGCGTGACCGGCGAGCACGACCTGCGCGTTGCCCGTCGCACGATACTGCTCGGCGGCGTTGTCGAGGATGCTCGCGGCCTGCGGCGTGATGTCCGAACGATCCCAATCGAAGAAAACGATGAAGGGACCGACCGGCGGGCACTGCTGACCGGCAGGCACCGTGGTTCCGCCCGGGCACTGAACCGGGGGGGGCGGAGCCGGCGGCAGCGGAGCCGGCGGCGGAGGCGTATAGACGGGCGGCGGCGGGGCGATCACCGGAGGCAGCGGATCGGCGCCCCCCAGGTTGAAGGTCAGGCCGCCCATAAGGCTGTGCGAACGGAAGCGCATCCCGGTCTCGCCGCCGTTGAACGCGATAAGCTCGGCCGTGCGGGTGTTGAAGAAGCGGTACCGGACGGTCACGTCCACATTGTCCGAGATCGCCTGACGCACGCCGGCGAGCAGCTGCCAGGCCATCGTCCAATCGGAGCCGTCGAGAAAAGGCGTGGCGTTGGCGAAGTTGCGGTACTCGTTCGCCTGGACCCGCGCCATGCCGACACCGCCGCCGACGGAGGCGGAAATCCCGTCATCGTCGCCGAAGTCCAGCATGCCGTTGACCATGAAGCTGAGCGCGCTGGAGCTGCCGCTCCCCTCGCGCTGGGTCGGGAAGACCGCGCCCTCCAACGGAAGCCTGATCGTGGTGTCGTAGGAATCCAGGTCCGCGTTCCTGTATGCGGCCTCGGCCTCGAGCCGGAAGGCGCCGAAGTCGTAACCGACGAAAATGCCGCCGTCATAACCATGATCGTGGTTGACCGTGACGGCATTGTCGACGGCGCCGATGTCGATGTCCATATCGTCGACGCTCATCACCCCGAACTCGCCGCCGATATAGATCGCGCCGTCGCGTGCAGCGGCTGGGGTGGCGAGCAGGGTGGATGAAAGCGCCACAGCGATCGCGAGATTACGCATAAATTTTTGCCCCTCTTCTGGCGTGCTACGGAGATGACCATGGACTCAGTATGAGCAGCGGGGTTTCCGCGCAAGCCTCTAGCCGCATCAGCGAGGCCCGGATTTCCTCGGTGCCAGGCACGTGCCTGGCACCGATGGCTCAGACCGAGTCAGCGGCCAGGGGGACCCACCGGTTGCATTTTCCTCGGTGCCAGGCACGTGCCTGGCACCGAGGACACGACTACCCGCATGGCCCGCCGCGCCGCAATCGTCGCCACGGGGGCGGCGGACACCGTGTCCACAGTTGCGGCTCGAGAGAGGGAGGCACCCGCGGCCGACCGGGGCTCGCTCCCACCAACCTCACCCCCAGGGCCGTTCGCCTCGCCGGTTGAGCGGCCCCCTTTTTCAGATGTCCGCAATCGGTGGAAAGCGGACATTCCCGCACCTGCGCCTGGAGCCGGTTCAGGCGTCCGAGAGGATTTTTCCCAAGGCGGCATGACTTTGCTTTTCCGTGGCGCGATGGGCCGGCGCTATTCCCGCACTTACGACAAGCGCCTTCCAGAGAGCCCACCCGCGACCCCTGGCCCAGGCGCCTTCGTCCAGCTCGAGGACAGAGCGGAATGCATGGCGCGTCCGCCGCTCCATGGATGACCAACCGATTGCGAGATCGCATGCGGGGTCGCCCGTTGCCGAACAGCCGAAGTCGATCACCCCGGCCAAAACCCCGCTTTCCACAAGCAGATTTCCGACGCTGACGTCGCCGTGCAACCACATCGGGGGCCCTTGATGCGGCGCCGCCAGCGCCTCGTCCCAGATCCGAACCGCTGCCTTTGCATCGATTCCTGCCTTGAGAAGCGAAATCGCCTGACGCGTCTGTGCATCATAGATCCGCAGGGATCCGCCAAGGCGGAAATTGTCCGGCCCCGGAGGCGGCCCCCCCAAGGCATCGACGCGCTGCAATGCGCCGAGGAACAGTCCCAGTGCGCGAGCCAGTTCATGCGATTCCGAAAGTTGCTCTGCGCGGACAGCCTTGCCCTGCAGCCAACCGTAGATCGACCAAGGCCAGGGATAGCCGTGACCAGGCTGCCCCAAGGCGATCGGAGTCGGAATCGGCAAGGGGAGGTGAGCACGTAATATTGGCAGCCACTGATGCTCCTTCTCAATCTGAAGAGCGTAGGCGGCGGCGCTGGGAAGACGAACAACCATATCTTCGCCCAAGCGAAAGGTCCGGTTGGCCCAGCCTCCCGGCAGAATCGACCGGATTGGAAGGCCGGCCCAGTGAGAGAATTGTGATCCGAGCAGGCGCCGGACCAAGTTTACATCGAGTTTCGGTGAGGCACGCGCCGGTTCCATCTTTCTCACGAAGCACATCCAGCCCGCGCCCGGTCAAGTGCGTTCTAAAGATGTCCGCTATGGGTCGAAAGCGGACATTCGGCGCTTGTACTCAAGGGTCCTCGCCCCCTCCGGGGCCGGCCGCCGGTTGCTCCTGCGACGCGGCATGATCACGCATGTCCTCCACCAGCCTTGCCAGCCGGTCGGCGGCAGGGCCGGGCAGCGCGCGGGAGAAGGCCTGGGCGAGAGCCCCGTAGTACCAGAGCGACCCTTCTTTGCCGCCCGTGAACCGGTCCCACAAAGCGTCGCCGTGGGCGTGCAGGTCGGCGAGGATCGCCTGCGCATTGTGAGTCTTGTCGGCGAGCGAGACGAGCAGGGACGAACGCGGCTTGGCCTCGAGAGCGGCGAGATAGGCGTGCTTGCGCTGGCGCCAGGGCGGCTTCGGATCGGTGTCGCTGTCGGAGCAGTCCGCAACGATGCCGGCGACGCGGTCGCCGAAGCGCGTCCTGATGTCCTCGAGGCGGGCTGCGCCGCCGCAATCCTCGACGGAGTCGTGGAGGAGGGCGGCGATCGCCTCGTCCTCGTCGGCGCCGCTCTCGAGCGCCAGCGAGGCGACGCCCAGCAGATGCGCGAGGTACGGCGTCGACGTCCCCTTGCGGAGCTGGCCGCCGTGAATGTGGCTCGCATAGACGAGCGCCTCGTCGAACCTCTTGCCGAGCAGCATCGATGACCTCGCTTGCAGGCGTGGGGTGGGGCGTTCAGGCTGCGCTCGGCTCTTCGGCGGGCGTGGCGGAGAGCGGCTCCGCCTCGGCGGGCGCGGCGGCGGCGACCAGGTTTTCGAGGCTGGAGCCGTCAAAGCCCAATTCCTTCATCAGGCCGTCGACGATCGGGGCCTGGGCGCGGTAGCGCAAGGCGGCGGAGACGGCGCTGGAGGCGAGGTTGCCGTCATTGCCGCCGGCCTGGTCGCCGAGCATCGTGCCGGCGCGGGCGCCGGTGAGCCCGTCGACCTGAACGATCCTGATCGAATCGATCGCTTCCATCGGCTTGGCCGCCTCGCGGATCACCTCGGGCAGGACCTTGAGCAGGGCAAGCCTGGTCTGGAGGGCGATCTGGTCCGACGAGAGCAGGTTCGCGGCCTCGTTGACCGCGCTCTGGCCCGCGGCCTCGACCTCGAAGCGGACGCGCGCGGCTTCGGCGTGGAGCTTCTCGGCCTCGGCCTCGCCTTCGGCGGCCAGGCGGGCGGCCTCGGCGCGGTCGGCGGCGGCCTGCTTGGCGGCCTCGGCCTCAACCTTGATGCCGATGGCGGCGCGCTCGGCCTCGCGGGCGGCGTCGATCAGCTCGATGCGCTTGGCGCGCTCGGCGATCTCGGTCTCGCGGGCGGTGCCGACGCGCTCCTCGGCGGCGACCGCCTCGGCGCGGGCGGTGTCGGCCTCGGCCCGCGCCTGGCTTTCCTCGCGGCTCTTGTTCTGGACTGCGATCTGCTGCTCCTGGCGGGCGATCTCGACCGCCTGGACCTGCGCGATCTTGGCCTGCTCGATCACCCGGTTCGCCTCGATCTGGGCGGCGTCGACCTGCTGCTTGGCGGTGATCCGCGCCTCGTCCGCCTCGCGCTGCCGCTCCGACTGGGTCTGCGCGACCTCGGCGCTCTGCGCGGCGCGGCGGACCTCGACCTCACGCTCCTGCTCGAGGCGGGCGAACTCGGTGTCGCGGCTGATCTCGAAGCTCTTGCGCGCCGCCTCGAGATTCTTGGCCTCGATCTGGACTCGGGTCTCCTGCTCGATGTCGTTGCGCGCCTTCTTGCGGAGCTCGATCTGCTCGGTGAGCTTGGTCAGGCCCTCGGCGTCGAACGCGTTGTTGGCGTTGAAATGCTCGATCGAGGTCTGGTCGAGCCCGGTCAGCGACACTGATTCGAGCTCGAGGCCGTTCATCGCGAGATCGGCCGCGGAAACCTGCTGCACCTTCTGGACGAAATCGGCGCGCTGCTCGTGGAGCTGGTTCATGGTCATTCCGGCCGCGACCGAGCGCAGCGCGTCGACGAACTTGCCCTCGATCAGCTCCTTGAGGCTCTCGGGCTGCATGGTCCGGAGGCCGAGCGTCTGGGCGGCGATCGCGATCGATTCGCGGTCCGGGCGGACGCGGACGTAGAACTCGGCCTTGACGTCGATGCGCAGCCGATCGAGCGTGATCAAGGCGTCGACATTCTTGCGCTCGACCGCGAGGCGGACGGTGTTGAGGTTGACCGGCATCGTCTCGTGGAGGACCGGCAGCACCAGCGCGCCGCCGTTGATCACCACCTTCTCGCCGCCGAAGCCGGTGCGCACGAAGCCGATCTCCTTGCTCGCGCGCTTGTAGAGGCGGGTGACGATCAGCCCGATAATCAGCAAAGCCGCGAGGATGATCCCCGCATAGATGGCGGTTTCCATCAGCATAGTGTCACTCCTCTAGCGGGTCAGCGCAGGCCGGTCGGCCGCGCTCGCGAACAGAGGCTCGCCTTCCGGCAGCCCGATGAAGATGTCGCCTTCGCGGCGGACGAGCAGGACCGAGCCGCCCTCGCCGACGCTCTGCCGGTCGTCGGTGGGCTCGACCATGACGTAGTGGGTCAAACCGTGGCGGTCGCGCACGCTGGCGCGGGCGGGGCAGCCGGTGCGCGCGGTGCCGACGATGATCGTGGCGCGGCGGCCGACGAGGTCGTCGAGCGAGATCGCGCTGGTCTCGTCGCCGGGCAGGATGCGGGCGAGGCCGCGCGCGCAAAGGCCGGTCAAAGGCAATGCGGCGACGAAGGCGGCGGGTCCCGCGATCCAGGGCGAGAGCGGGCGGCCGAGCAAGGCCTCGGCGAGCTGCTGGAGGGTGATGCCGATCAGGCCGAACAGAGCGAGCAGGACGACGATCACCATCAGCAGCGGGATGCGGCCGACGCCGAGCCAGCCGAGCAGGTCGCCGGCATCGCCGTGGACGTCGCCGTCGGCGTCGATGCCGGCGGCGCCGACTCCGAGGCCGACCGCCTCCACTGCGCCGATCATCAGCATCAGGACGAGTGCCACCGCGAACGGCAGGTTTTCCGGCGCCAGCATGAATTCGAGCAAATCCCCACCCCCTCGCGACTCGGCTAGCCGAACGGCGGGGGATTTTCTACACAAACCGGACGCGCGAGAGGCCCGCTCCTCGGGCTTTTCAGCGACTTAGCGAACGCTGACAATCGCGGAGATTGCCACGTCCCGCGCGCCCCGGCATGGCGGCCCGGCATGGACGAAAGCGACCCTCGGCTCACGAACGCTTTCCGCCAG